>Ga0075030_100000403_pt1 | contig 37202 bp, 52 predicted proteins | sample LitLauG_LLR_2012_FD_71393 | JGI IMG/M metagenome (GOLD analysis project Ga0075030, IMG submission 71393) | Freshwater sediment microbial communities from Pennsylvania, USA - Little Laurel Run_MetaG_LLR_2012 | ecosystem: Environmental > Aquatic > Freshwater > Creek > Sediment | place: USA...
TCACCCGGGGCCTTCGCGATGAAGCGGCCCCACTTCTTGTCGGCTCTCGTGCAGACCTTGTGCTTGATGAGCCACTCGCGCACTTCGTCGCGTTCCGTGGAGGGGATCTTGAGGCGCTTCTCGGCGAGGGGTTTCAAGCCCAGCTGCTTCGCGTACGGGTCGCGAAGGAAAGCCGTGAGCATCGAGTCTTCCCACTCGTCGCCATCCAGGATGCCGAGCCCGAGATGAACGTTGGCAACGTCCATGTCGAACTCGCCATTGTGAAAGAGCTTCGGGGCCGCGGAGCACCAGATGCGCGAGAGCGTGTTCTTGGCATCGCGCAGGGAGCAGGTGTTGCCCGTAGGGTGCCCCCAGGCGAGGTAGATGGGTTTGCGGCCCGGCTCGTGGATCGCGACGCCGACGGGCTTCGGAGGATAGTCGGGGCGCGCCTCGATACCTTCCGTCTCGAAGTCGACGGTGATGGGAGCGGGCATTACCTGAGACCCCACACCTTCATCCACCACATGATGAGCACAACGACGACTGGCAGCGTGAGAATCCACAATAGCAGCGCGCAAAGCATGAGCACCGCACCACCCCAGGGCTTGTCGAGCAGCTCATCGAACTTCATTCTTGAGCTCCTCGATCGCGTTGGCAATCTCGTCCTTCGTCGATCCGATGTCCTTCACCGTCTGGCGCACGAGTGCAGCGGCTTCCTTGATCCCCAGTCGGTACCCTGCGCGAAAGGTTGCATCGCTTTCTTTCATAGGATTCTCCTTGCTCTTCAATGCGCGAATTTCCTTGACGATGTTGCTCAGCATTGGACCGATGTAGTCGTTCCCCATCCTGAAGTAGCTATCGCTCCACACTTTCACTAGGTTTGCTGCCTTTTCAAACGCCCCATCCCTCACTCTCGCCAGCGCCTTCTCGTATTCGAGTTCCTTCGCCTGTAGCACAGCGTTGTGCTGCTCTTGCGCGAGTTCGAGGACGGCGATTTTGGCCTTGAGGGATGCGACGTACTCCTTTACCTCGCCCGCTGCAACGCACGCTTCAGCAAAGGCCCGCATGACTTCCTTCTCCTGGGTCACCACTTCCCCTCCCTCTGCGCCGAGATGGCGGCGTTGATGGACTCGATCAGATCATGCCGCTGCCGCCTTGGAGGAAGATGCTCGGAAGCATGAAGGAGTTGGCCTCGGCACTTGTCAAGCAGGTCTTCCAGTTGTCGAACGCGGGTCTCGGCGGCATTCATTCGTGCGATCTCTTCCTTGCGCACCGAGGTCAACGCCTGTACCTGCGCATCTAGACTGTCTCTCTCATCCTCAATCCGCCCCGCCTCGGGTGCGGGGTGGAAAGTGCGCTCGCCGTGGTGAAACAGGAACGCGCAGTAAGCGGCAACGTCGCGCGGATCTCCCTTGGCGACGTGTTCGACCAGCTTGGCACGGCATTCGTCCATCCAATCAGACGCTGCCCATCCGTCGCTGTATCCGTACTTGCGCTCGGCCGCTGCGAGTTTTTCCGCGAGCGCGGCAGTAAACCGTTGAACCAGATCGGCGGTAGCTGGATGCAGCGCCACCGGAGCAGCCTTCGCCTCGGGCTGCGCATCGCGCGGGTAGTTCGCGCTGATGGCCTTGTAGACCGCTAAGTCCTCGCCGCTTGCGGCCTCGGGCTGCGCTTCCTTCTGCGGCGCGTATCCCTCGCGGGCTAGGGTGATGAGGCGGATTGCCTGCTCCTCCGTGCAAACCCAGAGGTCTTCTAGAACGGTGCCAGTGGGAAGCATGTCAAACCCCGCCGCCTTCGCCAGCTTTAGCGCTTCCTCTCGTTCGCTCACGATTGCGGCTCCTTTCCTGCGATTTCCTCGGCGCGGGCGAGGGTTTCAAAGTCCCGCAGCACATCCAACTCGAATCGCGTCATCAGCGGCCCGCAATCGGACTCCTCGCAGGCCATGTACTCGCCCTCCCACGCTCCGCACCGAGCGCAGAATCTCTCGTCTAGGTTCATTCACGGCCTCCCTTGGGGACCATCGGGATGACTGGCGACCTGGAATAAGCGGACACGGCTTTGCATGTCGAGCAAGTCGGAGGGGGCGGCGGCTGTGTTCCTCCCCAGGCTCCGGTGTAGGCCATCACGTCGCCTCCGCAGAGGCTGCATACCCCGATCTTTTGCAACATCACCCCTCCTTCCCGCTCTCGGCAACAGTCTCGATGGCCTCGACCTCATAGCTGTACTTCAGCTTGTGTTTCACGAGGCGTGTTTCCAAGCAAAGCGCCCCGCCAATCTCCCCAGCTTCCGCTGCTGCAACGAACCACCAGCGCAGTGCTTGGGCCGCGTTGTAGGGAAGCAGGAAGCCAAGATGCAGCGCGCGATGCCCAATCGTCATTGTTGGCACCCCGTGCGGTCCTCCCTCAAACTCCACCTGTTGCCAGCGGTTATCAAACATCTGGTTGCCGATCTTGCAGGGGCGGATGTAGTTGTGCCGAGCCTCGACCGTGTAACCAACATCGGCCCCGCTGCCTCGGTTCTTGTCCTTTCGATAGCCTTCTTCAAGCTCACCCATTGCTCTTCTCCTCGTCTGTGCGGAAGGGGCGGTGGAGGGTGTCGCCCTCTTCCAACTCCGTTTCTGCTGGAATAAAGATGCGGGCAAAGCCGTCTGCTGTGGCTTCGATTACAGCCGTCTTCTCCCTCTCGCACAGGATCACGCGGGATTCGAGGGTGAGGAGGGCGTCGAGCTTGTCCCGGTACGCGATCGCGGCAGCGTAGGCCGGGCTATCGGCCCACTTCATCGAGCAGACGAGCCATTGCTGGTTCTGTCCGTACCAGCACCCCGCCGACATGATGCTTTCGTACCCGGCAAAATCACCGACCTTCGTGTTTTCGTCCGGCCCTCCGAGGATCGAGATGCCGCCCGCAGGAGCAGGGATCGGTTTACCGTCCTGGACCTTAATGAGCTTGGGCGGAATCGTGAGCCGGGCGCGCGCCTCCCGCAGCACTTCGAAGGGGTCGGGGATCACAGCTCCTCCTCTTCTTGCACGACCCAATGGTTCCAAAAGCCGCGCAGCCAGTTGGCGAAGTACACCCACGTGAGCGCGAAGATTCCGTACTGCTGCGCCTCCCAGGTCTCGTAGAACCACGCAGGCTGCGCAACGAGTCCGAAAATGCACGCCCAGCGTCGGCGCTTGAAGGACTTGGACTGCGACAGGAACACCGCCGTGACGCCGCAGCAGCCGATGAAAATCTGCGTGACGATCACAGCCGCTCCCACCTGGAACCCAGGAAGATGCGCGAGAGGATGCGCACGCGAAGGCTGGGCGCGTGGCGCCTGTCATTGAACGTGGTAACCAGTTCCTCGCCTCCGAATACGTACCAGCGCCACGTGGGCTTGGGAGGACGCGTGGAAGCCTTCATGATGAGCTCAGGATCGGGGTTCATAAGAGCGCCTTCACAGCTTGGATGACAGCGCGCGCCTCGGCGTTCGAGCAGCCTTGTAGCGCATCAGCAATTTCCACTAGGGCTTTTCCTAGTTGCCGCATCTCCGTGATTGGATCGGTGCTGTTGCGATCCATAGCCTTGATGACTTCGTACATGAGTGCGGCATGGTTCATTTCTGCCTCCGCGATCGGTAGACGCGGATGAACCCCATCGCGAGCCCCCAAAAGAGAATGACGCCAAGGACGAACGCGAGGCCGAACCAGAACGGCAGCGTCACCCACCACCACGACCAATCGATCACGTGCGTGAGCTTGAGCGCTACGAACACGACGCCCAGGAGAAAAAGACCGCTGACACCACCTTGCGAACTATTGTCGGACATGGTCAATCCTCCTCGTGTTCGGCAACCACACGTAGTACTGACAAGGGAACTGGTGGTGGTGGCAGCACGCGCAGTGTGAGATTTAAATACCTGCGAATTGCGTTAACGGCTTCCGGAATTGATATGCGGTGCGCCCGCATACGTTCGATAGAGTAGTGCGCGCTGGCAGAGTGCTGGTGCTTGCTGGGATCCCACTTCACATGGTAGTCAGGGTCGAAGCAAAGACAATCCATTTGCGACTCCAGCTGAGACACCGCTAAAGTCAGTTTTTCGATGCGCTCGTAGAGATCCTTCTCTACCGTCTCGCGCTCTTTTCGCGCTTCGCGAAGGTCTTCTTGATTGACGAAAAACATTTATCGCTCCTCCAGAGAAAGTGCCGGTTACGTTGTCCGGCGTCGTGTGCCCCACCGACCGTGTCGCGCCCGCAGCCCCGCGCGGAGCTGCGAGAGGTACTACCTGCGCTTGGCGGCGATTGTCTTGCGCACGGGCTCCTCGGGCTGCTCTTCCTGCTGCTCGTAGGGCTTGGCGAACTCGTCCGCGCTCGCGTCCATCTTATCGAGAAGCGCCCCCATCGTCGCTTCGTCCGTGATGGGCTCCACCTCTTCGAAGAGGATCTTGAACTGCGTCTCCTGGTCGCGCTGGACGCTGATGCGCGTGACGAACGCGATCGGCGGCTGCTTGTACTGCGCGAGGAGGGACTTGGCGTACTGCGCCCAGTTCTTGACCGAAGTCACGGAGATGCGAAGATAGGCCACCTCGCTCTTGGCGATGTTCTGCGCCGACCCCAACGCATCGCGCGGCAGGAGCATCAGGCGCCGCTTTTGCGCGCACGCCTTGCCACGCGTGGGCTTGCCGTCCTGGTCACGCGCCGAGCCCCACTTGTTCCACTGGCACGTGGCGCACGTTTCGCTCTGCGCCGACTTGCTCATGGCGTGGGGCGCCATCACGCTCTCGTCGCGCCCGAATGCGAAGCACGTGGGGTTCTCGGGCTTCTTCGGATTGAAGCGCTTCTCGTAGTAGTTGTTCTCGTGCATCGAGTCGAGGATCACGCACTCGAAGGTGTTCCCCGGGATCTCGCTACCTTTCCACGTGAGCACCCCCGCGGGGAGCGTGATGAAGTTCCCGCCCCCCGTGTTGGCTTCCTGCGCCAGAACCTGCGCAGCCTGGGCGGCGAGCCGATCCTTGTAGGTCGTGAGCGCCGTCCCGGTGGTCTTTTTGGCGATCGCTGTGCTCGCCGCCTTGGTTGCCATGGTGGATTACTCCTCGTCGGAAGGAACGATGGTGCCCAGGAGCTCGTGAAGCTCCTTGGCTTCGTCCAGCGTGAGCCGGAGCTTCTTGCCTGCCGCCAGGAGCTCGTACGTGACGATGGGCGCCTCGACGTGCTTGCGGCGGGGCTTGCGGCGCTTGACCGGACTCTTGCGCGCCTTCTTGGCAGGCGCTTCGGCCTTGGGCGTCGGGGCAGCGCTGCGGCCCACGGGCTTGGGGGGCGCTGCCTTGGCGGCGACGGGGGACTTGTCTGCGGGTTCGTTCATGGTGGTGCGGCTCCTCTTGAGTGCCTTGGAAGTGCGCAGGCGCGAGAGCCACGCTGCGGCAGAATTCATCGGGGCGCCGGGCGCCCCACTCTCGACGGATTTCATGGGGATTGCCACTACGATGCCAACGCTTTCACGAGAACATCGAGCTTGCGGTTCATCTCCTGCTGTTCGTGAAGGATCGCCGCGAGCGCGCGAAAGAGGGCGTCACCCTCCTTGCGCCGCGCCAGGACCGCAGCGCCTTCCTCCTTCGCGACGCTCGCGCGGCGCTCGACATCCTTGAAGAAGTCGTTGGCGAACGTGTTGAGCTTGCGCCCGCCCGTCTTGGTGTAGCCGCTCATCTTCTTCGGCATGACCTTGGGCACCCCGAGTTGCTTGAGACCGCGGCGCGGCGTCTTCTTGCGGATGGCTGCCAGGATGGCGTCACGGTGCTCGCCGAGCACCTTCTCGTCAACGAACACGCCGCTCTTCGGGCCTGGACGGGCCGGAAGGCCGTGCGCCTTGACGTACTCGTGCACGAGCGGGTGGTGGGCTGCGTTGGTGTGCAGCACCTTGGACATCGCCTTGTAGACGCTGATATAGGCCATGGCATCACCTCACGAGCGGCGCAGGGAGACCTTGGTCTCCTTGGCGGGCCTGACGGTGATGAAGTAGCGATCGAAGGACTCGACGCCGGGGATGGGTTCGCCCTCTTCGAAGCGCGCGGCAACCGCCGTGCTCGTGAGGCGCTTTTGCAGGAGATCGAAAGCGCCGGTCTTGGCGATGAACGCATGGAGCGCGGGCCAGTCGGTCGCGTTGAAGACGCGCTGGCTCTTCCTCTCCGCGGTACCGACTGCGCCCTTGGCGCCGTTGATGCCGCTCGCGTCAAAGAGCGCGCCGAGGGCTTCCATCTTCGCGGCGATCTCGGCTTCCTTGGCCTTCAAGGTTGCGTTGATCGCGTCGCGCTCTTCCTGCAGAAGCTGGATCTCGTCGACGATTTCGCCGACGGTGGGGCTGGTGGTCTTGGACATTTCAATCTCCAGAGAGTTGAGTTCGTAGTTCGCAGTTCGTAGCAAGGCCAGTTTCTGGATGGGTACTGGCAGACCCAAAATCAGGTGTTCGGTACTGCACGTGGGAGACTGCTGCGGAGACCCGCGGCACTCGTAAGGCTCACATTGCAGCTTGCAGGGCCGTCCCCCTCCTGTCTCTCTGCCCTACGAGTATTCGGTACGTACAGCCCAGCAGAGAGAACCACATCACGACATCCACGCTACGCTTCTTTTGCGGACTTTGCAACCGATTTATCTTGACCGAAACGCGGTAGGGGGCAGGATGATTCCCGGCGCCCTGGGGTTCTGCATCGCTTGACACGCGAGCTGCCACACCCCCGGCGCGATCCGTCCATCCCCCAGCGCGGCAACGACCGCAGGGTGGAGCTGCCGCACGACGTTATCCGCGCACATCACGAGCACGGTGCCGTCGGACTTGAGTTCGAATCCGAGCTGCTTGCCGCCATTGGGGAGCCAGAGCTTGGGCGTGATTTCCATTGCAAGTACTCCAGTGCGCAGGTGTAGTGGGACGGACGCGGCTGCTCATGCATCTCGGGCCAGTAGAGCTTGACCCCGTCAAAGAGTTTGATGTGCTCGGGCAGCGGGCGCACGGCGCACCACGACCCGAGGAGCGGCCGGTTGCAGAGAAAGCAGCGCCGCAGCGCCGCCTGGGTCACGGCGGTGGAGTTCTCGTCCCACATCCGCCGCAGCGCTGCGTCTTGCGCTCTTCGGTAGGCGCGCCCAGCGGCGGACTCGCGCATGTCACTGGAGCGCCGTGAGCATGTTCTGGCTGACGGTGCGCTCGCCATAGCGCAGCTCCACCGCTTCGCGCGCCGCCGATCGCGTGGCGTAAAAATCGGGGAGCGCCGGGGGCTTGCCCGCTTCGTTCTTGTCGATGAAGGACACCATGTAGAGCACGTCCTCCTTCTTCTGCGACTGCGGAATCTTGATCGTGACTTCGGCCACGACCTTGCCATCCGGGAGGTGCAGGAAGTAGTCGGAGTGGTCGCCGTAGAGCCATGCGTGCTCCTGGCCCGCAGGACCGTTGGCGCCGATCATCTGCAGCGCACGGATATTGGGATTGCTTCGGTGCTCGCCCATCTCACTTCTCCTCGTGGTAGGTAATCGGAAAACTACTTGATGAGCTCCAGGTTGCGAAGCTCGTGTTCGGAGAGCTGGAACGTCGCATTCACGGGGAGGTGGTTCCAGTAGTACTGGAACATCTCCGCGCGCTGTCGGTGGCTCGCACGATGGCTCCTGAAACTCGTGCTGAGATCGTTGCTGCTGTTCGATATCCCTGGCGGTACTTCCGGCAGCGACTCCAGCTGGTCGAGGTAGTAGCGCTCCCGATCAGCGTGGTACGCAATGCGCTCCTCGAAGTGGCGCAGGAGTTCCGCCGACTGCACTTCGCAAACAAATCCCTTGATGACCATGACTACTTCCTCCTCATCCGTTGGGAACCGCCCATGCACTGAATCTGCAGCACATCCTCGTGCACACGAATCGCGACGGGCACGCCGTTATCGCGCGTGCACTCCTGCGAGAACCGCGAAGCGTACTGCACTGCGCGCTCGCGCTCAAGCACGGAGAGCTGGCGTTCGAACACGTCCACTGGTTTCGTCCAGATCACCATGGCCGTCGTGAACCCAGCCCCGAAGAGCATCACCGTCACCACCGCCCGGTCGCCGAGCGTCATTGCAACGGCTCCTCTTTCTTGTACTTCTCATTCATTTCCTCGGTGGTGCGCTTGGCTGCCGCACGAAGGTGGTAGACAGCCGCAAGCCATGCCTGCCAGCAGTCCTCCTCGTGTCCGAGGGGCATCACGACGGGAAACTGCGTCCGGTACCAGTGCCTGAATGCGGGGCTCTTCATCGCATCTCCTTTTTTGCCTTCGCCTTCTGCGACTTCTCGAAGGCCACCTCCTGGCGCACCGCCATCGCGTAGCACGCGGCGAGCGATGTCCAGAACGTCTTGCGGGTGCGCAGATCCCGAAAGCCGATCGTGTCCCCTGGGGCGAGCGTCACCATGTACTGCCGACGGTTGATGCCAAGCCCGCTGCTTTTCCTTCGCACTTCCTTCGTGAGTTCCGTTGCCATGGTCAGACTCCTTAGAGAGATGGGGGCCGGAGCCCCCGTTGGTTCACCTGGGTAGTTCGATCTTCGTGAGCTTGCTCTTGGCGCGCGTGATCGCAACGTACATGAGGTTGCGCTCCTGCTCCTGCTGCCAGGGCTGCTTCGCCCACTTGCTGGGGCACACCGAGGGGTTGAGCCAGAACACGTGATCCGCCTCAAGCCCCTTGCTCTTGTGGATCGTGGCGAGCGTGAGGTTGCGCCGCCCGGCGTCGGAGAACATCTCGTCGAGCACGCGCAGGAGCTCGGCGACCGTACGCGCGTTCTCAGGCAATCCGCCCACGACGACGAGCAGGGAGTCCACCTTGTCCTCGATCGCGGCTGCCAGGGCCTCCTCGCCCTTGGCAATGGCCTTCTCCATCTCCCGGGTCTTGTAGGCTTCCAGGCGCAGCTGCAGGGCATCGATATCGCGCGCCTTCATGCGCCGCACGAGGGCCTTGAGACCTTCCCCAATGTCCCGGCCCATGATGTGGCAGGGGATGCGCTCACGCAGCAGGCTGTAGGCGAGCGCCACGAGGGGCTTCGTGTTGCGGCACACGACAAGGTCATCGGCGCTGAAGATGCCGTGGTTCCACTCCTCGCCCATGCTGCGCACGACTCCGTCAACCGCATGCTCGTGCGCCTGGATGATCGGCACGTACTGGCGCGCGTGATCGACGATCGACTTGGCGCAGCGGTAGGAGACGGAGAGCGGGAGCTCCGCCGCCTTGAACTCCTCGCGGATGAGCTGCAGCGAGTTGCCATCGGCACCGCGGAACCCGTAGATCGCCTGGGCGGGATCGCCCACCGCGACGAGCCGCGCGCGCGGGCGCAGGATCTTGCGAAGGATCGCGCGCTGGATCGCGTTCGTGTCCTGCGCCTCGTCGACGAACACCCAGTCGAACGTAGGGAGCTTGATGCCCTTCAGGACCGCGAAGTAGAGCATGTCGTCGAAGTCCATGTCGAGCATGCCATTGCTCATTTCGAGGAGCTTGCGCGCGAGCTCGATGCCGCGTGCGATCGTGGCATCGTCGGAATCAAGCTCGATGTTGTGCTTGGCGACGATGTCGGCCCACACGCCTTCGGTGTCGGGCACGAGGGCGTGCACACCTTCCTGGCGCGCGAGCCCCACGAGCTTGCACGCAAAGGCGCCGTAGAGCCGCCGCTCCTCGTCCTCGAAGGTCAGTTCGACGAGGTTGCGCAGCTTGTTCGTGTTGACTTCGCGCACGCCCAGCGCCCGCGTGACGGGGCCGTAGCACAGGGAATGGAACGTGCGCGCCTGGACGTGCGAGGGAACGCGGGCCTTGAGCTCCTCCGCAATCGCCTTGTTGAAGGCGAGGAAGACCGCATCGCCCTGCGTGAGCTTGAGCGCCTCGACGACGGTCGTCGTCTTGCCGGAGCCCGCAACGGCGTTGATGATCGCGTTGCCGTGCCCCGTGGCGACGAAGTCGAAGATGGCCTGCTGGTAGGTGGAGGGTTGCATGGCGGCTCCTAGACGGTGAGGGAGTCGCCGACGAACTCGCGCACTTCGCCGGTCACGTAGTTGCGGGCGGCGTTGGCTGCCTTGGTGAACCCCACGCGCCAGGGGATGCCCCACTCGCTGCACACTTGGTTGATGCGCGTGCGGGTCGTGGCGGTGAACCAGCCGCCGGTGCAAAAAGTCACGCGACCGTCCGCATGCGCGGTAACGACGGGGGTCTTGTGGAGGACGACGACGCGTGTGCCGTCGGGCAGCGTCGTGACGGTGGTGTTGTTGCGGTTGATGCGGTGCGTTTGGGACATGGCAGGCTCCAAGAGAGAGGTGGTACAGGACGAACAGTAGACTTACCTGCCGCCTATGTCAACAACTTTCTTTTGCCTCATTTTTAGGCAGTTTGTCATAATCCCGGCGCCGCTCCCTTGATGACTCCACCCTGGGGGCCAATGCTCCAGCGCCCGCGCGTGACCTTCACGAAGCCTCCAGAATCGTTGAGGATGGCAAGGAGCGTCTTGCGATCGCTCCCTATCTCCAGCTCCTCAATCTCGGCCCAGCGCGCCTCCGTGGGGTTCCCAGCGACCCTCGCCTTGAGGTGCTTGGCGGCGGCGTGCAGGGTCGGGAAGTACTTGGGCTCGTTGCAGTTCACGTAGTAGAAGATCACACCTCCTCCACCACCGCATTGTCCGTCTCCCGGGGCGTGCCCGTGAGGAGCGCATCGATCTCGGCGAGGCGCGCCGTGAGCACGCGCCGCTCCCGAAGGAGATCGCTTTCATAGCGAAACCCCTCGATGCACTCCACAATCTGCACGTTGTACTTGTAGGAGCGAAGCTCGCGGGCCTTCGCCTGCGCCGCGCGCAGCGTCTTCCACACCTCGGCGTTGGACTGCACGTCCCAGTGCCCCGTGAAGGCGCCGTGGCGCCGCTTGTAGAAGAGGGTATGGTCGTTCGCCTTGCGGATGACGTAGGCCACGATCAGCGCTCCACGATGTCGTGGACTTCGTGCTCGCGAGCCTGGGACATAAGCTCGAACTCGCAATCAAAGACACGCTCCATGTACCGCACAGCGTTCTTGAACTGAAATCCCTCCCAGTGCGCCAGGAGGCGCTCGGCGTCCGTCACGCAGATCGTGAGGCGGTTGACCCCGGTGAGTCCGTACATGACGTACTCCTCGCCCTCCTTGCGAAGAAAGGATGCGGCGCGCGGGCCGACCATGCGTGTGCCCTTGTCGACGTGCTCCTTGAGCTCTTTTGCGGTAAGAATTGCCATGGCAGTGCTCCTAGAGGGAAGGTTGCGCGGCAATCGCGCGGGTGAAACTGTGGGAGAGCTTGCAGCGGCTGCAAGTGACCTGGGCGGGTTGATCCGTCACACGGCCCGTGTCCGCAGCGCGGCGGGAGGCGGCGCACGCCTTACCCCAGTCCTTGACGCGCCAGTGCACGAGCGGCCCAGCACTGGCGGGGACCGGCACGAGCTGCTCGGGATGCGGCTTCCAGGCGGCGATGCGGCCCCGCTGCCACGTCACGTACTCGGTGAGCTGCTTGAGCGTCACGCGCTCGACCCGCTCCGCGCGCACCACGTTGAGCTTGCGCGCAAGCTCGATGGCGTCTTCGTGATGGCCGTGCGTTTCGATCTTGTAGCGCCCTGCGTGCGGGCCTTCCACGACGAGCCAGAAGCGATCGTATTCGTAGCCGCTTTGCCCCGTGACGTGCTCGGTCTCGATGGTGCCGAGGACCCAAACGTAGCCGGGGCTCCAGCCGCCGCGCGCCCTGGGATGCGCTTTCTGGACGTACACCTCCTTCCACGCCTTGGGCTGCGTGGGGGTGCGCTCCAGGTCACGGATCGCCGCTTCGACGAGGCGCATGCGCCCCAGGGCGTCATCGATCGCCGCATCGATGAGCCCCTTGCTTTCCTCGAAGGGCTTGTAGTCGGAGCCGGTGCACACGCCGGAGAAGAAGCCCCACTTCGTCGTGTAGCCGTGCTTGGCGAGCACGCCGCGGGGGAGCTTTTGAAGGCTGCCGCAAATCTGGCAGGTACCGCTATGGGTTGCAGCTTGCATGGTCAATCTCCAGGAGAGAGGGGTGGTACAAGCCGAACAGTAGACTTATCTATCCGGTATGTCAACACCCCCAAATTTCCCTGGGCTGCCTAATTTTTGAGCGATCCGTTTTCAGAAGCTGCTGCAGCTCCCATAGCACGAAGGCAGGCCCCATCTTCTCGGGGCAGCGCGCCTCGATCGCGCGCACGAAATCCCCGCTCGTGAGCGATTCGACGATCGCATCGTAGGCGAGCCACACGCGCGGGTCGGTGTAGCTGCACTCGAAGTGCGTTGCGATGATCCCTGCCCAATCGCCGCGGATGCCCATCTCGTTCTCCTAGTAGTTCTTCGGGATGTTGCCCCGGTAGGCGTGGGGCTTGGTGTCGATCTCCTTCTTCCACGCCATATCGTCTTCGCCGCCCCAGCGCTCGATGTTGCGAACGCAGTACGCGGTGATGTTGACGCGCTTGCCATCCTTCCTGGCCGAGAGCACGCGCTTGGCGTGCTCGTTGTCGCGCGTCCACAGGTTCACCGCGCGCTTGAAAACGGAGGTGGCGTACTCCACGGGCCGCGCCCCTTGCGCCTGCATGAGCGCCTGGAAGGCCGCGCACGCCTCGTTGAACGTCACGATGTCGCGCACCGCCTGCTGCACGAAGCTCTTCTCGGTCCAGCGATCGGCTTCCGTGACGGAGAGCTCCTCCAGCTCATGGTGGCGCGCATTGACGGGCGCCGCAGCGCGCGGATCGTAGTCGGCGAACACCCCCCAGGCGCGCATCTTGCGAGCCACCCCGATGAGCTTGCCGCCGCCTCCGCCCTCGAACCATTCGCGCAGCGCGTTCCAATAGCTGGGGTCCTTGCGTCCGATGATCTCGGGGAAGAAAAAGCGCCGCGTGTCTTCGGTGATCCGCAGCGGGTTCGTATGGTTCGTGGTGATGACGATGTTGATGCGGTTGGCGACATCGCGGCTGCGCACGTACTTCTCGTTGACGCGCAGCGTCTTGTTCGTGATGATGGAATTGAGCTTGGCCTGCTGCATCTTCAAAGAGTTCACATCGTCGAGCTGCACGAACATGCGCTCCCCCACGAACTCCATCCGGTCATCGATGTTGCCTTCCGAGATCGAGGTGTAGTTGTCGGGCCCGTAGCAGTGCATCCCGACCATCTCGGGAAAGAAGCTCTTCCCCACTCCTTCGGCCTCACTTTGCAGCACCGGCACCACGTACTGCTTGTTGATCTCGGGAAAGGCGAGCGGGTACATGTACCAGAGGAACATGTGGTACCAATCCTCTTCACCATGAAGGAGCATGAGCCCATCGCGAAAGCGCTCTATATCCTCCAGGTCCGCATCCGCATCGGGCGCCTGCCCCCAGCCCTTCCAGCGGTTGAAGACGCCATCGGGCGCGATCTCGCTCTCGCACCCGGGGCGGTAGTCCGCCGTGCGCACTTCGCTGCGGCCCCGCCACTGCAGCCAACCATTACCCAGCGGCATCGCGCGCTCGCGGAAGGTGTGCAATCCTTCGCGCGTGATCGTGAGCTCGGTCATCGCCACCTGATCGGTATTGGCGATCGTGAGGAAGTTGTCCTTGGCGTGGAACGATCGTGTCTTGCGATCCCCGATGGCGTGAAGATCGCGCACGTAGACGTACTTCGCATCGATCGAGAGGAGTTTCTCGGCGCTCGCATCGGCTTCGGAATCGTGGTGCACGCGGCGATGGAACTCTTCTGCATCCATGTCGGGATTGGCAACGAGGAAATCATCGACCGCCCATTTCGTCGCCACATCGACATTGGGATTGCGCTGCAGGATGCAAACGCGCGGCTTGGCGTTTGCCAGCACAAGGCGCGAGCAAAGGCGGCGCGCCGCGGTGCTCACTTCGGGTTTCAAGCCCCGATACCCTGCATCGATGTCGAAGACGACGTACACGATGCGCCCCGCAGCGGCGCGCGCAAGATCGGGAAGGAGCTCCATGTCGCGCCCACCCTTCTTCTTGCCCGGGGCAACGGAGCTCACGCCGCCCAAACCCACGGCATAGAGTCCGCGCTGCGCGATCGCAAGCGCCTTTTTCTCGCCCTCCGTCACGATGAGCGGGTAGTGATCTTCCTTGAAGTACTCCGTCCAATCGAGCGTAGGCGGGATGTAGAGCTCGACGGGCGTGCCGGGCTGCTGCAGGTACTTGGGGCGCGGGTCCTTCGTTGCGAGCGCGTCAAAGCCCGTGCGGGGTTTCCAGTAGACGCGCGTGCGCGCAAAGTCCCCCAGGGGCAGCGGGCGCAGCGTGCCGTCCTCGTTGAATCGGTAGTACTGGAACGTGAGGATCGCGTCGGCTTCCTTCACGTCGAGCTGGGGCGCGACAACGGCAACGAGCGCCGGGTCCGTGTGGGGATTGGCCGCACGCATGGTGTCGGGATCGAACGCAAGACCACTGCGAGCAAGGTCGTTAATGACGAGCTGTGGAGGGGATGACACGCAAGCCTCTTCGAGAGAAGGGTAATCAGGCTACAACGATTTCACATGGCTGTCACTGGTTCTTGTCAAGGAGCTTTCGAAGAGCGCGGGCGTAGGCGATCGCCTGCACCTGCTGGTTGGTGAGGAGCCCTGTGGGACGCACAGGCGGGCGCTGTGGGAAGGCTTTCTCCCACACGTCCTTCACGTAAAGGTCCCCGGCTTTCTTGCCCCTGGCGGTCGTGATCGTGCGGTAGCGACGGCGCTGGTCCTGGGTGCAGTGCTCGTTGAACCAGCGCCATGCGCTCGCGGCGGTGTAGCGAGGACGGTTGAAGTGCTGCGCCTCCTTGGCGGCGAGGAGCTCGGGAAGCTCGATCGCGGCCAAGCGCTCGAACTCGTGCAGGAGATCGTCGTCCTGGGCAATGCGGAAGTGGAGCTTGTGCGTGAGGAAGGAAGAGGTGTCCATTCGGGGCTTTGCGCTGAAAATTAAGGGTGTGGTAGTTTGCGGTTAAGTCTGCGCCGAAGAGGGTCGAGTGTCAAATTCGGGGTGGTACATGTGATGTACCAAAGTGATGTACCAAAAAAGTCGTTTTGAATCAGTGCTTGCACACTGGTACATGCGGTACATTACTTTTCGCCAAAACTCTTTTATATAAGTGTTTTGCCATAATATACGCATTATGTTATGTATACACTTTTCTATAGCTTTTTAGAAGGTAATGTACCAATGTACCTATATTCCAAACCTTCTTTTCTCCTCTGAAAACCCGCTGGTACATGAGTGGTACATGACTTTTCCTCGTGTACCACCAGCATCCTCCCTTCCCCCCAAGGCGCTCGCGTGATACCTTCCGCTGCGTTGGTGCGGTCAGCGCACTGAGCCACGGACTGCGGTGTCGATGCCGGGATCCTCTCGCCCCAAGCGCAAGCCCCCGGCGCCAAACGATGCAACGCCACGCCGCGCGCCGTTGCCCACAGCGGACGACCCGCCGCCTACGGGGCGCGAGCTCGATGACCGCAAGCACTTCCTCACCTACTGGCAGCCCGTCCCGCCGCCGATCACCGACGACGAGGCACGCGAGTACATCGAGCGATTCGATCGCCTCTCGATCGGTCGTGGGCCTGCGGAGTCCCAGCTTCCTACCGACGAAGCGCTCACCGAGGAAGAGCGCTGGCAGCGCTCGCAAGGCTGGACTCCGTACGAGCTCCTCACGCATGCGATGCATCAACCGTTCCTTCCCTTTCGCGATCGCATCGGCATCGCAAAGGCGCTCCTTCCCTACCAAATGTCCGAGAAGCCCAAGCGCATCGCAGGCGTTGAGGGTGAGCCTGCCGTGAACGGTTCGATCGTCGCGATTGGCAGCACGACGATCGACGTATCGAAGCTCTCCGACAAGGAGCTTGAAATGCTCTCGAAGATGCTGGAGAAAGCGAGCAAGACATGATCGTGCTGCACGTCGAGGAAGATGGCGGTCGGCTTCACCTCATGGCATCGCGCTATGCAAGCGTGCGCCTGGAGACGAAGCGCGGCGCATCGATCGAGGAGCGCCCGGTGACGGAGACCGAGCAGGAGCTCTGGCTCGCGTGGTACGAAGGATTTCGCAGCGGGCTCGTCAACGCGACGAGCGCATGTGTTGGCGGCAACGCTTGAACCTCTCGGGAGTCTCTCATGCCTTTTGATCGTCAGTTCCCGCCGCAACAATCGGGCACATCGCAATCCGGGTTCACGCCGCGCATTGCGATCCCGGTGTCGTTCGTCGACATCGTGCGCCAAGCCAAGATTGCATTGGGTGGCGCGCGCAGCGTGAAAATACAGGTCGAGTCTCCCATCTTTCGAGAGAACTACAAGGCGGTGAGCGCTACGGGCAACCTCTTTGTTGGTGCGGTGTCGGTGCTCGGCTTTCTTTGCGCTACGTCGAGTTCGGGAACGCTCAACCTCTACGATTCGGCGACGACCACGACGACGGATCCCGTGACGGGCACGCTCTCGCTCGTGGCAGGTACGTACTACCCGATTCCTGCCAACGTCACGCAAGGCATCTACGCCGTGATCGGAGGCACTGCGACCGGCACGCTCTATCTCGGATCGGCAACTGGGATCGTTGCGCGGCTGCGATTCGGGAACTTCGCTTCCGTTGTCGACACTGCGCACGACGCGCCGATTCGCGCTGATGTCGGTGATGCACCAGTGATTGCGATACCGGCCAATGCAACCTACCTTGTCGTGGCTCCGGATGTGAATCAGGCGCCGACCGGCACGGCTCCGATCAACATGAACGTTCTCTTGGGGTGAGCCATGGCTTGGTATGTCGACCCTTCATTGAGTGGCACGGGCGGCAAGGGAACGATTTCGTTACCCTACACGCTTCTCGATTTACAGACGGCGATCGCGAACACGACGAACCCGTTGAACTGGGGTGGTCTGCCGATTCTTTTCAAGTCCGGCACGTTCGGGCGTCTCACATCTACCCTCACTCCACCTGCTACGGCGAGCAATCTGTCCCTGGGTGTCTACGGGACTGGGGCGAAGCCGATCTTATCGGGCACTGCCCTCAACGCGACTGCGTGGACAGTCAACGCGACCTATCCGAATATCTGGCAGACACCGCACGTCAATGATGATCGCTGGTTCGTCGGCGGAAGCCCCAGCAACAATGCCGTGGTGTCTGCAGTGGCCTCGGCGTACAGCTCGCTCAACGTTCTCAACAACCCTTACGGCACGTCGCTTCAGAAGACGACGAGCGTTGCGCTTGTTGCCTCCACTCCGTTTAGCTATTACAACGACGGCGTGAACGCCTACGTCAATCTGTCGGGCTCCAATCCCAACAACCTCGTGATGGAGTACAGCAGCATTCAGCGCTGCTTCAATCTCACGAGCACGCAGGGAAACTTCTACGCGGAATCGCTTCGTTTTGCGGGAGCGTATGACGACTGCTTCTTTTTGCAGTTCTCGAACACGCTTCCTCTCATCGGCTCCTACACGCTCAAGCACTTGGAGATTGACTCGTCCTGCGCTCGCAACGCGCAGGAGAATACGAGCATTCAGCTCTTTGGCGCAGGGCCTGGGCTGAATGGTCTCGTCCAGGGCGCGTACATCGAGGACATGCTCATCACGAACGGGCTGCGTGGTTCGCTCGACTTGATGGGCATTCAAAACGGAACGTTCCGCAACATCCGCATCGACAATTGCGGACAGGGGCTTTACCTGTGGCAGAACTGCAATAGCAACGACTTCAACGGCATCCAGGTCACGAACAACATCGCTTGCAATTCGTCGGTGACGAACCCCGGACCCTGCTTCACGCAGTCGGGCACTCCAGGCGGTGGCGATGGGTCGAACTACAACAATCGCTTCACGTCGTCCGTCTTCATAAATTCTGGTCTGCAGTGCATCCTGAATACGGGCGGCTCGTTGATTTTCGATCATTGTGTGATTGTCGGCACGCAAAACGCAACCACTTCGCAGCCCAGTGGTGCAACCATCTACTCGGCCAATGCCACGTCCACCTATGTGAGCGATTCGACCGACACGACGCTTACGAACTGCGTCATCGGTGCTTTCATGCTCAATGGTGTCGCTTCTACGTACAGCATCTATGGGCAGACGAATCCGTACAACTCCCTGCACGGGGATTACAACGTCTACTTCTCGTACACCACGGACGCGCCGAGCGTTGCGAATAGCAACAGATTCATCGGCGCAATCAACAACTCCACGCAAAATGGTTTCGCTACGTGGCAGGCTGCAGCTGCGCCGATGGACGCGCACTCGGCGTTCTTGCCCTATGGTGATCCTGGATTCACGTCGCAGTTCCAGCCCTCGATCTTCACCAACAACCCTCCTGGGTACTTCGGGCGTCCTGGTCAGTACATGACCCCGAATGGTCTCAACCTGATGCCGTTCAACGACAGCACTGCTCCCACGACGGCGCTGCAGCTCGTTGGCACGGGGCTCTCGACGTGGCAGCTCAACACACTCGCGCCCGCTGCCCCTGTCACGGGGACTTCCGCCAATGCGTCCTACACCTGGAACACGGGGACGTGGAACTTCAAGATCACCTACGTCACGCTGGGCGGCGAGACGCTGCCCGGTCCGGCGACCGCGCAGGCGGTTACGAGCGGGACCAATGGGCCGACGATCACGGCCCCTGCGAATCCTCCAGCGTCTGCTATCGGATACAACGTCTACGCGCAATTCAGCACAGTCGGTGGGCAGTACTACAAGCAGAACAATGTTCCGATCGCGATCGGTTCGAACTGGACTTCGCAATTTGCGCCCGTGGTTCCCAATGGCGCTGTCATCACGGGAACGATCGCTGCCAACGGTACATCGCTCACCGTCAACTCCACGATCTTTGGCACGGTCGTCACCGGCATGGGAGGACCGTACTTCGCAGGGCAGACGAACTCGGCGCTCACGACGATCTCCGGCAGCGGCAGTCCATGGACCGTGAGCGGAATCACTTCGGTTGCAGGTGTCTCGGCCGTCATTATGTACCTCACTGCGGCTGGAGTGGGGTGGCCTTACGCGTCGCAAGCTCCCACGCTGCCTCCGCTCATCGCGCCCCCTGGTGATCTCAACAGCCATACGTTCTATGGCACGAACAGCGACATCGGTTGCGTGCAAAGCTACAACCAGAACGACCCCGCACTCGCAAGTTGAAGGAACCACCATGCTCGAAGTGCTCAAGCTCGCGATCGCCCTCTACCTCGTCCTCACGGGTGGCTGGGTGCTCTACATCACGTACGCATCGCTCGCGTTCCACTGGCCGACGATGACCAAATGGAAGTGGGCTCTCGCGCCCTGGCTCCTCTTCGGTCTCGCGCTCGACGTGGTGATGAACGCCACGCTTTTTACGATCGTGTTCGCAGACCTCCCTCGTGAATGGACGCTCACGCAGCGCTTGACGCGCTATCGCGCGTTTCACGACGGCTCCTGGCGGCAGCGCGTGGCGGACTACATCTGCCCCAATATCCTCGACATCTTTCAATCGGGTCACTGCTGACCCATCCACTGGAGACTTGCAATGGACGAACAGAATCACGAAGGTGCTCCGACGCAACCGATGGGCGATGAGGAGAATGCAAGGCGCCAGCAGGATGCGCAGCGCGGGCAGCAGCAGCTCGACCTCGTCGTAGGCACTCACCCGCTCGACATCTCCGTAGGAGGAATGCAGCGCGCCGCGATGACGGATGGCTCGCAAAGTGGGCAGGGCAGCCCGCAGGAGATGCGCTCCACATCAGGAGCTTCCATGCAAGGGCCTGCGATACCTCCGAACATGAGCCCGTTCTTTCGCGCGCCGCCTCCCCAGGCGCTTCCTCCGGCGCCTCCGCCGCCCGATGAGCACTACGTCGCGATCCACTCGGGCATCGTGCTCTCGGCGGCGCAGCAGCTCGCGGATCACGCAAGCGATGCCGCGGTTGGAAACGTGGTGCTCAACCCGGAGAAGGTGCAGGCGCTTGCCGAAGCCGTACACGAGTCCGCCAGCGCGATCCTCGATCACGTGGAGCCGCACAGCACGGTTGCGCAGCAGGCCGCAGCGCAGTCCGCGGAGAACACGCCTGCGTCCGCTGAGGATCTTGCGGCGCACGCCAACATCCTGGAAAAGCACGAGGCGACTGTGCAGGCGAGCATCGGCGCGCTCAATAGCGCGGTGCGTGGCGCTGCGCAGCCCGCTCCTGCATCCTCCGGCACGCCGGGCTGGGTGTGGGGCGCCATCGCGGCGGTTGCCGCGGCGGGTGTCATTGCTGGGCTTCACTTCATGGGCGTGATCCGCTGATGGCATGACGCAGTTCACGGCAACGGAACTCAGCGCGATCAGTGGAGCGGTCGCGCTGGAGAGGGAGCGGCGCAAGTACCGCTCCCTTGTTCCATTCATGCGCGCCGCATGGAAGAGCGTGGAAGGCCCCGATGCGTTCTATTCGCACAACTGGCACCTCGACATGCTTGCTGAGCGCCTCGAAGCCTTCTATCGTCGCGAGATCAACAATCTCCTCATCAACGTGCCGCCGGGCTCGATGAAATCGATCCTGTGCTCCGTGTGTTTTCATCCTTGGGTCTGGAGCCAGGATGCCTCGAAGCGATTTCTCACTGCCAGCTACGGGGGAGACCTTTCCGTTCGAGACTCTGTGCGAGCTCGTGAGCTCATTGCAAGCGAGTGGTTTCAAGGTCTCTGGGGTTCAATGGTTGCCGTCGATCCTCGGAACGACTCCAAGACTCGCTTTCACACTGTCCAGGGCGGGTGGCGGATCGCCACTTCTGTCGGTGGTCGTGCAACGGGTGAGCACCCGGACTTCAAGATCGTCGACGATCCGCACAACGTGAAGGAGGCCGAGAGCGACGTGGAGCGCGAGGCGGCGATCACGTGGTTCGACCTTACGCTCTCGCTGCGGGGCGCCTCACGCAACGCGGGCACGCTCGTCATCATGCAGCGCCTGCATGCGAAGGATCTCACGGGCCATATCACGGAACTCGAAGACTTTCGCAAGAACTGGGAGCACGTGTGCATCCCGATGGAGTACGAGCCGGGGCGCATGACGCGCTCCAAGGTCTACATGAACGACCCGCGCGAGAAGGTCGGTGATCTCATGTGGCCCGAGCTCTTCCCCTTCGAGACGGTCGACGTGCTCAAGAAGCGCCTGGGCGAGTACGGCACGGCGGGGCAGATGCAGCAGCGTCCCTCGCCGATCGGCGGGGGCTTGCTCAAGATTACGAACTTCCGTCTTTGGGGTGCGGATCGCAAGCTCCCCGATTTTCTATTCGTCGTGCAGTCCTACGACACGGCCTTCACCGAGAAGACGGAGAACGATGCGACGGCGTGCACGGTGTGGGGTATCTTCGAAAAGCAGATCAACTATGGCGACTGGACTGGAAAGGTGAACTGCGCGCTCCTTCTCGATTGCTGGGACGATCGGCTCTCCTATCCGCAGCTTCGTAAGAAGGCGATGGAGGACTACCGTGCTACGTACGGTGGCATTGAGGAAGGTGGCGGCTTCAAACTCAACCATCCTCCGCGGCGCGCGGATCTTGTACTCGTCGAGGAAAAGGGCAGTGGTATTTCGCTGCTGCAGGATCTGCGCCAAGCCGGAGTTCCTGCACGTGGGTATGACCCGGGCCGTGCTGACAAACTGGTTCGCGCTCATCTGTCCGCGCCTATTCTGGAGCTGGGTCTGCTCTACGTGCTCGAATCGAAGAAGGAAGCAGGCAAGCCCATCATGTGGGCGCGTCCGTTCCTCAAGCAACTCGAAGAGTTCCCCAAGGGCGAGCACGACGACTACGTAGACACCTTCACACAGGCCGTGATCCTCTTCAAGAACGACGGACTGCTCGCGCTCCCCGAGATTCCGCGCGATCCTCCGCCACTCAAGGATTACCACAAGGCGCGAAAGCGCGGCGAGAATCCCTATGCCAAGTAAATCCGCCAAGCAGCACCGGTTCATGGAGGCGATCGCGCACTCGCCATCCTTTGCGCGCAAGGCCGGTGTGCCGCAGAGCGTGGGCCGGGACTTTGCGAGCGCCGATGTGGGCCGCAAGTTCGCCGACGGTGGCGCTGTTCCTCCATCGATGGACGATGCGCCCTTCCCGGTGAGCGCGCCGCCCCCAGCTCCTGGTGCCACGCCCATGCCCTACGGCGACCAGATGCGCCACCTTTGGGAGTTCACCAAGGGCGCGGGGCGTGGCGGCGTTGCGGGCGTCCTGGGTTTGCCGCACGGCGCGGTGACGGGCGCGCTCGACATGGCGGATTGGGCAACGCGCCCCGACGAGATGGAGCGCGGCGCGCCGGGCATGGCTTCCGATTGGATCAAGCGCAATATCCCGCTCTCCTCGGATGACATCCGCAAGTATGCGCAGTACCTGCGCAATCCTGCGCCCTCGCAGAGCCTGCAACACGCCGGAGATGTCGGGGAAGACATGGGGCAGTTCGTCGGCGACATGGGCGTGGGAGCGGGCGCCATCACGAGCAAGGCGCGCAGTGCGGGCGCGAAGATCCCGGCGCTCCTTCGCAAGTTCGGAGAGCACCCCACCGCGGGCACTCTTGCCGAGATGCCGCGCTATGGCGCAGGTGGCGATGCGGTCAAGGCTATCGAGTGGATGAAGAAGTTCTACGGCTTGCGGCGCGATGTGCCGCTGCAGCCCATCACGGGCACCGCCGCAGCGAGCGTGCTGCGCGGGGGCGAGACGCAAAAGGCGGCGGACTTTGCGCGCCAGCTCCAGAACGCCGCGCAGCAAACGGGCGCGCGGCCCGGCGCCTTGCGTGCGGTGCGCGAGGAGGCGATCAACCGGCTCACCGGCGGGAACCCCAACGCCACGCTCACGAAGAGCCAGCTTGCGGGGGCGCTCCAGAATCCTCCGGGACTCGTGCGCGTCATCAACCGCCAGGACGTGCTGCCCGAGAAGTGGCAGCGCAAGTTCGGCTTTGCGAATGACGAGGAGGAAGGACCGAGTGATGAAGCGGTCCATGACCGTGCGCACGAGATCCTTCAGGACTGGTGGGACAACGCGGATCATTCGGAGCATTACGACCACCAGGAAGTGATGCACGATGTATTCGATGATCTCGACAAGTATTTGCAGGGAAACGATGTCTCGTCCTGGAAAGCTGCTCATGCGCACGAGATGCTCAACGACATCCTCATGCAAAAGGGCCTTCCTCCCACGGGCTCGCTTCGTGAGCAGCAGGAGATGTCGGGCGTGCAGCGCAGGCTTCCTCTCATCGGTGGCAGCGGCAGTGCAAACGAAAGGGACTTAACCAAGCGTGAGCGCACGACGCTTGCAGATTTCTACCGCGCGGGTCTCTCGGGGGACACGGACACTGCGCACAACATCGCCACGCACCACCTGGGGATCGACACGGACGATCCCAACTACCACGCGTTCGTAAGTGACCTTGCGGATGCGGGGAATTTCCCGCAGTTCGGATCGCTTGCTCGGCTTGACGAGAAGGAGCACTTCGATCCGGGGTTCAACAATCTTTTTTCTGAGCACGTCAACAATCACCTGGATAGTGCGCGCGACGTATTCCACGAACGTCATTTTGATGATGCGTACGAAGAAGCAAGAAACGACCTGGGTGGTGATCGTGAGCCACAAGAAGCCGAGCCCTGGGCCTACAGCAATACGCAGCGCCTCTTCGATCCCACGGATCCGCGCTACTACACCGAGCAAAACGTCTTCTCCAATGCTCCTACGGGCTTGCGGCTCGCGATGCAACACGGAGATTTTGCATACCGCCCCACGATCCCGATGGCGAACCTACAAAAGCTCATCGACAAGGGCGGCGCACCCGATGCTTCCTACGATGCGCAGCATTGGGCGCGCCTCGCATCTCGCTTGCAGCAGATGTCGCCCGATGAGCGCCGACTTACCTCGCACTACCCGGGTTTCACACCTGCCGATGTGCGCGAAAAGTACCTCGGGCACTTTCGCGGCTCCTTGATGCCTGGGGGAGACAGCTCCGCGGCGCTAGGTACCAACCCCTTCTTCCTCGAAGAAGCGCAGTCGGATCCTGCGCAGACCTTCTCGCGCCTGGGCTCCGCCAAGGAGGCGCCTGCTTCGCTCCAGGATTGGACGGGGCAGATTGGTGCGGCAGCACTCCACCACGCAGCGCAGTCGGGCGCTTCCGCGTTTGCAGTGCCTGCGGCAAAGGCGATCGAGTCCCTGCGCGGCAGCAAGGACTACGGCTGGCTCTACGACCAAGCGCTCCCGCAGGACGTGCTCGAACCCTTTGCCAAGCACTACAACGTGCCGATCACGGAAGGGCGCACGTACGGCACCAGCAGCGGCAACGCGATCCCGTATCGCTCGGTGAGCATGACGCCCGACATCCAGAACGACATCCTGCAAAACGGCATGCCCTACGCTGTCGGAGGCCCTGTGCGCATGATGATGAGTGGACGCACGGCGGCAACCGCTGCCACGTCGAGCGATCCTGTCGTTGCGCATCTCATGCGCCACGCACCCAAGATCGGCAAGAATCCGTACGCCACGCCGCTTCGCATGGCGGCGGGCGGTGAAGTCGATTGGGACGCGAAGGTGAAGGAAGACTTCGCGCCATTTCTGAAGGGAATTTCCGATGCTTGACGACGATCTCCCCGCTGAGGCGCAGGACGGCTCTTCCGCGATTCCGCTCGATGCGGACGGCATGCCGGTTGGCGGTCCTCCCGAGGACACCGATGTGCCCGATGATGGGCCCGACTCCATTCCCGACGATGATGTGGAGATGCAGGACGATGGGTCCGCGCTCGTCTCGCTCGGGGAGGATGACGACCACAGCAACAACAACGCGGGGGACTTCTACGCCAACCTTGCCGATGGCGTGATTGATGCTTCCGTCCTACAAAAGCGCGCGGACGAGCTCCTGGAGCTCATCGAGCGCGACATCGAGGCGCGCAAGGAGCGCGACAAGCAGCAGGCCGAGGGCATCCAGCGCACGGGACTCGGTGGTGATGCGCCCGGCGGCGCGCAGTTCGAGGGCGCATCGCGCGCGGTGCACCCGGTGCTTGCCGAGCAGTGCATTGACTTTTCGGCCAAGGCGATGAAGGAGATTTTCCCGCCTGATGGGCCGTGCAAAACCAAGATCATTGGGAAGAGCACGCCCGAGAAGGTCGACAAGGCCGAGCGCAAGCGCAAGTACATGAACTGGCAGATGACGACCAAGATCGTCGAGACGCGCACGCAAACCAAGAAGATGCTCACGCAGCTTCCGCTCGGGGGTTCGCAGTACAAGAACTGGTGGTACGACCACGAGCTCAAGCGTCCGCGCAATGAGTTCGTGCCGATCGATCACGTGATCCTTCCGTCGGAGTCGCAGGACTTCTACTCCTGCCAGCGCATCACGCACCGCCAGGACATCACGGAGCAAAAGTTCCTCTCGCGTGTCGACTCCGGCATGTACGTCGACGTGGACATCGCGCATCCGCTCGACCCCGAGCTCACATCGAGCGCGAAGGCGACGGAGAAGGTTGCAGGCGTTTCGCTCGACCCCTACAACCAGGACGGGCTGCGCACGATCTACGTCGTCAACAGCGAGTGCGAGGCGTTCGACGATGACAAGGAATCGGGCGGCGATCCCACGCCCTACATCTGGCACATCGATGCCACGACGCGCAAGGTGCTGGGGCTCTACCGCAACTGGGAGGAGGACGATGAGACGCGCGAGCGCATGCACTTTCTCATCGACTACACCTTCATCCACTGGCGCGGTCCGCAGGGCGTAGGGCTCCTCCACCTCATCGGCTCGCTTTCGGGAGCGATCACCGGAGGCTTGCGCTCGATTCTGGACAAGGCGCTTGCCGAAAACTCCATGAGCGGCGTGAAGCTCAAGGGCGGCAAGGTGAGCGGCACGAGCGAGCAGCCCTCGGTCGGCGAGACGGCGGAGCTTGAAGGCCCGACTGCGGGAACGGTCGACGACATCCGCAAGCTCTACATGCCCTACCCCTTCCCGCCCAGCACGCCGGTCCTCTTCAACACCATCCAGTGGATGGTGGATCAGGCGCGCGGCGTCGTGAGCGTGGCAAGCGACAAGCTCGCGGACGGCAAGAACGACATGCCGGTGGGAAGCGTGCTCGCGCTCATCGAGCAGGGGAGCGGCGTCTTCTCCGACATCCACAGCGGTCTCCATCACTCGCAGGCGCAAGAGCTCAAGGTTCTGCACCGCTTCAACAAGTGGCACCTCTCCGACAAGGAAACGGTCGAGGAGCTCGGCGACCTTGTCGTGATGCGCGAGGACTTCGAAGGTCCTTGCGACATCATTCCGGTCTCCGATCCGCACATCTTCAGCGAGACGCAGCGTTACGCGCAAATGCAGGCGGTGCACCAGCTCGCCGAGAACCCCGTCTTCATGCCCAAGGCGAACCCTGACGGGATCTTGAAGCGCACGCTCAACCTCCTCCACATCGACAATCCCGAGGAGCTCTTCAAGTTCCAGCCCGAGGCCGAGGATCTCGATCCCATCTCCGAAAACATGGTGACGGCGCTCGGCGAGCAGCCCATCAAGGCGTTCCAGCAGCAGGATCACATGGCGCACCTGAAGGTGCACCTTCACTACCTCACGTCCCCGATGTACGGCGCCAATCCGCTCCTCGGGCCCAAGGTGCTACCGCCCCTCATGGCGCACGTCGTGGAGCACATGACCTACCTCTACGTCGAGCACAGCGTCGCGGCGGCGCGCGCCGGGTCGCTTATGAAGATGGATTCGAAATCCACGGACGATCGCTTCGCGGTGACGATGCACCTTGTCGATTACGCGCTCTCCAACGACTTCCAGCAGCTCGGGCCTATGTTCCAGCAGGCGATGCAGCTCTTCCAGCAGGCGCAGCAGCAGGCGCAGCAACCGCCGCTTGATCCTGCCTCGCAGGTGCAGATGAAGGTCGGTATGGCGGAGGTGCAGCGCAAGGCGCAGGCCGACCAGATGAATAACAAGACGGAGATGACGCGCATCCAGAGCAACCATATGCTGGAGACGCAAAAGCAGCAGTCGCAGGCGCAGCTCGACCAGGGGCGCTTCCAGTCGCAGAACCAGCTCGACGCGATGATCCAGGCGCAAAAAGATGCGCGCGAGAAGGAGGCGGAGAACGCCAGGAACCAGCGCGAGCAGGAGCGCTTGCAGGCGGAGAACGTGCGCGCCGACAAGAAGCTCTACAACGATCAGGTGCTGGAGAGCATCAAGCAGGGCCACGAAACGCACCGCCAGCACCTGCAAAACATCACGGACACGATCGCGCAGCACCTTGCACCGCTCTCGCAGATTCCCGAGAAGATGGCCGAGGGCGGGCGCGCGCAGGCCGCGCAGCCCATTGTCGTGCAGCAGGATCCCGAGCACACGCAGGCGCTCACGAAGCTCGGCGAGGCGCTCCAGCGCATGCCCGACATCCAGAACGGGCAGATGTCGGAGCACGTCGAGCGCCAGCGCAGTGCGATCACGGAGCTCATCGGCATGATCGTCGAGGGGCAGAACCGTCAGGCGCAGGAGCTCTCGCACGGCCTGCAGGCGATGGGGGCGCAGATTGCACAGGGCATGCAGGCCAATGGCTCCATCATCGCGCAGGGCAATGAGCAGATCCTGCGGGCTCTCGAAGACATGGGCGATCAGGCGCAGGAGATGCACGCGGCGCACGGTGGCTCGGTGGATGCCTTGAAGAGCGCGATCGCGACGCTCCAGGCCAACGCCACGCAGCCGCGGATCCGCACGCTCGGGAAAGACAAGTTCGGCAAGAAGTTCGCGATCGATCGCATCGCCAAGCCCGAAGAGTTGACGTAGGGAGAAGAGGGAGATGACACTGCTGATTACCGACGGAAATCCGCGCGGGCTTGGATACCTGGAGATTCGACACGCGGATCCGGTTTCCGGTGCCCCGACGGTGTTCGAGGCCGACACGTATACGTGCTCCCACTGCAATGCCGTGGTCGTGCTCAATCCGGCGCGCACGCGGGAGCGCTACAAGTGCCGCGGGTGCAATCACCACATTTGCGACAGCTGCGCGGCGGAACGCGTGGCAGGCGCAGCGTGCAAAACGATGGCACAAAAATTCGATGAGCATCTTGACGATGTGGCGCGCCGAGGGCCGGACGGTGACGCTTCCTTAATCATTCGGCCGTAACTTCACGAAAGGACCAACGCAATGGCACGCTACTCTGCAACATTCTCGTCCGTCACGCTGGCCGCGCTCGCGGACACCGTCGCTGCCACCAACGCCACCTACCCCGGCAGTCTCCGAAACGGCGGCGCCACGGTGCAGACCAAGATCAACGAGGTCTACATCGGTGGTGAGTCGGGCGCTTCGAACCCCTGCACGATGATCCTGGCGCGAGCTTCGACGCTCTCCGTCGGAGCGCTGTCGGTGGGCAACAACGCGCTGATGGACTTCAACTCTACGGCGCCGGGTACCACGGCGAGCTGGGGCAATACGGCAGCCACTTCCGGCGCGCAGCGCTCCTCGACGCTCTATCTCCTGCAGCTCTCGCTCAATGCGTACGGCGGCATTGCGCGCTGGCAGGCCCGCTACGGCGAGGAGATCACGACCTTTGGCAACACGGCCACGGGTGGTGAGGTGCTGCTCTCCAGCAAGACGGGTACAGGGCAGGTCTCCGGTCACATGATCTACGAATTGGTGTGACGTAAGGATCGGAACCGGGAGGGGTTCCGCTCCGCATCTGAGAATTTGCAATGGCAATCGCCGCATCCGCCACCGCTGCCGTATCGAACTCCGCCGCTGCCGCAAGCTCGGTGACGGTGACGCGTACGCATGCGAACAGCGACACGGTGGTGGTCGTTGTCACGACGGTTGTCACGACTGCACCAGCGCCTTCGGCAACGTCCGTCACGGATACGGGCGGTTCCAAGTATCGTCTCATCGCTGCCGGGTACAACAGCACGAAGCTCACTCGCGTGGAGATTTGGGCCACGAATGCGAGTGCGGCAGTGGCTTCCACAGCCGTTACGGTCAATGTGCCTGCATCGAGCAATGTCGCCGCGGCGGTGTTTTCCTACACGGGCGTCGTGGCGCTCGGCACGACGAACGTCACGACGGGCTCTGCTGCCAACCCGACGATCGCGGCAACGACGGTCGATGCGAACAACTGGGTGGTGGCGGGGTTTGTCAGCAACGTTGCGACGGCGCCCACGGCAGGGACCGGGACGCTGCGCACGGCCCTCGCATTTTCTGGACAACTTGATTCCGTAAGCCTCAACGACAACACCGCAGCCGCTGCTGGCTCGGTCACGAACGGCGTCACGGCAACGGCCACCAACTGGGCCATGGCGGCGCTGGAGCTGCGCTCTGCGAGCTCGCCCGCGCCCGGTACGGGACAGGCTGGGGAGTACGACAACGCGAATAAGCAGCGCGGCGTGGGGCAGGTGCTTGTCACGGGGCTTGCGACTGCGCTCATGCCGATTGTGCCGCTGCCGCTTCCTCTGCAGCACAACAACGAAACGATGGTGGCGCAGGTTCACCATCCGAGCCACAACCTCGTCATCAACGCCGACACGTCGCGCGGCACGCCCAAGACGCTGACGCAGGATGCAACGCAGCAGGTTCGCGACTACCCGTTCCTACAGGCTGATGGGCGCGCGGTTTACAAGATTCCGCTGGAAACTTCACGCGGCACGCCGCTCGTGCTCACGGCGGCAGTCGTCAATCCGTTCTTGCCTGCGCCGCATCAGGCGCCGCCCAAGGTCTGGTGGCAGCCTCCTGATACTTCGAAGGGCATCCCCAAGACGCTCACGGCGGATGCGACTGCCCCGGTCGGGGAACAGGTCGACAATTTCTCGGCGGCGTGGGTCGATCCGCAGCAGACGCTGCTCGCGACGAACACCTCGCAATCGACTCCGCTCACGCTCTTCCCCGCAGCCGCGCCGCCCCTGCCACCAGGACAGCCCACGCCGCAAAGCGTGCTGCCAGGGCCGCAGCGCGTTCAGCCCGAGTCGAGCACGGCGAGCCCCCTCGCGCTCCTCGCGCAGCCGCTGCCGGTCGGTGCAGGTACGCCACAGAGCGTGCCGGATAAGCCGCGCTGGCAGCCGCCTGACACGACGAACACGCAGCCCAAGACGCTCTACGGCGATGCGACGACACCTGCGCTCAATTCCACCTGGACGCCGCCCGATCGGGTGCGCCCGGTTGTTGATACATCGCTCTCGACGCCGGGAGCGCTCCTCACCGCGCCGCTACCGCCCTTCACGCCGCCTCCGCACTACGCGCCGATCCGCTACCCCTGGCTGCCTGCGGATACGAGCCAAGCGGCGCCCAAGGTCACGTATGGCGACCTGACGACTCCGTTCTTCGTCGAGCCGCACACCGCGCCCGATCGCATCCGCCCTGTCGTTGACACGACGCAGGAGACGCCGCCGATCCTCACGGCGGTGCTGCCGCCTCCGTTCGTACCAGCGCCGCACCTTGCGCCCCAGCGCTACCCGTGGCTGCCTGCGGATACGAGCCAGAGCTCGGGTAAGGCGACCTACGCTGACAGCACGACGCCGTTCAGCAACTCGACGTGGACCGCGCCCGATCGGGTGCGGCCTGTCGTCGATACGTCGCAATCGACGCCTGGAAGTTTGTTGTCGATCCCACCGGCGCCATTCGTTCCGCCGCCGCACTTTGCACCGGTCAAGTTCTTCTGGCAGCCCGCAGACACCAGCCAGTCCGTCAGCGCGCTCCTCAATCCCGATAGCACGATACCGTTCTTCAACGCGCCGCAGTTCCTGGCGGACCGCGTTCGTCCTGTCGTCGACACGACCCAGCAATCGCCTCTGATCGCGACTGCAGTCCTTCCCGCACCGATCGTCAACGCGCCGCAGTTCATGGTGGATCGTGTTCGCCCGGTCACGGATACCTCGCAGTCCTCGCCGCTTGCGCTCCTCTCTTTCCTTGCGCCGCCCTTCGTACCCGGACCGCACTATGGGCCGCAGCGCTTCATCTTCCAGCCTGCGGACACGAGCCAGTCAGTCAGTGCGCTCATCAATCCCGACAGCACGACGCCCTTCTTCAACGCTCCGCCGCATCAGGCGGATCGGGTGCGTCCGGTCACGGATACGACGCTCTCTTCCCCGATCGTTCTGCAGATCACGCCCCTGCCCCCCACGAACAATGCTCCGAGCGCTGAGCGGCGGATCCGGCAACAGATCATGGGGGTTTCGCAAAGCGTGAGGGTTGCAGTCTCCGAACAGCGTCGTAAACTCATCGATTATCTCGTCGAGACGCAGGACGATGACGACGATGACGATTTGCTCTTGATGTAGGACCGCGCGGCGCGGAACGCCGAACGAGAAAGGAGTGGAATCATGGCAACGAAGAAAGAATCCCCGATGAAGGGCGGTCCCATCGATCAGCATAAAAAACTCGCAATGGGTATGAAGGTCACGGGACAGACGCTCAAGAAGGGTGGCAAGGTCGAGAAGAAGGCGCACGGCGGGAGGGGGTGCTGAGATGGCCGAACTCCCGATCTCTCCGCGAAAGCGGCTCGCCATGGGCCATGAGCCGCGGCAGGATCCGCGCTCCGGCGGTATGGTGATTCCGCGCCCTGGCAAGGCGACGATCAAGAACGACGAGGAGCCCACCAAGCATGCGACGAAGGTGCTGGGGTCCGACAAGCCGGATCTTGAATCCCGCGCCGGGGTCGATCACAAGGGAACCGACAAGGGTCGCCGCGTCGGCGTTGCGAAGGGTCGTCCGTGATCGAAAAGCTGCATGCGAGGCTTCTCGAAGAGCGTGAGAACGCTCGCGCAGCGATATTCGAGCACGGTTCGATCGACGAGAACTCTTTTGCAAACTATCTCGTAGCGCGCGGTCGTGACCAGGGACTCAGCATGGCGATTGGGTTCATCGAGGAAATTTTGGGAGGCGCAAGGAAATGACGCAAGTCAATGAGTTCCTTATCAAGTGGGCGGACGGCACGGAGAGCGTGCACCGAAGCTCGGAGCACAGCACCGTGGACGATGTCGCCAACTCCGTCTTCGGGAAACCGACGGCGGCGGAAGTGGAAGCATCTTCCGGCCACGTCATCACATCCGCCGCGCAAGCTCCGGCGCCCGTCGTTGCAGCAGCTGAAGAGAACGCCCCCGAGGAGAACTGACATGGGATCACCCAAGGGCAGTCGCCCTGGATCACGCGGTGCCGCCAAGGCGTTGCTGCCTTCGGAAGCCCGTATGTCGCGCGCAGGCCCCATGCCGATTCTGCCTCCGCCCTCTGCGGCGCAGCTCGCTCCCGCTCCTGGCGGGATGATGGGCCCGGGTGGTGCAGGTGGCGCTCCCGGCCCCGTTCCGATGGGGCCTCCGGGAGCCGGTGGTGGCATGAAGAAGGGCGGGAGCAAGAAGGCGAAGAAGAGTCGCTTGGCGGAAACGCTCAAGCGCAAGTAACCCAGTCAGAGGAGGTTTCATGGGTGTTTTGTCGAGGGAGGATGTGAAGGCCATCGATCAGATTCTCGAAGGCCAGCACATCGCAGCGCAAAGGGAGACGGAAGGGTTCGAGAGGATGCCGGGGCAGGATACGGTGGATCTCGCGCCGCAGACGCTGGAGGATGCGTTTCCTTCGGATGTCGAGCCGAACTTCGTTCCGTTTGGTACGCGGTTGCTCGTGCAGATGCGCAGGCCGCAAATGAAGAGCCGGGGAGGGATCATTCTCTCCGGTGTGACGCAGCAGGACATCAGTTGGAACCAGCAGGTTGCGAAGGTGGTTGCACTGGGTCCGTTGTGCTTTCGTCATCGCGAGACGGGAGAGCCTTGGCCGGAAGGAATGTGGGCACAGGTGGGCGATTTCGTGCGGGTACCGCGCTGGAACGGTGACCGCATCGTGGTCGCTGCTCCGGATGGCGGTGCAAGCGTGACGTTCGTCTGCTTCAATGACCACGAGATCATCGGCAAGGTGCTTGGCGATCCGCTCAAGATGCGGGTCTACATTTTGTGAACGTTCCGAAAGGGGATGGGGAAATGGCAGAGAATCAGGAAGAGCAGAACGCGGCGCCGCCCGGCGCTGCAGTGGAAGAGGAGGCTCCGCAGATCCGCACCAACGAGGATGGCTCCGTTGATGTGGATGGCGAGGGCAACGTCCTTGCCGCAGGCGAGGAGCGCAGCACCCGGCACGACGAGGACGAGTTCGAGGAAGTCGCAACGCACGACGCATCCGGTCGCCGGTACACCGACGAGGAGCGTGAGCGCATGCGCGCGGACCGGCGTGATGAAAAGCGCCGCCGCCGTACCGCCCGGCGTGATCGCGAAGACAGGCTGCGCGTCACGGTGGATTCGCAGAACCGCGTCATCAGTGAACTCACGCAGCGTCTCGCAGCGCTCGAAGGCCGCGGCGCGGTAGGAGAGCTGCAGCAGCTGGAGCGCAACATCCAGGAAGCCAAGGATGCGGCAAACTGGTTCAAGGAGCAGATGGCCGAGGCCATCAAGGCGAACGACGGCACGGCGGCGGCGGATTTTTCCGCACGCATGACGCAGGCCGCGCAGCGCTCCGAGCAGCTTGCCAATGTGCGCACCGCGTACCTCAATCAGCAGAACCAACCGCGCCCGGCACCGCTTGATCCACGCCACCAGACGCTCGCCAACGAGTGGATGGCGGAGAATCGGTGGTACAACCCGGCAAGTCCTACGGACCCCGATTCGCGAGTAGCTCTCGCGATCGACGAGGGACTTTCCAAGGAGCCGGGGCGCGATCCCACTTCGCCCGAGTACTGGGACGAGCTCACCCGTCGCATGAAGAAGTACCTACCGCACCGATACGCCGCCATGGACCGCAACCGCAACAACGATGATCGAGACGATGGCGACGATGCGCCGGAGGACAATCGCAACGGACGCGCTGCACAGGGCGCGGAGCGGCGCAGGCCCGCAGCTCCCAAGTTCAACGGCTCTGGTGGTGGGGGCGCCGACAATAGCGGTTCCAAGGGCACGTACCGGCTCTCCAAGGAGCGTGTCGAGGCCATGCAGCAGGCGGGAATGTGGAACGATCCCGTGAAGCGTGCTCGCATGGTGAAGCGGTATCAGGAAATGGACCGGGCTTCCGGTTCGCAACGGTAGGAGGACGACATGGCACGCACTGTTGGAAGCGAAGACAACCGTCTGCGCAAGCGCGACGGCGAAGCAGCGCAGCGCGGCAATCCCGCCGCTGCGCAGGACCGGGATCGGGTGATGGAGGACGGAACGGCAATGTCGATGGAGGATCGTCGTCGCCAGATCCGCAACGAGTGGCAGCAAAGCGTGCTGCCCACGCCTCCGGAGATCCCCGGGTTTCACACTTGCTGGCTCTCCACCACGCACCCCACCGACACGGTCCATCGTCGTCTCAAGCTCGGCTACGCGCTCGTGCGCAAGGACGAGGTGGAGAACTTCGAGGTCGAGCGCGGTGTGCAGTCGGGCACCAGCCAGTACTCGGACTACGTCACCTGCAACGAGATGGTTCTGGCGAAGATCCCCAGCGAAATCTACCAAGTCGCAATGGCGGAGTTCCACCACTACCAGCCGCGCGACGAGGAGCGCGCCATTCGCGAGCGCATGGGGCAAAACGCCAGCCAGATCAACGAGGAGGCGGGGCGCAATGTCGTGACGACGGAGGGCGATGGATTCAACAAGCTCGGGAATCTCCCCGAGACGCCGCCCGTCTTTTCCGACTGAAGCTCTTTACAACTCCGCGACAGGCGGTGTATCCTTGACCCCGCGAAGCGTCTGGACACTTTCCAGCGTTTCCGGGGTCTTTTGCAGCTGGGGTAGGTCAACTCGGCGCCAGGACCGCGGAAACGCAAGACTGGGGCTCCCGAGCTACAAATCTTCGCGGGCGGTCATCCATAGCAGCCCAGTAGGGTCGCAGCCGTAGGTCGAGGCTCCCCTGGCGGCGCTCGGTGCCAAGCTCTGGAGAAGGTTGTTCGCAGCATGCGGTTTTTGCTGTTCAACCTTCAACTGGAGATTCGTATGAGCGCTTCTGCAGCGCCGTTCGGATTCCGCCCCATCTACCATCCTTCGGGGCTGGATCGCGCGCGGCCTTACACGATTCAAGCGTCGTACGTCACGCAGATTGCCAAGAACGATCCTGTTGCCTTCGGCACGACCACCGCTCTCGGCACGGTCATCGCTGGCGGCACCACGGGCGACCTTCTCGGCACCCTGGTCGGCGTGCAGTACCTCGATTTCACCGGCAAGCCCACCATCAGCAACTTCTGGCCCACGGGCGGTGTTGCCAACGCGACGCAGATTGTCGCCTGGGTCATGGATGACCCGGCGGACATCTTCGAGGCGCAGACTGACGGCACCTTTGCCGTGCTCGCCAACGTCGCAACGGCCACGAACTGGCTGCAGGGCGTGCTCGGCGCGCAGATGAACTCGGTCAACGAGAGCGCTGCGAATGCCACGACCGGCATCAGTCAGGCCAAGCTCGCGGGGTCCACCGTGACCGCTTCCGCACAGGCGCAGTTCCGGATCATCGAGCCGGGGCAGCAAGTCGATAACAATTTCTTGACCGATACGTTCGTGATCTTTCAGTGCTCGATCGCGCAGCACCACTACGTGTCGAACAAGGTCGCGGTCTAACCGGAGAAGGACGCCATGGCACTTCCAATGCGCAGTACCGACTTCCGGTCGATTGTCGAACCGATTCTCAACGAAGCGTTCGATGGCGTGTACGACCAGCGCCGCGACGAGTACAAGCAGATCCTCGTCGAGAAGGACGGCATTCCCCGGAATTACCACGAAGAACCTGTGTTGTACGGTTTCGGAGCTGCGCCGCAGCTGCCCGACGGACAGCCGGTCAACTACCAACAGGGCGGCGTGCTCTTCGTCAAGCGCTACTACTACCAAGTCTTCGGGCTTGCGTACGCGCTCACGAAGGTGCTCGTCGAAGACGGCGATCACATCCGTATCGGCACGATCTTCGCGGAGCACCTCGCGCAGTCGCTGATGGAGACGAAGGAGACGCTCTCTGCGAATGTCCTCAACTTCGCCTTTAACACCTCCGGCTCGTACAACGGCGGCGACGGCGTGTCGCTCATCAACACGGGGCACCCGATTGTCGGTGGCACGTTCAGCAACCAGCTCAACACCGCAGCCGCGCTTTCGCAAACGTCGCTGGAGCAGATGCTCATCCAGATCCGTCTTGCGGTCGACAACAACGGCAAGAAGATCCGCCTGGAGCCCCGCAAGCTCGTGGTGCACCCGGCGAACATCTTCCAGGCCGAAGTGCTCCTGAAGAGCGTTTTGCGCACCGGCACGACCAACAACGACATCAACCCTGTGAAGTCGATGGGGTTGCTGGAGGCCGAGCCCGCCGTCATCTCCCGTCTCACCTCTCCCACCGCGTGGTGGATCCTCACCGACGCGCCGCAGGGCGCGAAGTTGCTGGTCCGTCGTCGGCTGGAGAAGTCGATGGAAGGCGACTTCGAGACCGACTCGATCCGCTACAAGGCCACGGAACGCTACATCCCGGGCTGGACGGATCCTCGCTGCTACTTCGGCACCCCGGGCCAGTAACCCACTGAGACAAGGAGGGCTACAAAATGGCTCGTTCCGTAGTTACGGGTCCGGTGATCGTCGCGGGGAATACCAACCCCACGCAGATCCAGGACAGCGACGCGGGCCCTTCCCTGATCTTCCAGGGGCAGGGCCTGATCGATCCGCGGCTCGTCGCGCTGATCGACGCAGCTCCGGGACGCCTCGTCCCGGGGTTCTACAACAGCGAGATGATTTCGCTGATCGACGCCGTGCCCTCCGCTTCGGCAGCGGGCAATCTCGACAGTCAGGCGGGCGGTCTCGTGATTCCGGCGGGGGGCAATACGACCCCGCGCACGATCAATGCGGCAACGCAGTCGATCGCGGTTTCCACGAACCTCCCGCTCGACGTTTTCCCGCCCGGTCCGGTGGACACCGTCGTTACGGTGCCCGGTACCCTGGACTTCGGCTTCACGACGGGAACGGGAACGGCGGGGCAGACCACGGTCACGATCCCGGCAGGCGCGTTCAAGTTCTTCCACAAGGGGCAGGCGATCATGATCGCGGGTGCGGGGGCGAGCGGTTCGCTCCCCCTCATCACGCAGGTGGCCGCTGCGCCCGTTGTCGGCGGAACGACGATCTCGATCACCACTCCGATCGGCACCAGCTTCACCAGCCAACCGATCGGCGCGGCGGAGCCGGATCTCGTCGGGCAGCCCAACTACACGACCACCACCGGAACTTGGCCGCTCATCGCGGCAGGAACGGCGGTGGCGCTGTGGGATCCGACGCAGATGCTTGCGCGGTGCCTGCGCGTGGTTTCGTCGAGCGCTTCGGATACGTCGGCGTTCACCGTGACGGTACGGGGTTGGGACGTGTACGGTGTCCCGA
>Ga0075030_100000404_pt1 | contig 37173 bp, 33 predicted proteins | sample LitLauG_LLR_2012_FD_71393 | JGI IMG/M metagenome (GOLD analysis project Ga0075030, IMG submission 71393) | Freshwater sediment microbial communities from Pennsylvania, USA - Little Laurel Run_MetaG_LLR_2012 | ecosystem: Environmental > Aquatic > Freshwater > Creek > Sediment | place: USA...
TAGCTTCTGCTTCTCGCCGGCGGCAAGAACCAACGGTTGACGCTTCGTCTTGAATGGCATAAACCATTCTCGCATGAAATTGTTTCTATAGTATAGGTATCAAGAGAACGCTCATCTAGCCACGGTCGTAACGATAAACCCACAGCAGCGGAAGACGAATGGGGTGGTCTGAAAAATATTTCGGGAGGCCTTTCCGGTTTCTCCGTTGAGCGATTATTAGGGTGGTGCAGGCAATGGATGTCTATCATGTAGCGCCAACGGCAGGAGGGTTATGGCTCGACGGCTGACGAAGAAAAATAAAGACGGGGTTCTCTACACGCGACCAGCTGCGATCGAGTCAATCATCGACGCATTGGCGGGAAAAGACCTCGATTCGATCAAAGGCCGGGCGGAGATCAGGAGCCCGGATTCCAACCAGTATGTACCGTCCGAATGTCTCGTTTTTCTAATCCGAGATGCCGGACGGAGGGGTGATCACGCAGCAATGAATGCGTTGTTGCCGTATCTACTCGCTAGGTGTGAAGGTCGCCTCAAAGGCAAGATACAACGCGAGGAATTCGCCGACGCGGAAAAGATCCGGGAGGACATACTCGGTGAATTTGCGGTGCTGTTCGCGGCCGATCTGACCGACCCTCGCTGCCGACTGGATTTTTACGAATGCCGCTTCAACGCGGCGTTTCGGGCGTTTTACCTCCATTACCTTCGGCGCGAGCGCGCTCGCCGGGAGGACCTCGTCGAGATACCGGCACGTGATGATCCGGAGGACGACCGCACGGACGAGGAGATGCTGGAAACGATGTCGGGCGAGATCCTGCGGCCGTGGTTTCAAAAGCGTGGGCAGTTTTCGCAGGAAATGAAGGATGCGATTGTTCGCTTACCTGAAGACGAACGAAAGGCTGTAGTGTTGCATTATTATTTCGGCCTGCCGGAAGACTCAATTGATCGTGCGAAGCTTTCAGTTGCATCGCGTTGCGGCGTAACGGGGAAGACCGTGCGGAATCGCCTTGGAAGGGCGATGAAGAGACTTGCAAAATATTTGAGTTTAGAAGAGGAGAAGTTCGATGACGTTAAAGAAATCTCCGAGACCGCTTGACGACGTTCTCTATGAGTTCTCGATAGCCAGCGCGGAGCCGGATGCCGCACTTCTCGACGAGTTCACCCGACGATATCCGGAATACGCTGAGGCGCTGACGGACCTTGCCGTAGATACTAGGTTGGACGCTTTACGCGGCGATAAAGAGGCGGGCACAGTCGAGACAGGGATGAGTGCTGCTGTCTCGCGCGCGATGAGTCGGTTCAGCAGTGAGTTGTTCGCGGTCCGGCAGACGCGAGCCAAAGTGAAGCGCGCCCAGGGCGCCGCGGAACACAACCCTTTCAGCGAACTTGGCAAGACCCAACTCCGATCGGTGGCTGAGGGATTGCACAGCAATACCGTATTCGTCCTGATGCTACGTGACCGGCAAATCGACCCGACCACGATGAGCAAGGGTTTTGTGGGAGTGGTTGCTAACGAATTGAAGGCCCCAGTGGAACTGGTGGCTGCGCATTTCGCGGGCCAGCCGCAGGCAATGTCTGGGCAACTTTTCAAAGCTGATGCAAAACCACAGAAGAGCCCGCAGATTTCGTTCGAAGATGCCGTGAAGAAATCGGGTCTGACCGAAGAGCAGCAAAAGTATCTTCTTTCCTTATAGGCCAAAGAGATGGATTCGTTCGAGCCGATCCGAAGCACCGCCGCTTCATTGCACGAGAAATTCGTTACCGCCGGAGTTGACCCATTCCGACCGCTCGATCTCGTCAACGCTGCCCTCAAGGATCGTGACATCGAGCTCATATGGCTTGAAAAAGGTCACACTGCCTTAAAAGGCGCTCGTGCTCTCTACGACGACCAGAGCGGCGCGATCATCTGCGAGCAGGTGGCGGATGCGGGTGAGGCGGCGCAATTGGTGGCTCACGAGCTCGGGCATGTTTATGTGCACGCGGCGAAGGCTTCGTGCTCTGAGCATGACATCGACGTTTCCCGATCGACGGAAAGTGCGCCGGTCGGCCTTCAAAGAGTTGAAGACTATGGTGCGCATGAGCGTCGGGAACTTCAGGCAAATGTTTTCGCAAGAGAGTTTCTGCTGCCGCGACGCACGGCACGAAGGCTCCATCTGGAGGAAAAGCAGAGCGCTTCTGCGGTTGTTGCTCACACGGGTCTAAACAAGAATTTGGTGCGGCAACAGATGTTTGACGCCCTCCTGATGCCGGTGCCGCCTGACACCGAAGAGACGCGGTCGATACGTCCTTTGCGTGACGACCCGTCGCAACGGACTGCAGCCCTTCATCGCGGCTCAGCTTTTCAGTTACAGGCAGGACCCGGTACGGGAAAAACGCGAACACTGGAAACGAGGGTGCGGTCCCTCCTTGATGAAGGTGTTGATCCCGCATCGATCTTGATCCTTACCTTTTCCAACCGCGCGGCCGGCGAGCTTGCGGAACGGCTCGCGGTATCCGCGGCCGATGCGGCGCCCCGCATTTGGATCGGAACTTTTCACGCCTTTGGGCTGGACATTGCCCGCCGCTATCACGACCGGTTAGGCCTGCCGGCAGATCCAACCTTATTCGACCGCAGCGATGCGATCGAAGTCTTGGAGGAGATTCTTCCGACACTCCCGCTTTTCCACTACCGAAATCTCTGGGACCCGGCGATGGTTCTACGCGATATTGTCGGGGCGATTTCCCGCGCGAAGGACGAGATGACGGATCATGTGCGGTATCGCGCGCTCGCCGAACAAATGGCCACGCCCGACGAAGAATCCGAAATAGTTCGCGCAAAGGCGCGTGAAGTCGCGCGCGTCTATGAGGCATATGAGAGCGCCATTCGGGAGCGTGGGGCCGTGGATTTCGGCGACCTGGTCATGCGCCCGACCTTATTGTTGGAGTCGGATTCGGACATCCGTGCCGTCATCCGGTTGCGACACAGGCATGTCCTTGTCGATGAGTATCAGGATGTCAACCGGGCGAGCGGGCGGTTCTTGCGCGCGATCGCAGGTGATGGCAAGCAACTGTGGGTCGTCGGCGACGCGCGTCAATCGATTTACAGGTTTCGCGGAGCTTCGTCGAACAACATGAAGGCGTTCGCAAATGAGTATCCGGGGGCCAAAGCGGATCAACTCGGGATCAATTATCGTTCGACCGATGACATCGTCAAAAGCCTTGTTGAGATGGCGCCCCGTATGGGCTCATCGGACGGTATGCTCCCGCTGGCCTTTCAGTCGGAGAGGGGGGCTGGCGCTCATTCGGTCGAAATCCGGCATTTCGAGACGGCCGAGGATGAAGCGGGCGGGATTGCCGCAACAATACAGGATCTGGAACAAACGGGCGTTCGCCTCCGGGATCAGGCAGTACTGTGCCGAACCAATAAGCGGCTAAACGAAATTGCCACAGCTCTGGAGGAACGCGGCATCCCGGTTCTCCATCTGGGAAGTCTGTTTGAGCGGGAAGAAATCCGGGATCTATTAGCCCTTCTCACGCTTGCTGTGGACCAGTTCGGCGACGGTTTGACTCGGATCGGGGCGATGCCCCGTTACGAACTGTCGCTTCAGGACGTGCAGCTCGCAACGAGTTACCTGCGAACGAAAGGCGGCCGAGCCTTGACCTCGCTGCCCGAACTTGCCTCTGTTGCCGGCATATCGGCCAAGGGCGCGAAAGGTTTAGCACGACTGGCGGATGACCTCGATGGTTTAAGCGCCGCGCCTTTTGCCTGGGATTATCTGTCCCAATATTTGTTAGACCGTTCGGATTTCGTTCGTGAACTCGCCTCGGAGCCGGCGATTACCGATCAGATGCGTGGTGTGGCGGTGTGGCAGTTTCTCAACTTCGTGCGCGAGCGAAGCCCAGCGACGACTGGACGTCCCATCCAGCGTACGCTCGACCGGGTCCGGCAACTCGTTCTGCTTGCAGAGGAACGTGACCTCCGTCAGGTTCCCGCCGGTGCCCTTCATCTGAACGCGGTCCGCCTGATGACCGTGCATGGCAGCAAGGGTCTTGAATTTGAAGCTGTTCACGTGCCAACACTGACGGCACCGAGCTTCCCCGCAAGCTATCGTCCACCTCGCTGCCCCGCGCCGACGGGAATGATTGAAGGAGCGGAGGGTCTAACCGCGGAAGAGGAGGCCAGGGCTTCGCAAACGCACGAGGAACAGTGCCTGTTTTTCGTGGCGTGTTCGCGCGCGCGTTCGTTCCTCCGGCTGTCGAGTAATCGGAAGCCATCTTCATTCTTTCTGTGGATACTGCCTTCCTTGTCAACGGTGGTTTCCAGCCCGACCATAATCAAAAGCCCGGATGTGCAACTGGAACTCAAACCAGTCCCAGCGGCGATGCTTGCGGAACTTACAGAGTCAAAGCTCACGTCGTACGACAAATGCCCGCTTCGGTTCTTTTATACGCACGTGCTCAGCCTCGGTAACGCGCGTAAGCCCACAGCGTTCACGAGAACGCATGATTGCATTTATGAGTTCATGAAATGGCTGGCGGAATCGCGCAGCTCCACAGAGCCGACGCTGGCGGAAGCGGAAGCTCAGTTTGACTTGATCTGGAAGGAACGCGGGCCAGCCGATCATGCGTTCGCCGGCGACTATCGGAGCCTGGCCAGTCGGCTGATTGCCACACTTCTTCAATCGGGCGCCGGCCGAACGTTTCGAAACGCAGAACCTCTGGCGATCGATTTTTCAACGGGGCGGGTCTGGGTCCATCCGAACGAGCGGGCCGATCTGCCGGACGGCACGGTTATCCTGAGGCGCATCCATACAGGCAAGAAACGCAGCGAAGAGTATGACCGATTGGAATATACGCTGTACCATCTTGCCGGTGAGTCAAACTTCGGAGGCGGGTTCACTGTCGAGGCTGTCCATCTGACCGACGGTGTCACGGAACCCGTGGAGATCACGAAGAAGAAGCTGGCCAATCGAAAGGCGACGAGCGACTCGATCGTCCAGAAGATCGCAACCGGCGAGTTCCCGACCGACCCGAAGCCGGTGACCTGCCCACGCTGCCCGCATTTCTTTATCTGCGCGGCAGTCCCGCACGGCAACCTTCGCCCCACCGAATAAACCACAGGGGGCCTTTCCGGTTTTCCTAAATCCCGGTCATTAAGCGAGTAGGGGCGGCAAGCGGATGTAGCGCCGCTCTGAAGGAACAAACATGACCACAATTGACGTTTTTTACCAAGGGGAAGGCGTTCGCGAAGTCGAGCATATGGAAATCGCGGCGGAAGACTCGTTCGGCACCCTCAAAAGGCGGCTGGCCGAAAAGCACGGGCTGCCGACGGAAATCCTGCTGTTTCTGGAAGATGCGGACGAGCCGATCGGCGAAGCCGTAATCATTGTCGGCCATGTGGGCGATGCAGGTATCAAGGCCCACGTCCATCGGTGCCACCGGATTAAGGTGACCGTCACCTTCAACGGCGAGACTGTGCACCACGAGTTCGCACCGAGCACGAGGATCGCGAAGGTGAAGCACTGGGCGGCGGTCGACAAATTGCACATGAGCGAAGCCGAAGCTGGCGAACATGTTCTTCAGATCGCTGGAACGCACGATCGTCCGGCACCGGGCATCCACATCGGGTCGCTCATAACCTGTCCCGAATGCAAGCTGCATTTTTCTCTCGTTCCTGACCACCGGGTAAACGGTCGTTCGTCGGCGGTGTGTTTGTGAGCAGCCCCGATCAGCGTGCTTTCGAGGCCGACATCGAGAAGGGGCGCTTTCGGCTGCCGGTAGCGGAAAAGCGGTGGCGGCTCGTCGGGATGGCGTGGCCCATGGTGTATATCGCCGTCACCGCCAAAGACCACCGCGAATTCGTGCTTCGGTTCAACTGCGCTGGTTATCCGCAGTCGGCGCCCACGGCGGGACCCTGGGACATTCAGGGGAATCGCATTCTGCCGTTCGATCTATGGCCTCGCAGTCAGGGCGGCCGCCTTGGCAGCGTCTTTCGCACCGACTGGAAAGCCGGAGCAGCGCTCTATCTGCCGTGCGACCGCGAATCTATTGCCGGGCACGACGACTGGCGCACGCAGATGCCCTCGAAGATCTGGCGACCAGCCGACGGCATCGTTCAATATTTGGAGCTCGTTCATGAACTTCTCAATTCCAGCGACTATGCGCCGCCTTATCGCGCCGCGGCATAGACTGTCCTGCTCGCCGCGACTGTGGGAGCGGCTGCTCGCGCTGCTGCGCGAGCGCGGTCAACAGGAAAGTCGTGAAAGCGGCGCATTCTTGCTGGGGGTGCGGGCCGGGAAACGGGCGAGGATTACCGATTTCGTTCTCTACGACGATCTTGATCCGCATTGCCTGGATACGAGCATTGTGAGTTTTGATGGCCGGTACTTCGACGACCTGTGGGAGCTCTGCCGTCAACGCGGACTGATTGTCATTGCGGACGTCCATGTCCATCCGGAGGGTGCTGGCCAAAGCGGTTCAGACCGCGCCAACCCGATGATTTCTAGAGCCGGTCACATCGCGCTCATCGTTCCAGCCTTCGCACGCCAACCGGTCCGCCGGCGTGATCTCGGAATTTACGAATATCGCCGCAGTAAGCAGTGGCGGATCGTCGCACCGCGTGAGCGCCAACGGTTTTTTCATATCGGAATTTAAACATGTACTCAACAGCCGAAAGTCTGCATCGCCTGATAAAGGAAGCCATCGACAGTGGCAGTGTCGGGAGCATCGCCGAAGGAGAAGCCATGTTCAAGCGCTTCCGGATCGCGATGGAAATCGACACTGAACATGCGAGCAAAGAGCCCTACCAGGCAGCGCTTCTCACTGCGGTTGCCCTCGGGAAGCGCGTATTTCTAGGCGGCGTCCACGTGTCGTGCCCGTCGAACATACCCTTGTGCGTGCCGTTGCCGCTGGCACCGACGCTCGATGCCGCTGTTACGCAATTGGGCGGATTCGTCGACGGCATAGGATCTGAAGATCCGCTAATTACGATTGGTGAGACACAAAAGCCGCGCGGATCTCGTTTCAACGTAAGAACTGTGTTTCGCGGTTGGCGTGGCGGCATCATGCCCGCCTATATGGAAGCTCCGGCGGGCGAGGCCCACACCTTGCCGTTGAGCCCGATGCTGGCCGCGGCACTCGCGATCAATGAAGCCTTCTCACATGTGCGGAACGGTTCGCCGCAATTCGGAAAACGCAGCATCGGATTGTCACTGTGGGAGCCGAAATCGCTGCGTTGGTATGAGCCATCGGCAGAAGAGCCGAGCCTTCGTTATCTACCGTCGCAGATCTGGTTGATTGGGCTCGGCCACCTCGGGCAGGCGTTTCTATGGGCTCTCGGGCTGCTCCCCTATCCAAAACCCACGGGGCTCTCCCTGGTTTTGCAGGACTATGACATTCTGACGCCCGCCAGTCAGAGTACGTCAATCCTGACGGAGTCGAGCATGGTGGGCCAGAAAAAAACGCGCGCGATGGCATCGTGGGCTGAAGATCGAGAATTTACTGCCGCGATAGTCGAGCGTCGATTTGCCGCGGATTTTCGCAGGCAAGCGGAGGAGCCAGCAGTGGCCTTCTGCGGCGTCGATAATGCAGTTGCCCGGCAGGTGCTTGACCAGATCGGGTTCGGCCTCGTCATTGAGGCTGGCTTGGGGCGCGGCTATCGCGATTTTCGGGCTATTCGCCTCCACACGCTACCGGGGCCTCGTGCTGCAAAGGCGATATGGTCGGCGGTTGAAGGGGAAGAAAACATCGAAAATCGACCCGCGTATGAAAGCCTGCGCCGCCAGAGTACTCTGGATCGGTGTGGCATCACGTTGCTGGCAGGAAAGGCCGTCGGCGCCCCGTTCGTCGGTGCCGTCGCGGCTTGCCTGTCTGTTGCGGAACTCCTCCGGTTGCTCCATGGTGGTCACGTTCATCAAGTCATGGATATTGACCTTCAGAGTTTGGAGCAGAGATCGGTGGTCGTAAATCCACCGGACTTCACCTCGCTCAATCCCGGATATGTCGATGTTTGTCAGCGTCCTTTCCTCGGCGCTTAAGTAGACATCTGAATTGAAAAATAGAAACGGAAATAGGATGGTCTCGTATGTTCGAAGCATTATTGATTGTGAGTGGTCTGATCGCCGGGTTCTTAGTGGCGTCGCTGTATCACCGTTCAGCACGTGCCGTGCTGGTGGAGCGGCTCGAAGAGCGTAACCGCCAGAGTGTCCAACTGGCCGAGGACTTTCGCGCCGCCCGCAGCCAAAGCGGATCGCTCGCGGCATCGAACTCCGAACTCACGGCACGCGTAGCCGAATTGGCTGCCACGAATGAACAGGAGCGCAAATCGGCAGAAGCGCTTATGGTCGAGAGGGAAAAGAGTCACGAAGATAGGCTCGCAGCCGCCGCCTTAGCCACGGCTCAACAGATCGCCGCCATTGAGAAATTATCTGACGAGCGCGTCTCTGCGATCGAACGAACAATGCAGGAGAAGCTACAGCTCCTGGATGAAGCTCGGGCGAAATTGTCAGACGTATTCGAGGCAATGTCAGCGGAGGCACTCCGAAGCAACAACCGTACCTTTCTGCAGCTGGCTGAAGAAACATTCAAAAAGCAAAACGGCCTAACCGAACACGATCTGGAGAACCGGCGAAAGGCGATCGAAGACATGGTGAGGCCGCTGGCTGAATCGTTGAAAAGTGTCGACGAGCAGATTGCAACCATGGAGAAAAACCGCGCTGGGGCGTACGCAGGGCTTGCCGAGCAGGTAAGGGCGATGGGGGAAACACAAACCAAGCTGCAGAGCGAGACCGCCAACCTCGTCACCGCGCTGCGAACACCGCAGGGACGGGGGCGATGGGGAGAAATTCAGCTCCAGCGCGTCGTTGAGCTCGCCGGCATGGTGGAACGTTGCGACTTTCAGCAGCAGCCTTCGGTAGAGACGGAAGATGGGCGCCTGCGACCAGATCTTGTCGTCCGACTACCTCTTGGAAAATCCATCGTCGTCGACGCCAAAGTGCCGTTGAAGGCGTATCTTGAAGCCGTCGAGGCCACCGACGATGTAACGCGAGCGGCGAAGCTCAGAGAGCACGCGATCCAGTTGAAGAGCCATATGGATCGTCTGGCGGCCAAAAGTTATTGGGATCAATTTCAGCCGACGCCGGAGTTCGTCATTCTCTTCCTGCCGGGTGAATCTGTTTTCAGCGCCGCATTACAGCAAATCCCAGAGCTGATCGAGGCGGGACCGCAGCAGGGCGTGATGTTGGCGACACCGACAACCCTGATTGCTCTCCTGAAGGCCGTTGCGTATGGTTGGCGCCAGGAATCGCTGGCCGAAAACGCCCAGCGCATCGCAGAGCTCGGCAAAGATCTGTATAACCGGCTGAGCACGTTAGGCAGCCATTTCGTCGATCTTCGTAAAGGGCTCGACAAGGCGGTTGGCGCTTACAACAGTGCCGTGGGGTCACTTGAATCTCGGGTTTTCGTTGCCGCAAGGAAGTTCAGGAATCTGGAAGTGGGCGGGCCTGTTGAGATCGAAAACGTGCATGGCGTTGAGATAGCAACCCGGCAATTGCAGGCGCCCGAGCTTACCCGACCGGACCCGATATCTCTGTTCGAAGCGGAAACCTCTTCCCTTCTTGCTGAAAGTGATGCAGCGGTGGCATAGGCCTGAGGCAAAACTATCACGTCGCCAAGGCAGGTAATGAGTCTCAGTAGATTGAGCGAGGCTGCCAGCGAATCACACACGGCTAATATCGAACCGTAAAGGTCGGGCTGTCCTCCCGGTCGCGTGGTTCGGCGGTCATAAAGGCGCGTTGGTGAAATATTTGCGTGACCCAGCCACTCCTGAACATTAGCGATGTCGGCCTGATTGTCGAGAGCGTTCGTGGCGACCGTCGCCCGATGCGTGCGTGCCCCAATCTTCAAACCAAGGCTAGAAGCATAGTGCCGCACGATCCTAGCCGTATTGGTGAACCGTTAAACAGCCAGCTGCCTCATTTCTCCCTCTGATTCAATAGTGGTGACCTGCCGGTCCGAGGCGGTTTTTCAATCGGATAATCTCACCCTCAATGGTTAGAAAGCGCCTCTCATCAGAGAACACGTCCCCAATCCCGTTCATATCGGATCTGATGGAGGACAAACCTTTGCTCATCTCCTGGCCCACCTGTTTGGGTTCGGCCACGTCCGCCTGAATCAATTTCAGCACCTCATAGATCAAGTCGTTGGTGATCGGCCATCGCGAGACCATAGCCAACAACGTTAAGAAGGCAAACAGCTCTTCCCGGACAAAGCAAACCAGCATTATCGAAGCATGCAATAGGGGCGCAAAACCTTCCTTGGGATGCGCTGATTCCTGGGTCGTCACCGCCCCTACTTAGCAAGTTACTTCAGACGAGCGGGCTCTGAGCAAAATCGAAGAGCTCTTAGGACGAAACACGTTACGGTTCGTTGACTCATTGGATGAGTCTTACTACTTTGGGCGTCTGGTGACAGGTGTCCACCTCGGCGGATTACTCCCACAAAGTGCCCTAGGGTCTCGGAATTTAGATTGTATGGCGTCGGTTGCACATCGAAGCGCCTTGGCATGGCGGAATGTCAGGTCCTTAGCGGTGGGAAAACTTGCCACCATTGGGACGGAGGATCGGCTGCGTGGCCGACCCTCGCGCTGGATCTCATGATATAGGAGGCCCCTATTCGGGGACCTCCTCGTTGGCGTGCTGATCGGAATCGTCTTGCTTGGCTTTGCGGTCAAGAAGACGGATGGTATCGGCGACGCACTCGACGGCGGTTTGCTTCACTTTGACCGTCACGGTCTTCTTGTTGTGCGGGGCTTCGACTTCGCGTTCGTACGAGTCGATATTGAGGCGACCCTGCACGAGAACCTGTGCGCCTTTGGTGAGCCAAGTCGCCAGTTTGGCGTAGCCCTCTCCGTAGGCGACAATATTGTGCCAGGTGGTAGCTTCGTTTTTGCTGCCGTCTGCGGATTTCCAGGTCTCCTTGGTGGCAACGGAGAAGCGTGTGACTTGCGTGCCTTTTGAGGTGGCTTTGCACTCGGCGGTGCGTCCGATAAACCCTACAATAGTTAGCTGATTCATAAAAAGTGGATGGTCCTTTCTGGCCCATTTGCTTGGGCACCCCCCTGGCTGAGTGGCGGCTGCTCGCAAATCCCGAGCGGATGCATTCCTGGGGGGACCCGGAGAATTTTTGACCTCGAAAAGACGCATGAGCACAGCGACGAAGGAAGAGAAAAATTCTTTGTGGGGGAGCCGGGAAAGCAGAAGGAGCGACTGGTGCCGCGCGCAGGGTTTTCGCCCGAAGCGGTGCCAAGCAATTGGGACTGAAAGAACCTGACACTTGAGTACAGCTCAACGATATGGGTCAGCGGCACGACGCAATGAGTGAACACCCAACACGTATCACCTGGATTCAATTGTGGGCCAAGGCTGGTACTCCGAGCGGCAGAGAAGCTAAACGCCGACATAATGCCTACCGACGAAGGGCCCGCTTGACGATTGGCTTCCACGCGCTGGGCCGTGCCGGCGTGCCGGGCTAATCGAGTTGAACCGCTCGAAGTTGCGCCGTGGAAGAAGACTGAATCGGGTCAAAGCAAACCGCTGGAGTGTCTGCTCCATCCGTATGACCGCGCGCCACGACGATCAGACTCAGCCATGGCGGCGGACCCGAATTGACTGGCGACCTCTGAGTCAAAGAGCCGGACAGGGAGAGCGTTGCGAGAGGGAACGTCTCGCTGGGGATGGGAGCGAACAACGGAGTGGAGCATAGCGAAACGGAGTGCGAGCGCGGGAAGGGCTGGCGGATCACGCCCCCTTCCCGACATCAGCAATCGAACAAGAAGTTAGATCACTATTGACGGTTAGCGGAGTCATAGGGCGGCAAAGATCAACTTCAAAAGTGACTGGATGAATGTCTTGAAAGCGCTGATGAGTACTTGCAGAAGGGAGGTCTTCACATCGAGTTGTAGCCATGCGCTGCGGTCTTTTCGGCGAACCAGTAAGTCTTGGCAACTGTAATCTAGTTCACGCACTTTTGTACGTCGTTTCTTGCTATCCTTGCGCTGTTATGGCTGAAGACCAGGGTCTGCGCGTTGTCCTCTCGCCGGTGCAATTGGCGGCAGTATTGCAAGGTGAGCACATAAGCTCCCATGAAATGATGATGAACCGCCTCTGGGGCGGCGCAAAGATTATTGGCGGCGCTCTTGAACTGGTTGGCGGTGGGGCACTGCTGCTCATGCCGGAGCCAACAACATTGACCAAAGTCGGTGGCGTCGTGTTGGCGGCGCATGGCACCGATACTTTTGGCACGGGCATTCGCGAGGTCTGGACGGGGGAGCCAACGAAAACGCTCACCCAACAAGCGGGCGAGTCCGTGGCGCGAGGAATGGGCGCAAACGAAAAACAAGCGGAACGCGCAGGTATCGTATTGGATGTCGCCGTGCCCCTTGCTGTTGCTGCCGTTACGACGGCGGTTCGGGTCATGAGCGTGAGGGCCGGGCGCATTGCACTGGCCGAGCATGAAGCATTGGGTGGGCATACTATCCTCAAGCACGTAGGGCGGACGGAAGCTCAACTAAGGACGAGGCTTCTGGCGGAGGCAAATATTCCGGCGGCGAGTTCGTTTCCCTCGCTCCGAGTGGCGGAAACGGTGATTTCAGATGCCATGAAAGCCCGAGCGCCGCTGGTTCGCGCGTGGGCGAGCTCCGCAAACCAAGGAAGTAAGTACGTGTGGGTTCACAATGCCGCGAAAACCATCGGCTATGGCGTCGTTAGGCAGTCGGGAGTGATCACAAACATGCAGAAAGTGCTGATTGTCCTAAAGCCTACGCAGGTCAGCGGGAAATTGTATTTCATTCTGACGGCCTATCCCATACCATGAAATCAGGAAAGACACCTATGGGATACGCAGTTGAGTACGCCGGGGAAAAAGAGTTTCCGCACTTGTGGACACTCATGGGCGGCACGTTTCATCAGGATTTCGACATCAACGGCAACACACTGGAAGAGATAGTCGGCTCCTTCAAGCGAGAGACCGATCCCGAAGTTTGGGCACTAACGCGGCGGGATATCGAGCGGTTTCTGGCGGAACGCCCCAACGACAAGCAGATGATCGAAGACTTCGAACAAATGTTTGTTCCTCAAGTGATTACCGAAGGATGGGGCGGTATGACGACGCGGCAATGGCTCATTCGCGTTTCAGAGTTGTTGCAATAGAGCTGGCTTTGCGGGTGTCGGAAAAAGAAGTCTTTGGTGTCTTCGAACCGCCGGACTTGTCAAGAGACGTCGGCGGTGGCAAAACGACTACCATGCTCGGCAACCAATATCGCTGCCACTAACCGCACAGTTCGTGCTTAGTAAGGGCAAATTTCTGAGCCGGTGCACACCCTTCAAGTCGACGACCCATGACCTTCTTCCAGAGTCTCGTAACGATACGAGTGCCTTACCTTCTTGTGCCGCCTTCTCGATTTTGAACTTCATGCCGTCCCGTAGGTCTACCCGGCCTTCTAGGACTTCGATGAGATCCGCCCCGTCCCAGACAAAAATAATGTTGCAACCGCGCCCTTGAAATTGTGCGACCAGCTCTGCACGAATGACTGCATTCAGCAAAAATGCCTCGGGTACTCTCAAGCTTGCTGTCGACTTTGGTCTTGAAGCCGCCAATTTCTTGAACTGCAGGTTGATCCTTTCGCCACCTGGGTTCAACCAGGTAATCAAAACCCTCGAATGGAACGTGTCCGTCGATTTGTTCGTCTCGGTCTTGTACGGTTTGCGGTAGTCGACGCCGAACAGCGAAAACAGTTCGTAAAGCAGCTCTTCGAGGAAATAGCTGGCTTGTTGGCGATTCGGATTGAACAATGCGCCGTTAAAGCGACCCCTAAGCTCTTTCAATTTCTTTGCTCTTTCGGCGCAGACCCGTTCACGCTCTTCTGCCACGGCTCGACGATCTGTTCTGGCGCTCTTTTCTTCCTCAGCGTAGAGATCGAGCTGAACGGCTAACGTCTTTAAGCCACGAAGCGCCGCTAACGCCGCGTCGCGGTCGGCCACATCGTTATCAGGTACGTTTCGGAGCCTGCAGAGTTCGGTAAGCACCCTACGCTGAAGTGACGCGAACAACCTCCACTGATTAGGCTGCTGCTGCATTTGTTATTTCCGACCGTCGGGTACGCCAAGACTCGTACTCCTCCAAACCTCGGGGTAGGCCACCGTCGGCTTTTAGCAGGTTGACATATTTCAAGCGAAGCAAAGAATACAGAGAGAGCTCATCCTCAGGCCACTCCACTGCGGTGAGCGCAGTTCGCACCGTTTGGACCTCTTCGCGATCATGAAAGGATTTTGATCCGACCAACAGATGCTGGATGTCTCGTGCCTCCAACGCGCGGACATAATCGCGCGTTAGGACGGATAGCGGACATGCTCCAGGTCTGCGATCCGAAGGCCTTTGCGCAGCCGCTTAGGCGTCACGCTGTAGCCGATAGCTACCTCGCCAGGGCACAAGTAGCTGGCTAGCCGCGCGAAGCCAAGCCCCCGCCAATATTACGGCGAAGATCGACAAGGAGACGTTCACAGTCCCTTGCCTTCAAGTCGGCAATCGCCGCGTCGAGCGATTGGGCGAACTCCAACCCCATTGAACCCGGAAACCAGGTAATCCGCACGAGGCCCACGCCGGGAGAGATCACCGAGTGAACACTGCTTTGGGGCGGCAAAGTCGGCGGAATGTTTTTGCTGCCTTTCACTTTCGGGATCACAAGAGATACTCCGCGAGCTTCTTCGCCGCGGGCGCCAGACACGGCTCGGTGCGGAAGTGAGTCTCACTGTCGCCGGCCTGCAGATAAGCAGGATTGTCGTGCATCGTGACGAACAAGAGTTTTACTCGACTTAGCACCTTTTTGATTTGTACAGCGGCTTCAAAAGCGGCAATGCAATGTCTAAAACAATCAGGTTTGGTACGACAAAGAAGAGGCCATTGGCAGATATCTCAGATTCCAAAGAGCCCACCAATATTCCTGGCACATCTCAATAGCCAAATTCGGACGGCTCAGGTTCAGGCCGCGGGCCGGGCCGTAAACCAAAAACTCTCGGTATACTGAATTTGACTTAGGTCATTTTGGTTTGTTCGACGCTGCCGTTCTGGAGCCACCAAACGCATGCCCTGTCCTCGGGAATCCTTATTTCAAGGAGTACCGCCCAAATCAGTTCGCCGGCATTCGCTTTGCCCTAGTCTTTCGAAGCTGAATTGCTCACACCAGACCAGTTATCCGGGGATGATATTGCGGACTTAGCCTTTGCTCTTTAGTAAGGGCGGGGCTCACCTATCGGGTTACCAGAGGAGGATGGGTTTGAAGCGGAGCCATGCTGCGGCTCGAACTGGGTTCGAGGCGCGACACGCTGAAAACAAGCGCAGGAGAACCGGGGTATCGAAAACCCTGATGGAATTTTGTTTTCGCCCGAAGGAACTCTTCAAATTCCTTGGCGGAGGTTTCGGTTGGATGTGGCTAGTACCCCATCAACGCTTCTAAAGGTGCGCGAGGTTTGAACGGGTGCTACTGCGCTGCTCACACTTTGCTCTTGGCGAGTTCGAGAATGTGATTTCGGTAGCGCTCCTTCATTTCGTCCCCGATCTTGACAACCATTCCGTTGTCGCTGTAGGGAGCAACCTTTTCATCGACTGCCTGCTCCACCTGCCGGATTGCGGCTGCGACGCTTTCCGGGGCCGCCGTGAAGTTGATCGCGGCGACGGTGCCGTTCAGTGCTTTCATGGCGTGCTGAAACTCTTTCAGCTCGCGCTGCCGCTTGTCAAAAACGCCGCCGCTGCTGGTGACTTTGATGTTCATATGTGTCGCTCTTTTCTTCGAGCGTATCGCAAATACTCCTCCAAGGGCTCACTAAACCTTGGAAGGAGAGCGGTCTGCATTGGGTGGGTCGTGCATCAGCCACTTTCCATTACCTCGATCCTACGTGAAAATAGAAATGTCGTTTTCCCAAACACCGCGTTTACACTGGCTGCATGACGCTTGAGCTGCGAAAATACGCGGCTACCAAAATCGGACAAACCTGGACGTTGGACGATCATAAGTTCCTCCTGGCCGCTCTTGTGCGCACTAATCAAACCTGCATCGACGTCTGGAACCAATGCGCATCGAGACGCGGACCGCGCTGCGAAGAGCCCGATGTTTTGAATCTGCCTTTCGGGGAAGTGACCGGAGATCCCGAACTTTGACCGCCTCTTAGAGCGCAGTCGCAGCTAGCCGAATCGATTCCGCTGGCCATTCCCTTTTCACGGCATTCGCTCTCGCTCCGGCAACCCAACGTGAAGGACAGCATCCAAACATATTTTCAACGGAAGACCATGTCCACTTCGCGCCTTCAACGCTCTTGACGCCTATGGTCCCGAATTGCGGATAAGAATTACTTGGGTTAATCTTGGAGCCGAAACAACTTCCAATCGAAAAATCGAGACTTGCCACTAAACCATTGACCCACAACGACTTATTTGCCAGGCAAACAGTGTGGTAAGGCCGGACAGCAATAGGTTCGGAATCAGAATCGCAAAAGATTCTTCAGGCCAACGAGCCGCACTCTCGCCGCTGCGAAAGGAAGGATGCAAGCGGGGTCGGTAGGAAAGTCAGTCCTTGCCTTTTCATGAGTGCCTCCCCAGTTCCCGTCGGATTGCCTTTAGGAAGGGGCAGGGCTACGGAAACCTGTGTGGCGTAAGCGACAAGTAGTGAGAAGACTTGCGCCAAAATGGCACGGAGTTGGTGGCGGCCGAAGTCGGCCAAGGCTCAGCGGAGGCCACCTCATGCTGCCGCTAGAGCGACCTGTAACTAGCCCGTCGTATGCGGAAACCTCATCTTATTTTCGCCATAGTTCTACTGCTCGGCACGGTCTGCACCGCCTCCGCCCAAGTTCGGCGTTACCGATCCGGCACCATGTCCCGTGCTGGGATTCGTGAGCCAACTCGTATTCTCAATCGTAGATTCTTGTGGAGCCCAATTTATGAACTTCTGGTCCACTAACGTTAAGTTGGACTGCACTGCAGGCAGGCATCACAACCAGCTTCAAAGCGGACACTTTGCAAATCATGATGACTATTCCCATAAAGAGATCTAAGCGGCGCACAGAAAGAGATAGGATACCTTTATCGACAGACAATGGGAGGCCCCTTGCCGCGTCGGGCCGACAGACGAAGCCGGCGGCGCGGCTAGATGCCTGCTGCCGGCTTGTGCTGGCCTTCGGTGTCTTAGCGATCTACAGTGCCAACAACACCAATCGCAGTTTTGCCACCCTCACATCGGGACTCGACACACGGCCGTTGCAGTTCATCGCGTCCAGCGGCGACATAGTAAGATTCGAGCCGAGCTCGGTCATCGTGGCGTCGCCTGACCGAATGCTCCGGGTGGATTTGGTGGGAGCAAATTCCGGAACCCTCGAAACGAAAGCTGGCGCGGCTCAAGCAGGTGGCATACCGGGACCCCCTGAACAGCTTACCGAGGTCAGATACCGCGGTGCCTGGCAGGGCGTGACGCTCGCTTACGAATCTAAGCCTGGCTCGATCTTCAAAACCAGTTACTACATCGACGCGAGTCCCGCCCCCAACCCCACTCGGCAGATTCGCCTTCATTACAACCGGCCTGTGAGCGTGGACGCCCAAGGGAACCTGCTTATCTCCTATGAATACGGTGCCATGATCGACGCGGCGCCGGTTGCCTGGCAGGATATCGGTGGACAAAGAGTGTCCGTGCCAGTCTCCTACAAGCTGCTTGGCAACAACGACATAGGATTTGACGTCGGAGACTACGATTGCCGCCGTCAGTTGGTGATCGACCCATCGCTGAGATGGAGCACATTCCTCGGCGGTACCGGAACCTCCTTTGGCTATGCCATCGCGGCGGACAGCAGCGGCAATGTCTATGTCGCCGGGTTTTGCTCGTCGACGTGGGGCAACCCCGTGCAGGCGTTCAGCGGCAGTCAGGACGCCTTTGTGGCCAAACTAAACAGTAGTGGCATCCTCGTCTGGAACACGTTCTTGGGTGCGAACGGAACCAACCAGGGCGTGGGCGTGGCCGTCGATTCCAACGGGAACGTCTATGTTACCGGTACCAGCACGGCCACGTGGGGCAGTCCCATAAGAGCCTACAGCAGCGGGACGGATAGCTTTGTGGCCAAGCTGAGTAGCAGCGGCAGCCTCACCTGGAGCACCTTCCTTGGCGGCTCCGGGACCGACGGAGTCAGTAATATTGCTATAGACAACAGCGGCAATGTCTACCTGGCAGGGTATAGTACGGCAACGTGGGGCAGTCCCGTCCGCTCTTATGGCAGCGGCAACGATAGCTTTGTGGCCAAGCTGAGTAGCAGCGGCAGCGTCACCTGGAGCACTTTCCTCGGCGGCTCAGGAAACGATTTCGGCGAGTCACTTGCCGTGGATGGCAGCGGCAATGTCTACGTAGTCGGGTACAGCAATGCCACGTGGGGAAGTCCGGTGCTGGCTTACAACTCTGGTAGCGACGGATTTGTAGCCAAGCTGAATAGCAGCGGAAGCCTCACTTGGAACACTTTCCTCGGCGGCTCCGGAACCGACGAGGGTTTTGGAATCGCCTTGGACGCCAGCAGCAATGTCTATTTGTCGGGGACGAGCACCGCGACTTGGGGTTCACCCGTTCGCGCCTACTCCTCAGGTACCGATAGCTTTGCCGCTAAAGTCAATAGCAGCGGCACTTTGCTGTGGAACACGTTCCTAGGTGGCTCGGGGACGGATACCTCGTACGGAATTGGTGTGGACGGCAACGGCAATGTCTCCGTGTTGGGGTTTAGCAATGCAACCTGGGGCAGTCCCGTGCAGGCTTATAGCAGCGGTACCGAGACCTTCGTCGCCAAGCTGAATAACAGCGGCAGCCTCACCTGGAGCACCTTTCTCGGCGGCTCCGGAGGCGACTATGGCATCGCCGTCGCGGTGGATGGAAGCGGGAACGTCTATGCGGCCGGGTATAGCACTGCGACCTGGGGATCGCCCGTGCAGGCGTTCAGCGGCGCGGCGGAAGACACCTTCGTCGCCAAGCTCAACGACGGCCTAGTGGTGTTTTTCAAGAAAAGAGAACAGGACCCATAGGGGTGATCACGTCGCAAACGGAAGCCGATGAGCTTCGCGAAAGGTGGGGCTGACCTCCGCTCTTTCCTTCGCCAGCCCTTCAAAGTGAGGTGCTGCAACTCGGCGTGGTTTTAGAAAGCTAGCATGATCGTTATTGCTCCCCAGCAATCTGGACCGGTACCGCCTCTGTTGATGAGGTGCTTGTCGCCCACGCCGCGGAAGTAGCCGAGGCAGCCCAGGTGCCCCAAGCAGCCGACGTTCCCCAAGCAGCCGACGTTCCCCAAGCAGCCGACGTTCCCCAAGCAGCCGACGTTCCCCAGGCAGCGGAGCTCCCCCACAAGGAACCGTTAGGATTAAGAACGGAAGTGCCCCACGCTGCGGAAGTACCCCAGGTCGATTGGGTACCCCAAATAGAAGAAGGGTCAAAGGACAGACTGACGCTCGCGCTAGCTGGGTAGTAAACCGCTATCGGGGAAAGTGCGGTGCCAGTGGCCGTATCAGAGTTCGCAAGTGCTGCTGCCAAGTCCAAATACCCCGCACCAACTGTGAAAATGTCGTACTGGCTGGTATAGGAAATAGCCGTCGTTGGGTCAAACGCGACGCTTGACTTTGGAAATGATTTGGACGCTGTCTTCATCAAACGTGCCTTCACCTGGTCAGGAGAAAGGCTCGGGTGGGCTTCCAGTAAATCTGCAACTGCTCCGCTCACCACTGCTGCCGCCATGCTAGTACCACTCAAGATGAAGTAGTCGGAGGAAACACCGTTTGGATTGCCCGCACTGTTGAACATTCCGACAGTTGCCTGATTTTGGGGAAAGGCCTTCATCAGCGTCGCATTTCCGCCGGGCACGACTTGCGAGACGATGAGATTTCCGGGCGCCACGAGATCCGGTTTCACCACGCCATCTAGCGCGGTGGGGCCCTTCGAACTGTAGCTGGCGATCAAATCATCCGCTCGGGTGTCAGTGTTCATCGTCTTCATCGCCCCCACCGTGATGACGTACGGATCGTTGCCTGGGGAATCAATTGTCCCGTAACCCTGGTTGTTAAAGGAATTATTCCGCCCGTTATTGCCGGCTGCCACCACCACAACAATTCCCGCTTTCCAGGCTGCTTCGGCGGCTTGGCAGAGCGGGTCGACCTTGTAGCTTTCAAATACGGGCCTACCGAGAGACAGGTTGATGACGCGAATATTGTACTTGGATTTGAGGGCAATCGCTTGGTCGATCGCTGCGATGACCGCGCTCTCGGTCGTTGCTCCATTTTGATCCAGAACCCGCAAATTGACCAGATTCGCTTGAGGGGCAATGCCCGCGTACGTCTTAAAGCAGCTATTGCAAGTTGAGGCGTGTCCGCTTGATCCAACGATTCCGGCAACGTGGGTCCCGTGGCCATATAGGTCATTTCCGTTACCGCCAAGAAAGTCTTGCTTGTAAACAAGCCGGGAGCCGTCGATGTCTCCGTGAGACTGAAAGCCGCTATCGATGATCGCCACACCAATCCCTGCACCCTGCACCCCGTACGACTGCCATGCGGTGGTCGCGTTAACAGCGGCGGCGGTGACATCGTCCGCATGAGCCACAACGGCGTGGTCAATCGACACATGCGCGACACGCGGGTCCTTTTCAAGATCGATCAGCGACGACATGGGAATGGTATAAGCGCCGGCCTTCGCGGCATGCAGCTTGTAGTGAACAGTTCCACCTTTGCCGATTGTCCGTTCGTGGTCAGCGTCGCTTGGATCTTGTTTGAATTGAACAATAACTCGAACGTCCGAATTCGGGCTTGGATTTTGCAGTTCCTTCGACAGCTTGGCATTTTGCTCACCCAAAGCCATGCTGGCCGTTAGTAGAATATGCACGAAAGAAACCAAGACGGATTGACGGATAAGTTGCTCTCGGAGGTTTTTGATTGTTGCCATAGTGACTCTTTTTTGCGGGAGGCCGTTTCTCGGTCTCAAATGGCTTATCGGGGCTTTTTCTTGAGTTATCGAGCAATTTACGAGCTTAGCCCGTTTGGGATTAGATGAAAGCAAAGGAGCCATTGACTCCGTCGTTTGGATCAGCGCCGTGCGACAGGCCGCCAAACTCAGCGTCTACGCCTTTGCGCTAGGTCTATCTAAGCGGAACTGATGTTCTCCGAACTGAAAGCCAATTTGACGGTTGGAAGACCGCGCAACGAGCCCTTTCGCGACCAGCCTGAGCGGAACGGTCCCATTCAACCGGACGGGCCAACTGATCGACACCTCTAACTTGGTCGCAGGCGGAATGTCGTGCTCCGCGCTGAAGAGAACACCGGACCCGCTGATATTAAGCACTTTGCCCTTCCCCTCAATTTGAGAACGTAAGGATAACGTCCTGTATTCCAGCTCACATTCAATCGGAAAGCGTGGGGACCGGCGGCGGTCGTTGCCAATTGCTTTTGGTTGATTCATGGCACCCAGCGACAACTTCTGATAACCTTTCGCGTCTGCCGCTGAATTGAGTTGCGCTGTCCGGGCTTTGCTTGAATAGACATCTAATGAACTGGGTGGCCCCACACTTGGATGCTTATGGCGACGGTTCCCTGGTGGTTTGCGGCACCTGGGTTCAAAAAAGACTTGAACGCGCCGTCGTTAGAGAAGATGCGTAATGGATGCGTCTCCTTAAGGACGACGGTAGCGAGAAGCGGCCTTTCTTCAGGAGACTGCCGGTCCGAGCCGCGCGTCACAACCTTGATCGCGAACTGAATTCTGGCGCCGCCTGGCACGGACCATTGAAGATTCCGAAACTCAACTTGTGACAGATCTGATGAACTGGTCGGCGAAACAACGACGTCCGGATTCGCAGAGCTTCCGCCCGACGACGTCCAGGTCTTCATTTGGACCAAATTATGGCAGGCGCATTCCGACGTCGCCTGATCGTTCGCTAACCCCCCGAAGAATTCGACGCTTTCCATCGGCGTGCCGAGAGGATCAGATGTATGATGACGAGGAGCGACTACCCAGGTCCGTATCCGATCAATTATCCATGTCTCGCCGTCGCGTCCTATCGAAAAATCGTCGCCCACCACCGAGCCGTCGGGACGAGCCGAGTCTAGTCCTGTAGTTCTACCAATGTGCCTAGCGTTAACTCTCCTGTCCAACACAATCTCTTCGCAAACGCAGCCCCCAGAGAGCAGACATAGAGCGACGAACAGCTTCATCGATTTCAACGCTGAACCACACCACGACAAACTTATTACCCTTTCGCCATCGTAAGAAAGTGATAGCGCTCCCAGAAATCGGGAGCGCTATCAATAAGGAATGGTTGCCCGACTGAACCGGGCCTACCAAACTAGGGAATCACCGTAATGGGGCATCCCATCGGCGGAGGTGGTGTGAATCCAGCCTGGGTCAAGGTGTGATTACCCGACACCAACTGGATATTCCCGCCCGTGTTGATCAATGCCCCGGTGAGCTGCAGTTCCGAGAACTGGAACGCCCCGCCGTTGGTTGCAAGGAACGTGCCGACCAGAACGTCGCCGCCGGAAGTCTGCAGTACGGTTCCCGTGCCAGTCAGGTTCCACAGAATGTGTGAGGCCGTAACTCCGCCAGTAAGCGTCATTACGTGGTTCGTTTGAATCCCAGTGGAGACGTTAAAGATGAAGTAATCGTTGGCTGAGCCGTTAATCGTGAGGGTTGCGTTCTGTATGCTCCCCACATCTATGACGTTCATGCCGCCGCTGCCATTGATGGTCAGAGTGTTATTAATCGTGGCAAACGTCTGAGTCGCCGCGAGGCTGCTTGCGTAATTGGAGACGCTTTTGGCACTAGCCGCTGCCGCTGCCGTTTGGCTCGCAGGAACACTCGCAAACGTAAGTGGATTTTGCAGGCTTCCGCTAATGCTAGTCGTCGAGTCGTCGTACACCTTGTAACCGGCGCCCAGTCCTCCGTTATTGCCGCCAGACAACGCAACGGTCAAGCCTTGGCCGAATAGGACGTTCCCGTTGAGTTGGTATGCATTCCAACCGAGGTGCGTGCTTCCGGTGTCGATGAAGATATAGTTCGCGTCGGTGCCGAGGCTGAGCGCCGAAGCGCCGCCCCCAGCAACGGTAACGCCGGCGGAATCAGTGGCCGTGACGCTGAAACTACCCGTAGCCGTTGGCGTACCGCTGACGGCACCAGTAGTGGTGTTCAGTGTCAAGCCCGCAGGAAGCGTGCCGACAATTGAGAATTTGTAGGGCGGAATCCCGCCCGAAACCGTCACTGGACCGCTGTTATAAGGAACCCCAACGGTGGCAGTGCCATTGGTTTGGCAGGCCACGATCGAAGGGCCAGGGTTCACTGTGATCACGCAGCCTTGGCCTACGTGGCCTGCCGCGTCAGTGACTTGCACTGTGAAGGTGCCTGTAGCAGTCGGGGTGCCGGTAATTGCACCATTCGTCGGATTGAGCGTCAGACCCGGCGGCAAGCTGCCGCTGGAGATCGAGAATGCGTAAGGAGCGACTCCGCCCGACACCGTCATAGGGCCGCTGTTGTAAGGAATCCCTACCTCGGCCGTGCTGTTCGCTTCGCAGATAACCGTGAGTGGAGCAGGTATAACTGTGATTACACAAGCTGAGCCAACATTGCCGAGCGCGTCCGTCACCTTAACCGTGAAGCTGCCAGGAGCCGTTGGGGTCCCGCTGACAGCCCCATTTGTTGTGTTGAGTGTCAGCCCCGGGGGCAGCGCTCCGCTCCCGATCGAGAAGGTGTAGGGGGCAGTTCCACCCGTCACCGTCATCGGACCGCTATTGAACGGAACGCCGACGGTAGCGGTGTTGTTGGCTTGGCAGATCACAGAAACGCCTGGCTTAACTGTGATGACACAGCCTTGGCCGACGTTGCCAAGGGCATCGGTCACTTGCACCGTAAAGGTGCCGGGCGCGGTTGGAGTGCCGCTGATTGCACCATTCGTTGGATTGAGCGTCAGACCCGGCGGCAAGCTGCCGCTGGAGATCGAATAGGTGTAGGGCGCAGTCCCGCCCGTTACGGCCATCGGGCCGCTGTTGTAGGGAACTCCCACCTCAGCTGTTGTGTTCGCCTGACAGGTGACCGAGAGGCCCGGTTTGACAGTGATCACGCAGCCTTGGCCCACATTTCCTAGCGCATCCTTCACTTGAACGGTGAACGTACCGGGCGCGGTTGGAGTACCCGTGATCGCGCCGTTCGTTGGATTGAGCGTCAGGCCGGGCGGCAAGCTGCCACTCGATATCGAGAAAGTGTAGGGCGCAGTTCCGCCCGTCACGGCCATCGGGCCGCTGTTGTAGGGAACTCCTACTTCAGCCGTTGTGTTGGCCTGGCAGGTAACCGAGAGACCCGGCTTCACCGTGATCACACAGCCTTGGCCTACGTTGCCAAGGGCATCGGTCACTTGCACAGTGAAGGTGCCGGGCGCGGTCGGAGTGCCCGTGATCGCGCCGTTCGTTGGATTGAGCGTCAGGCCGGGCGGCAAACTACCACTCGAGATCGAGAACGTGTAGGGAGCCGTTCCGCCCGTGACCATCATCGGGCCGCTGTTGTAGGGAACGCCTACCTCAGCTGTGTTGTTAGCCTGACAAGTCACAGACAGGCCTGGTTTCACGGTAATCACGCAGCCTTGGCCGATGTTGCCAGCGGCATCCGTCACCTGTACTGTAAATGTGCCGGGAGCAGTCGGCGTGCCGGTGATAGCGCCATTCGTCGGATTAAGCGTCAAGCCCGGCGGCAGGCTGCCGCTAGAGATTGCGAACGTGTACGGGGCGACTCCGCCAGTAACTGTCATCGGCCCGCTGTTGTACGGCACCCCTACTTCAGCCGTGTTGTTAGCCTCGCAGGTAACTACAAGCGGAGACGGCTTGACCGTAATGGTGCAGTTGGTTGTGACCGTGCCCGCCGCAAGACCAGAAGAATCCACCACCTTCGCAGTGAAGCTAAAAGGACCGGCAGTGGTAGGCGTACCGGTAATCGCACCAGTGTTCGGATTCAGACTGAGACCTGAAGGCAAGCTGCCAGACGCGATCGAGAAGATAAAGGGCGCTTGGCCACCCGTCGTGGACAGTGCCGAACTATACGGTACGCCTACCTGTGCCGAAGTGGCAGGACAGGCCAGCGTGAGCGTCGACGGATTGACGGTAATCGTGCAATTGGTAGTAGTCGTACCGGTTGTTTGACCGGATGAATCGACAACTTTCGCCACAAAACTAAACGGTCCCGGCGTAGTAGGTGTGCCCGCAATGGCACCGGTGTTCGGATTCAATGTAAGGCCGGTAGGTAGGTTGCCCGAAACGATCGAGAATATGTAGGGGGCTTTGCCTCCGCTGGCCATGAGAGCCGAGTTGTAAAACACGCCCACCATCGCCGTGCTCGCTGGACAGGTCAGGGTAATCGGCGCCGGGTTTACGTTGATCGTGCAATTGGTTGTCGTCGTTCCAGCTGTTTGGCCGGAGGAATCCGTGACTTGGGCTGTGAAGCTAAATGCGCCCGCCGTGGTGGGAATGCCCGTGATGGCGCCGGTATTTAGATTCAGTGACAAGCCGGGCGGCAAACTGCCGGCTGAAATCGAAAAGGTATATGGCGCTTGTCCGCCACTGGCCACCAGCTCGGAACTGTACGGCGTGCCTACTTGCGCCGTGCCCGCTGGACACGTCAACGTGATCGGCTGCGTTGGATAGAAACCGAAATCAATACTGTTGTCCGTCAGGCTATTCGGCGCTTGATTGCTATTCGGCAGCGTGACCGGAGCGGTGACTGCCGGCGTCGTCGTGCCGGGTATCGTACCTTCCTGGCCATTGCTATCGATTAACACATTTGTGCCCTGTAAGGGCAGTGTCGGAGCCGTGCCAGAAAGTGCCGCTTGGCCGTTGGGTATTACAACTGTGTACGATCCTGGTGCCAAACCAGTGAACTGATAAAAGCCCGCTGGGTTGGGTCCCGGATATGGGTAACCAGCCGGCGCGTTCGTCGTTACCGTGGTCGCCACCAGAGTGTTGCCTTTGTACAAATCAACTGTGACGCCATTGATTCCCGGTTCACCCGCATCCTGCAAGCCGTTATGGTTCTGATCCATCCAGACAAAGTCGCCAATCGTGCCGCCGACTCGCACTTGGATGATCAAATCTTGTATGTTCTTCGTGCCGCTTTGCCCCTGGATTCCGTCTATATAGAGAAGAACTGCGGCAAATTGACCGGGTCCTGGAATGAAGTTCGCACCATTGTTTTCCGCGTCGGTCACAAGCGTATTACTCACCGCGTCGTTAAAAGCTGCAGGGTAGTAGGGATCGAGCAATGTCCAGATCGCGTCTTGTACTTCCGAAGGAGTCGAGCCGGGTGAGTCGTTGTTAAGCCCAGTCTTGTTATTGATCAACCAATTGACTTCGTTCCAAGCCGTCTGTCCGTTTTGCAGAACGTTTAGCGGGAGCGCCGGATTGGGGTTTCCCATCACGCCGCCGTAGGAGTTGTACGTACTCGCATTGGCCGCTGCCAAAGTCCCAAAGAAGTCGATGCACCACCCATCGTAAGTGCCGTTTACGATGTCGAGGCCTGCGGGCACGCCACTCAATGTGACGCCGACATAGCTGTTTCCGTCAGGATTGAGGATCATTCCCGTCACCCCAATGTTGGCGGGCGGGACTGGAAGATCGAACACCGGCGTCTGTGCCATGAGGGCGGCGGACGCCAGGAGCAGACCGAAAAAAGGGGTCCAAGTGGACGCAGAACAAAAATTTCTTGGCTTGTGATGCATAAGAATAGCGAGATCCTCTCGAAGTTATTTGCGGCACACGACGGAAACGTCACTGGCGAATTTAGCACGAAAAATGGTTTTTTTTTCGGCGATTTTAAATTGGTACTTCTACAACTACTAAAAACTGAAGTCGATTGACTAGCTCATTGCCCATTCTTTACACTCAAACAGCTGGCGCTTGTAGGTGACAGTCAGCGAGAAACAGACAACGAGCGGCAATGCATGACGCGTCCGCCCAAAAAGGAGCCAAATGAAAACTCGTTTAATGAAGCTTAGTATCGGAGCACTTGCAGTTGTAGCGGTCCCAATGTATGCCGCCACTTTTACTGTACAAAGTTGTATTACAACCTCAACGACATGCACAGGCACTGGGGGAACATTGGCCGAACCAGACCAAACGCTGAGCTATGCAGGTGGGTCCCAGACCGTTAGCGCCTCCGGTGCCACGACTTACACATTAGGAACCCTTCTTAGTAACCTCACGGTGACTGGCGGACCCAACAACACTTTCACGTTATTGCTCACGGGGGGCAGTTCGCCGGTGAGTTTCGCGGGAACGTTCACTCTGGCGGCCAATCCCGGGGGCGACACAATTACATTTACCGGCGGCGGCACTGAAACCGTTGGCGGGACGACTTTTGCCACGGTCACCGACAGCAGTGGAACGGTTTTTGGAGTGCAAAGTTCTCCCATTACTGTCAATCCAGGTAAAGGCACTTCAATTGAGGGGCTTATTGTTCCTGGCACATCGGCGGTTCCCGAACCTGCTGAAATTTCCTTAGTAGCACTCGGGATCTTTGGGCTTTCGTTCGTTATGCGTTCAAAGCGGTCGAACGGGTAGGGTTCTTCCGTCCGTGTTGACCGTCGACCTAGGAACCGAGAACCAAACGGGTCGAGGCGGCGGTCAAATAGCGGACTGCTATTCGAATATTACGGAACGACGAATTTGACGAATGACGAATATGGAGCGAGCCAGATCTACTGCGCCACCTCTCGTTATGCTTGAGTGCCCCTTATGCAGGGGAACTGGGAGGCTGAGGAATTTCTTAGGTGTGCCAAGCGGCACAGGAGCAAACCGCGAACCAGTTGGTGTTTACGAATTTTGCAGCAGCTGTCGTGGAATGGGCAAAATTAAGGGGCCATCAAACGAATGTCTGTTTCATGGTGAGCACCGAGAACCGACGTTATGGAAAAAGATGGCAAAGACTTTGTGCATTTTAGGTGTCGTTCTTATTCCGGATCTTCCGTTCATTTTAGGTGCCGTCCGCGGGTATGAGAGGGGTAGCGTAGTTGCAGGAGTGAAACAGGGGTTATTGTTGTTTGGGCCACTGGCAGGTGCCGCTATTTTCGTGGTATTTGTGGCTTCTGCGCTCGATAGAGGAAGAGAGCGAAGATTGCAAAATGCATGGCAGCGATCAAAATACCCCTGGAGTCTCTAAATCCGTTCGCTGCTTTGAGCGAGTCCGGCGTTAATGACGTAATCTTTCAAACGACGAACGGTAGAATTGGAGTCTGGTCGTGGACCAGACTGGGGCAAACAGTTCCTGGGATTTGCGCCATTGTTAACCATCGGATTTATCCCTCGCGGGATCTGTGGGGATGACTTGAATGGAATGGATTCGACGGGGCACTCGCAAAAACCAAGGCGGTATCCGTCTCAAATCATGTTGCAGACTTGGGACTGCCATGCTGATTCTGGCCCTCCCAGGCTTGGGTCAACAACTGTCGAGAGATGCGGTCACTAGCGATGCTGAGATTCGTCAGATCTTAGCCGAACGGATCGATCAGAAGAGACAGAGTGTCGGTATTGTTGTCGGCGTGGTCGAAGGGCAAAGTGAGCGGATTGTCTCCTATGGTGTACTCGACCAACGGGACCCTCGGCCATTGGGAGGTTCAACAACTTTTGAAATAGGCGGGCTTACAAGCGTTTTCACCTCCTTGTTGTTGGCCGACATGGCGCAACGCGGGGAAGTTACACTCGACGACCCACTCTCGAAGTATCTTCCGCCCACGATTAGATTGCCGAGCGTAGGCAGCCGGTCTATTACCCTGGTAGATCTAGCCACTCATTCTGCAGGACTGCCACTCCTACCGACAAGGTTTAATCCAAAAACTCAAGCAAATCCTTACGTGGACTACACAGAAAGCGCTCTCTACCAGTCATTAGATAATTTCAAATTGACCGGCAACCTAGGCGTCGACTATAGCTACTCTCATTTCGGGATGGGTTTATTGGCAGTGGCGCTGAGCCGGCGAGCGAGCCAAAGCTACGAATCTTTGCTGAAGGCAAGGGTCCTAGATCCTTTGGGGATGAAGAACACCGGCGTGACAGCTACGCCTGAAATGAACTCGCAGCTGGCAGTTGGTCATAACGGCGCGCTACAACGGGTGGGCTACTGGGATACGTCGGCGCTTGCTGGCGCCATCGGCTTGAAGTCGACGGCGAACGATCTGCTAACCTTTCTTGAAGCCGAATTGGGTTACCGAAATTCCCCGTTAGCCGGCGCCATGGCCGCCATGTTGAACGTGCGAAAGCCAACACGATATCGCGGTTTGGAGCTGGCGCTCGGATGGCACGTCCTATCAACCAGCAACGGCCAGATTATGTGGCACAACGGGGGGACTGGAGGATTTCGCGCATTCATGGGGTTCTCACCCCGAACGAAGGTTGGAATCGTAGTCTTATCAAACACCGATGGGACTAACGGCATTGAGGACATCGGCTTGCGGCTCTTCAATAGTGCACCGTCTGATCATCCTCACACTGAAATCAAGGTAAACCCAGAAATTCTGGCGGCTTATGTAGGGGAATATCAGTTGGCTAACGGACTGAAACTGATGATTGCTCAGAATGACTACCATTTAGAAGGTCGGCTTGGACAACTGCAGTTTCAATTGTTACCCGAAAGCACAAAAGACTTCTTCGCCAAGGAGAATTTCGATGGTCAATTGACATTCGTCACTGATCGGAGCGGGAGCGCCTACATGGTCATCCTTCATCAGGCTGGTACAGACTTGCCGGCTAGGCGAATCCGCTAGGGGACTGCAGTTGAACAATGAATCGGGGGAGCAGAATGTCGACGCCTGAAGCCGCAATCGAGGTTGTCGACGTGTCCCGTAATTTTGGCCGCATCCGGGCGATCGACGGACTCTCTTTGAATGTTCGGACTGGCAGCGTTGTGGGTATCGTCGGGCCCAATGGCGCCGGCAAGACCACGTTGATCGACATGATCTGTGGCCTTGTTCGCCCGTCCGAGGGCGTATTGCGGGTAATGGGGAAAGACGTTGTCGTTTCGGGTAAGGCGACTAGGGGACTAATTGGCGTGCTGCCCCAGGAAACGGCACTATACGACGAAGTTACAGCACGTCAAAACCTCAATTTTGCCGCGGCGCTGTATCAAGTTCCGCGAGCGCAACTGCGAATAGCGGAGGTACTCGAACTAGTGGGGCTTAGTGATCGTGCGAACGATGTGGTGCGTAATTTCTCCGGGGGGATGCAGCGTCGGCTCGCGATAGCCCGCGCTCTGCTTCACGATCCGCAACTGCTTATTCTCGATGAGCCGACGGTCGGCGTAGACGTCGAGGCGCGTCACGAGATTTGGGCGCACATCAGATCGCTTAAAGCAACTGGCCGGACGGTCTTGCTGACAACGAACTACCTGGACGAGGCCGAGGCTCTTTGCGATCGCGTCGCGATTCTTCTCGCTGGTAAGCTTTTGGCGGAAGATACACCTGGGGCACTTGGCGCGCAAACGGGGCGCTGTCTTGAACTCGAGTGTCCCGAGCAGAGCGCGGTACTCCTCCGCCAGTTACTTCGCGGCCATTCGGGCGTTTTGCGTGTTGAGGTCGCCGACTTTGGCTTGCGCGCCTACCTCACAGTCAATGTGAACCCCGAAGACATCGTTCACGAGATACGGGGAGTCTGTGCGTTCGATGGATTCCGTACGCGCCCGCCCGACTTGGCAGAAGTATTCCGCTCGTTGACCGCCGAGGCCGCACGATCTTGACTTGGATCCGCGTATTTATAGCAAGTGCTGCCTTAGAGATGGCGCATCTGCGTCGCAATCGCGGCTTCGTGGCTCTCACCACTCTTGCGGCCGTCAGCTTTTTGGTCATGGTGAGTCTTTTTGGTCTCACCGGATCCAAAGCGCCAGTGGCTCTCATCAACCTTGACGGCGGGCCTTATGCGGCGCGACTTATTGAAGCTCTCGAAAGAACCAATCACTCTTTCGCCCTCAAAAGCATGAATGCCAATAAGGCCTCGGAGGAGTTACACTCCGGTCAACTGGTGGGAATCATAACGGTCCCTGCGCATTTCAGCCAGGAAATCGAGCATGGGGCAACGGTTGCAATCGACGTGCAGATCGACAATATCAACGTTGACCTCACAAGCGATGTGCAGAGAGCGCTACCGGCTGCAATTGTCGCTTTCGGTTGGAGGCACAACTTTCCGGGCTTGCGCGTCAGGATGGTAGAGCATGACGTGCTTCCCAACGATACCGGTTACATCCCGTACCTTGTGGTTAGCGCGCTGGCACTTGACGCTATGCTGATATCCGGCATCCTTGGAGCCTTGGCTATCGCCCGGGAGTTTGAAAGCAAAACTGTGAACTTCTTGCGCTTGTCGCCGGCCTCGGTAAGCGCCGTGCTCGCTGGCAAGCTTATCGTCGCGATTGCCATCGCCACGGGCGCGTTAGGGATCACAGTTCTCGCCATTATTTTGATTTATGGAGTCGTCCCGATATCCTTGTTCGCTACCTTATCCACGCTCTGCGCTTGCACCGCGATTTTCACATGTTTTGGCGCATGGTTAGGCGCTGTGTTAAAGCGAACACTTGCCGCAGTGCCTCTTCTATTCGGGCTTGTGATGCCTCTCTATATAGATAGCGGCGCGCTCGAACCAGCTCGATTCGACGGCGAGCCGATTTGGAGGATAGCCCACTTATCGCCGATTTACTACGCAGTCGGCGCGCTGGAGTGGGCGTATCACGGTATTCGGGTGACGCCCGAACCTGTATTTGTGGATTTGCTTGTTCTGTTAGGGATTGCAATCGCTTCAGTAGCGCTGACGTTAGGCAGGCTGTCCAAGGGAGAAACCAGATGATGAAGCAAATATGGGCTATGGCCCGCAACGATCTTGCAGTGTGGCTAAGGTCTCCAGCCGCTATCGCAGCCGCGCTTTTGCCTGGGATTGGAATGGGTCTGCTGGTGGCAGTCCTAACAAACTCCGTTGGACAGCAACCCCTGGCGCTGGTGGTGCAAGGGAAAGGGAGGCTCGCCGGCCGTATGGCCAAGATCGTAAGAGCGGACACTGACGCCTATCTAATCAATGAGATGGCGGCCTCTGATGCCGAACGGGCAATCGGCGAACAACGTGTCGCGGCCATCGTTGTGATCCCCGAAAACTTCGACCAAGCGGCTTCGATTGGGACTGCCGCGGTGGATCTTTACCTCAACAACATCGATCTTGATCTAGCGGACGACATTCGCCGCAGCATCACCCGGTCAACTGCCGAATTCGATGCGCCGCAACTAGGTCTGTTGGGCGAGTTACATGGGCCGTCTAAAGGCATTCTTTTGCCGAATCCCTTTCGAGTGGCGGTGGCGGAACACGATCTCCGTCAAACGAACGTCTCCTTCTTGCAGTACCAAGTAATACCGATTGTGGTGCTCATTATTGTCAGCGCCGGCCTGCTGAGCACTGCCATACTCACAGCAAGGGATTTCGAAACTGGAAGGGCAAAGATGATGGTGCTCAGCCCGGCTGGACGCCCGTCGCTAGTACTCGGGAGACTGCTTGGGGGTACCCTAATCACGCTTGCACTGGTAGCGCCGCTGGTAGCGCTCGGCTTTTTTACTCGCTACGTTCCATACTGCGCCGAAAAGTCAGGCACTCCCACCTGGCTGCAGGCGTTTTTCAGCGGTCCGTGCGCCTGGATGCTTTCAGTGCCTTCGTGGACCCATTCCTTGGCCCTCGTCGTGCTGCTTATGGGCGTGACGCTAACTACGGTGGCTCTAGGAACTGTACTGGGTATCGCGATCCGCGACGAGAGGCTGGTGACTATGGCCGGACTCAACGCAGCAGTCTACCTCTTCTTTCTTGGAGGCGGATTTACTACAGTGGCTTTTTTGCCAGATTGGATACGGACTATCAGCCGATTTGTCCCTACGAGTTACGCCATTGAGGGATTGCGCCAAGCGTTGTTTTATCCAGACCTTGTCGGCTTCAACAAGGACATAATCGTCCTTGCGGGATGCGCGATGATCTCAACGATACTTGCATCTCTAATGTTGGCTCGGGCATGGAGGCGCAGCTAATGTCGTTCCGTATGCCTTTAATCGCGCTATTTTTGCTAAGCGTGTCGTGTCAAGATGACCCAGCCCGGAAGGTGAAAATCGAGGCGCGTCCGACCACGTCCACTAGTACCTCGGAGCCGGTGTCCCGTAACGCGCCATCAGAGGCAGCACTTCCACGAACGCTGAATTCGGCGGGAAAGTCCCCCGCAACCGAGTTGGGAACCGCCACTTCGCCGTTGCCGGCTGGGGTGTCGGTGGCGCGGGCCAAATCTTCTACTTTGCACTCTGCCCATAGACCCCTCGATCCGCCGCTGGTCGATGGCGCTGAGCCTAAGCTCGAGCCCCATACACCGAGCCTGAATCAGCAAATTGGCGATTGTCCCCCTCCGGCTGAAGATTCGCCAGGCCCCAGTAGCCTTATTGGGGAAGGTCCGTGCCAATTTGAACAAAAGGCGCAAGTAAGTTGCGAGGGGTCGAAAGACGACTTCTACGCAGCTTTCACGCGCACGGCAAAGAACGGAGCAACCCTGGTAACGTATATCAATGTTGAGAACTACCACGGTCCCGGGGAGTATGAAGGAGCCCAGATGTTCGTAGCGCTACAAAGTGGCACTAGCATCGTCCGTTGGTCGAGTGACACAGTGCATGCCACCGTCGGCGCGGACGAAGCGTTCGTAGATCTTCCAACCACTAGACTTGATGCGGAACCGATGCTCCTGGACTGTTCTCGTTTAATTAGCGCCAGCACAAACTATCAATACCAGTGTGCCGTGCGGAGTGCCACAACAAGCGAAATCATGAACGCCCCTGAGGTCGTTTCGGGAAAGTTGCAGTGCGGTGAGCACGCGAAAGATTGAGGGGCGTCTTGTAGGCGTCTTGTTGCGTTCTTACGCTTCGAACCCAAGCGTTCTTGGGAGCCCGTAGGTAGGGCTCGGTTTTGCGTAACCAAGCCACTTTGCACCTGAAGGTCCGAGTGAAAAACAAGCCCAAGGGGGGCGCGATTGTAGACTAGCCCGGTGGCCCGTGCCAACGCACTGGTTTTTCGGCGAGAGGCTTTCGGCCCTAAGCCCACTTTGTCTGTTGGGGTCTTTGGTATCCGCAACTTAAATTTTTTGAAAGCCAGCTGCGCCTTGAATATCGTGACAGTCTGTCTCCTCGCCCTGGCCAGCGGGTGTGCTCAGGAGATACAAACGATCTCCGCCGGGGGAGGCATCACAGCCAGCGGGAGCAAGCCTAGTTTTACAACCAGCTTCGGGACTTTGAACGGTTTAGGAGTCGGCACACCCCCTACGGGCACTACTCTATATTCATCTGGAGTGATCGGCGGTGTCCTCTATACTTCTCCCCTTTCGGTCCAGATCGCAGGAGCCGGAGGGGTCAATCCAGCCGTGGTCAAGGCGTATATGAGTTCCAACTTCACTCATTCGTCCGTATTAAGTGCGGAGGTCTGCTATCCCACATGCACTTCCGCCAGCAACTACAGCGCCATTTCCCTGTCGTCTGGATCACCAACGACGGTAATCGGCCAACCCGGCGTGCAAAACAACTTCTATACGGTATATTTCGGCGTTTTTGTTAGCAATGGAAATGGGGCCAACTATAGCAGCGGAACTGATTCTGCAGTCATCATTCTTAATGTTTACAATGGCTCGAACAACCAACTGCAACATACTGAAACCCTTACTCTTAATAGCGAGACTATTCAGACTGCCGTGCAATTCACTCTCGCAACATCGGGCGCGGGGCTGACGATTTCGCTTGCCTCGGACTTTTCCGCGACGTGGGGAAACGCGAATGGCCTGGGGGTGGGAACGCCCAGCACGGGATTGACCGTATATGCCGCGTCGGGCGGTTTCGTATATGAGACCCCTATCAGCCTGGTTCCACTCTATTCCAGTTTCTCCACCACGACCGGCACGCTTAGCGTCTATGTAAGCAGCAATTTTACGCATAGCGCGCTACTTTCAATGCAAGACGCGGACACGTCGGGAGGTCCATATACCACTATTTCCCTGACGTCGGCGAGTCCGACGACAATTACATCAACGGCAGCTAGCAACACAACCATTACCAGGTATCTAGGAATACTTGTCTCCACTCTAAACGGCCCCTCCGTCTATAACGGCTCCGACAACGCGACACTCACATATCAAATGACGGTCCCGTAGATCAAAAGCAGCCGGCAAAGTAGTGCCAAAGGGCACCCCCCCTTTCGCAAAACAACGCGAGGAATTCGTGCGGCCTCCACGTGCCCGTCTTGCGCAGGTATCTCAGAAGCGCCTACCATGGCAGTTTACGATGGCAACTTCAAATTTCCGCCCTGCGCGGCTACCTCACCGGAAACTGAGCAGAACTGAACGCCCATGAAGTATTCCACATCTACACGAGCGCAATGCCGAACCGTCGCTAGATATAGTTGTTGTCTAGTCTTAATTTTTACAAGTGAGCCGACCAAGAATGGAGTGCGAACCCGCAGTCCCATGCCCGAAGTGGAGATATTCTCCATCAAGCCTGGCTGGCAACGCACCTGTCCGTCGCTGGCTTCCTGATAAATCTCCACACGGGCCAAACATGTCTTTCTCGGTTCCGTGCGTAGCGTGCGCATGTTGTTGTCGCGATTGGTTCTCTGTAGCACATCGATCCTAAGAATCCGTCGCGCCAAATCGGAGGAGGCCTCGGCCCCATGCTGGTCGACGGTGGTTTCTTCGTCCGTAGTAATGCTGGAATCCTAGGTGAGGGACCCACCTTGAACCTAATCGGGTTGCTCCACAGATTCGACAGACGTCAGATTTGATTGCGAGCATCATCACATCACCTTCTGCCAATGGGTCGGGTAACCTGTTTGGCCACCGCCGACCGCCTAATCACTGGACCCCAGCGATTCGTCCATCCCATGAAACTCCCAGGAATTCTTTGTAAGAGAACAGCCCGGACCGCCGCGGTGTCGCCTGAGGCGAAACCTGAAGCTGGTGGGTATTCTATGACGATCGTGACGCCATTTAAACCATCGCTAAAGCCATTTAGGGCCGAGTCTGCCTTTCCGGCAGCCACCCAATCAGCTTTGCCGTGTTTCAGTTCATAAAGCGCGCCCCGCGCAGCCGCGTCGGCGGCGTTTTGCAATTGTACTGCTCGTAGCGCCAAGACAGCAACAACATCCGCAGCTATGAGAGGCATAATCCCGAGGAGCAATAGAGAGATTTTGAATGTCGTCGGTCGCATCGCCTCTTGGCCTTCCTTACGGTACCCTCAACTTACCTATCGGCGAGAAGCCAATAAAGCATTACAAAGAACAGAAGCGACCGTCTACCATTTGCACCAGTTCACTAATCGTCGCTCAAGTCAAGCCATCAGTGGTGGATAACCGAACCATATAGACTTCGTCAGCCTCCCGTGCCTGCTGCATTATTGCCAGGATCTACCAGGAGATGTTGCGCGCCGCTGTCGCCCCCCGGCTGGGTCGAGTCCTTCATACGTTTGAAGGCTCTTTTGAAAAAATCCAGTTGCATTCTTTGTTGGCGGATCTTGCGATCAGGTCGGCAATGTGCCGCCGCAATGCGACTTCTTCGCCGGCATCAGGCTTGGGAGCCACTGCAGGGGCTGGGATTGCTGGCGGGCGGCCATGCGGCCAATCCAGCCCAGCGGCTCCATGTTTGCGGTACTGGTCACGCCAGCGATACAGCACACTCCGATTGATTGCCAATTCGTCTTGCAACTTCGATACGCTCTCTCCACCCCACACGCGCTGCGCCACCTGTACTCGGAACTCTGTTGTAAACGCTCTTTTTTCTCTCCTCTATCGAAACTCTCTCCCACAAAGTCAAATTCCCGTCTTACTTCTTGGTCGCCCGATTTCTCTTAACAGACTCGCGTACGAGCGCCTGTTTTGCCAAGTCCTGTCTGAGAGCTAAGATACGCTCTCGCAGGGCTTCATCGTCGTCGCAGTTCGGGTTAACTTCGTACTCTCGGAAGTCTGACCTAGAAACGACCGTCCTTTCCTTAAGAATCTGCAGCTCGAAAAAATGGAGCTCCCGATGTAATCGGGAGCTCCCAGCTTACTGCGAGCGTTACTTTAGGTTGTTAGGGACACGGCACCCCGTTTATGGTC
>Ga0075030_100000406_pt1 | contig 37107 bp, 24 predicted proteins | sample LitLauG_LLR_2012_FD_71393 | JGI IMG/M metagenome (GOLD analysis project Ga0075030, IMG submission 71393) | Freshwater sediment microbial communities from Pennsylvania, USA - Little Laurel Run_MetaG_LLR_2012 | ecosystem: Environmental > Aquatic > Freshwater > Creek > Sediment | place: USA...
GTTTCGGCGTAACTTGATAGGCGAATCCGACGCGTGGCCCAAAATTATCTTTTTGCGACCTGCCCAGTCCCTTGCCGTAACCGCCGATCTGCAGCTTGATGTTGTCCGCAGCCAACTGACTGGTAAAGCTCGGTGAAAGGTTGGCCGGGTTGACTCCACTTGGGATCAAGTACGCCGCCTGACCGAAGGGAGGACCGTAGGGAACAAAGTTGGCCTGTTTGCCATAGAGCTCATAAATCTGCCCAAAGTAATCCCAGCGAAGACCAAGATTGAGGGTCAATTTGCTGTTCACCTTCCAGTCGTCCTGGAAGTATGTCGCAAAGTAGTTCTTTCCATCGTCGGTGGTGGAGATATTGGAAGCGAATACGCTTTGCGGGCCCCCTACGTTGTTCACTGCGTTCGGTCCTGTGCCCGGGAGAGCGCTCGTGGGAGCCAGCAGAAATTGAGCGATGCCCAAAGTTTTGGCATTGTTCTGTGGGATATCGGTGTACTGACCGTCGAAGTCGAATTCGCCTCTCGACCAGGCTGGCTGCAAGGTTGAGAACCTGACGTGCTGGTACTCAACTCCCGCCTTGAAGCTGTGCTTGCCGTATATCTTGGTGAAATCGTCGGTAAATTGAATAGTCTGGCTGACCTCATCGGAAGGCAGGAAGTTGTTGCTGCCCAGAGTCGACAAGCCTTGAAACCCGAACTCGGGAAGACCGCCGTTCAAGTGCCCCTGCGGAATGCTCTGAATTCCATATGTCTTCGGAATGTTACTCGAATCGGCGCCGAGCGGCCCGGTTCGTGTGGTGTGAAGGTAATTCAGACCGGCACGGGCGACGTTCACCGTGGTAGGAGAAAAGGTGCGGGTGTAGACCAGTGAATTGTGCTGAGACAAAGCGGTCTGGATCCCCTGTTGGAAAGCGCCTCCATCCGCGACACCTCCAAAAATCCCGGGGATGTATTGCGGGTCATCGTCGTAGACAAAGCTGTAGGACACCAGATCCTTCTGGCTGAAATTGATGTCCATCTTGGTAAGGAACGAGTTGCGATGTTCAAACAGGGGTCGACTACTGGCAAAATTGCTGGCGACACCACCAGTAGTCGGATTTGGGTAGAGATTCAGCAGCGCAATGGCGTTCGGGTCCAGTCGCCCAGCGGGCAGGTGATTCAGACCACAACCAGTGGTGAAGGCCATGGTGCCCAAGACCGGGCAAGTCCCGTTCTGGAAGGGATCGCGGGCGGCACCTAAGACCGTGCCAGCCGGCTGGGTCCCGCACGGGGCGGCTGCGATGCCACTCGGAAAGTCGGTTGTACCGCAAATCACAGTGCGCGTGGTCGCGGGATCCAGAATCGTTCCGGGAGGGAGCGAGCGGCCCAGGATATCGGTTCGTGGTGTTCCCGACGTGAGTAGGTCGGTCAGATCAGTGTAGCCGCTGTTGCGCTGCGCGAGGGTCGGCACGGCACCGGTCTGGATCGTGCCCTGCACACGGCGGAAACCTTCATAGTCCCCAAAAAAGAAGATCTTGTTCTTGATGACAGGACCGCCGAAGGTAACCCCGAACTGGTTCTGACGGAGCTCCCCTTTCTTAATGTTCCTTGCATCTTCAAAGTAGTCGGCGGCGTCGAGCTTGTCGTTGCGGAAAAACTCCCAAACGGCGCCGTGGATGCTGTTGGTGCCAGACTTGATCGTGGCGTTGAGAACGGCGCCAGCGGCACGCCCGTACTCGGCGCTGAAGCCCGAAGTCTCGACCTTGAATTCCTGGACAGCCTCGATGGGAGGAAGCACGACATAGTTCGTGCCGTTGAGGAAGTCGACGGTGTTGGAGTTATTGTCGATACCGTCAAGCAGGTAATTGTTCTGCGCCGGCCGCAGACCGTTCGCCGAGAAGGCACCGCTGGCGGCGTTGCCGCGCGTGTCAGCTTGGGGAGTGTTCACGCCGGCTGCGAGCTGCGCCAGGAACGTGAAATTGCGGCCGTTCAAAGGAAGGTCGTTCACGCTCTTCTGGTTTACCACCTGGCCAACGGAAGCATCCTGGGTCTGAAGCAACGGAGCGGCGCTGGTGACTTCGATGGTTTCCGTCACGGCTCCGGGTTGCAGTTTGAAATTGACTAGGGCGTTCGAACTCACATCGACGGCGACATGGGCGGCGCTGGCGGTCTTAAAGCCTTGCGCGGAAACGTCGAGCTTGTAACTTCCCACTCGCACCGGGCTGAACTTAAAGCCTCCGTCCGATCCACTCGCTGTGGAGAGACTGGCTGCGGTCCCTTCGTTGGTGAGAGTTACTTTGGCCCCGCTGACAACCGCACCCGAGGAGTCAGTGACCGAGCCCGTGATGGAACCGGTGTCGACTTGAGCTTGGAGCAACCTGACGCCGACCGTGGTGAAAATCACGATGGCCAACAAGCTACGCAGGACCCAGGCAAATGCGTATCGGTTCATGAACTCTCCTTTGAGCCTCGCTGGCTCGCTTCCCGGCAAGCCTCGCGCCACCAAACTCCCGAGCACAGCGGAATCAGACCTGCGAGCACGGCACCGCCTCCGCTTTCGTCGATCGGGATCCTCAAATTAACCGCTTAACCTAAAAATACTAGTGGGTGGGGAATATCATGGCCCACGACGCGTTGTCAAGATTTTTTTCTTGATGTACACTCCGCGACATCTTTAACTCCACACTGTGACGCATCGCCCACAGCGAAAACGTTTAACCTCTTTCGGCCTTCTGAGTGCTGCAGAACCATGAGCGTAACCATTCGTGATGTAGCGAAGGCAACGGGTGTTTCCACCGCAACCGTCTCGAACGTGCTAAACAAGACCGGCAAGGTGGGCGCGGACACTCGTCGTGTCGTGCTGCAGGCAGTGAAGCGCATGGGCTACATCCCTGACGTTCACGCGCGCCACCTCGCCTCGCGCAATCGCCGCACTCTCGGAATCATCGTCTCCGATATCGAGAACCCGTTTTTCCCGGAGGTAGTCAAGGGCTTCGAGACACGTGCCCGCGAACTCGGGTACGACGTGATCCTCAGCGATACGAACTACGATCCCCGGAGGACGCGCGAAGCTGCCGATCGCATGATGGAGCACAAAGTCCGCGGCGTCGCGATCATGACCTCCGAAATCAGTGTCAAACTCGTCCACCAACTCGCTCGTAGAAGGATCGCGGTCACCTTCCTTGATCTCGCGCCTGCGCGAAAATACATGAGCAATCTCCGGATCGACTACTCTTCCGGTGTGAGGCAGATCGTCCAGCATCTTTATGCCCAGGGCCATCGGCGCATCGCGTTCGTCGCCGGGAGGCCTGGGCTCCAGTCGAATGCAGTGCGTCTGGAAGCCTACGAAACTTGCATGCGCGATTTAGAACTCGAACCCGGTCCCATACTCCCCGGTGACCTGCGCTTTGAGGGCGGCTTGGCTGCCGGCCTGAGCATCGCGAAGCTATCTTCGCTGCCCACCGCAGTGGTGGCCGTCAACGATCTCACTGCGGTGGGCGTGGTGAAGGGACTTTTGAACTCGGGATTGCGGGTGCCGGAGGACATTTCGGTCACCGGGTTCGACAAGACGCGTTTAGCCGAATACAGCAATCCCTCCATCACCACAGTCGACGTACATCGAGAAATTCTGGGGCAAATGGCGGCAGAAGCTCTGCACGAACTCTCGAGCACAGACGACCCTCAAGGCCGCGAATATCAGATCGGCGCCGAACTTGTGTTGGGAGGTTCATCAGGGCCGGCGTCCCATTAAATCAGCCTCCAATTGGTAGACTGGCTGAAGCCGCACCCCGGAACGCTCGCGCATGCCGCATCGGAAAAAAGAAAGCCAAGCAATTTCACGCCGAACTTTTCTGAAGCAGATGCAATGGGCGCCCGTACTTTTTCTCTCAGCGCCAATTCACCGTTCTCTGATTCGGTCAGGACGGCAGCGAATTGACACCAGCCGGGTTTCTCAGTTCCCGTTCGCCGATGTTCAGTTCGCCCCGCACTATCCGACGAAGTCCCCGCTGGACGACATTCTCCGCTTAGCCACTCCCGGCACGGACGAATACGTCACCGAAGGCTACGTGTCTGAACTCATGGGCCTGCTTGAGGGATGGAGTCAGCATCTTAAACGCGAGTCGCCGGCCTCTGAGACCATTGGGAAGTTCGTGGACTATGCGATTCAGTTTTCCGCGCTCATTCCAGTTCGCGAATCGCCCCTGCGTCCCGGCGATCGAATCGAAGTCCTTCGAAGGAAATTTGGATCCGGAACGTTGAGCGGCCGCGAGCAATTCCTGGATGAGATGAAAACCTACCTCGGCCCTCTGCGGCAGGTCGAAACCGCAGACTTTGAGATCTACGGATGCACGCCAGTCGCCGACTCTCCGCTGACTCTCGAAGCCCGAATTCGCTACGACTTTGTGGGTACGCGGGACGACCGGATGCGCGAAGAGCGAATCGGCACGTGGTTCACAAAATGGTCGCGCAATGAATCCGGCACCTGGCGAGTCTTGGAATGGAGGGCCTCTGAGGAAACCGTCAGCCTCGCGACCGGCAGAATTTTTGTCGACATTACTTCCAGAGCTCTCGGGCAAATTGACTCCTACAAAGAACAAATGCTTCGGGGGGCCGACTATTGGCGGACGGTTCTCGACGGTGCAGTCGGAGTTGACGTTTATGGAAACAGCGGCGTGGCGGCTGGAGACTTCGACAACGACGGCCTCGATGACTTGTACATTTGCCAACCCGCTGGCCTGCCCAACCGGCTCTATCGCAATCGTGGAGATGGAACATTCGAAGATGTGGCGGAGAAATCCGGCGTCGGTGTGCTGGATTTCACGGCGTGCGCGTTATTCGCTGATTTCCAGAATCGAGGACTTCAGGATTTGCTCGTGGTCTGCGCGACCGGACCTTTGCTGTTTCTGAATGACGGCCACGGAAAGTTTTCTCGCAAACGCGACGCGTTCCGATTCGCGCGTCCGCCCCAGGGCTCGTTCACCCACGTTGCCGCCGCCGACTACGATCGCGACGGGCGTCTCGATCTCTATTTCTGCCTCTATAGCTACTATCAGGGACTGGACCAGTATCGCTATCCCGTTCCGTATTTCGATGCGCGGAATGGGCCTCCAAACTACCTGTTCCACAACGAGGGGAATGGCGTCTTCCAGGACCAGACTGAGGCTGCCAGCCTGAATATCGATAACGATCGATACAGTTTTGCCTGTTCCTGGGGCGACTGTAACGCGGATGGTTGGCCCGACTTGTACGTAGTGAACGATTTTGGCCGCAACAACCTCTACCGCAACCGGGGCGACGGCACTTTCGCCACAGTTTCCAGCGAAGCCCAAGTGGATGAGGCTGGAGCTGGCATGAGCGCCTGCTGGCTGGACTTCGATAATGACGGGAAGCAGGACATCTACGCGGCGGGGATGTGGGTTGCCGCCGGCATGCGAGCTTTTGAGCAATCACACTTTCATGAGGGAGAGCCGGAAAGGATTCGCGCCCTTTACCGGCGACACATGGAGGGCAATTCCTTATATCGGAACCAGGGGAACGGGACCTTTCAAAATGTAGCCATGAAAGCAGGGGTTGAAATGGGCCGCTGGTCGTGGTCCACCGACGCGTGGGACTTTGACCATGATGGTTACCCGGATCTTTACGTTGCGAATGGCTATATTTCTGGCGTCGAGCAGCGTGACGTCTCCAGCTTTTTCTGGCGGCAGGTGGTCGCGAAGTCTCCACCGGACTCCAGTCCTTCGCCCAGCTACGAGGCGGGATGGAGCGCCATGAACGAACTCATTCGTTCCGACTCGACCTGGAACGGTCACGAGAGAAACGTTTTCTTTGCCAACAATCGCGATGGCACATTTTCCGACGTCTCGGGCGTGGTTGGCATGGATTTTCGCGACGACAGCCGCGCATTTGCCCTCGCCGACCTCGATGGCGACGGCAGGCTCGAAATCGTGCTTAAGAATCGAACCGCGCCGCAAATTCGTATTCTGCGTCTCGCGATGGACGGCATTGGCAATTCGATCGCCCTCCGTTTGCGCGGGAAGACCAGCAACCGCGACGCCATCGGCACCGCGGTGACCGTTGAAGCAGGAGCACTTCGCCAGACAAAGTATCTGCAGGCCGGGTCAGGATTCTTGTCCCAACACACCAAGGAGTTGTTCTTCGGTCTTGGAAAGACGCAAGACCCGATCCGAGTGACAGTCCGGTGGCCCAGCGGCCTGACGCAGACTTTCGAACGTTTGCCAGTGAATCATCGCGTTGCCATCGAGGAAGGCGTGCGCGACTTCATGGCAAAACCGTTCGTGCCTTCTCCGCCGTCGTGGGCTCAACCGGGCGACATCCTAAACGGGGAGACTCTTCCGTCATCCGTGGGAACCTGGCTCATAGACCCGGTGAAAGCTGTGGATTTTTCTTTGCCTGACCTCACTGGGAACCTGCGAGATCTTCGCTCGTTGCTAGGCAAATACCTTCTGCTCAATTTCTGGGTAACGGCTTCACCCGCATGCTGCGATCAATTGCTGCGTCTTCAAAGATCGCAGTCAGCCTTCGCCTCAGCAGGCCTTCGCGTCGGTGCGATCAACGTCGATGACGCACCCGATCCTCGCGCCGTGCAGTCATTCGTTGCCAAACATGAACTGGGGTTTCCGATGTTGCTGGGGACGCAAGATGTGGGAGGCATTTACAACATCCTGTATCGATATATGTTCGATCGTCACCGAGATCTCTGCTTTCCAACGTCTTTCCTGATCGACGCCGCTGGAAACATTCTCAAGGTGTACCAGGGAACCCTAGAACCCGAGACGCTGTTACAAGACTTGGGGTCAGTGCCAGGCACTTCAACGGACCGCACCCGCAAAGCACTTCCCTTCCCCGGAACTCTCTATCAGGACACGTTTCAACGAAACGCTTTTACTTATGGCGTGGCCTTCTTTCAACACGGATTCCTCGACCAAGCCGAGCAGTCGTTCAAGCAGGTCATCGCCGCGAAGCCCGATGATCCTGAAGCGTATTACAATCTGGGAACTCTTTATCTCCGCCGCAACTCACTACCCGAGGCGCAACAGTTTCTCGAACAAACAGTGAAGTTGCGTCCGAACTATCCGGAGGCTTGGAACAATCTCGGCATGCTTACTGCCCAAGCCGGCAATACCGAAGAAGCGATTCGAAATTTCCAGCGGTCCCTGCAATTGCGGCCCAACTACGCTACTGCGCTTCTGAATCTGGGGAATCTTTACCGGCGGCAAGGGAATCTTGATGAATCGGAAAAACTTCTGATGCGGGCGCTCGACCGCGAACCGGAAAATCCCGAAGTCAACTACAACTTGGGAATGCTATATGCTCACCGCGACCAAGCCGAGCGCGCTCTTCAGTATTTGGAGAAAGCCATAAGTCTTCGGCCGGATTACTCCGACGCACTCAACAACCTGGGCGTATTGTTTGTGCAGTCGAAACGCTACCCCGAAGCCGAAGAGCAGTTCAAAGCCTGCATCCGGGAAGCGCCGAATTTTGACCAGGCGTATCTGAATCTGGCACGTCTCTATCTCGTCCGGAACGAAAAACAAAAGGCGCGGACGACCCTGCAGACTCTGCTGGAAAAACAGCCGCAACACAAGATGGCCCAGCAGATGCTTCAGATGCTATATTGAGGCCTCGGGAGAGGCATCTGCAGATGTTGGGTTGCGCCTCGATTCAAATCCAGAAAACCAATCGCGGTCTGTCATGGCTCGGCATTTTCGTTTTGGCGCTGCTTACGCCTCCCAGCTTTGGGCACACGCCTCAACGATCCTCTCCTGAGGTTGCACACCCAGCCAAAAGCCCTTCCCCTCTTCAGGAAGCCGAGGAACTCATTCAGAAAGGCCTGCCCGAACAGGCGAGAGAAAAGATTGAGGAACAGCTCAAACGCAATCCTTCGAGCGTGGATGCTTACAACCTGCTGGGAATTATCTTCACCACCGAAAAAGACTACGACCACGCTCTCGATGCGTTTCAGCAGGCCTTGAAGCTGGCTCCTAACTCGACCAAAACCCACAACAACCTGGGCAACTTGTATGTGACCCAAAAGAAACTGGACCTGGCAGAAAAAGAGTTCACAAAAGTTTTGAGCCTGGCTCCGGCAAATCGCGATGCAAACTACAACTTGGGCCTGCTTCTCCTCGCCAAGGGAGCGGCCGTCGCTGCTATTCACCATTTTCAGCGGGTGCATCCCCAGACCGTCGAAACTCGCTTCAACCTGGTGCGCGCGTATTTTCAATCCGGCAAAACCACCGAAGCGTTGCAGGCCGCCCATGAGTTATCGGCCTCACACAAACAGGACGTGCAGTTGCACTTTACTCTGGGCGTCCTGCTCGCGTCCGCGAAGCAGTACAAGGCAGCCCAACTCGAACTTGAACAGGCGAACGCGCTGCAGCCTGAAACGTTCGAAATTCTCCATAACCTCGGGCAGGCCCATCTCCGGGCACAAGAATACGCTAAGGCTGATCTCGCGTTGAATCGAGCGCTGAAGTTGAAGCCCGACTCAGCCGAAACTCTCTATCTGTTAGCCCAAGTTGATTTCGAACAGTCGAAGCCCGTGGACGCCCTCGATTTGCTGGTGCGTGCCCATAAACTCGCGCCGCAGGACACCGACGTGATTTTCCTGATGGCCCGCGTCAGCATGACCCAGAACTATTTCGAAGACGCGATTCCCCTGCTCGAATCGGGCCTGAAAATTGCGCCGCAGCGAGCCGATCTCCAGGCTGCCTTGGGTGAAAGCTACTTCATGTCGGGCAAGACGGAAAGCGCGATCGAGGAGTTCAAGAAGCTCATCGAGTTAGATCCATCAGCGCGCTCTTATGGCTTTATGGGACTTTCTTACCGGCATCTGGGACGATTTGATGAAGCCCTGAAGTATTTCGAGGAAGGCCTGAAAAAGGACCCGCACAATACGTCGTGCCTGTTCAATATCGGTTACATCGAAGAGCGGCGGGGGAACTACGCGCGGGCGGAAGAACTGTTTCAGCAAACACTCCGTTCGAATACGAATTTTCCGGAAGCCCTTCTGGAGTTAGCAAATCTGCGCTCGAAAGATAAGAAATTTGCCGAAGCCGCCGAATTCCTCCGGAGATTCGTGAAAGTAAGCCGCAATCCCGCCGACGGCTACTACAAACTTGCGATGGCGGAGCGGAGTCTTCATCAGACTGCTGCCGCGCAGAGAGACTTAAACGTCTTTCAGACACTATCGAAGAATTCGGTAACCGGGCCCTATCCCTATCAACACCTCTTTGATTACCTCGATAACCGTTCCGCGCTTTCTGCTCAGGAACGCACCCAACTCGACATCTCCGAATTGACCGAGCAGATCCAAAAGCATCCTGGGCAGCCTCAAGACTTGTACCTTCTCTCGGAGACCTACCTGAAGTTCGGCAAACCAGACAAGGCCCGGCAAACAATTGCTCAGCTTGACCAAATAAGTGCGGACGACTATCGCACCCAGGCCGGCGTCGGCGTCTTGCTCGCACGCTACCGTCTGTACGATGACGCTATTCAACATTTCCAGGCTGCACTGCGGGCAAATGCCGACTCCGATGACCTGAAATTTGATTTGGCCACTGCCTATTTCCGTCAGGGTAAGTACGCGGATGCGCTTGATGCAACGCAGAAAGTTTCAGCAGCGGGCCGGCAGGATGATGCTTTTCTGGCACTGCTGGGAGACATCGAGGCTCATGTAGGCGAAACCGCCAAGGCGGCTGAAATCTTCCGCAATGCCATAACCCGCAACCCTGACAACGACCAATACTACCTCTCGCTCACGCTGCTCCAACTCCGGGACAATGATCTCACTGGCGCTGAGCAAACTCTGCAAAAGGGCCTCGCCCGAATTCCAGGCTCGGGGAAGATCGTGTGGGGATTAGGGCTTGTCTCCGTACTGCGAGGGAATGCCAAACAGGCGGCGGCGCATTTGGAACAAGCGGTGGATTTGCTGCCGGAGTGGGTCGGTAGTTATTCCACGCTCGGAGTTTTTTATTTCCAGACCGGACAAATTGAGAAGGCGCGGGAAGTGCTCAATCGCTTCAAGGGAAGCAACGCCGGGGGGCTGGATGTCGGCCGGATCGAAGAGACTTTATCCAAGGCTCCAGCCAACGCTCTGGCGGCCGGCCAACCGATTCCCCTGGTCGCCCGCCAGCAACTGCTTCAGTTAGCCCTGCTGATTGCGGATCGAAGTCTGTGACAGGTCGTGGGAGTTCTTTGCGCGGTGCTAAGATTCTGGCCCATCGTCAAAGCGTTTCGGACAGTTAAATTCGTTTGATTCCGAGCACGGATGCACTACCAACTCTAGAGGGGAAAAGAACACGGCGAAGAATTGTAGGATCCTGACTCTCGGTGTTAGCTGGGGCGCAATCCTGGTGCTGGGAATTGCGATCGGCGCTGGCGTCCATCCGACGGTATTCGCCGCTCCGGCTTCGACGGCGTCGGAATCGCGCATCCCTGTCCGCTACACTGATGTCCGTGAAAGCGCGAGGATCACGTTCCAGCAAGATTCCACCCAGACCGAAGAAAAGTATTACCTTGAAACCATGGGCACGGGTGTCGGTTGGATCGACTACGACCAGGACGGCCTCATGGACGTCTTCTTCGTCCAATCCGGCGCTACCGACGCCTACAAACCGCCGCATCCCTTGCGTAGCGCTCTCTACCACAATAATGGCGACGGGACCTTCACCGACGTCACCGAGAAAGCTGGCGTGGGTGGTGAAGGCCACTACGGCCAGGGCGTTGCGGTGGGTGACTTTGACAATGACGGATTCCCTGATTTGTACGTCACTGGCTATGGCCGCGCCATCCTCTATCACAACAACGGGAATGGTACGTTTACCGACGTCACCGCCAAAGCGGGTCTCGCCGACGAGGGACAATGGTCGACCAGCGCAGGATGGTTCGATTACGACAAGGACGGCTGGCTCGATCTGGTCGTCACCAACTACATCGAATGGACTCCGAAGAATAATCTCTGGTGTGGCGAACACCGTCCCGGGTACCGCTCCTATTGTCATCCCGGCAATTACAAAGGCCAGCGCATCAAGCTCTACCACAACAATCATGACGGAACCTTCACCGACGTGAGCGACGCCTCTGGAGTTGGAAAGCCCGAGGCCAAGGGCATGGGCGTGGTTCTGGCGGATTTCAATAATGATGGCTGGCCCGATATTGCGATCGCCAACGATTCGTGGCCCAACTTTCTGTTCATCAATAAACACAACGGAACCTTTGAAGACGTCTCGCTGGTCTCGGGATTAGCGGCCAGCGAGGATGGACGTTACGAGGCCGGCATGGGCATCGATGCCGCCGACGTCGACGGTGATGGATGGATGGACGTTTACATTACTCACCTCGACTTCGAATTGAATCGTCTCTATCGCAACAGTCAAGATGGTTCGTTCACCGACGAAACATTCCGCTCGGGCCTTGGAAACAAGGCGGTCTTGATGAGTGGCGTGGCCATGAAATTTCTGGATTACGACAACGACGGCTGGAACGATATTCTCCAGGCCAACGGTTCTATGCTCGACAATGTTGCGCTCTATCACGGCGAAGTCTCATACAAGGAGCCCCTGCTCATGTTTCGCAACCTGGGCAAAGGCCAGTTCGAGAAGGTGTCCGAGTCGCTAGGCCCCGATTTCATGCGCCCCATCGTCGGACGCGGACTGGCGACGGCCGACTACGACAACGACGGCGACATCGACATCGTCACCAACAATCGCGGCGATTACCCATCGCTCCTGCGCAACGACGGTGGAAATGCGAATCACTGGCTGACTATTCAGTTAATCGGAACAAAATCGAATCGCGATGGCACTGGCGCCACGCTCAAACTGACTTCGGAGGGATTCGTGCACGTCGAGCAGGCAAAAGGCGGAGGGAGCTACATGTCGGCCAGCGATCCTCGAATCCATTTTGGTTTGGGTAAGCGCACCAAGATCGAATCCGTGGAAATTACGTGGCCGAGCGGGCAGGTCGATCGATTAGCCAACCTGTCCCCCGATCAGATCATTACAGTGAAAGAAGGCGGAGGGATTGTCCCGCGCCAGTTTCCAAAGATCCCTGGCCCGAAATGATAAAGTGGAACTTGCCAGACTGACTGTGATATCGGCTCAATTCCGGTTGAGCGCGGCTTCGATCTGAACATTTGTCTCAGCTATGAATTCTCCCCGGCGGCGTTTTCTCGGCTCTTCCCTCGTTGTTCTCGGCAGCACGCTGCTCGACGCAGTCACCACGCCACTATGGAGATGGAAGCGCCGGCTGGCGCTGCAATCCACGTCTCCCGCACCCTTAACGTCACCAGTGCAATTCGTCGACGTGGGCCGCGAAGCCGGACTCAACATCCCGAACGTCTGGGGAGGCATCGACCACAAACGCTACATCATTGAGGCCAAAGGCAGCGGCATCGCATTCTTCGATTACGATCATGATGGATGGCTCGACATCTATTTGACGAATGGAACCCGCTTCGGCGAACCCTGGCCCGCCGGTCAGGCGCCCTCTTCGCATCTTTACAGAAACAACCGCGATGGCACATTCACCGACGTCACGGAGAAGTCAGGGCTGGCGCGCACCGGCTGGCAAACCGGAGTGTGCGTCGGCGACTACGACAACGACGGCTGGGACGATCTCTTCTGCTGCTTTTGGGGACACAACATTCTGTTCCACAACAACGGCGATGGCACCTTCACCGATGTCACTCGCAAGGCCGGCGTGTATCACGACCGCCATCGTTGGGGATCGGGCTGCACTTTCTTCGACTATGACCGCGACGGGCGACTGGATCTTTTCGTCTGCAATTACATTAACCTCGACCCTGAGAAGACCGGACAGCCGGGTGATCCCGCCGCTTGCCAGTGGAAAGGAATCCCGGTCATGTGCGGCCCGCGCGGCCTGACCGGCGATACCAACGTCCTTTTCCACAACAACGGAGATGGGACGTTCACCGATGTCTCCGAGAAGGCGGGCATCCTTAAGCCGGGGCCCCGATATTCCATCACCGCAGTTTCCAGTGACTTCGATAACGACGGATGGCCGGACATTTACGTAGCCGTGGACTCCGAGCCCAGCATTTTGTTCCGCAACAATCATGACGGCACTTTCACCGACATTGCGGTGATGGCTGGATGCGCTTACAGCGAGAATGGACATGAGCAGGCAGGAATGGGGATCGCAGTTGCGGATTACGACTGCGACGGCTGGCTCGACATCTTCAAGACGAATTTCGCCGACGACACCTGCAACCTCTATCACAACAACGGCGACGGCACCTTCAGCGATGTAACCTTCGCCTCCGGAGTCGGCATCAACAATCAATACGTCGCCTGGGGTTGCGGATTCGTCGACTATGACAACGACGGTTGGCCGGACCTCATTCAGGTCAACGGGCATGTCTACCCCGAGATCGCTGGGCACGAGATTGGCCAGACTTTCAAGAATCCGCGCCTGGTGTACAAGAACCTGGGGAATGGCCAATTCAAAGACGTGTCATCCGCGATGGGGCCGGGCATCACTGAACACTATTCCAGCCGCGGCGCAGCCTTTGGCGACTATGATAACGATGGCGATATCGACGCACTGGTTTTGAATATGAACGATCTGCCTTCGCTGCTGCGCAACGATGGCGGCAATAAACAGAGTTGGATCAAAATCAAGCTGATCGGGACCAAGTGTAATCGCACTGCTATTGGTGCTCGCGTGCGCGTAGTCGTCGGAAATCATTCCCAGATCGATGAAGTCCGCAGCGGAGCCAGCGTCATGTCGCAAAGTGACCTGCGCTTGCACTTTGGGTTGGGGAAGGCACAAAGCGTAGATCTGATCGAAGTGAAGTGGCCGACCACTCAGAAAATCGAACGCTTCACGGCCGTGAAGGCGAACCAGGTTCTGATCATCCGCGAGGGTGACGGAATCGTCGATCCCGCCAAATCGCAAGCCAAGGCAGCAAAATGAAGGCTCTTCTACTCTCGCAATATCGTCATCTCGAACTGGCCGACCTGGCTGTTCCTGAGCCTGGACCGGATGAAGTCTTGATTCGCGTCGCGGCGTGCGGCATTTGCGGGAGCGATGTGCACGGCTACGATGGCTCGTCGGGACGCCGGATTCCGCCGATCGTGATGGGCCACGAAGCCGCGGGAACAATTGCAGCGGTGGGCGCGGGTACAAGCGGGTTTTCCGATGGCGAACGCGTCACCTTCGATTCGACTGTGTATTGTGGCAAGTGCGCTAACTGCCTTCGCGGTGACGTCAACTTGTGCGATCACCGCCAGGTGATGGGCGTGTCATGTGGTGACTACTGTCGCGCGGGAGCGTTCGCTGAGTTTGTCGTGGTTCCGGCACGCATCGTCTATCGTCTGCCGGATAATCTTTCTTTTGCTGAAGCCGCGATGTTGGAGGCCGTTGCCGTGGCCCTTCATGCGGTCTCGCTGGTCCCCGTCTCTCCCGGCAGTACTGCTCTTGTTGTCGGCGCAGGTACGATCGGACTCCTCGTGCAGCAGGCTCTGCGTGTTGCAGGTTGCGCCCGAGTTTTTGTCGCCGATGTGGATCCCACGCGCCTGCAACTAAGTCGTGATCTCGGAGCCACGGCCACGTTGCCTGCCTCTACGGAACTGACCGCACAAATTCTACAGCTAACAAACGGAGTGGGCGTCGATATTGCGGTGGAAGCCGTGGGCAAGAGTGACACTGTAAACACTGCGATTGACAGTGTCCGCAAGGGCGGGAGCGTCATCCTGGTGGGTAACATTTCGCCTGAGGTCACCATGCCGCTTCAAAAGGTGGTCACGCGGCAAGTTCGCCTGCAGGGCTCATGCGCCTCCGCGGGCGAATATCCCAGAGGAATCGAACTTTTGTCCAGCGGAGCAATTCGCGTCACGCCTCTCATCACAGCCATTGCGCCGCTGAACCAAGGTCCACAATGGTTTGAGCGCCTGTATGCGCGCGAACCTAACTTGATGAAAGTTGTGCTCACTCCTGGAACCGACTCGTGAACGAGAATCTACCAAGTCAAGGACTCTTCGATCTGACCGGGCGAGTAGCGATCGTCACCGGAACCAGCCGCGGACTCGGCCAGCAATTCGCACGCGCTCTGGCGAAGGCTGGCGCGGATCTTGTTCTCACCAGTCGCCATCGCAATTCCCTTTCGGAGTTCGAGTCACAGATCAACGCACTCGGGCGTCGCGCGATAGCGCTTGAACTCGACGTGCGCGATCGAGAAAGCATCGAACGAATGGCGGCCGCAGCTGAAGAAGCGTTCGGCCAGATCGACATTCTCGTCAACAATGCAGGATGCAACGTCCGCAAGCCCGCACTGGACGTGACCTGGGATGACTGGAACCTGATCCTCGACACCAACCTGCGTGGAAGTTTTTTCGTGGCTCAAGCGGTTGCCCGCCGCATGATCCCGCGCCGCTACGGACGAATTATCAATATCGGCTCCGTTACAAGCGTGGCCGGGTATGCGGGCCTCGCACCCTACGGAGCGAGCCGTGGCGGCATTCGGCAACTCACCATGAGCCTGGCCGATGACTGGGGGCGACACGGAATCACCGTCAACTGTCTTGCGCCCGGCTGGTTCCGCACCCAGCAGAACAAGGTTCTCTATGAGGACAAAGAATGGGTGGAATATCTCAGTGACCGCATTCCCCTCAAGCGTCCGGGTGAGCTTCACGATCTGGACGCAGCAGTCGTTTTCCTTGCCGCAGAGTCGAGCCGTTACATCACCGGGCAGACGCTCCTCGTAGATGGCGGAATCTCCACGGGCGCAACCCGCGCGTTGCCGAAACCGCGTTGATCTCGCTCCCCCGACCTATTGAAGAATTCTCGCAGCCCAGCCTCCTCCGCCGGCGAGCGAAAGCTTTAGCTTCGTGGTTCGGCTGACCCGAGTGGTTGTCTTCTTGTAGTCGCTGGCATTGCGATCCGCATTTACGCCGTCCTGGTAGGCTTCCATCGTGAATGATCCCTCGGGCAGGAACGACAGATCGATTTCGAGCGTCCGCGGCGTCCAGTCAGTCATAGCGCCGACGTACCAGTCCCGTCCGTTTCTTCTGGCAACAACTACGTAATCGGCTATGCGCGCTTCGAGCACTTTCGTTTCGTCCCACTCGCTTGGAACTGGGCCCAGAAAATTCATAATCTCCGGTTCCCGCAGGTAGTTTGACGGACTGTCGGACAACATCTGCAGCGGACTCTCAAATACCACATACATGGCGAGTTGGTGGCAGCGCGTCCCCAGTGCCATTGGCTGACTAAAAATTGGCGCGAAGGTCGCCTTGGTCGCGTTCCGCATCGCCCCCGGTGTGTAGTCCATCGGACCAAGGAACATGCGTGTGAACGGGAGCGTCACGTTGTGTTTTGGTTCTGATTCTTCGCCCCATTTACTCCACTCCATGCCGCGCACCCCTTCGGTGCTGATCAGATTGGGCCAGGTGCGAGTCATGGTGGCGGGCTTCTGGTCGCCGTGAAAGTCAACCAGCATTTTCCGCTTGGCACACTCTCCGCTAATTCTGTGGTAGTAGTCGATCAAGATCTGATCGCTGCGCTGCATGAAGTCAACTTTGATCCCTTTCACGCCCCATTTTTCAAATTCATCAAGAGCAGGCATCAGTTGATCGTCCAGCGTCTTCCACACCACCCATAGAATAATTCCAACATTCTTCTGCTTGGCATAGGCAGCCAGTTCGTCCATGTTGATTTCCGGAACCACCTCCAGCAGGTTCCCCAGCTTGTACCAGCCTTCGTCGAGGATGATGTAAGGAATGTTATATTTCGCCGCAAAGTCGATGTAGTACTTATAAGTCTCCGTATTGACTCCTGCTTTGAAGTCCACGCCGTAGACATTGTTCGCGTTCCACCAGTCCCATGCCACTTTCCCCGGCTTGATCCATGACGTGTCCTGCACCTGTGACGGCTTTTCCAAGAGATAGACGATTTGATTGGTGAGCAGATCGCCGTCGTGTTCGGCAATGCCAATCACGCGCCAGGGGAACGCGCGAGTGCCGACTGTAACCGCAATATAATCGGCACTCTCAACCACTCGGTAATCTCGATCTCGCGAAAGACTTTCCTTGAGCGGGTAAGGCGGAAAAGTGGCAGCGAGCCCATTTCCGCCCGTGCCATGCAACCAGAGGCCGGGATAGTCATCCAGATCTGACTCGGCGATCGCGACCTTCGCGCCTTCTCCAACGTCTACTAAGGCGGGGAGTGAGGCCAGAAACTCCGGGGCAATCTCACTTAGGCGCTGGGGAAGGTATTTACGTTCGTTGTGCGAGAAAAAGCTATCTTCTTGCGGATAGTAAACCACATAGTTCGCCGGGAAATTAAAGGCCGATTCTTCACCGTAGACCTTCACCTTCTCCTGCGGCATCGAGGTTTCGAAACGGTAGGCCGCACCCTCGTTGTAGGCGCGGAACACAACCGCGTATCCCCCCTCCATGTTCAACCGCAGTTCATTGTAGTGATCGCGAATTTTCGCGAACTTCTGGCGCACAACAGGTTCTACGACCTGATCGTGCGACTGGGGCTTGGCATCGATCACCGTTGGCTGAATGCCGAGCTTTTTGTGCTCCAGGTCCATCGATAGCGTGGAATTCTCGAGTATTGCCCTGCCCTTCAAAACAACATCGTACCGAATCGCCCCAGCCGTGCGGATTCTGATTTCGATTCGCCCGTCGGGTGAGCGCAAATCATAGCTTGATTGCGCGGCAGCATTCTCCAAAACCGTGACAAACAGGAGCGACAGCAGAAGCAGAGCGTATATCCTCATCGAGACACCTCTAGGGCGATACATTGTTGGGTACAGGACATCGAATCTTACTCGTGCACGCGGCGGAAACTCAAATCACGACCGCACAAACCGGTCCGATAAGTCGCACCTTTGCGGAGTGAGTCGTGAGCCAAGTTATCGGGGAACGGAAGTGCGAAGATCTTAATCAGGGCGGGAAACCGCCGGCTGGTCTTTCAACACGAAGAGGAACTGCCGAAGTTCCCGCCTTTGGCGCTCGATTGTGGCAGCTTCGGTTTTATCGAGCTGCTTGTACTGTTCAAATTCGCTGCGGGCCTTCGCCTCTTCACCGATCCGTTTGTAAGCCAAACCCAGCCGGTAGTGAGCCTCGCTACCCGCGGGGTTTGCCGCGATTGCCTTCTGGTACGCAGCCACGGCTTCATGGACAGCGCCGCGCGCAAAATGCAGATTGCCGAGTTGCACATACGCGGCGTCAAGGTTGGGATCGATCGCCGACGCCCTGTCCAACAGCGCTTCGACGTGGCGTAGCGCATCTGAATTCTCCGATCCCCTGTTCTGCTTCCAGAGGGCCAGCGCATAGTAATAGTTGGCGAGTGCGTTCTGCGGCTGATTTTGTGCAAAACGGGCTAACTTCTGCTCGGCACAGGGAAGCGGGCCGGCGGCGGCCTCCTGCATCTTGCCCAAAAAAAGATACGGGGTCGGGCTCGCCGGTTGAAGATCCGAAGCCTCGCATAAAAGCCGCGCAGCGTCATCGGCGGAACCGCTGGTATAGAGAGCCGCCCCCAGCCCCGCCAGCATTCTGGCGGAGTCCGGATGCAAGCGAACGCCCTTGCTAAATACTTCTATGGCCGGAGCGGCCGCCCTGTGGAGAAGCAATTCTCCTCCCCACGCGAAATAGTTTTGCTCGCTCGAATCCAGCCCGACCGCACGCTCATACTCTTTCGCTGCCGCAAGCGGATCCTCGAGCTTTTCGTCGAGGTCACCGAGCCAGTGGTGCAAGTCGGCCTCGTCTTGGGGGCCAAGCTCTCTCTTGTTCGCGAGCATTTGATACACGTGATCGCGAGCCTTCGCGAATTCTCCACACGCTTTCAGAGCAAGCGCCAGGTCGAGGGCGTTAAGACGATCTCCCGGGTTGACCTGATACGCGGCCTCCAGCAAAGGAATGGCATCGCGACATCGTTGCGAATCGAAATAAAACTCGCCGAGTTGATGATTTGCCTCAAAGCTCCGCGGGTTCTGCAACAGCTCGGCGCGTAGCGCATTCTCAGACAGGCGCGTTTCCGGACCAGCCCCACCCGTCGGAGCTGCGGTTGACGTTCCCTCGGGTTTTCCAGACTTCAGATTCAAGGTTTCCTTGGCCAGCGCCTCGCCAGTCCGCATCCGAGCTTCCGATCCATGGCCGCCCGAGCCTGTCGAGTCGGTAATGCCTGCCACGGTGAAGTTAGGTCGATCGTCAAGTTCAATTCCGGCCGTCGAAGACAGCGCCATAGTGGACGCAGGAGAGGAAGAAGATGCGACAGACGTCTGGAGAATGAATTCACAATGCTTCTTCTCCGCCGGAGACAGCTTGATGGAGTCCTCAATCCCGTCGCGAAAACCGGATTTCTTGACCTTTACTGTGTAGGTGCCAGCGGGCACAGCAGAAAATGAAAAAGCTCCGGCTGCATCAGTTTTTGTCTCCGGGTGATGGGAGCGCCCCTGTTCTTCAAGAAGGACAGCCCCCCCCACAATCGGCTTTCCCGCCGAATCATGGACAGTGCCCTCGACTTGGGCCGCTGGCTGCCGGGAGGAGTCCTGCCCCGGCGCCGGGGCCATGACCAGACTCACCAATAGGGCTACGAGTAAAACCTGTCGGCAGCGGCGATGATCCGTATCGAGGAAGGGTCGCAATTTCAGGCTCGTAATTTGTGACAAACGCGCTGCGCTTATTGACTGGTACATACACTTGGCCGGTCCGACAACGCCAATTCTAGCCCCTCAGTCAGCGGCACAGAAACAGAATCTGGACCTGGTCGTTCTCGAAGACGCGTTGAATGAGCTTTCCCGCCTCGACGCGCAGCAGGCCCGAGGGTCGAGTTGCCTTTTCGCCGGGCTTACCATTGAGGACTCATCGCAAGTACTCACCGGCCGCCCCCGATTCTTATGCCGGACTCGCCGACTTCGAGTTGCACTCCGCTGAGAGTTCTGCCGACGATCCGGAAGCCCAAAGGCTGCCATATGGTTTGCTGGTCAGTCCAAACCAAACCGAATGCAACCGTTTATCCTCTATTGCCAGATTGCCCCCAGTGATACTAATCACACGAGGGCGTGACAGCGCTTATCCGGACACGCGGAATGGAGGAGAACCGGCGCGCGCTCTGTTGGCGTTGGCGTTGATCTGCGCGGTCCAGTGACGAACCATGGCAGCATCCGCCATGGCTAAATATTTCGCAGGCTGCGATCTTCGAGTGGTTCTACCTGGGGAGCCGTAGCGAACACAGCATTAACGAGTTACGCCGTCCTGGACGGCACTTTCGATCAACTCATCGATATCGACCAACCCCTGGAGAAATTCATCATCTCTTTCTTCGAGGTCGGCCTTGAACTCCGCTTCTTCTTCCCAACTCCATGGCGACTCTGTGCTCCTGTCCATTTTTGGCCTCCTGCGCACTGGCTTTCAGATGTCGTTGTTAGTGTATCGGACCGTTCACGACAATTGGAACGAATGAATAATGGGACTTGTGCGGCAACATCGCAGTGATCACCGTCACACTTCCTCTGCGGCGCTCAGCGACACGATAGCGGTGAACTGGTGGCAGGAGTTTGCGCAGAATTCCCGTTGCACTCTGTCCACCCTTCACAAGAAGGTTCGCGTTCTGACTTCCGATCCTGACGGCAAGCCCTGAAATCGGCCTCCCGCAAGGCATGCGCCCGTCATCAGTGACGGGCATCACTGCAAGCCTTCTCGTTTTCTGTAAGAAATTAGGCGTTCTCTTCCCGCGGTCGCCGCACTCCCCTATAAGCGACCATTTCGACGAGGTGAGAACCTCAAGAGGTGGGCTAATGAAACGTTGGCTTTTTTGCGGCCTTATGATCTTTATTTGTCTGCCGGCATTGGCGCAGCAGACCGACATCAACCGATACACCTTGTTCACCGGGTTCGACTACATGATCAGCCCGGCCCGCAACTTGACAGAACGCGGATTCGAAACCGACTTCGGCGTCACCGTGAGACCTTGGCTGGGTCTCGGCGGTGATTTCGGAATTCTGGGCGATGGCATTATAAGCGGCGCGGGCACCATCGGCGGCGGCGAAACGGTCTACGCGCCGCTGCTGCAACAGGTCCCGCCACCGTTTGGTCCTATCAACCCGAACTCGATTCACGTCCCTATCAAATCACAAACGTACACCTTTGCTGCCGGCCCGCAGTTTTATCTGCGTAAATGGGAGAAGGTTACGTTTTTTGCGCGACCGGGCTTCGGCGGGATTCACGAGAAGGCAGATATTACATTCCCGGGGAGACTGCCGCTGTTATTCCAGCTACTGAACATCCCAGTTCCGGCGGCGCATCAGACCGATACGCAATTATTCTTCGGCCTGGGCGGCGGATTCGACCTCAACGTGTCTCGCAAGATCGGCATGCGGTTCGCGGCTGACTGGGTGAATACTCACTTGTTTTCCAACCTACTGACACCCAGGCAGAACTATGTCCGTTTCTCCGTGGGCCCGACTTTTCGTTGGGGCCATTTGAAATAGGCAAAGCAGTGGAAACGTAGAAAACAAAACCCCTGGTTCCGCCGTCCAGTGACGGCGGAACATTTCCCTTTCGCGGAGTCAGGAGGAACCCTGACCATGAAACCTCAGACCCTGAATGACGTCTTCTTTGAAATCGTAGAACGCGGGCACGAGCGGATAATGCTGGTTCGCGAGGCATCCCAATGGGCTCCCATCAGTTCGCAGGAGCTTTACCGGAATGTGGTTGGCATGGCGCGTGCGCTGAGCAGACGGGGCCTCGCCAAGGGAGACCGGCTAGCCATCTTGAGTGAGAATCGGCACGAGTGGGCGGTCACAGACTTCGCATGTCTGTTGCTGGGCGCCGTAGTTGTGCCCATCTACTCGACGTTGACGGCCCAACAGACATCATACATTCTCAACGATTCCGGAGCCAAAGTCGTCGTCGTCTCTACGGAGGATCAACTAAAGAAAGTCCTTTCCATTAAGGAGCAAACTGCCGTCGAGACAGTGGTGGTGATGGACTCCGTGGAAACTGCCGATGCGGTGAGCATGCGCCGGCTGATGCACGAGGGTCCCTCACGGCGCGATCCGGAACTTGATACCAGTGCACGCACTATCGCTCCTGACGATTTGGCATCGATTATTTATACCTCGGGAACCACGGGTATCTCAAAGGGCGTGCAACTGAGTCACGGCAATTTGACCGCGAACGTATTGAACTCGATGGAGGGTTTTGATGTGGGCCCCGGGCAGATCAGTGTCTCCTTTCTGCCCCTGTCGCATGTGACGGCGCGTCATGCTGATTTCGCCCTGCTCTACCGCGGTGTGACGCTGGCCTATTGCCCATTCTTCGAACGGTTACCGCAAACTCTGCTGGAGGTGTTGCCTACCGTTTTCATCGCTGTCCCGCGCGTGTACGAGAAGATCTACAGTCAGGTCGAACAGCAAGCTAAGGGACTTAAGAGCGCGATCTATCGCTGGGCTCTTTCGGTGGGTCGCGCCCATAGCCCCAAGATTCTGGCGGGCAAGACCCCGAAGGCACTCAGTTGGAAGTTGGCCGATAAACTGGTGTATTCGAAGGTGCGCGCTCGAATGGGTGGCAGAGTCGGAATATTCGTTTCCGGTGGAGCACCTCTAGGGAAGGAACTGGCGGCGTGGTACGCGAGCATCGGGATTCGCATCCACGAAGGCTACGGCTTGACCGAAACCTCTCCTGTCATCGCGATTAACAGTCCGCGCGCGCACAAAATGGGGACGGTGGGGCGGCCGCTATCGAATGTCGAGGTCCAGATTGCGGACGACTTGGAAATTCTGGTTCGCGGTCCTTCAGTGTTCCGCGGCTACTGGAACCGGCCTGAGGAGACCAGAAATGCGTTCGTGGATGGCTGGTTCAAGACCGGAGATATCGGCAATCTGGACGAGGAGGGATTCCTGTCGGTTACCGATCGCAAAAAGGATCTCCTCAAGACCTCGGGCGGAAAATTCATCGCGCCTCAACCGATCGAGAATTCCATTAAGCTGAATGCCCTGATCGGAACTGCCGTAGTGCTGGGAGACCGCAGGAAGTTTGCTTCCGTGATTATTTCCCCCTACTTCCCGCTGCTCGAGGAGTGGGCCCGAGCCAACCACGTGTCCTCTTCGTCCCGGCAAGAACTGGTGGCTAACCCGAAGGTTAAAGCTCTCTACGAAGGCATTATTGCCGAGGTGAACCATGGCTTGGCCCGCTACGAGACGTTGAAAAGAGTTCTGCTCGTGCCGGATGAATTCACGGCCAATGACGGCACGCTGACTCCGACCTTGAAACTTCGACGCAAGGCCATCGAGGACCGCTATCGCAAGCAGATCGATGACCTCTACAAGGAAGCGGAAATTTACTCGGTGGCGTGATACGGGATCCTTGAAACGCAAAAGGTCGGATCGCCATTCCAGAGCGAGCACTATGGCCCAAGCCGCAAAGCTAGCACAATTGAAGCCTCAAGCTCTGGCTGCTTTTGACACATACATTCGCGCGTCAGAAATCGAAGCGGACGAGACTCTGCGATCGGGCGGGCCGTTCCTCTGGTCGGACGTGAATTCTGAGAGAATCCAGCAGGTCCAAGCAGGCAAAGTCGTAGCACAGTTCTGGGTAGGCCATGGGCCCGTCAAAGTCCCGAATGGCCTGATCCATGACTGGGTGGGCGCCGCATTGATTCCCGGTGCGACCGTCGCAGACACCTTGGCAACGATCCAGGATTACGATAACCACAAAAGTATCTATGCGCCCGAGGTGATGGCCTCAAAGCTCATAACCCATCAAGACAACAATTTTCAAATCTATCTGCGGTTGCTCAAGAAGAAAATCATAACGGTGGTGCTCGATACGGAGCATGAGGTGCATTATCGCTCGTTGGATCGCGCCCGCTGGGTGTGTCGCTCGTACTCGACGCGCATCGCAGAAGTGGAAGACGCCGACAGCCTGAAGGAGAGAGTGTTGCCGCCCGATACCGGGCATGGATTCCTTTGGCGTTTGTATTCCTATTGGCGATTCGAGGAGCGCGAGGGCGGCGCCTACATCGAGTGTCGAGCGATATCGCTGACGCGCGACGTGCCCTTTGGTCTCGGCTGGGCAATCGAGCCGATCATCCAGAAACTCCCGCAGGAGTCATTGATCAAGACCTTGGAGTGCACGCGCAAAGCGGTGCAGACCAGGATGACGTAGCTCCTCTGGTCGCGACCGGGCTCGCTATTCGCGGCCTGCGTCTCTACTGCGGCGGAATGAGCGCTTCCGCCTTCCGAATCGCCTTTTCGTGCAGTTCCCAGGAATGAACTGCCTTGCGGCATCCTTCGCGTGCGAGGGCGGTGCTGAGTTTCTTCTCTGCTTCGTCGAAGGTTTCTTCCGCGTCCATTCTGGCGCGGTAAGCTTCGTTGTCAGCCTCCTTGACCTTCTTGGCGATGAGGATTGCCTGCGGATCGATTAGTAATGACGTCGGCCGGTGTTCTCCGCGCGCAGTCGCCGTGCTGACCGCTTGTGCTGCCAGGGAGTCGTAGGCAGCTCTTACGCTGTCGGGCCAGCGATCTTTCACTTCTTGGTTCAACTGATCAAGCGCGGCATTAGCCTGGTCGGCCGCCTTCCGCACCATCTTCTTTTCCCGGAGCCACTTCATCACCGACCACACCACCGCTTCGGTCATCAAGGCTTTCGCTGTCTCGACCACAGGAATCTTTTCCATCGACGCCTTCCTAAAGAAGATCGACTACGGCTCGCTCATCCAAACACCTCCAACACTTTGGCGGGGCGTAGTCGTCATAAATATGTTGCTTTCGAGCGCAACGGATTGGGAGTGATGGAGATCACATCTCACATTGATGCGGCGCACAACAGTGAAGACTTTTATTGACTATTGAGCACGGTGGCTACTATAGTATGGATATTGCTGCAGTGCAGCAAAACGGGAGGCAGTTTATGCGAAGCACCAAGACCCACGATGAGCACTCGCCCCTGGCGATTCTGACCGAACTGGCCGTCGAGGGAACCTCGAGCCTGGTGGAAGCCCAGCGGGCTCTCCTTAACCTGGCACAACAAGAAAACGACATCATCCTGAACGGAGTAAAAGAACGGATTGGCGGTTTTGTCCCGGCCGTAGCGATGACCGACCTTGTCCGGCGCAGCCTCGACACTCTTCTCGGAATGCAGCAAGAATTGCTGACCACTACCAGCAAGCAAACGCTCCAGTGGCTGGAGTCGGAGAAAGCTGGGAAGAAGGATCGCGCCGCGCATCTCGTCGAGTTTGCCCGGGAGGGAGTCGAGACTTTCGCCCGCGCGCAGAAGAAGTTCCTCGAAGTGGTAGCGCACGAGGCAGAGAAGGCCACGAGCGGCAAAAAAGAACATGAAGTCAAGCCTGTGAAAAAGACGGAACTGGCGCACCTCGCGCGGGAAGCGGGAAACGCCTTCATCGAGGCGCAGAAGAGACTGCTCGACGTCATGGGTCAGCAGATGAACGTCAACCTCGATGTCACAACTCGTGCCATGGAAATGATGTCGCCGTCCCGCCTCGCCCCGATGGCAAATTTCACAGGTGAAGGCGTGCGCAATTTCGTCGGCGCGGAGACGTCCCTGATCGGGTCTCTCATTAAGCCCAAGAAGGCCGTCGGCCACAAGCATCCGCGGGGCCGTACAGTTCGTCAGCACAAGGCCGTCCCTGCTTAAACCGCGCCGCCGTTTAGGCGCGACGAGGCTGCCTTGGAGGTGATCGCGCCTGCGTTCACATGGACGCAGGCGCTGCGGTTGAATTGCGTGCGAGGAGGCGTTTGAGCATCGTCTGCTCCCATTGCACCCACACGCGGCCGGTGTAGAGCAAAGCGCTGCACTGCAGCGTAAGCCAGTCCCGCGTCTCGAGCGGCGAACGGAACGCCGATCGATTCGACAGCCAATGCTGGGCGACCTGACGCGCGAGGGTAAGGCCCATCGCCGTATCGGCCCCAACGATGTCGCCCAGTATCCCTTCCAGCGTAAACATCACCTTGGACAACATGATCAGCGAACCGGGAAACTTGATGCCTTTGATTGCGGCGCGTTCCAGGAGTCGCATCGCGTCAGCGCCGCTGGGTAGACGTGACGCTGGCATCTCGTCGAGAAATTCGGCCACCACCCTGCGAACTGACCTACCCCGAGGCGATGTCATTCTGATGCGATGCTGACCGAGGGCCGCGATTTCGCTGGACGTTCCAACTGGGTCCCGCAAGCTGACCATCAAAAACAAGAGCGCCAGATGCCGGCGCTGCTCTCGGCCCAGCCGCTCCCGCAGCGCCCAGTCGAGGATTGTCAACTCACTGGTCCGCCTGTTGTAAAGCAGGTTTCCAGGATGGGGATCGCTCTGAAAAACCGCATCCTGCGCCGGTGAAAGAAGAGGTACAGCAACGAGGGCTTCGACAAGTTGTTCCGCCAATTTTCGTCGCTCGGACACGGGCAGGCGAGCGGCGGCACTCGTCACTTTAATTCCTCGCTCTTCGGTGAGCGCCGTGATGGTTGGCGTGCACAACGGCCGGATCACGCGTGGGACTCGAACGCCGGGGATGGATCGATAGAGGGCCCATGCTTCAAGCAGCGTCTTCTGCTCCCGAGCAAAATTGACTTCGTGCCGGAGCAAGCGCTGGACTTTTCGAAAAGTATCGGGGAGAAGGTCGGAGGGGAACCCGTACGCGTGGTGCCGGTCTCCGAAGTATTGGGCCAATCCCTGGAGATACTCCATGTCTTCAGCGAAGTACTCGGGGATATGAGGTTTCAGAACCTTGAACACACCACGCTCGCGCCGCCCGCTATCGGGATTCCTCCAGGTGAAGCGCACGACGGCGCTGACACTGGCCTCCGAGAGAATTTCCGGCGCGATTTCAACTGCGAAGGTCCTGAGTTTCGGCCCCAAACTGTTCTGGATGATGACCCGTATTTCTTCCGGTTTGACGTCGCGAATACCGTTTTCCAGTTTGGCGAGCGCGTTGCGCAACGCAGGACGGAGATGCTGGTTTCGTGCAATGACCTGTCCCAGTTTCTGCAGGCCGGGGACCTTGGCGATGAGCCTCAGCAGGCGCACTTCCGCGGATGTCTCAACGGGAAGTTCGATCTGCTCCAGGAGTTTCGGAGCGAGTCGCGCGGGAGAGAGGTGCGCCACCACGAACATCATCGCGTCCCGCACCGGCGGACGCCACTTCACATAGGCTTCCGGAACCAGCCCTTCCACCGGTACGATCTCATCCACAATCCATCGCGCCATCGCGTCGCGCACGGACTGACCAGCCGGGCTTTGCAGTCCGGCTTCAATAGCGCTGATTCTTTCAGCGGTGGAGCCCCGCGGTAAGAAATTCTCAAGGGCCGCGCGCAACTGGTCGGGCGCGAACTGGCGAAAGCCCCCTGCGATGGCAGACGCATCCAGCATTGAGGAAACCTACCAGCCCACACTATGCCGCCCGCTCTGGAATACGCAGTGACCGCCATCACCGGACAATTAGAGAATCTGTGAGACAGTTGTGTTGTCGAGGCAAGGGAATTCGTGACCACTCTGAACGAAGTGTTCTCCAAGTTGTCAGTCCGGCGTCGATACGAAGTTTGGTTTGTCCGCGTGGGGCTGGCGGATGACTGCGGCGCATGGTGGTTCCGCTATCTGCTGATGAATCCGGGACGAACCGGCTGCGTAGGAAACCCGCAAGCGAAGCCGGTTCAGGTGTGGGCAACGTGGTTCCCCGCAGGCGGCAAACCGCAGACCTTTATTCAGGGATTTCCGCTGCAGGGACTGGATCTCAGCCGCAAGGGGCAGACTCCGTTTCACTTTCGAGTTGGCGACAGTGAGATCGAAGAAGATTCCTGCCGGGGAGCCTTGCAGGTTGACGGACACGCCGTCACATGGAACCTGCGTTACCGTTCCACATTTCGAGTGACGCTGAGCAACAAAGGCTGGATTGGTTTTTCTCGAACGCCGCACTCCGACGCGTTTTTTTCGGGGCAGATCACGCTCGACGGCCGGAGCTTCGCAGGAAGCCCTTTGGGCGCGGGAGTGCAGGGCCATAACTGCGGATATCGGCATCGCAACTTCTGGAGTTGGGCCCACGCGTACTTTACACGGACCGGCATCCCTCCAACGACCCTGGAGGCGTTGGTCTACGAGATGCCATTCGGCCTCGTCTTTCGCAAAGCCGTGCTCTGGCACGATGGACAGCAGCACGTCTTCCGCAACTTGCAGGAAACACGCGATCGGGACAACATGCACTGGAAGTTTCAGAGCGCCACGCGAAATGGGTTCCGTCTGGCAGCCGCGATTGACGGACGCGGCCCAAGTGTCCACCGGCTTCCTTATATAAAGACCGATTGCTCGGGCAGCTTCGAAGTAGCGAACAACAGCCTGGCGTCCGCTTCACTACTACTTGAGAGTCCGGGCAGCCCCGCTGAGAGACTTGAGACAGCCGCCGGTGCTGTGCTGGAGATGGTTGGCTGAACTATTTGCGCGAAATAGCAGTGGCCAAGCGCTGGGCGACAACCGCGTACGCCGCCGGGTTGAACGCCATTCCGATGTGAGTGGCCGGAATTTCCACGTCGACTTTCGGGTCCATCGTCATGCAGTAGTGCCAGTCCACGATGCCGTCATGGCGCGTATAAATGGCTGTCTCCACCACCGAGTCGGGAACCTTGCGCCGGAGCGAATCCAGGAAATTGCACGTGCACTGTCCGGTGTAGCAGTCGGGAAGCACTCCGCGTCCGTGCTCTTCGAGAATTCGGAGTCGAACCGCTTCCGCGGCGCGGAGAACAGCTCGATTGGCAACCGTCCCGCGGATGGGCGCGGCGAGCGTGATCACAGACGCAACGTCTTTCGGCCTCTGGCCCGCCACCGAGCGGGCGATCACTCCCCCCAGGCTGTGACCTATCAAATGAAGCTTGCGCCCGGTTTCAGCCAACGCTCTTTCGATCGTCTGGTTCAATCGGCGCTGGATCAGCAGGTTCGGACATTCCGCGTTGATGCCGATACCGGAGAAATAGGGCCTGTATCCGATGCGACGCAGCCAGGCGTAAAGCTCCGTAAGGTAGAGATCGGTGCCGAGGAATCCGGGGATAATGACGACCGCGGAGCCATCCCCGCGCGGCACGCCCAGGCCGTAGTACACGGGCGTCGCGTGAAGAATGAGGATCTCAGCCCCGAAGAGCGCTTCGGTCCAAAGAGTGGTGTCGGCTTCGGGGTAGCCCTGCTGGGGAGACTTGCGCCTCTTGGTCGGTGAAGGACTCGCTGCTGCTTTTTTCTTTTTGCGCGGCAAGTTCGTCTAGGGTGGACCCACTCACGCGTTGCTCCGCGAAGAGGGCGAATGCTGCAGCGCAATGTTATACCGGTCTGTTGTTCTCGTCCAACAGACATTTGTAGACTCAAGACCGGGCCAGACCTCTCTATTTGGCAAATTCAGCGTTTCGTGCGGGAGCGCCGTGGTCTGCGGGCCGGCTTCCCCAGCCGGGCCTCGAGTTCCGCAACTCGCCGGCGTAGGGCCTGAACTTCCGATTCGTCGTCGACTCGCGCCGGCGCGGATGGCGAGGATGCGGTTGCACCCAGGAACCGTTTCATCATGTCCACCGGGGAGAGGATGGCCGACTGAACTTGACTCAAACGGCTCTGCACCGTGTCTTGCAACTTTTCGTAGGTGTCAAACGCGGATTTCAGATACCACATCAGAAATTCCTGGCGCACTTCATCGGACGCCATGATCAATTGCCGAAGCAACTCTAGCGGCAGTCCCGTCGGCTTATCCTTAGCGTCCTCCGTGATGATTTGAGTCAGGGTCACTCGGGTCAGGTCGTGGCCCGTCTTCGCGTCGACGACGCGAACTTCCTTGCCCCCGCGAACCAGCGCAGCCAGATCTTCGAGGTTCACGTAGCGACTGCCAGCGGTATCGTACAACCGCCGATTGCCGTATTTTTTGATTACTGTAACGGATGGCTTCATTGTTCCCCGGTCCATGCTGCTATGCACAGGCCTACAGGAATATCTTGACACAACTCCATTGGCCTCGTATAGTTTAGCTGATGCTGCAATGCAGCAATCGGAGGTATCTAAATGGCAGCAGTAAAGCATGAATCTCCCCGCACTCATCCCGGAGAGTCGTCAGTGGTTTCGCTACTCTCGGGTTGGGCGCAGCAGGGCGCGCAGACTCTGTTCGCGACGCAACGGATCCTCATCGATCTGGCCATGCGCCAGAATGCCAGCGTAATGCACGCCATAAGACAGCAACTATCAGACCCCCTTCACTCCCCAACAGCAATTCTCAGCGAAGTCGCCGGGGAGGGTGTGACCAACTTCCTCGAAGGACACAAGGTGCTTCTCGAACTGGGCAAACAACAGAACGAAATTCTGATGAATGGCGTGAAGGAACGGGTAGGAGACTGCCCACGCCGGCATGCCATGGTCGATCTGTTCCGACGCAGTGTCGATACTTTCATCCACATGCAGGAGGAGTTCCTGAAGATCGCGGGCAAGCAGACTCACACCTGGGTCGACGCCGCCAAGGCCGGCAAGCCGTACCAGCCTGAGCAGTTCGTCGACGTGGCCCGCGAGGGCATGGAGAATTTTGTGAAGGCCCAGAAGCAATTCCTCGACGTCATCGCCGAGGAAACGGCAAAAGCGACTGGCGGCAAACACACCAACGGCGCCGGAAAGAAGATGAAGCAGACCGAACTCTCGGAACTGGCGCGGAAGGCTACCGACTCATTCATCGAAGCGCAAAAGCGGCTGGTCGAGGTCGCCGGGCGCCAGGTGAATACCAACGTGAAAACCGCAGGCAAAGCAATGGAAATCCTGCGGCCGTTCCCATCTCTACCCTTGAGCGAACTCACGCGAGAGGCTGTAAAGAGCTATGTCGAGGCCCAGAAGGCCTTGATGGATGTAATGGTTAAGCCCCCGAATGGGGCGAAGGCGCCCGGAAAAGCAGAGCGCCACGTGAAGAAACCGGTCAAAGCTAAGGCGGAAGCGGCAGTCGCCTGAACGAACATGAAACCGTCTCCTTAGGCCTGGCGCGGAGTCTGCCGCGCTGTGCGCTTGTTCGAGGAGCAGAGCCGATGGCAGGAGCCAACGTGACTTGGTCTGTTGCCAGGCCACGTTGGCAGTCTTGTTGCGTGTTCACGCGAAAACCGCCTTCGTCCGAAGACGCTGCTTCCGCCCTGTCTCCTAATTCGTTTCCCAGGCTGCACTAAACCGTATCAGCACATTTTCTGAGGGAGAGCGAACATGGCTACGCTGACTGCGTTACCCAATACGAAGATTCCCGGGGGCAGTTTCCTGATTGAGGAGCGCAACCCCGAGGATGTTTTCACTCCAGAAGATTTCACTGAGCAGCATCTGCTCATTGCGCAAACCGCAGAAGAATTCGCGAACAAAGAAATCGTGCCTAATATCGAAAAGATGGAGCACAAGGATTTTTCCGTCGCCCGGGACCTGTTGCGGAAGGCGGGCGAACTCGGACTGAGCGGGGTAGATGTCCCCGAAGCCTACGGCGGCATGCAACTGGATAAGGTTACATCCGCTATCATCGCCGATCGTATGGCCAAGCACGGCGGCTTCAGCACGACATGGGGAGCGCACACCTGCATCGGCACCCTGCCCCTTGTCTTCTTCGGCACCGAAGAACAGAAGAAGAAATATCTCCCCGGACTGGCCAGTGGCACGACGGTCGGGGCTTATGCGCTTTCCGAATCGTCGTCGGGGTCCGATGCTTTGAATTGCCGGACCCGCGCCACGATTTCTGCCGATGGCAAGCATTACCTTTTGAACGGCGAAAAGATGTGGATCACCAATGCAGGTTTCGCCGACCTGTTCACTATTTTCGCCAAGGTTGACGGCGAGAAATTTACCGCATTCATTGTGGAGCGCGGCTTCCTCGGCTTTTCGGTGGGAGCGGAAGAACACAAGATGGGTATTCGCGGCTCTTCCACATGTCCACTCATCCTCAACGACTGCAAGGTGCCAGTGGAGAACGTTCTCGGCGAGATCGGCAAAGGCCACCAGATCGCCTTCAACGTTCTGAACGTCGGGCGGATCAAGCTGGGCGCCGGATGCGTCGGCTCGGCCCGCAATTGCATGGAGGGCGCGATCGCCTATGCCAAGCAGCGCAAAGCGTTCGGGAAAGTGATCGCTGATTTCGGCCTGATTCGCGAGAAACTGGCCAACATGGCGGCTGGCATCTTCGCAGGTGAAGCCATGTCTTATCGCACGGTCGGCATGATGGATGCGGCCGTTGCTCAACTCGGCCCTGCAGGTCACGACGACATGAGCCAGGTCCGCAAGGTGATGGACGAATACGCAGTCGAGTGCTCGATTCTCAAAGTGTGGGGATCGGAGTTCATCAGCTACGTGGTCGACGAAGCGGTGCAGATCCACGGGGGTTACGGTTTCGTGGAGGAGTACCCTGCCGAACGCAACTACCGGGATGTCCGCGTGAACCGGATCTTCGAAGGCACGAACGAAATCAACCGCCTGGTGATCACGGGGTTTCTGCTGAAACGGGCCATGTCCGGCCAACTCCCGTTGATGGCAGCGATCAAGAAAATCATGGATGAAGTGCTCTCTGGAACCACCGAGGAGAGCGAAGATGGGCCATTGGGCCAGGAGCGGAAACTTGTGGCGACGGCTAAGAAGATCGGCCTTTTCGCCGCCGGTGTCGCTACCCAGAAATACATGATGGCGATCCAGGACCAGCAGGAGATCATGGGCGCAATTGCGAACATGGTCATTGACACGTATGCCATGGAGTCAGCCGTGCTGCGTGCGCAAAAACTAGCCGTGCGGAATGGCGAGGCTCGCTCTGCGCTAGCGGTTGCCATGACCCGCGTTTACATGTCGGGTGCCTTGGAGAGAATCGAGAGTGCGGCTCGAATGGTCGTTGCCGCTTGCAGCGATGGCGACATGCTGCGCTCGCAGCTGGCAATTCTGCGCCGGCTCTGCAAGTACGAGCCCTTCAACACGGTCGCCCTGCGGCAGACAATCGCGCACACAGTCATTGAAACTGGAAGGTACCTGGTTTCGTAACGTCTCGAAGACGACTCTGGGAAGATGCTCGTGGTTCGGGGGAGTTCCTACGCGCGGCGAACGGAGCTAGGAACTCCACTCGCCATCGGCTTCCCACGAGTGGCGCGGCCGCCATCGTTGTTCCGATCATCGGAGGAATAGAGAAACTCCTCAATCTCATCGATCCGCTCGTCGGCGTCGCGGTAGCCAATTTCAATCAGATCGCGAGTGTATTTTGAGGTGAAGAGCAGGTAACTCATCAAATCCGCACAAGAATCCGTATCCCGTCCTAAACTGCTGACAAAGTACTGGATCAGGTAGGGCATATCTTTCTGATGTTGTCTCGCCAGGTCTGACAAATTTTCCGAGGGAGTGATGACAAGGGTATCGAGCTGCCGTATTCGTTCACTCTCTTCAACGTCGGGCTGCACGATGTGGCCGCGTTCGAGCAAGTGATTCAACCTTTCCAGGTGCTCGATGTCAGTCGCGATATGGTCCAGGAACATAACATTAAACAGAACCCCCATCACTTGCGCCAGCGAAGGATTCCTCTCATTTGTGCTTATCTCAGACCGTTCTTTATTCCCGCATCGGACCCCGATCGCGAGAACCTTTTCCGCTCCCAACCGGATGACCGGGCTGAGAGGTTGTTGCAGGCGAACACAACCATCACCAAAGAAAGCGGAGCCGCGCGGAACTTTCAGTCGCACGGGTTGAAAGATCAAAGGAATCGCAGCCGACGCACAAACGTGGTCGACTGTAATCTTCGTCGCAACCGTCACCAGCCGAAGCCGGTTCCACAGCGCGTGCCCCTTGGCTCCCTGAATGAAGAGATAACTCTTCCCAGAGTTGTAGTTGGTCGCCGAAATAGCGAGCGCGTAAAGGCTGCCGCGCTTGATGTTCTCCTGGATGCGGTCGCAATCGAGATGCCGGTTGAGAAAGTTCCTCAAAGGAGTCGCATCCAATAGAGATCGCGCATTGCCGCCACCGAACATTCCTCCAAAAGAAAGATCGAGGATCCAGGTCAAGGAATTGTGCGCCTGCGTCGCTAGATCGCAGTGGAAGATATCGGATGGTCTAAGGCCAACCCACAGATCGGCGAGAACCTTCGAGGTCAAGGCAAAATCGTCGGAGCCGGCTGCTAAGGCAGATCCATTTATCGCTCCCGCGGACGAGCCTCCGATGATGGGAAACGGATTGCCGCGCTCCTTGACGCGTTTTATCTCACTAATACGTTTCAAAACGCCGGCTTGGTACGCGCCTCTGGCGCCACCGCCAGTAATCACCAGACCGATCGCACTTTCCATCGGTTCCTCCTGGGTCCGTTCACGACCTGATGTTCAAAGTCAGGATTTTGCAGTGTCGACTGCTAATTAGAACTCTCACGGCACATGTTTGACTGTGACGCCGCTCACTGCATCTAGTGAAAGGAGGGAGGATGATTGCACCGGTTAGCCCGCACGAGTGCGAGAACCCACAGGCGTCGGTTCAAAGCGGCGCCAGATTCATAAAGTCACGCTACCAACGACGGCAACCGTGTCGCGCGAAAGGTAGACGTATGGCACTGCGTAACGACCAATTCGATTTCGATTTCATCGTGATCGGGTCCGGCTTTGGGGGTAGTGTCGCCGCCCTCCGACTAGTGGAAAAAGGGTATCGAGTTGCCGTCATGGAGATGGGGCGGCGTTGGACTCCCGACTCTTTCCCGCGCACGAGTTGGTCCATTCATCGCTGGTTCTGGCGTCCGCGACTCGGCCTGCGCGGCTTTTTCAACATGCGTTTCTTTCGCCATGCCACCATCTACCATGGCTGCGCCGTCGGCGGCGGGTCGATCACCTACGCCAGCACTCTGCTCCCAGCCCCGGAGAAGGTCTGGGACGCGGGCTCCTGGACTGGATTGGCCGCCTGGAAGGCCGAGATGCCTCACCACTATCAAACCGCGGCAGGCATGCTGGGTGTAACGCAGAACAAGATCCTCGGGCCAGCCGATCAACTCTTGCAAAAAGCTGCGGAAGCTGCGGGCCGCGGCCACACGTTCTACCGCACCAGCGTCGGCATCTTCCAGCCTCCCGAGGGAGTGCCGGGCAACAGAACCTTCCCCGATCCATTCTTCGGAGGAGACGGACCGCCGCGAACCACCTGCACCGGCTGTGGCGGATGCATGATGGGTTGCCGGTTCGGCGCAAAAAGCACCCTCGACCTCACCTACCTGTACCTGGCGGAAAAGCACGGGGCCCAGGTCTTTCCAGAAACAAAAGTGGTGAATGTCAAACCTCTGGCCGGCTCGACCGATGGTGGTTCCGGATACGAAGTAACAACCGTGAAGTCCACGACTTGGATTCACCGCCAGCCGCAGCACCTTAGATGCCGCGGTGTGGTCTTCTCCGCTTCCTCGCTGGGCACAATGGAACTGCTGTTCCGGCTCAAAGATAACGGCTCGTTAACGGCCATCAGCAGCCGCCTGGGGAAGCATGTGCGCACCAATTCGGAATCGCTCATCGGTGCCCGCATGCCGGGTTGCCGCGAGGACTTTTCGCAGGGCATCGCCATCGGCTCCGGCATCTACATTGATGAGCACACGCACATCGAAGCCGTCCGCTATCCCAGTGGTTCTGACTCCATGAGTCTGCTCACCACCATGATGACCGACGGCCAGCCGGGCGTTCAGCGCATTGGGCTTTGGCTCCGTAATCTCCTCGGCTCTCTGTTGTCCCACCCGGTGAAAACCGTGCGTCTCTTGCGGCCGTGGGGTTGGGCGCGGGAGCACGTGATTCTCCTGTGCATGCAGGCGGTCGAGGGACATATCGAGATGCGCTGGGAGCGCCCGTGGTTCTGGCCTTTCCGCAAAATGATGGTCAGCCGGGGGAACAAGGTGCCGACCTACATTCCAAAAGCCAACGAGTTTGCCCGTAAAGTCGCGCAGCTCGCCGGTGGCGCGGCCATGAGTACCCTTCCGGAAATTCTGTTCGATGTTCCCGGCACAGCCCACTGCATTGGAGGTTGCGTTATTGCCAGTTCTCCCGACCGCGGCGTGGTCGACGTTCGCCACCGCGTTTTCGGCTACCGCAATATGTACATCGTCGACGGATCTGTGCTGGGGGCAAATCTCGGCGTCAATCCAAGCTTGACGATCACCGCCCTGGCCGAGCGCGCCATGAGCTTCATCCCTCTGGCGTCCGAGACCTCCTGGACCGACGCGGCACTACAACTCGTCTGATAACTGGCTGCTTGGAGCGGGGTTCGTTGCCCTCAGGGGCTAAAAGAGTCTGCGTCAGAACTAAGTCTCGTCAACGCGGCGGAACAGGTGAGCGCAATTATCGCCCCAGCGGAGCGTTTGATAATAGCCCGGCGCTTCCAGCCCCGGGGAAAGTGGGAAATCGAGCCGCGCCCCGGAGGGACGCCTGAGGTTCTCACGCACACTCTAAAAGCCCGCTGTTGTTGGAGCTCTTGGCGGAGGCATTTTGCATCTTGAGTGTAATGGCCTCTTAACGTCACTCTGATAACGTCACTGTGAGCTGTATAATGCTCGGCACAAGCACACGGAGGCATCTATGTCCGTACGCGTGCCGATTGCTTTCTTCGTTCTTCTTCTGTTAGTTCCCCAAGCGAGCGCGAAAAACAAGAAAAAGCAGGTGCTCCCGGAGTACGTGCTCAGGGCGCAGACCGTTGCAGTGGTGATTCGTCCTGAGGCAGGCGAGCCTCTGACGAGTCCAAACGCAAATCCAACTGCGCAGACTAACGTGGAAAATGCAATAACGAAATGGGGCAGATTCAAGGTCATCATGAATGCACAGGCTGCGAACTTGATCATCGCGGTGCAGACGGGACATGCGAACGGTCCAACGATCCGCAATTCCCCGGCGGACAAGCGCCCGAACGGTGAGATCGGGAATATTCCCGACGCTAATCAGCAAGGTTCTTCGCCCGATCTCACCTATCCCGCACCTGGTGCCATCGCAGCGGACCGACGGCCGCATATTACTGTTAATGAAATGGGTCCGTCGGAGGATAGCTTTGAGGTCTACAGGGGGCGAGTGGATTATCCGCTAGAAGAGCGCCATTTCGCTCTCGTAGTTGGTTTGCGCGTTTCCAACCCCGGGCTCGCTTTGAATCGTTCGGGTCAGGAACTCGGTCCGACCCAGCCATCTCTTCGATCACGGACTGCGA
>Ga0075030_100000407_pt1 | contig 37101 bp, 31 predicted proteins | sample LitLauG_LLR_2012_FD_71393 | JGI IMG/M metagenome (GOLD analysis project Ga0075030, IMG submission 71393) | Freshwater sediment microbial communities from Pennsylvania, USA - Little Laurel Run_MetaG_LLR_2012 | ecosystem: Environmental > Aquatic > Freshwater > Creek > Sediment | place: USA...
CCGACCCGCCGACCTGACCCCCCGCCCGCACCGGTCCGCCCCGCCTGCGCCGCGGCCAACCGGTGCCCCGCAGGCTCACACCGGCAGTGGCCGGGCCCCTCCGTCGAGCATGCGCCCGGTCCGGGCGTCGGTCTGGGTGCCCTCCACCTGCGTCGGCACGCCGTTGACCACCGTGGCGCGGTAGCCGCCCCAGGGACGGCGCAGGCGCGACGACCCGTCGGGCAGGTCATGGACGAGGTGGTCCTCGGGCCAGGTGATGCGGTCCAGCTCGAAGACCACCAGGTCGCCGGCGTGGCCCGGGGCGATCACGCCGCGGTCGCGGATGCCGAAGACCTGCGCCGGGCGCTGGGTGAGGATGTGCACCGCGTGCTCGAGGGAGAAGTCGCCCCGCTCCGCGACGTGGCGCGCCAGCAGCAGCGAAGTGTCGCCGGCGCCGCACAGGCTGTTGAGGTGCGCCCCGGCGTCGCTGGCGCCGACGACGACACGGCCGTCGCGAAACAGCGCCGCCAGGCCGTCGACGTCCTCGTTGGCCAGCCCGACGACGGTGAGGCCGACCTCGCAGCGGTTGGCGAGGAGCAGGTCGGCGAACACGTCGCACTCGTGCGCCTCGGGGTGCTCCGCCTGCACGACGGGGAAGTAGGCGCCCTCGAAGCGACGGTCCGGGCCGTCGGGCAGCGCGGTGATCCGCAGCTTGTGCATCCGCTGCTTGGGAAACGTCGACAGCGGGGTCTCGTCCCACTCCCGTCGGGCCCGTTCACGCCATGCCGGATCGGCGAGCCGCGCCAGCTTGGCGGCCCGGTCGGACTGGGACCACTGGTTCCACAGGGGCATCGACGCGAAGCCCATCGTGTTGTCGAGATCGACGCGCACGTCGAAGCGCCGCGGCGACACCTGCGGGTACACCCCCGCGCCCGACGCCTGGGTCCGGCCCGCCTGGTCGAGGACGGCCGCCACGTGCTCGCCGGCGATCCCGCCGGTGGCGAGCTGCACCCAGGTGCCACGCACGTCGGTCCCCGCACAGGCCCGGTGCACCCGCTCGACCTGGCCGCTGCGGACCTCGTGATCGCGCGGCTCGGGCACGAACTGCAGCACCCGCCCACCGCCGTGCATGGCCCGGGCCAGCGCGGCGAGCTCCTCGTCGTCGGCCCGGCGTGACGGCACGGGCCGGCCCTGGCGGTCCCGGTCTGCGAAGGAGGTCGACAGGCCGTGGGCGCCCGCCGCGAGGCACTCGGCCAGCACCGCGCCGAGCGCGGTGCGCTCGGCGTCGGTGGCGGCCCGCTCGAGGGACTCGTCCCCCATGACGTAGAGGCGCAGCGCGGAGTGGCCGACCAGCGCGGCCACGTTGACGCCGGCGCCCACCGCGTCGAACGCGGCGCGGTACTGCGCCCAGGTGACCCAGCTCCACGGGATGGCGCGCTCGAACGCGGACAGCGGGATGTCCTCGATGAAGGAGAACACGTCGGACACGAAGCCCCGCTGCGCCGCCTCCAGCGGGGCGAGCGACAGCGAGCAGTTGCCCTGCACCACCGTCGTGACGCCGTGCAGGGCCATCGGGTCGCCGGAGGGATCCCACCACAGGGACGGGTCGAAATGGGTGTGGGTGTCGATGAACCCGGGCGCCACGGTGGCGCCGGCCGCGTCGAGCTCCGCTTCGCCGTCGACGGCCAGATCAGGCCCCACCTCGACGATCACGCCGCCCCGGACGCGCACGTCGCCGCGCCGCCCGGGCGCGCCGGTACCGTCCACGACGGTTCCGCCCCGGACCAGCAGATCCGCCATGGACGTCACGCTCTCGGGGCCGGCGATGCTCAGTCGACGAGGACGTTGGGCCGGGGCAGGCCCTGCGCCTCGCACATGGCGTAGTAGGCGGCGAGCGATCCAGCTCCGTCGCTCACCGACTCGACGTTGCCATCGGCGTCGAGGTTGAGGTTGACCCCGTACATGTGAAACCACACCTGGGTGTCGTCCTCGATGCACTGCAGGGTGTGCACCGACCCCGCCGGCTCGTACAAGAACGACCCCGCCCGGTTGACGTAGTCGTACTCCTTGTACTTCCAGCCACCCGACACGGTGTAGCCCCAGACCGGCCCCGTGTGGCGGTGGGTCTGGACCTCGAAGCCCTTCTGGAAGACGTTCTCCACGATCCAGAGGCCCTCGCGCTCCTTGACCTGGATCACCTTCAACTTGTTGCCCCCGCCGATGTCGACGAAGGGCAGCTCAGCGGCGCCGATGTGGACGGCGGTGGGAGCGAGATCGGTCATTGCCATGGGGGTCTCCTTTTTCCCTCGATCGGTGCGCCGGACCCGGTCCGCGCCGTCATGCCATCTCGGCGTCGACACGCAGGCGGGTGAGGCGGGTTGATTTGATGCGCCACGCACCGTCGACCTTCTCGTAGGTCTCGTGGTAGTGACCGTAGCCGTGCATCGTGCGGATCGGGGATCCCTCCGGCCAGCGCAGCTTGTCCTCCATGGCCCAGATCCCCCTGGCCTCGGTGGCGGAGAGGATCTCGATCTCGGGCATGTGGCCGTGGTGGACGGTGGTGACGGGGTCCACCGCGCCCTTCACGAACGCCGCTATGGCGCGGTTGCCACGGGTGATCCCCTCGCCCTCGGTCGTGCCGTCGCGCATCTCCGAGGACATGTCCATGACCGCGTCGGGCGCGAACACCTCGGCGAGGCCGTCCCAGTCCTTGGTGTCCATGCACCGGAAGTACCGGGCTTTGAGCTGCTTGATCTCCTCGATGGCGTCGAGCCGTTGTGTCGAGTCCATGTCGCCCCCTCGTCGTGGTCAGTCGCCCTGCACGTGCGGCAGGACCTCGGTCTCGAACAACCGCAGGCTCTCCCAGCCGAGCTCGGGAGGGATGCCGCCCATGAGCGGGTGGAAGAGGCTGAAGCCGAACGGTCCCTTGGCCTTGATCTCGGCCACCAGCTCAGCCGGCGTGATCACCCGGTACTGGCCCGATGCCCGCAGAACGTCCGGGTCGCTCACCGGCTCGTAGCCGCCGACGCCGACGAGGCCGGCCTCGACCATCCACTGGCCGTAGGCGTTGACCTCGTGCATCGCGTGGGGGACGATGGCCGCCCAGCCGGCCTCGACGTCGGTCGCCAGGTGGAACATGCTCGTGTCGCCGCCCATGTGCTCGCCCGGATCGGGCTTGCCGAGCACCACGCACTCCTTGCGGTAGACGTCCCACAGCTCCGGGCTGGAGGGGAGGAAGCCGTCCGCGATGCGCGCCGCGCGCCGCGCCGCGGGCGGCGTGCTGCCCCCGAGCCAGATGGGCGGACCGGGGTCCTGGTGCGGCCGCGGCGTCACGCGGGCGCGGCGCCCGCGGAACTCGAAGGGCTCGCCGGTCCAGGCCTGGCGCAGCGTCTCGACCGCCTCGGTGGTGCGGGCCGGCCGCTCGGAGAGCTCACGCCCGAACATGGCGAACTCGCTGGCCACATAGCCGTTGGTCAGCACCAGGTCGAGGCGCCCGCGGCTGATGAGGTCGACGATGGCCGCGTCCTCGGCCAGCCGCAGCGGGTCGTGGAGGGGCGCCACGAGCGCCGCGATCTGGATGCGGATGTCGGTGGTCCGCGCCGCGATCGCCGATGCCAGGGCGAGCGGGCTCGGCAGGTACCCGTCCTCGCAGCCGTGGTGCTCGGAGAGCACCGCCACGACGAATCCGTGCCGGTCGGCCCACTCGGTCATGTCGATGGCGGCGTTGATGCGCTCGCTCATCGGCGTGTTGGCGAACGACGGGTTGCGCAGGTCGAAGCGGATGCCGTAGAGAGCCATGATCACCTGTTCCTCGCGGGACGCGCCTGGCACAACTTAGGGGACGCCACCGCGGCGTGCGCAGCCGCCCCGCCGGGCCCGCCGGCGCTCAGTACGAGGGGTTGAGCGCGCCGAAGTGGACCCCGGTCGCCTGCTCCGACACCTGCCAGAGCCGGCGGGCCACGTCGGGGTCACGGCTGGCCCGTGGCGGCGACACCTTGCCCGGCCCGCCCCGCATCCCGAGCAGGCTCGGCCCGAAGTACGTGCCGCCCTCCACGCCGGCGGCCGTCGCCCCGTAGAGGCTGGGCAGCGCGCCCTGCGCCGCGGAGTGGGCGAACACCCGGTTGCCGAGCCGGGCCAGCTCCACCCCCACCCGGCTGCCGCGCAGCTCGGGGCCCTGCGCCTGGAGCTGGGTGGCGGCGTAGCCGGGATGGGCGGCCACGCTGACCAGGCCGAGCTTGCCGGCGCTGGCCCGGCGATCCAGCTCGAAGGCGAAGAGCAGGTTGGCCAGCTTGGCCTGGGCGTACGCCGTCCACTTCTGGTAGCGCCGCTCGCCTTGCAGGTCGTCGAAGCGGATCCGGCCCACGTGGGCGACCATGCTGCTCACCGTGACCACTCGTGCGCCTCGGCGGGTCAGCATCGCCGGGAGGAGCAGGCCGGTCAGCGCGAAGTGACCGAGGTGGTTGACCCCGAACTGCATCTCGAAGCCGTCGGCGGTCACCGCCCGGGGGATCGCCATCAGCCCGGCGTTGTTGACCAGCAGGTCGAGGGCGCCGTGGCGGTCCAAGCAGTCGTTGGCCATGCGCCGGATCGAGGTCAGGTCGGCGAGATCAAGCTTGGCGAGCTCGACGTCCGCATCGGGGTGCACCGAGCGGATCCGCCGGAGCGCCTGCTCGCCGCGCTCGGTGCTGCGGCACGCCAGCACCACGGTTGCGCCGTGGGCGGCCAGCTCGGACGCCGTCTCGAAGCCGAGGCCGCCGTTGGCCCCGGTCACGACCGCCCGTCGGCCGGACAGGTCGCCGATGTCGGCCGCCCGCCATGCGGTCATGGGCGCTCCCCGAAGACGGTCACGGCGACCACCCTATCGAGGCCGGGCTCACGAACCCGGTAAGCCCTCCATGATGCGGCCGACCTCTCCGGTCGCGCCCGCCGGCGAGATCGAGAAGCTCTCCTCGTCGCCGAGGATCTCGACGAACTGGTCGCGCACCCGCTCGGGCGTCAGCGGGCGGCCACGCCAACCGGTGTTCTGCGCCAGGGCGAGTCGCCCCACGTAGCCACCCCCGACCGTGAAGCACTCCCCGGTCACGCTGCAATCGCGGTGGCACAGCCACACGGCGAAGGGTGCGACCTGGTCGGGCGAGAGCCACTCGGCGAGCGAGGGCGACCACGGCACCGGCCCGAAGTCATTGCCCCGCACGGAGGCGTAGGGGGCGATGGCATTGACCGAGATGCCGACCGGGGCCCCTTCGAGCGCGAGGGCCCGCGTGAAGCCGACCACGCCGAGCTTGACCATGCTGTAGACGGCCATGTTGGGGATGCCGGTGATGCCGGCGCCGGAGGAGATGTTGACGATGCGCCCGTAGCCGCGGGGCTTCATGATCCGCCACGCGGCTCGGGTCATGTTGATCGTGCCGAGGATGTGGGTGCCCACCACCGGGTCGACCAGCGCGGGCGCCATCTCGTCCATGGGCGCCTGGCGGACCCGCCCGGCGTTGTTGATCAGGATGTCCAGGCCGCCGAAGTGGTCGAGCGCCGCCGCCACGATGCCGTCGGCCTCGTCAGGATCGCTGATCGAACCGGTGCTGACGACCGCCTCGCCGCCGGCCGCGACGATCTCCTCCACCACGGCATGCGCCGGGTTGACCTCGGGGGCGTCTCCGGAGCCGTCGGTGTCGCTGATCGCGACGCCGAGGTCGTTGACCACCACCTTGGCGCCTCGGCTGGCCAGGAGCCGGGCGTAGGCGCGTCCGAGGTTGCGGCCCGCACCGGTGACCACCGCGACCCGCCCGTCGAAGCGCACATCTGCCATGACATCTCCCCTTCCGAACCCCGCGCCCACACTACCGGGGGGCGGGGCCCTGCTCGCGACCGGTGAGGATCGCCACCGTCGCCCCAGCCTCGACGCCGCCCCCCGTCGCGCCTTCGACCAGGATCCCGGCCAGCCCGGCCGATCCGGTGTGGTCGACCGGGATGCCCGTCGCGTCCCGCACCTCCCGGTTGGCCCGCCGGAGCTGGTCCTCGTCGACCACGACGGGTCGGCCTCCCCAGGCCAGCATGGCCCGGCACACCGCGGCCCAGTCGTAGGTCTCGTCGTCGAGGATCCCGTGCGCCACGCTGGCCGGCTCGGCCTCCCAGGGCCACATGTAGTCGTCGCGGTGCGCCACGGCGTGCGCCATGGCCTCCTCCGGCCCGTGCCCGGCCGCCACGCGCTCGTGGAGGAGCCGCCACGCGCGCGCCAGCGGGTGACCGCCTTCGGTCTGGACCGCGAACAACGCGGGCGGGCCGCGGAGGGCCCCGAGGCGCACGCCGTCGCCGAGGCCCTGGACGACGGCACTCGCCAGGGCGCCGCCTCCGACCTGGACGAACAGGCGCGAGGGCGGCGCCGATGCGGTCCGGAGCTGCGCGGCCAGCTCCCAGCCGAGGGTGGCACCGCCGTCGATGGTCAAGCCGTTGTCCGGTCCCTGGCAGGAAAAAGGCACCGCCCCAGCGACGACCGCGTCCCGGAAGGCCCGGTAGGCCGGGTCACCGGGTCTCCCGTCCCTCCCGCAGACCTGCACCGTGGCGCCGAGCTCGGCCAGGCGGCCGAGGACGTCGGGCGACGCCGAGGTCGGCACGAACACGAGGAGGCGGTGGCGCGCCGCCCGGGCGATGATTGCGGCGGCCAGAGCCGCGTTGCCGCAGCTGGCGATGGCGAGCGGCACAGGCAGGTCGGTGCCGCCGCGCCGGCCAGCCCGCCCGGCGACGAGGAGGTGGAGCATCAGTCCCATGAGGTGGCGGCCCTTGTGGGATCCGGCCACGTTGCCCGTCTCGTCCTTGCACCACACCCGACCGAATCCGGCGAGCTCCACCGGTGCGCAGGGGGTGATGCGAAACCCCCGCCCGTCGACGGCCGCCACTGCGGCGTCGAGCTGCTCGACCAGCTCGACGAAGCCGCCGTCGGAGCCGCCCCGGGCCACCCACCGCTGGTAGGAGGCGAGGAGGTGGCGGTAGCGCACGAAGGGGTTGTCGGAGCCGGCCGACGCCAGCTCCAGGCCCCCCAGGTCCCGCACCGCGACGAGCACGTGGTCGACACCGTCGCCGGCGCGGGCGGCCGGGCACGCCCACGGTCCCGCGCGGTCCGGGCCCGCGCGGTCCGGGCCCGCGCGGTCCGGGCCGGCGGTGCCGGCGGTCGTCCAGCCGCACCCCGCGCAGCGGAGCCCGACGCTCACGGGCCCCGGTCCGCGCCCGCGGCGCTGCGGCCGTTGAACTCCACGATGAGCTCGTCCCAGGCCGGGAGCAGGTCGCGCAGGCCCCGCCAGTAGGACTGGTCGCGCCGGGCCTCGAACTCCTCGAGCGACACCCCCTGCTGCTCCACCCAGGTGAAGTACCCCAGGTTGAAGATGCGGTTGCGCTCGACCTCGCCGAGCTCGAGCAGGTGGTCGTCGGTCACCGAGGCCAGGTGCTCGCCGTGGACCCGGGCCGCGGCCACCTCGTCGAAGCCACTCGGCCAGCGCGCCGCCACCAGCGCGGCGCGCTCGGCGTCGTAGAGGACGGCGCCGTCGGTGGCGACGGTCATGACGACGTCCTCGGCGCCGAGGCCGAGCCGCTTGGCCACCTTGATGGCGGCGAGCACGTTGCAGATGCTGGACAGGCCGAGGTCGCCGAGCGCGCCGACGATCCCGGCCGGCACCCCGGCGCGCTCCACCAGGTAGGCCCGGCCGGCGTCGGTGTTGAAGAGGACGTCGAGCGCGTCGGTGCTGCGGTCGGACACAGCGGTGACCACGTCGTTGTTGGTGACGTTGTGGATCAGCGGGACGTGCTTGTCCCCGATGCCCTGGATGTTGTGCTCACCGAAGCCGTTGTAGAGCAGCGTCGGGCATTCGAGGGCCTCGACGGCGACCACCTTGGCGCCGTAGACGTCCTTCAGGTGGTCACCGGCGCCGATCGTGCCCGCCGACCCGGTGGCAGAGACGAACGCGGCGAGCCGGCGCCCCTCCCCGAGCGACTCGAAGACCCGGCCGAGGGCGCGTCCCGTCGCCGACCAGTGCACGAGGTGGTTGCCGAACTCGCAGAACTGGTTGAAGATCGCGTTGACGGGGTCCCGCTCGAGCTCGGCGCAGGCGTCGTAGATCTCCTTGACGTTGCTCTCCGAGCCGGGCGTGCGGACGATGTCGGCAGGATCCTCGACCCAGGATTCGAGCCAGGCGAAGCGGGCGCGGCTCATGTTTTCCGGGAGCACCGCGATGCCCCGGCACCCCATGATGCGTGAGATGGCCACCCCGCCCCGGGCGTAGTTGCCCGTCGACGGCCACACCGCCCGTTGCCTGGTCGGGTCGAACTGCCCGGTCACGATGCGTGGCGCCAAGCAGGCGTAGGCGGCCAGGACCTTGTGCGAGCCGATCATCGGGAACCGGTTGCCGAGCAGGACGACGATGGGCGCCTCGACACCGGTGAGCGACGGGGGCAGCACCAGGTGCGCCGGGACCTCGGCCCAAGGCTGGCCCGGGCGCTGGTTGTGCCAGTGCACGCGCCACAGGTTGGCGGCATCGGCGGCTCCGGGGTCGACGCCGGCCAGCGAGCTGCGAACCGGCTCCGGGACGGACCACGGGTCGCTCAGCTCGGCGAAGGTGGGCAGGACGATGCCCTCGGTCCGGAACCGCTTCACGGAGCGTGCGTAGACGTCGGCGTCGACGAGGGTTCGCTCGAGGCCCAGGCTCTTCACATCCGGGGATTCTAGGTTGACAATCTGTTGAAGCACAGGCGGGGACCGCCCCGCGGATCCGGCAATTTCACGCGATGGCAACCCTGCTCCATTGACAGTTTGTTGAAGGGCGGCGACGCTTGGAGGTGATGAACCCGCCGACGTACCTCTCCGCCGCCGAGCCCCACCGCGGCCGGGTCACCGAGCTGCTCGGCGACCTGATCCGCACTCCCTCGCTGTCCACCGGCGAGGGCGACGTCGTCGAGCACCTCCGCCAGCAGATGGAGGACCTGCGCTACGACGAGGTCACGGTCGACCCGTTCGGGTCGGTCATCGGGCGCATCGGTGACGGCCCGATCCGCATCGTCTACGACTCCCACGTCGACACCGTCGACATCGGCCACCGGGAGGAGTGGGGCGGCGACCCCTACGAGCCGCGCGTCGCCGATGGCGTCATGCACGGGCGCGGCGCCTGTGACAACAAGGGTGGCATCGCCTCGATGGTGGTCGGCGCCGCCCTCTACAAGGAGCTCGGGCTGAGCGACCAGGTGACGTTGTACGTCGTGGGCTCCGTCCAGGAGGAGGACTGCGACGGCCTCGCCCTCGAGCACGTGCTCACCGAGGTCCTCCCCCGCCCGGACCTGGTGGTGCTCGGCGAAGCCACCAACCGGGGCCTCTACCGGGGACATCGCGGGCGCATCGAGGTGCTCGTGCGCACCCGGGGCACCTCCTGCCACGCCTCCGCACCCGATCGCGGCCACAACCCCACCTACGACCTGGCACCGATCATCACCGAGATCCAGGCCCTCAACGGCCGGCTCGCCTACGACGAGTTCCTCGGCGCCGGCACGGTCGCGATCACCAAGTTGACCTGTGACACCCCGAGCCTCAACGCCGTGCCGTCGACGGCGAGCATCTACCTCGACCGCCGCCTGACCCTCGGTGAGGACCCCGAGATCGCCATGAAGGAGATCCGCGAGCTGCCCTCGGTCGTCGCGGCCGGTGCCGAGGTGGAGCTGCTCACCTACGAGCGCCGCTCGTTCACCGGGATGAAGCTGCGCACCGACAAGCGATACGCCACGTGGGCGCTCCCCGAGGACGATCCCGCGGTGCAGGCCGGGATCGACGCGGGCGAGGTGGCGTTCGGGCGTCGGCCGCAGGTCGGGCACTGGGTGTTCTCCACCAACGGGGTGGCGTCGATGGGCAAGCTCGGGATCCCGACCATCGGCTACGGACCCGGCGACGAGCGCTACGCGCACACCGTCGCGGACCAGTGCCCCATCGACGAGTTGGTCGAGGCCATGGCCTGGTACGCCGCGTTTCCCGCCGTCTACGCCTCCGGGCGCCGGGAGGTCGAGACGACATGACCACCTTCGAGCTCAACGGTGCCGCCGTCGAGGTCGACGACCGCCACCCCCACCTGCTGGCGGCGCTCCGCGAGGAGCTCGGGGTGCTGTCGCCCAAGGACGGGTGCTCGCCGTCGGGCCAGTGCGGCTGCTGCACGGTGCTGGTCAACGACAAGCCGGTCGTGAGCTGCCAGGTCGGCCTCGAGCGGGCCTCGGGCTCGCGCATCGTGACGCTCGAAGGCGTCGACGCGGACGAGCGGTCGCGCTACGCCGAAGCCTTTGCCGCGACCGGTGCCCTGCAGTGCGGGTTCTGCACGCCGGGGATCGTCATGCGCACCAAGGCCCTGCTCGACAAGCGCGGTGCGGGCCTGACCCGCACCGACGCGGCCCGCCACCTCGGCGCCCACCTGTGCCGCTGCACCGGGTACGTCAAGATCCTCGACGCCATCGAGACCCTGGCCAGGGGGGAAAAGGTGGCCGTGGAGCGACCGGGCGGGATGGGCGCGTCCGGCGTCCGCTACCAGGGCCTGGAGCTGTCGCTCGGTGACAAGCCGTATGTCGACGACCTCCGCGTGCCCGGCATGCTGCACGCCGCCCTGCACCTGAGCGCGCACGCGCGCGCGGAGGTCCGCCGCCTCGACACGTCGGCTGCCGCGGCCCTCCCCGGCGTGGTCGCCGTCCTCACCGCGGCCGACATCCCCGGCACCCTGCGCGTCGGCCTGATCCACAAGGACTGGCCGGTCATGATCCCCGAGGGCGGACGCACCTCCTACCTCGGCGACGTCCTCGCCGTCGTGGTGGCCGAGGACCGCGAGACCGCTCGCGCCGGCGCCGCGCTGGTCGGCGTCGACTACGACGTGCTCCCTCCCGTCACCGACCCGGTCGCCGCGGTGTCCGGCGGCCCCGACGCGGTGTGGGAGCTCGACGGCAACGTGTTGTCCCGTTCGACCTACGCGCGCGGCGACATCGACGCCGCGCTCGCCGGGGCGGCCCACACGGTGCACGAGGTCTTCCAGACCCAGCGCATCGAGCACGCCTTCCTCGAACCCGAGTCGACGTTGGCCGTGCCCCTCCCCGAGGGGCGCCTGAAGATCTACTCCGGGGGCCAGGGCGTCTGGGACGACCGGGACCAGGTCGCGGCCGTGCTCGGCGTCGAAGCCGCCCGGATCGAGGCCGAGCTGGTCTCCAACGGCGGTGCGTTCGGCGGCAAGGAGGACATGTCCAACCAGGCCCACGCCGCCCTGGCCGCGTGGCGCCTCGGCCGGCCGGTCAAGTGCACCCTGTCGCGCGAGGAGTCCCTCCTCATGCACCCCAAGCGCCACCCCATCCGCATCGAGGTGTGGGCCGGCTGCGACGCCGAGGGGCGCCTGCAGGCCCTCAAGGCCCGGATGGTCGGGGACTCGGGGCCGTACGCGTCCGTCGGCATGAAGGTGCTCGAGCGCGCCGCCGGCCATGCCTGCGGGCCCTACGTCGTGCCCCACGTCGACGTCGAGGCGATCGCGGCCCGGACCAACAACTCGGTGTGCGGCGCGTTCCGCGGCTTCGGCGCCAACCAGGCCCAGTTCGCCATGGAGGGGGTCATGGACCGCCTGGCCGGGGCCGTGGGGATCACCGGCTGGGAGATCCGCGCCCGCAACGTCATCGAGCCCGGCGCGGTGTGGGGTCCGGGGCAGATCATGGACGAGGGCTGTCGCGGCGCCCGCCGCTGCCTCGACGCCGTCCGCGACGACTACGAGCAGGCGCGCGCCGCGGGCAAGGCCGTCGGGGTCGGCCTCGGCCTCAAGAACTCCGGGCTCGGCAACGGCTTCGAGGAGATCATCCGGGCGGTCGTGCGCTTCGACACCGACGGCGGCGTCGAGGTGCGCCACTGCTGGACGGAGATGGGCCAGGGCGTCCACACCGTGGCCCTCCAGGTGGCGGTCGAGGAGCTCGGCGTCGCCCCCGAGCTGGTTCGGGTCGTGGTCGACACCACCCGCGAGCTCGGTGCCGGCCAGACCACCGGGTCACGGGGCACGTTGATGGGCGCCGGTGCGGTGGCCGATGCCTGCCGGCGGGCGCGCGAGGACCGCTGCCGTCCCGACGTCGACTACGAGGGCACCTACGTCGTCGACTGGACCGACAAGATCTCCGCCGGCCAGGCCAACCCGGTGATCCACTCCGCCTTCGGCTACGCCGCGCAGCTCGTGATCATGGACCGCGAGACCGGCGCCGTCGAGCGGGTGCTGGCGGCCCACGACGTCGGCCGCGCCGTCAACCCCCTGATGTGCGAGGGCCAGATCCAAGGGGCCGTCCACATGGGGCTCGGGTACGCGCTGAGCGAGGACTTCCCCACCGACGCGACCGGCCGACCCACCAACATGACGCTGCGCTCCCTCGGCATCCTGCGGGCCAAGGACATGCCGCCCGTCGACGTGGTGCTGATCGAGGAACCGCAGCCGCGCGCCCCCTACGGGATCAAGGGTGTGGGCGAGATCGGCCTCGTGCCGACCGCCGGCGCGGTGGCCGCCGCGCTGCAGGACCTCGACGGCGGGTGGCGCTGCGCGCTGCCCATGAGGCGCGACCGTTGACCGACGGGCTTCTGCCGGGGACCGAGGCGGCCGTCACGGTGGGACTGGTCTGCAGCCACCACCACCTGTACTCCGCGCTGGCCCGGGGGATGCCCGCGCCGACGCGCCCCCCGCAGGACTTCGCCGACATCCTCGAGCTGGTCTGGTGGCGCCTGGACCGCGCGCTCGATCTGGAGATGGTCCGCTGGTCGGCCATGCTCGGCGCCCTCGAAGCCCTCGAAGCGGGCACCACGGGGATCGTGGACCACCACAGCTCGCCAGGCGCGGTTGAAGGATCCCTCGACGTGATCGCCGAGGCGTGCTCGACCGTCGGGGTCCGGGTCCGCTGCTGCTACGAGGTCACCGACCGCAACGGCACCGACGGGACCAAGGCGGGGCTGGCGGAAAACGAGCGCTTCCTCCGCGCCGGCGGCGACGGCTTCGTCGGTGCCCACGCCTGCTTCACGCTCTCCGACGCCACCCTCGACGCGGTCGCGGGGCTGGCCGGCGACCTCGGGGTCGGCGTCCACATCCACGTGGCGGAGGACCCGGTCGATCGTGACGCGGGCCGGCGCCTCGCCGGCGTGGCCGGACCAGGCTGGCTCCTCGCCCACGGCGTCCACCTCGACCGGCCACTGCCCGGCACCTTGGCCCACAACCCGCGGTCCAACATGAACAACGCGGTCGGCTACGGCCGGCCGGCGCGCTGGGCCGGCGACCCCGCCGTCGTGCTCGGCACCGACGGCATCGGCGCCGACATGCTCGAGGAGTTCCGCGTCGCCTTCGCCCGCCACCGCGAGGACGACGTGACCGCGTCGCCCGAGACGGCCTGGTCATGGCTCGCCGCCGGCGCCGCGCTCGTCCCCGGCACCACCGAGGACCGGGTGACCTGGTCCTACGCCCCGATGGACCCCTGGCACCTCGCCTACTCTCCCGGCGTGCGGGCGCGCCGGGTCGAGGTGGGAGGACGGGTCGTGCTCGACGATGGCCGTCCCGCCCTCGTGGACCGCGACGAGATCCGCGCCCGGGCCGCCGAGCAGGCCCGCCGGTTGTTCCGGGCCATGGAGGAGCTCTGAGAGGTGGCCGTTGCCCTGTACCTCCAGGATGCGCACTCGGTGCGCCAGGGCATGGCCTTCGCCCGCCATGCCGAGGAGGCCGGGTTCGACGCGGTCTGGCAGGCCGAGTCCCGACTGGTCCGGGAGGCGACGATCCCCCTCGCCGCCTTCGGCGCGGTGACCGAGCGCATCAGGCTCGGATCGGGCGTGGTCAGCATGTGGACCCGCAACGCCGCGCTGTTGGCCGCGACCTTCGCCACCCTCGACGACCTCGCCCCCGGCCGCGCCATCCTCGGCATCGGCGCGTGGTGGGAGCCGCTCGCCACCAAGGTCGGCGTGACCCGGCGGCGATCGCTCACCGCCATGCGCGAGATCGTGTCGGCCACCCGCAGGCTCCTCGCCGGCGAGAGCGTGACGATGGATGGGGAGTTCGTCCGCTTCGACGGCGTCGAGCTCGACTTCGTCCACCAGCCCCGCGGGCCGCGCCACGTGCCCATCTACATCGGCGCGACCGGCATGCAGATGATGGAGCTGGCCGGCGAGATCGGCGACGGTGTCCTCCTCAACTACCTGGTGTCGCCCGCCTACAACACCCGGGCGCTCGAGCACCTCGCGCTCGGCGCCGCCCGGGTGGGGCGGGACCCGGTGCAGATCGACCGGCCGCAGCTGGTGGTGTGCTCGCTCGACGACGACCGCGCCGCCGCCCTCGACCGCGCCCGGCTGCTCGTGACCCAGTACCTGGGCCAGCAGCCGCACATCATGAAGGCGTCGGGCGTGCCCGCCGAGCTCCTCGACGACATCGGCCGGGTGCTCACCTGGCCGGCGACCGCGGAGCAGGTCGCGGAGGCATCGAAGCTGGTGCCCGACGAGGTGGTGCAGCTGATCACGGCATCGGGCACCCCCGAGGAGTGTCGGGCCAAGGTGGCCGAGTACGTCGCCTCCGGCTGCACCTGCCCGGTGCTCTACCCCCTCGGCCGCGACGTGGGCGCCATGATCGAGGCCTTCGCGGAACGGCGATGAGCGACACCGAGGTGACCCAGGACGATCTGGCCGGCGCGCTCGGACTGTTCTGGCACCCGGTGTGCACGCTGACCGAGCTGCGCCGCGCCCGGGCCGACCGGCGCGGGCCGCTCGGGGTGGAGCTGCTGGGGCGGCGGCTCGTGGTCGCCGATGTCGGCGATGGCATCACCGGCCCGGTGTGGGTGGCCCTCGCCGACCGCTGCCTGCACCGCTCGACGCGCCTGTCGGTCGGCTGGGTCGACGATGGCGCCATCCGCTGCGCCTACCACGGGTGGCGCTGGGCCGGCGACGGCCGCTGCGTGGAGATCCCCGCGCAGCCCGGTCAGGCCATCCCGGGCCGGGCCTGCATCGACTCGTTCGAGGCCGCCGAGGCCTACGGCCTGCTCTGGGTGCGCCTCGACGCCGCGGCAGCCACCACGATCCCGGCCTGCCCCGCCTGGGGCGGCTACTTCCACGTCGTTGCCGGGGAGCCCTACACCTGGCCGACCGCCGCACCCCGCCGGGTGGAGAACTTCGTCGACCTGGCCCACTTCGCCTGGGTGCACGACGGGTCGCTCGGCCGCCGCGACGAGCCGGTGCCGCCCGTGCCCGACATCGCCCGCGCCGACGGCGAGCTCCGCTTCACCTACGACCCGCCTGCGCTGGAGGAGACGGACCAGCGCGCCCTGTTCGGGTGGTCGGCCTACCGGATGCCGATGCCCCTCACCGTCAACATCGAGTTCCGCCAGGCGGGTGGCGCCACCCGCCACCTGTGGATGACCGCCTCGCCGCTGTCGCCCGGGTCCTGCCGCAGCTTCTGGATGGTGGCGCGCGACGACGCCTTGGACGAGGACGACGCCGAGCACCTCGCCTTCCAGGACCGGATCCTGGCCGAGGACGAACCGGTCGTGTGCAACCAGGACCCACCGGAGATCCTGCTGAACCCCGGCGAGGAGCTGTCGATCCGCACCGACCGGGTGTCCAACGAGTACCGCCGGTGGCTGCGCGAGCTGGTGGCCGCGGCACGCCGTGATCCGGCGTCGGTGAGATCCGTGCTGTCCGCCCCGCCCGGCGCCCGCCGGGCCGAGCAGAGGAGCGTCGTGCCATGAACGATCCCGTCGAAGCCGAGGTCCGCGCCCGTGCCGTGGCCGCGGCGCGGGGCCGCCGTCCCTTCGATCTGCTGATCACCGGCGCCACCGTCGTGGACGTGGCCGTCGGCGAGCTGCGCCAGGCCGATGTGGGCATCGTCGGACCGCTCATCGCCAGCGTCCACCCGGCGGGCAGCCGCTCCGACGCCGGGGCGGTCTTCGAGGCCGACGGCCAGTTGCTCGCGCCCGGGCTGATGGACCTCCACGTCCACTTCGAGTCCTCCATGCTCACGCCCGGCAGCTACGCCGAAGCGGTGTGCCCCCGCGGCACCACCACGGTCTTCGCCGACCCGCACGAGCTGGCCAACGTCGCCGGCGTGGCCGGCGTGCGCTACGCGGTCGACGCCAGCCGGGGCCTGCCGGTGCGCTTCATCGTGCAGGCGCCCTCCTGCGTGCCGCCCATCCCCGGCCTCGAGCTGTCGGGTGCCGACCTGTACCGGCCGGAGATCGACGAGATGCTGGCGTGGCCCGAGGTGGGCGGCCTGGCCGAGGTGATGGACATGCTGGGCGTCCTCGACTCCGGGGAGCGGATGTCGGGCGTGGTCGGCGCCGGGCTGGCCAGCGGCAAGCTGGTGTCCGGGCACGCCGCGGGGCTCACCGGTGCCGACCTCCAGGCCTACCTGGCCGCCGGCATGACCTCCGACCACGAGATCTTCACCGATGGCGACGCCATGGAAAAGATCCGCTCCGGCATGACCCTGGAGCTGCGCGGCGCGATGGAACACCTCCTGGCACCGATCGTCGCCCAGATCCAGGCGCTGCCCCAACTGCCGACCCACATCGTGGCCGCCACCGACGACCTTTTCGCGCTCACCCTCCTCGAAGAAGGGGGCATCGACCACCTCCTGCGCCGCCTGATCCGCTGCGGCCTGGATCCGATCGTGGCCCTGCGCATCGCCACCTACCACGCCGCCTACCGGCTCCGCCGCGATGATCTCGGGCTGGTCTCGGCCGGCCGTCGGGCCGATCTGATCCTTCTGTCGGACCTCCACGCCGTCACCGTCACCGAGGTGTGGTTCGCCGGCCGCCACGTGGCGAGCGGCGGGCGCATGCTCGAGCCCTGTGTCGAGGGCGCTTCGACCCCGCCGCTGCGCACCATGAAGCTCGACGCGATGGCAGCCGACGACTTCGTGCTCCGGGTACCGGGCGCACCCGACGGCCCCGCCCGCGTGCGGGTCGTCGCCGGTGCGGTCTACACCTCCTGGGCCGAGGTCGACGTCGAGGTGCGCGACGGCGTGGCCGCCGTGCCGCCCGGCCACATCCTCCAGGTCGCCGTCCACCGCCACGGCCGGGCCCCTGCGGTACCGGCGGCCGGCCTGCTCGCCGGTTGGGGCGAGTGGACCGGCGCCATCGCGACCACGGTCTCCCACGACACCCACAACCTGGTGGTGTTCGGGCGGGACCCGGCCGACATGGCGGTCGCGGCCAACGCCGTGATCGCCGCGCAGGGTGGGGTTGCCGTCGCCCGCGGCGGTGAGGTCGTGGCCATCATCGAGCTGCCCGTCGCCGGCATCCTCTCCCCCCTCCCCGCGGCCCAGGCCGCCGAGGCCCAGCGCCGGGTGCAGGACGCCGCGGTGGAGATCGGCCTGGTCTCGACGCTGCTGACCCAGCCGCTCTTCCAGGTCATGCTGTCGTCGCTGGCCTGCCTCCCCGGCCCGCACGTGACCGACCTCGGCCTCATCGACGGCGACACGGGCGAGCTCGTCCCCTCGATGCTGGTCGCCTGAGTCTGCGCCCGGGCGCTCGGGCGGGCCCGGTCCGGCCGGACCCGACCCGGCCGGACCCGACCCGGGCGCGCCCCGACCCGGCCGGATCGTTTGAGGAGCGAGAACCCGCGCGCATGCGCGCGGGTTCTCGCTCCTCAACCGCACAGGCCCCCTTTCCAGGGCTCCGCCGGCGGGGAACACGCGCCGCCGGCGAGCCCTCAGCGGGTGAGCTCGGCCTCGAGGCGGTCGAGCTCGGCGGTGAACTCGGCGCGCAGCCGGGCCTTGTCGCCGTCGTCGAGCCAGGTGGCGTCGACGCCGTTGATGCAGAAGGTCCGGACCTGGTCCGTGCCGTAGCCGAGGGCGGTGCAGAGGTCGACGTACTCCTTGCCGATGTCGGTGTGGAACATGGTGGGGTCGTCGGAGTTGAGCATGACGTTGAGGCCGGCGGCGACCATGTCCTTGATGGGGTGGCGGGTGAGGTCCGGCCAGCCGTAGACCACCGCGGTCGACGTCGGGCAGCAGGTGAAGTGGATCCCCTGGTCGCGACAGCGCGCCAGCACCGAGGCGTCCTCGAGGATGTGGTAGCCGTGGTCGATGCGCTCGCAGCCGAGCACGTCGAGGCAGGTCGTGATGTTGACCGGCGGCGCGTCCTCGGACGCATGGCTGGTCAGGCGCAGTCCGCCCTTGGCGGCGACGGTGTAGGCCTCCACGAACTTCTCGGGCGGGTCGGGCGCCTCGGCACCGTCCATGCCCAGGCCGATCAGCTCGTCGCGGCGGTGGGCGAGGACGTCTTCGACCATCTGGCGGGCCTCGGCGGGCGGGTCCTGGCGGTAGACGTCGGCGATGAGCCGGCACCGCACGCCGTAATCGGTCTCGGCGGCCCGGATCCCGTCGATGAGTCCGTCGATGACCGTCGCCATGGGCACACCGCGACGCGTGTGCAACGTCGGGTTGAAGAACATCTCCCGGTATCTGAGGTTGCCGAGCTTGACCCCGTCCTCGAGCGACTCGTACGCGCAGCGGGCGAAGTCGTCGCGCTCGACGATCGTCGACGAGACCATGGCGAAGATCTTCAAGAACTCATAGATCGTGTCGTAGTCGTAGAGCTTGGCCACGTCCGCGGTGGGCAGCGCGACGCCATGCTCGGCGGCCAGGTCGGCGAACGTCGACGCCCGCACCGTGCCTTCGAAGTGGCAGTGCAGCTCGACCTTCGGCACCGCTCGCAGGTAGCTGTCGATGTCCACGTGCCGCTCCTCTCGTGATTGGTCATCCGGCGAGCCAGGCGTCGATGTCGACCGCGGCGCGCGCTTTGATCTCGGTCGGGGCGCCGCTCGCCTCGATCGAAGTCCGGGCCAGACCGGCGAGGACGGCGTCGTCGAAGCCGAACACCTCGCGACACAGCTCGTACTCCTCCAGCAGCCCAGGGCCGAACAGCAGGGGGTCGTCGGCGTTGAGGCTGCACCGCACGCCGGCGTCGAGCAGCGCGGGGAGCATGTGGCTGGCGATGTCGGGCACGACCGAGAGCAGGACGTTGGAGCTCGGGCACACATCGAGGCACACGCCCTCGGCGGCCAGCCGGGCGATCAGCTCGGGATCCTCGATGCTGCGCACGCCGTGCTGGATCCGGTCGGCACCGAGCGCGTCGAGCGCCCCGCGCACGCTCTCGGGGCCGGCCAGCTCCCCGGCGTGCGGCGTGCTGAGCAGGCCGGCGCTGCGGGCGATGGCGTACGCCGGCGCGAACGGCTCCGGGGGGTGCCCGGCCTCGTCGTTGGCGAGGCCGAAGGCGACGACCCCGCGTCCGGCGAAGCGAGCGGCCAGCTCGGCCTGTTCGATGGCCACCGACGGGTCCACCGTGCGATCCGACGCCACCATGATCCCCACGCCGACGCCGGTGGCCGCGCTCGCGTCGGCGGCCGCGGCGATCGAAAGCTCCAGCAGCGCCTCGTCGCCACCCAGGCGTTCGCGGTGATGCGGCAGGTAGATGGCGGGCTCGATCCACACCGCGCCGGCCCGGGCGCCGTCCTCGGCCACCTCCCGGATGAGGCGGCGGAAGTCGTCCTCGGTGCGCAGCACCTGGCAGGCCGCCACGTACATGTGGGAGAACGCGCTGAAGGAGCCGAAGCCCCTCGTGGGTGGCACCTGCATCGCATAGCGCTCGGCCAGCTCGTGCAGGGTGCCAGAGCGCATCGCGCCCTCGAGATGGATGTGCAGGTGCGCCTTGGGCAGCTCGAGCAGGTCGCGGGTGGCGCCGGGCGCCGTCACCGGCTCTGGGCCGGAGCGAAGCGCTTGAGCACCGGCGTCTCGACCAGGCCGACGGCGGCGTAGACGGTGAAGGACAGCACGGTGATCAACACCACCGACGACCACAGCGTGTCGAAGCGCGACGACGACACGGATTCGAGCATGAGGTAGCCGAGCCCGTGCCCGGTCGCCAGCCACTCGGCGAGGACGGCGCCGAGCAGCGCGCCGGGCGCCGCGATGCGGGCGGAGGCGAACAGGGCGGGCAGGGCGCAGGGGAGGCGCACCTTGCGCATCACGGTCCACGGCGAGGCGTTGTAGGACTCCATCAGCGCGAACGCGTCGCTCGGGGCCGAACGCAGGCCCTGCACGAGGTTGACCAGCGACGGGAAGTAGGTCACGATCCCGGCGATCACGGTGACCGCCATCAGGCCCCGCCCGAACGCGAGGGCGATGAGCGGCGTCATGGCGATGAGGGGCACGGAGCGCAGAGCGACGGCGATCGGCATGAACGTCTGTTCGATGCCGCGCCGCAGGACGAACAGCACGGAGGTGACGAGCGCGGCCAGCGTGCCGAACACGTAGCCGAGCGCGGCGTCGCGCACGGTGAGACCGAGGTTGTGCCACAGCTCGCTGCGGTTGGCGGCTGCCGTCTTGTCGCTCGTCACGTAGCGCCACACTGCGGTCGGTGTCTTGGCGAAGTAGGGGTTGAGGTGGAATGCCTTGATGAACCCCCACCACAGACCGATCATGGCGAGCAACGACAGAGCGACGAAGAACAACGCCTTGCCCACCTGGGCCAGGAAGTCGAAGTATGCGGCGTAGGCCGGGTAGCGGTTGGACGAGGGCGGTCGATCGGCTGGGAGGCCGGGTGGTCGGGTGGGCCGGTCGCCGGTCGATGCGATCGTCGCCATCTAGCGCACCTTGGCCTTGGGGGACCACGGCGTCAGGAGCCGCCCCACCAGCGCGGTGAGGGCGTAGCCGATCCCGGCGAGCCCGGTGGCGACGAGGGCGATCCCCCACGTGCGCGAGATGGCGAGCGCCTGCTCGGCGTTGATCATGGCGACGCCGAGCCCGCGCTCGCCGCCGAGGTACTCGCCGATGATCGCGCCGAGCACGGCGGCGGGCGCGGCGATCTTGAGCCCGGCGAACAAGCTCGGCAGCGCGGCGCGGAGGCGGACCATGCGCAGCGCCGTCCACGAGTTGCCCCCGTACGCCCGGATCACGTCGAGGCTCGTCCGATCCGCGGAGCGCAGCCCGAGGAGCGCGCCGATCAGCGTCGTGAAGAACACGCTCAGGCCGGCCAGGATGATCTTGGGCCGGTTGCCGCTGAAGACGATCTGGAGGATCGGCCCGATGGCGATGATCGGCATGGCGTAGGTGGCGATGGCGACCCGCAGGAGGGCGCGCTCGATCACCGGCACCAGGACGAACACGATGGCGAGGCCGATGGCGATGAGGTTGCCCCACAGCCAGCCCTGCGCCGCCTCCGCGAGCGTCGCCTTGATGTGCGGAACGTAGAAGTGGCGGTCCTTGACCATCTGGCGCGCCACGTTGACCGGTGTCGGCAGGATCCGGCGGCTCGTCAACGCGATGCCGAGGATCTCCCACACGACGAGGAGGATCACCGTGCCGATCAGCCCACCGACCCACTTGGGCCGCTCCGCTCGCTCAGCAGACCCGCGCGCCGGCGCCGCGCCGAGCAGGGACGGGGGAAGGGTGGTCGTCTCGGTGAGTGCCTCGGCCATGGCAGTGCCTACACGTCGTCGCCGCTGGTCGGGATGCCGCCGGTGAAGAGCAGATCCGACAGCTGGTCGGAGAGCTCGTGGAAGCGCGTGCTCCGCATCATCTCCGGCGTGCGCGGGCGGGGCAGATCGACGGTGATCTCGGCCATGATCCGCCCTGGCCGGGGGGTCATGACCGCCACGGTGTCGGCGAGGAACACCGCTTCGTGGATCGAGTGCGTCACGAGCAGCGTGGTGGTCGCCCGCTCCGCCCAGATCCGCAGCAGCTCGAGGTTGAGGCGCTGCCTGGTCATCTCGTCGAGGGCACCGAAGGGCTCGTCGAGCAGCAGGAGCTGGGGCTCGACCACCAGCGCCCGGGCGATGGCGACGCGCTGGCGCATGCCACCGGAGAGCTGGTTGGGCCGGGCCTTCTCGAAGCCTTCGAGGCCGACGAGGCGGATGAGGTCCGAGATGGCCGACTCCGCCACCTTCAACCCGGTCACCTCGAGGGGGAGCCGGATGTTGGCCGTGACCGACCGCCAGGGCAGCAACGCCGCGTCCTGGAAGGCGATGCCGAGGCTGTGGTCACGGCGGGCCTTGGAGGGCGCTTCGCCGTGGACGAGCACCTCGCCCGCGGTGGGCTGCTCGAGATCCGCGAGGATCCGGAGCACCGTCGACTTGCCGCACCCCGAAGGGCCGAGGAGGGCCACGAAGGCCCCCCTCGGCGCGACGAGGTGCAGGTCGTCGAGCGCGCTTACCGTCGTCCGACCGATCCGGAACTCCTTGGTGAGTCCGTGCACGACGATGCCGTCGCCTCCGGCATCGTTGCCGCCGGGCGCAGTCGGGGTCGTGGTCATCTCGGTCGGCGCGACGGTCACAACGAGCTCTTGCCCTGGTAGATCTCGTCGAGGAGCTCGTTGGTGAAGAGCTTCTTGGCGTCGATGGTGATCCCCGCCAGTGCCATCGTCTGGACGCTGCGCTGCTGGTCGGTGTCGGACATGTAGAAGAGGCCCTTGGACTTGGTGGTGTCGCTCTGGATCAGCTGGTTCTGCGCGGTGGCCTCCAGGGTCTGCTCGGCGGTGTCGAGGCCGAGGTCCTTGCCGTACTTGGTCGCCGCGAGCGACGCGCCCTCGCCGGGGTTGGCCAGCTGGTCCTGCCAGCCGCGGATCTCGGCGCGCAGGATCGCCTTGAGCTTGGCCCGGGAGTCCGGGTTGGTGAGCGAGTCGGTGCTCACGATGTAGGCCTCGTCCAGGATGTGGTAACCGAAGTCGTCGAGCAGGAACACGAAGGTGTCGACGCCCTTGGACTTGAGCAGGTTCGGCTCGTTGGTGAAGAAGGAAAACCACGCGTCGACCGTGCCCGACACCAGCGGGGACGGGTCGAACTGCACCGGCACCTTGTTGATCTTGGAGGCGTCGAGGCTGTTGAGCTTGATGAACGCGTTCCAGATCGTCTCGTTCGTCGCTTGGACGCCGATCTTCTTGCCGTACATGTCCTGAGGCGTCTTGATGGGCTTGGAGGCCAGCGACATGATGGCGAAGGGGTTGCGCTGGTACTGGCAGCCGACGACGATCAGGTTGGCGCCCTTGTTGATGGCCGCGGCGGTGAAGTCGGGCGAGGTGATCCCGATGATCGACTTGCCGGCCACGATCACCGGCTCGGTGGAGATGGTCGGCCCGCCGGCCACGATCGTGCAGTCGATGCCCTCCTGCTTGTAGTAGCCCTTGGTGTCGGCGATGTAGGACCCGGCGAACTCGACGTTCTTGATCCACGAGAGCTGGAGGCTGGCACTGCCGAGGTTCTTCGCCGGACCGCTCGTGGCCGTGGTCGCCGAACCGGCGGTCGTCGCGGTGGTCCCCGCCGTGGTCGCCGTCGACGACGACTTGGATGAGCTCCCGCAGGCGGCGAGCAGGCCGCCACCGCCCAACACGGCCAACCCTGCGGCCGAGGTGGCACCCCTCGCCAGGAACGTCCTGCGATCGAGCTTGTCCGTCACGTTGATCCTCCCGAGATGTCCCCGTTGCCGGGGTGGTGGTCTTTCTGGTCTGCCCGCAGCGACGTCATGTCGCTGCGTCACCTGCGTCGCAGGTGACCGATGGCCGCCTGCGCTGATCTCCGCGCGCCGGGCTTGCGACCGGACCCGCCGGCGCGGGTCGCGAGACCCACGGCCGACACGTGCCCGACGGCACCACGATCGACTCCCCCGACGATGGCGCACCACCGTAGTCCCCCGGCGACCCGGCGTCTTGCCGAAGCCTGACGAGGGTCCTCGCCGGTCGAGGACCGCTGCGGCCCTCGGTCGAGGGGGCTGCCTCCCGCGTGATCATGGCCGTGACGGTAGCGTCGGTATGTCCCCGTGTGTGCGCCCACGTTTTACGATTCGGTCAACGCTGTGTGAACAGCGCGGCGGCGCACGCGCCCGACCGCGGGAGGATGAGCGGGTGAGCGATGCCGAGGTGGCCGATCTGGTGGTGGTCGGCGCGCAGTGCGTGGCCACGATGGACGACGAGCGCCGCGAGCTGCCCGGGGGCTGGGTCGCCATCACCGGCGGGTTCGTCACCGGGGTCGGTCCGGCTGGTTCCGAGCCGCCCGCATCCCGCACGCTGCGGGCCCACGGGTGCCTCGTCACCCCGGGGCTGATCAACACCCATCACCACATCTACCAGAACCTCACCCGCTCGTACCGTCCAGCGGTCAACGGCGACCTGTTCACCTGGCTGAGCACCCTCTACCCCGTGTGGTCGCGCCTCGACGAAGAGGCCGCCTACGTGTCGGCGTGGATCGGCCTCGCCGAGCTCGCGCTCGGCGGTTGCACGACGACGACCGATCACCTCTACGTCCACCCCCGCGGCGGTGGCGACCTGATCTCGGCCACGATCACCGCGGCCACCGAGCTCGGGATGCGCTTCCACCCGACGCGGGGATCGATGAGCCTCTCGCAGAAGGACGGCGGGCTCCCGCCCGACTCGGTCGTGCAGGATGACGACGAGATCCTCGCCGACTCCGAGCGCCTCGTGCGACGCTGGCACGATCCCGCGCCGGGCGCGATGGTGCGCATCGCCCTGGCACCCTGCTCGCCGTTCTCGGTGACACCCGCGCTCATGCGGGCCACGGCGGAGCTGGCCGAGCGGCTCGATGTGCGCCTCCACACCCACCTGGCCGAGGACCACGACGAGGACCGATACTGCCTGTCCACCTTCGGGCGGCGGCCGATCGACCACTTCGAGGAGGTCGGCTGGGGCTCGGAGCGGGCGTGGGTCGCGCACTGCATCTTCCCGAACGACGACGAGGTCGGGCGCCTCGGCCGGTGGGGCACCGGCGTCGCGCACTGCCCGAGCTCCAACATGATGATCGGCCAGGGTCTGGCCCCCGTCGCCGAGCTGCGGGCCGCGGGCTCCCCCGTCGGGCTCGGCTGCGACGGTTCTGCGTCGACGGACTCGGCCTCGCTGTGGATGGAGGCGAGGGCCGCCCTGCTGCTCGGCCGTCTGCGCAAGGGCCCCGCGGCGATGGGTGCCCGCGACGCCCTCGAGATGGCCACCCGGGGCAGCGCCGGCTGTCTTGGCCGTGCGGCTGAGCTCGGCCAGCTGACGCCCGGCGCGGTCGGCGACCTGGTGTGCTGGCCGCTCGAGGGCATCGCCTTCGCGGGGGCGCTCACGGACCCGGTCGAGGCCTGGCTGCGCTGCGGCCCGGTCGCGGCCCGCCACACCGTGGTCGCGGGCAGGGCGGTGGTCGCCGACGGCCATCTGGTCGATCCCCACCTCGACGAGATGCTGGTGCGCCACCGGGCCTTGGCCGCCCACCTCCAGCAGGTCGACTGATCGGCGTGACCACCCCGAAACCTCGACCGCCTAACGTCGGGTGGCGCGAGCGGGAGGTGGCTGCGGGCATGACGGCGACGGGCAGGACCGAGACGGGCCGGACGGAGGCGGTGCTGGTCGGCGGCCGGGTGATCGACCCCGCGTCGGGATGGGACGGTTTGGCCGACGTCGTCATCGCCGGCGGGCGCATCGCGGCGGTGGGACCGGGGCTGGCGGACGCCCACCCCGACGCACGGCGCCGCGACGTGGCCGGCAGGATCGTGACCCCCGGGCTCATCGATCTCCACACCCACGTCTACCCGGGCCTCGGGGACTTCTGCGTCCATCCCGACGATGCCGGCGTGCGCCGGGGGGTCACGACCGTGATCGACGGGGGCACGAGCGGCGTCGCCACCTTCGGGCTGGCCCGCAAGTGGATCGACGATCCGTCGGTGGCGACCCGGATCCTCGCCTTCATGGACCCGTGCCAGCTCTACCTGGCGACCAAGGACTTCATCTGCCACCGCCTCGAGATCGCCAACGACCCGCGCAACCTGGACCTCGACCGCGCCGCCGAGGCCCTCGAGACGCACCGCGACGTCGTGGTCGGCCTCAAGGTGCGGGCGTGCTCGACCACCGACGCCGACACGTCGCCGTTCGTCGAGGGAGCCAAGGAGGTCGCCGGCAAGCTCCCGGTGATGGTCCACCTGGGCCGGTTTCCGCACACCGCGACCATCCCGACCGGAGCCCTGCTGGCCACGCTGCGCCCGGGCGACATCATCACCCACGCCTTCCGTGGGGCGTCGGGGGTCCTCGGTGCCGCGTCCGGCAAGGTGGTGCCGGCGTTCGAATCCGCCGTCGCCGGCGGCTTGCGCCTCGACGTCGGGCACTCGGCGACCGACTTCCGCTTCAGCGCGGCGCGGCAGCTCTTCGACCAGGGCTACCTGCCGACGACGATCTCGACGGACCTCAACATCTTCAACATCGACGGGCCCGTCCTGTCGCTGGCGGAGACGATGACCAAGGTCTGGGCCCTCGGCGTCCCCCTCGCGGACGTGGTCGCGATGGCGACGGTCCGCCCGGCGGAGGTGATCGGCCGGGCGGGGGTGCTCGGCTGCCTCACCCCCGGGTGCGAGGCCGACGTGACCGTGCTGCGCATCGACGAGACGCCGGCGGAGGTCTCCGACGGCTACGAGACCATGGCCGTCGAGCGCCGGCTGGTCGCCACCGGGTGCCTGCGCGCCGGCACCTGGTACGACGCGGCCGCCTGAGCGGCCAGCCGCCGCGGAGCGGCCGGAGCGCGGCCGGAGCGCGACCGGCCGGGGTAGCCTCCCTCAGGTGCACCCGCTCCTCGACGCGCTCGCCCCCGTGGCCGACGAGCTGGGGGCGGTGCTCGTCGAGCCGTCGGAGCTCGCGCCGGGCGACCTCGCCCTGCACTGGCAAGGGGAGGTGGTCGGCGGCTTCCGGATGCCAGGGCTGCACGGTGCGCTGGAGCGCATGATCGCCTCCGTGGAGCGCGAGCTCGACGGGAGCCTGGCCACCCTCAGCCGGGAGGACAAGCAGCTCGCCGTCCGGCTCCTCCACGATCGGGGTGCGTTCACCGTCCGGCGAGCGGTGGAGGACGTGGCGGACGCGCTCGGCGTCAGCCGCTTCACCGTCTACAACTACCTCAACGCCCTCAACGGGGAGGCGCCGCCGTCCGCGCCAGGAAGCGACCCCAGCCACGCTCGCCGCTGAAGGCGCCGTCGCGGGCGACGACCCGGCCCCGGCAGGTGACGAGCACCGGCCACCCGGTGGCGACGCGCTCCGCGTAGGGCGAGTGGTCGACCGCCATGTCCAGGCTCGCCGCGTCCAGGGCCTGCGCCCGCTGCGGATCCCAGACGACGACGTCGGCATCGGCGCCGGGTTGCAGCGAGCCCTTGGCCGGCCACATCCCGAAGGTGCGCGCCGGCGCCTCCGCGCAGAGCCGGACCCAGTCCTCGGCGGTGATCCGACCCGCCCGCACCCCTTCCCAGATCAGGGCCATCCGGGTCTCGACGCCGGGGAGGCCGCCGGGGATCTCGGTGAAGTCGGCCCATCCCCCGGGTCGAAGCGCCGTGCCGGCGCGCCGGTCCCGGACCCAAAACGGGCAGTGGTCGGTGGCGACGGTGTGCACCGCACCGTTGCCGAGGCCCTCCCACAGCTCCTCGCGGTGCCAGGGGTCCCGCAGTGGCGGGGTGCAAACGAAGTCCTCGCCGTCGGGCCCGGCCAGCCGGGCGGTGTCCAGGTACAGGTACTGCGGGCAGGTCTCGGCCATGATGTCGACGCCCCGCTCGCGGGCCTGGCGGACCGCCGCGAGCGCGGGCGCGGACGACACGTGGACGATGTACACGCTCACCCCGGCCACCTCGGCCAGCGCCGCGGCCCGGGCGGTGGCTTCGCCCTCCAGGATCGCCGGTCGGGTCCGGGCATGCTCGATCACGCCGGTGCGCCCTTCGGCAAGCGCCTGGCGCCGGAGGGACTCGATGGCTCCGCCGTTCTCCGCGTGGAGGGTCACCAGGCCGCCGTGGCGGCCGGCGGCGCGCATCACGTCGAGGATCACGCCGTCGTCGACCTGCAGCACGTCCGGGTAGGCCATGTACAGCTTGAAGGAGGTGACGCCCGCCTCGACGCAGCGGGCCACGGTGCGCTCGGGGACGGCCTCGGTGAAGGTCATGTGGAGACCGACGTCGACGTTGGCCGGCTCCGCCCACCGCTGCCAGGTGGCGAGCGCTCCGAGCGGGTCCTGGCCGCGGTAGGCGGTGACGTAGTCGACCACGGTGGTCGTTCCACCCACCGCGGCCGCGGCCGTACCGGTGTCGAAGTCGTCGGAGACGCGCACCTGGCCCACGGGCAGGTGGAAGTGGGTGTGCACGTCGACGCCTCCGGGCACGACCAGCATCCCGGCCGCGTCCACCACCTCCTCACCCGGCTGGGCGACGAGGCCCGGGCCGACCTCGGCGATGCGCCCGTCGCGTCCGGTGCGCACGTCGGCGAGGCGCGTGCCGCCGACGTCGATGACCGTTCCTCCCGAGATGAGCACCCCGGTAGTCTCTCCGAATGGCCCTGGCCCTGGAGTTCACCGTCGAGCCGTTCGTCCAGGGCGACCCCGGGCCGCACGTGACGGCCGCGCTCGAAGCCGCCCGGGCCAGCGGGCTCGCCGTGGAGTTCGGCCCCTTCGGCACGACCGTGGTCGGCCCCGACGAGGTGGTGCTCGCCGCGCTCGACAGCGTCGTGCGACGGGCGCTCGAAGCGGGCGCCACCCGGGTGTCGGTCCAGTTGCAGCGGCGATGAGCGTCCGATCCGGGAGCAGAGTTCATCGTGGCGTCACACCATGACGATTGACAAACTGTTGAACAACCCCCGAAGCTCGTGCCGTGCCCGTCATCGTCCCTGAGACCGTCGACGAGGCCTCGGCCGCCCTCGCCGCCCATCCCGGTGCGGTGGTGCTCGCCGGGGGGACCGACCTGATGGTCGAGGTCAACGACGGCCGGCGATCGCCGCCCGCCGTGGTGGCCATCGACCGCATCCCGGAGCTGCGCGCCTGGCAGCGCCGCGGCGCCACCCTCCGCCTCGGCGCCGCCGTGACCTACCGGGAGCTGCTCGGCGCGGAGCTGGCGGCCGCCGTCCCCGCCCTCGCGGCGGCCGCCCGCACCGTCGGATCGCCACAGATCCGCAACGCCGGAACGGTCGGCGGCAACATCGCGACGGCGTCGCCGGCGGGCGACACCCTGCCGGTGCTCATCGCGCTGGAGGCCATGGTCGAGGTGGCGGGCGCCGGTGGGGCCCGGCGCCTCCTCCCTCTCACCGAGGTGATCGTCGGACCCAAGCGGACCTCCCTCGGACCGGGCGAGATCGTCACCGCGGTCGAGATCCCCGTGCTCGCCGGCCGCCAGGAGTACCTCAAGGTGGGGGTGCGCAACGCGATGGTGATCGCGTTGGCGAGCGTGGCGGTGATCGCCGATCCCGAGCGGCGGTCGTTGCGCTGTGGTCTCGGATCGGTCGGACCCGGACCGCTGCGGGCCCCCGAGGCCGAGGGCTGGCTGGCCGGCCGTGTCGACTGGGACGCCGGCCGCGCGCCCGATCCGGCGGACCTCCGCCACTTCGGCGAGCTCGTCGCGGCCGCGGCCCGGCCCATCGACGATCACCGCTCCACCGCCGCGTACCGTCGGCACGCGGTCGGGGTCCTCGCGGCGCGGGGCGCGGCCCGGGTGCTGGCGGCATGACCGTGTACCGCAGCGACCCGGTGGCCTACACCCTGGAGGTCAACGGAGTCCGGCGCGACGTGCGCGACGGGTGGCTCGGCGAGAGCCTCCTCTACGTGCTCCGGGAGCGCCTCGGCCTGCCCGGCGCCAAGGGCGGCTGCGAGCAGGGCGAGTGCGGGTCGTGCTCGGTGCTCGTCGACGGCACCCTCGTGTGCGCCTGCCTGGTGCTCGCGGCTGCTGCGATCGGACGGCGGATCACCACCGTCGAGGGGCTGCAGCCCGACCAGCGCGAGCGCCTGAGCCCGCTCCAGCAGGCGTTCGTCGACGAGGGGGCGGTCCAGTGCGGCTTCTGCACGCCCGGCCTCGTCGTGGCGGTCACCGACCTGCTCCGCCACAAGCCCCGGCCGAGCGAGCTCGAGGTGCGCGAGGCCATCTCGGGCAACCTCTGCCGTTGCACCGGCTACGGCCGCATCCTCGCCGCCGTCGACGCCGCGGTCGCCGGGGGTCAACATGTCTGAGACCCGCACCTCTGAGACCCGCACCTCTGGGAGCCGCACCGCCGACGTGGCGGCTACCCGCACCCGTGCCGCCGGCGGTCGCCTCGGGGAGTCCGCGGCCCGCCCCGACGGCGGCCCCAAGGTGCGCGGCGAGTTCGCCTTCACCGGCGACATGTGGGCCGAACGGATGCTGTGGGGCCACACGCTGCGCGCCCCGCACCCGGCCGCCCGCATCCGCGCCATCGACGTCGGCCCGGCGCAGCGCATCCCCGGGGTGGCCGCGGTGATCACCGCCTCCGACGTGCCCGGGTCGCCCACCTACGGCCTCGACGGGAGCGACCAGCCGGTGTTCGCCTCCGACGTGGTCCGCTACTTCGGCGAGGCGGTCGCCGCGGTCGCCGCCGACCACCCCGACGTCGCGCGCCGGGCCGCGGCGGCGATCGTGGTCGACTACGAACCGGTGCAGGCGGTGCTCGACGCCGAGTCGGCCATCGCCGCCCCGGCACTGCACCCCGACGGCAACATCTTCCGCCACCTGGTCATCCGCCACGGCGACCCCGACGCGACCGGACCCGTCGTGGTGGAGGGCACCTACGAGGTCGGGATGCAGGACCAGGCGTTCATGGGGCCCGAGGCCGGCCTCGCCCTCCCCGCCCCCGACGGGGGCGTCGAGCTGTACATCTCGACCCAGTGGCTCCACAGCGACCGCGACCAGGTCGCCGCCTGCCTCGGCATGGACCCGTCCCAGGTGCGCATGGTGCTCGGCGGCGTCGGAGGCGCGTTCGGCGCCCGCGAGGACGTCAGCCTCCAGGTCCACATCTGCCTGCTGGCCCTGCGCACCGGCCGGCCGGTCAAGATGGTCTACTCCCGGCAGGAGTCCTTCCTCGGCCACGTGCACCGCCACCCCGCGCGCATGTGGTACCGGCACACCGCGGCCGCCGACGGAACCTTGATCAAGGTCGAAGCCCGCCTGCTCTTCGACGGGGGCGCGTACAAGTCGAGCTCGTACCACGTGCTCGCCAACGCGGCGTGCTTCGCTGCCGGGCCGTACGTGGTGCCCAACGCCCTCGTCGAGGGGTGGGCGGTGCGGACCAACAACCCGCCGTGCGGCGCCATGCGCGGCTTCGGCGCGGTGCAGGTGTGCTTCGGCCACGAGGCCCAGATGGACCGCCTCGCCGCCGCGTGTGGCATCGACCCGGTGGAGGTCCGCCGGCGCAACGCCCTCGACCACGGCGGCCACATCATCACCGGCCAGCGCGTCGAGGGCGTGCTGCCCGTCGCCGAGGTCATCGAGCGCACCGCAGCGCTGCCGATGCCGGCGCCGCTCGGCAGCGACCCGATGAGCTGGCCCGGTGGGTCGGGGCGCACGACCGACGCCGGCGACGTGCGCCGGGGGGTGGGGTTCGCGGTCGGCTTCAAGAACCTCATGTACGGCGAGGGGTTCATGGACGCCTCCTCCGCGCGCTGCACCCTCCAGGACGGCTTCGTCACGGTCAAGACCGCGGCGGCGGAGGTCGGGCAGGGCTTCGTGACCCTGGTGCAGCAGATCGCGCGGAGCACCTTCGGCGTCGAGCAGGTGGCGCTGGCCCCCGCCGACACCGAGGTCGGCTCGGCCGGCTCGTCGTCGGCGAGCCGCCAGACCTGGATGTCGGGCGGGGCGGTCGACGCCGCCTGCCGGGCGGTGCGCGAGCGGCTCCTCGAACACGTCGCCCGCGCCCACCACCGCGCCCCCGACCTGGCGCTGGCCGACGGCCGGGTGAGGAGCGCCGACGGCACGCTCGACGTGGCACTGGCGGACGCCGCCCCCGGGGTGCGCTTCGACGAGGAGGTGGAGTTCAACCACCGCCTCACCCACCCCCTCGACGGCGACGGGCAGGGCGACGCGCACGTCTCGTTCGTGTGCGCCGCGCACCGCGCCGTGGTCGACGTCGACCCCGAGCTCGGACTGGTGCGCGTGGTGCAGATCGCCACCGCGCAGGACGTCGGACGGGTGCTCAACCCCCTCCAGCTCCGGGGCCAGATCGAGGGGGGCGTCGCCCAGGGCGTCGGCCTGGCGACGATGGAGGAGATCGTCCTCGACGGGGGCCGCATCCGCAACGCCTCCTTCACCGACTACCTGATCCCCACCGCCCTCGACATGCCGCCGGTCGTCTACGACGTGGTCGAGCAACCGGAGCCCGACGCCCCCTTCGGCGCCAAGGGCGTGGGTGAGCCGCCGACGATCTCCTCCAGCGCCGCGGTGCTCGCCGCCATACGCGCCGCGACCGGCGCGGCGCTGACCCGCGCGCCGGTTCGCCCCGAGGACATCGCGCTCGCGGCCCACACCAGCGAGGGGCGCTGAGTGCCGGCCCCGTTCGTGATCCGGGGCGGCACCGTCGTCGACGGCACCGGCAGCGACCCGCGGCCAGCGGACGTGGCCGTCGACGACACCGGCCGGGTGCACGCCATCGGCGTCGACCTCGATGCCGGCGAGGCGGTCGAGGTCGTCGACGGCGCCGGCCTGGTCGTGTGCCCCGGCTTCATCGACATGCACTCGCACTCCGATCTCTACACCCTGGTGCGCGAGGGCTCGGCCGCGCCGATCGGCGACGGGCCCAAGCTGCTCCAGGGCTGCACCGCGCAGGTCTTCGGCCAGGACGGCATCTCCGCCGCTCCCGTGGGCGAGGACGACGTGGAGGGCTACTCGGCCTACATCGCCGGCCTCGACGGCTTCCTCGAGCCGGCCCGCTGGACCTGGCGGGACTTCGGGGGGTACCTGCGCGGGTTGCGGGAGCACTCCTCCACCCGCATCGGCGGCCTGGTCGGTCACTCGACGGTGCGCCGCCTGGTGATGGGCATGGACGCCCGCCCGCCCACCGCCGACGAGCTCGCTGCCATGGAGGCGGCGGTGGACCAGGCCATGGTGGCGGGTGCCCTGGGCCTGTCCACCGGCCTGGTGTACGCGCCCGCATCGTTCGCGGCGACCGACGAGCTCATCGCCCTCTGCCGGGTGGTGGCCGCGCGGGGCGGGCGCTTCTTCGTGCACGTGCGCTCCGAGAGCGACCGGGTCATCGAGGCGACCGAGGAGGTCATCGAGGTGGCCCGGCAGACGGGCGTGCACCTGCACTACAGCCACATCAAGACCGCGGGGCGGCGCAACTGGCCGCGGGCGGACCGTGTGATCGAGCTGGTCGACGAGGCACGCGCCGCGGGGATCACCATCACCTCCGACGTGCACCCCTATACCGCGGGATCGACGACGGCCAACGTCCTGCTGCCGCCCTGGGTGCTCGAAGGCGGCCGAGATGCGGCGATCGCCCGCCTGGGCGACGCCGCGGCGCGCGCCCGCATCCGCGAGCAGCTCATGGGCGACACGACGAGCTGGGACAACTGGTGGGCGTTCTCCGACGGGTGGGACGGGCTGCGGGTGGCGGCCGCGAAGCGCCACCCGCAGATGGCCGGGCGCAGCTTCGCCGAGATCATCGCCGGCGCCGGCGTGGGCGATCCCCTCTCGGCGGCCGGCTTCGACGTCATCTTCGACCTGCTCGCCGTCGAGCAGCTCGCGGTGTCGCTCGTGTCGTTCAACAACACCGAGGACAACCTCGCCCGCTTCCTGGCCCAGCCGTACTGCACGGTCGGCTCCGACGCGCTGGTCAACCCCGACGGTCACCCGCACCCCCGGTTGTACGGGACGTTTCCCCGCGTGCTCGGCCGCTACGCCCGCGATCGCGGCGTGCTGTCGCTGACCGAGGCCATCCACGCCATGACCGGCCGTGCCGCGGAGGCGCTGGGGCAGCCCCACCTCGGTCGACTGGTCCCGGGCGGCGCCGCGGACCTCGTGCTGCTCGACCCGGCGACGGTCGCCGACCGGGCGACCTACGACAACCCGCGGCTGCCGCCCACCGGGATCGAGCGCGTCTGGGTCGGGGGGCGACCGGTGGTCACCGGTGGTCGGCTCGCGCCGGACGTCCCGCCGGCCGAGCGCTGACCCAGCGGGGAAAGGGGGCCCGGGCGCTCAGCTGTCGTCGCGGCGCGACGAAGCCCGCCAGCCCCGGGCCAGCCAGCCGCCCACGAATCCGACCACGGTCGAGATGAGGATCACCACGATCACCGACTCGCGGGCGGACCAGAGGATGAAGCTCACCTTGACCTTGCGGGTGTTGGTGGCGATGAAGGCGATGAACAACCCGATCACGACGAGGACCGCGGCCGCCTTGAGCTGCGCGGGGCGCTTCGAGCGGCCGTGCCCGGGGCCGGCGGCGTCCCCGGGGAGCCCCGGGGGCGGCGGAGCAGTGGTCATGGTGCGACCCTAGCCCTGCGGCCCCCGCTGCGGTCGAAGCACTACCCTCCCCCCGACCGACGCTGGAGGACCCCCGAGATGCCCGACGCCCTGATCGAACGCGATGGCCCGACGATGGTCATCACCATGAACCGCCCCAAGCGCTACAACGCCCTGACCGGCGCGATGCTGATCCGGATGCACGACGCCATGGTCGAGGCGTCCGAAGACCCCGAGGTCCGCTGCATCATCCTCACCGGAGCGGCGGGCAACTTCTGCTCCGGCGCCGACCTCAAGGCCATGGCGGGCGACGCCGAGGACACCGACACCGAGATCGACGTCGCGTCCCGCATGCAGGCCGACCCCGACCTGGCCTGGAAGGGGCTGCTGCGCACGTGGCGGCCGACCAAGCCGCTGATCGCGGCGGTCGAGGGGGTCGCCATCGCCGGGGGGACCGAGATCCTGCAGGCGACCGACATCCGGGTGGCGGGATCCTCGGCCCGCTTCGGGGTGAGCGAGGCGAGGTGGTCCCTCTACCCGATGGGCGGCTCCGCCGTGCGCCTGCGGCGCCAGATCCCCTACACCGTCGCGGCGGAGATCCTGCTCACCGGCAAGCACCTCACCGCGGCCGAGGCCCTCGCCATGGGCCTGATCGGCCACGTGGTCCCCGACGGCGAGGCCCTCGCCAAGGCCCGCGAGATCGCCGCGACCATCGCGGACAACGGCCCGCTGGCGGTCGAGGCCATCCTGCGGACGTTGCACGAGACCGACGGCATGACCGAGCAGGAGGCGCTGGACCACGAGTTCGACTACGGCCAGGCCGTGTTCCGCTCGGCGGATGCCAAGGAGGGGCCCAAGGCCTTCGCCGAGAAGCGCAAGCCGAACTTCGAGCGGCGCTAGGGCAGCCCCCGGCTCAGCCGCGGGCGGAGCGGATCGCCGTCCACACCCGCTGGGGCGTGGTCGGCATGTCGAGGTGCTCGATGCCGAGGTGCGACAGCGCATCGACGACCGCGTTGACGAGGCAGGGGGTCGCGCCGACCGTGCCCGACTCGCCGATGCCCTTGGCACCGAGCTCGTTGAGGGGCGTCGGCGTCTCCATGTGCACCAGCTCGAAGGACGGCAGCTCGGTGGCGCTGATGGCGCTGTAGTCGGCGAAGGTCGACGTGAGAGGGTTGCCCTCGGCGTCGTAGGCGATCTCCTCCAGCAGGCCCTGGGCGATCCCCGCGGCGAGGCCGCCGTGGAGCTGGCCCTCGGCCAGCATCGGGTTGAGCAGGCGGCCCGCGTCGTCGCAGCCGACCATGCGCAGCACCTCGACCTGCCCGGTCTCCATGTCGACCTCGACCACCGACACGTTGGTCCCGAAGGGAAACGTCGGACCCACCGGCTCGAACACGTCCTCGGCCGACAGCCCCGTGCCCGCTCTGGCCGTCACGTCGGTCCACGACACCGACACCGACGGGGTCCCGGCCACGTGGAAGCGGCCCGACGCCGTGTCGAGCACCACGTCGTCGACCGACGCTTCGAGCAGGTCGGCGGCGAGGCTGCGGGCCCGCTCGACCACTTTGTCGGCGGCGCGGCCGACCACGACACCGCAGGTCTGCGCGGAGCGCGACCCGCCGGTCATCCCACCGTCGGGCACCCGGTCGGTGTCGCCGTGGATCACCTCGATGCGCTCCATCGGGATCCCGAGGCGGTCACTCGCCACCATCGCCCAGCTCGTCAGGTGACCCTGGCCGTGCGGCGTGCTCCCGGTGTACACGGTGGCGGACCCGTCGAGGTTGACCTCCACCTGTGCCGGCTCCGGCCCCGGCATGGCCCCGGTGATCTCGACGTAGCAGGACATCCCGATGCCGAGCTGCTTGAGCGACCGGGCCTCGCGACGGCGGGCCTGCTCGGCGCGCAAGTCCTCGTAGCCGGCGGCGGCGAGCGCCCGGGAGAGGGCGGTCGCGTAGTCGCCCGAGTCGTACGACGTGCCGACGGAGGTCACGACGGGAAACGCGTCGGCGGCGATGAAGTTGCGCCGCCGCAGCTCGGCGGGGTCCATCCCGAGCCGGCGGGCGAGCACGTCGATGGTGCGCTCGATGGCGTACGCCGCCTCCGGCCGACCGGCGCCGCGGAACGCGCCGACCGGGGTGGTGTTGGTCAGGTAGGAGCGGGAGGTGAATCCGATCTTGGGGATGGCGTACACCCCTGAGGCCATGAGCATCGTCATCGCCGGCAGGCCGCAGCCGATGTCGGGATAGGCGCCGCCCTCTTGCATGATGTCCATGCGCAGACCGACGATGCGGCCATCCGCGGTCGCACCGATCTCGACGGTCTGGACCTGGCCACGGGCCTGGGTCATGCCCGTCAGGTTCTCGCTGCGGCTCTCCGCCCAGCGCACCGTGCCTCCGTGGCGCAGGGCCAGCCAGATCACGATCAGCTCCTCGGGCGACGCGCCGCCCTTGGCGCCGAAGCCGCCGCCGACGTCGGCGGCGATGACCCGCACCGCGGAGGCGTCGAGGCCGAAGATCGCCATGGCGGTCTGCTTGGTCCCGGCCACCCCCTGGGTCGACGCCCACAGGGTGAGCCGGCCGTCGGCCCATCGCGCCGCCAGGGCCCGTCCCTCCAGCGGGGCGGGCGCCATGCGCCGGTTGATCATCTTCTGGGACACCACCACGTCCGCGCCGTCGAAGATCCCGTCCACCGGGGGGAGGTCGAGCACGGCGCCGACGTTGGTCCCGACCTCGGGAAAGAGCAGCAGCTCCTCCTTGGCGGACTCCTCGATGTCCACCAGCACCGGGAGCGGGTCGTAGTCGACGACGACCGCCTCCGCCGCGTCGGCACCCCGGTACCGGTCCTCCGCCAGGATCACCGCCACCGGCTCGCCCACGAAACGCACCCGATCGCGGGCGAGGGGGTGGCGGAG
>Ga0075030_100000408_pt1 | contig 37039 bp, 39 predicted proteins | sample LitLauG_LLR_2012_FD_71393 | JGI IMG/M metagenome (GOLD analysis project Ga0075030, IMG submission 71393) | Freshwater sediment microbial communities from Pennsylvania, USA - Little Laurel Run_MetaG_LLR_2012 | ecosystem: Environmental > Aquatic > Freshwater > Creek > Sediment | place: USA...
CAAAACCTGAGACAAATTTAGAAGAAAATTCTGTTCCAGATTTGGATGTATATGTGATTGATTTACATTCAACTAAACAACCAGAAGTTCCTAAAGATCATGATGGTGCTGTCAGCAGATTCAATGATATAATATATCATGACAGAAATCTTCAAGAAGAAAAACTATCCAAATACATGGCAGACTATGTGGATTTGACCAAACAATTTCTAAGTCTTGCAATAAATAAAGGGGCAACAAAGGAAGAAATTCAAAAAATCTTGAATACAAATGGTCAAAGTAGAACATTTGACAAATTATTGAAGGGACAATTTCGCATATCAAAGCTTGAAAGAATAGAAAGAAAAGCAGATCCGAATAATATTTCAAGTAAGGTGTTTGACTTTACTGCCAGAACAATAAATGATCTGATACAAACTGGATATGAAGAGACCCTCAGTCATTTGAATCGAACATAGAGTAAGGTCTCGGATTAGGCCATAATTGAGTTTGATTCAATAATGGATATGACGTGAATTTGTTTGAATTATTTCGAGATAAAAAAGTAGGGAGGGTTAGTGTGTTTGTATTATCTGCGTTACTTCTCCAGTCTTGTTATCCAATAGGACTATGGGTGTTCTACCATGGTTGCCAAAATCAAACATGTCTCCAAGAGACTGTGCCCTGTTCACAAACGACTTTTTGTCAGCAAAATTCAGGTTCCAGTTGTCCAAGATGAATTTGAGGACTGATGTCTGGTCGGATACATGATGGGAGATGTAGTTTGGTTTTGCATATGGTGATACCACAAGCAGTGGCAGTCTTGGACCATATCCACATCTGTCTGGTTCGCCACCAACGGTTTTGTTGCCTCCACATGTTGGAGCAAAGTCATGGAGCGGATCGTTTGAATTGTTGACAATTGGTGGCATCACGTGGTCATACAAACCGTCTGAATCATCATATGTGATAAAGACTGCAGTGCTTGACCATTCTGGACTCTGTTCCAAGTTGTTTAGCGTATTGGTGATAAACAGCTGCTCGTCAAGTACGCTAGAGTCGCCTGGGTGACCAGTTTGGGTCTTTGGCGCCTTTAAGAAGCTGACTGCTGGCATGTTTCCAGCGTTTGTTGCATTCCAAAAGTCATTGAGGTCATACTGGTGGTTTGCCTGGTCTGTCTGGCCTATCATGGCTACTGAACTTGGTCGAAGATGGTGCGGGTTTGCAGTGGAATTGTAGTACATGAATGGATCATAGTGCGAGCCATAGATTTTCTCAGTGGCATTGTCCGTTGCAGTTCTTTGGCCTGTTGCAGCACATACTGCCTTGTGGGCTGGATTGCCATCCCATGGAGTTGTCGGCTTAAAGCCTGCGGAGAACCAGCCCCATGTTATGCCATTTGCATTTAGGGAGTCTCCCAAGTTCGGGCCAGTGAGAAGTACTGCTTGAGCAGGTGCAGCTTTTGCACAGTCATCTAGAACTGATTCAACGTTTGCAAGTAGTACGCCATTTGCAATTGAACCATCTAATACACCGCCTGTGTCGCCTGAAACTAGGTTGGTGTGTCCCAATAGGGTTGCACCAAACTGTGTGTCAAAATAGTTGTCGCTCATGGCAAAGTGCTGCGCAATGTTCCAAAGCCCTGTAACCGAGTTTCCATCGTAGTAGCTCATGGTTTCGTTTCCATTGTTGCCAGGATTGCAATTGAATGGATTAACTGCGTGTGTATCCACCTCACCAGCTCCGGTCTGCTGAACAAACATGTCAACGAGTCCTCCATCGTATGCCTTTTGCTCTTGGCTGTAATCGTTGGTTTCTCCGCAGAGAATTTCAAGCGATCTGTCCAAGCGAAATGGATTGTACAAGTTTGGATTGTGATTCAACAGTGCGGGGGTAAAGCCATTACTCTGTGTGGTGTTTGCAAATGGAACAAATACTGGTTCACCAGGAGGATTCAAGGCATAAGGGTAGGCGCCAAAATAGTGGTCATATGAGGTGTTTTCCTGAAATATTACAACCACGTGTTTGATTGGAGATTTTATATTATGTACTCCATCTGCATCACCCTTGATTTCATTACCGCCTTGTCCGATTGCCCAACCTGAGCCACTCAGAAAGAGAGATGTTATAAGAAGTCCTATGATTGTTGTTGTTAAAATTTTTGTCATTAAAATTCAGAATAGAAATTTATCAATTTATCAACACTGCAAATAGATTATGTTGCACTATTTGCAAGACAATGCGTTCATACATTATCTTATTATTATGAAGTTTACTCGATCAAATTTTTGCCTATGGTGAAATTAGAGCTTGGTATAATTCTATACGTTAGCATATGCTGGAAAAATAGACTACTTTAGTTAAGTTGTGATTATTTATTCAAATTCATGTCATGTCTTTTGTTATCTGAAAAATCAATCAGATCAGCAGATCTCTCAAATTTTGCTTGTAATATTATGATATGTCGAAATGACTCCAAGAAACCCACTGGGAACACTTTCCAAACCAATTCTGAGAATCACTTCAATTGTTATATATCAAGACTGTATAATATCATCGAAAACACATGGAAGACACACATGAATCGTGCAAAATGGAAGGTGGCGCAAGATGTGGATGTGGCTCAATGTCTTCTCACGAACAGTGCGGTAGCGGCCTTATGTCCTCTCATGGAGACTGCGGTTGTGGCGGTGGTCATCGTCCGCATTCCATTACAAGGATGTACAAGCATGCATACATGGATGCATTGTACCAAGCCCAGGTAGAGCGCATAAGAAAAAGAATAGATGCAAAATTTGGGACAACGCTTGACAAAATGGCAGATGCCGTAGTAGAGTCGTTTGGGAAGATGTGGGAATCAAAGATGGCTAAAATTCAAGCAGCGCAAGATCTAGACGCCAAACTTAAAACGATCCTTTCTGAAAAATATAAAGTCTAAAATAACTTTCCCCTCTGTCTTTTTTGTAATATATTTAGAAAAACCACATTACTGACGAGTGATATTATCCACTTTTAATGACATGGAACAAAACAAGTTACCATCAATTATGTATAAAAACCCAAGTCGTTTCATTGCCAAGATCTTGAATATCTATTCGTACTCTCATGAGACTTTTTATAAATTGAGTTCATCTTATCACTGTTACAACAAATGGACTAGACCCTTTATACTTAATTTGAAGGACGATCTATTTTTATATCCAAGTATACTATGGTATAATGTAGTATATCATGGAACAAAGTACGATTAAGCTTTCCAAAAAGCTCAAAAATGATCTCAGAAAACAAATGAACCATCCTGGCGAAACCTATGAGAGTGTGATTGCTCGACTTTTAAAAATTACTCAAGACGATGATGTGCTAAGTGACATTGTAATAAAAAATATTGAAGAAGGCATTGCAGACATCAAAGCAGGACGTGTGTATACATCAGATCAGGTCAGGAGAAAATTAGGTTTAAAGTAATGGCATGGGAAGTTATTTGGTCTGAGAAATCTGTTACACAATTAGAAAAAATAGACAAGAAAAACGCCAAGAAAATTTATGATTCGGTACTAGATTGCATTGAAGATCCATTTAAAGCGGTGATAAGATTAACCAATTCTCACTTTTTTAGACTACGTGTGGGAGATTACAGAGTGATATTGGATTTACAGCAAAGTAAGATGATAATCTTTGTTGTAGAGACTGATCATAGAGGAAAAATTTACAAGAAATAATCCAGACCAAATCTTTTTCATGGAAAATTCAATATGTCATATAGTACGACCAAACAGCTATGGCACATGGCGCTTCTGGATTTTGCATCCTCTTGAGATTTTAGAAGGAAACTTTTTCACATCTCTTTAGGCCTGAGATTTTATCTTTTTGCCCGATGACAAGAAAAATACTGCCACATCTGCCAAAGGCGGAAATTATTTCTGAGGCAATTCCATCATATAACGAGTTTGGTGTTGTATGATAAAACAATTTGGAGCAAAAATCACTTTTGTATTGTTACGTTGCGGTTTAATATGAAAAAGGCGTTGAATAGGTAATAGTATTTAATGAAAAAACTAGGTTACAAATAGCAAGACCTTGGCCATATATGCGCACTTTAAGAGCGTGCTAATACGATGGTAAAATCGTACTCGTAGCCAGTGTAAATGAGGCCGTAACCATTGGTAGTGCGCTTGTTGACTACGAGCCTAAAGTCATAGGCGCATGGGCCCATCTCTAAGCTATTGTAGACGGATCCATAGTACCTTATCTTAAGACTGCTTGATCCTTGCCACTGGTTTGATCCATTGATGTGAGCAGAATAGTTATCATAGGCTGGATTAGGCCCAGTTGGGGGCGGCATTACATATTGATTGTTTCCCCAGATCGCATTGAGTGCATAGTCTCTTAGGTGTCCTAGTACATCATACACCTCAAAATCTATCTCTAGGTAATCAGAAGCTGAACTACCCAGGTTTGCAGTCTGACACGCGGTTATGGTACTCCCGTTCACTGTTGCCCCTGTTATTGCTACGGGAGTTGGAGGTGTGTTGTCTATCTGAACCTTTATTGTGCCATATGCTGGGTCGACGTATGTAGTCTCCCAAGTTGCTACAGTTACTCCTATTATGGATGGAATAGCTCCTCCCTGATAGCCTATAACCCTCAGCGTCTGAGGTCCGGTCGTTAGTTTCGTAGTATCAAGCTCTGCTATAAGGTCAGGAAATGCCCAAGGTTTTATCCCCGGGTTGTCTGGCAGTACGTACAAGTCGCTAACCCCGCCAACGGTGGTCGGTCCCATAGATTGGACTATCCAGTTTTCGGTGATTGGGTCATAGTAGCTATTGTTGAGAGGGTCGGTTACATCCGTCCACGGTCCTGGACCATTGGGTCCTTGTACACCGGGGGTCCATTGAACTTTGTAGTATGTAGCACCCAAAGCTATCAGTCCCGATCCGAACCATCCTCCTATCCAGAGAGTCCCCCCAAACGGCATGTCAGAGTCTTGGGTTGGATAAGTATATGGTGCCACTCCTTCGTTTGGATATGCGTAGCCATTAGTCTGACTAATCGAGCCTGCCACTATGTTGCCTACTCTGGTAAATACAAAGTACGAACCAGTTTGCTGTCCCACTGGCGGAGGATTAATAGTTATCAAATTCCCACTAGCCTTGATGTTAACGTTTACCACATCAGCTATGGCCCAACGGGTGCTAGTGGCTGGATTTTCGCTGTAGATGAAAGTGGTTGTTCCACCAACCGTCTGAGAAACACGCAGAATGATATTTGGTCTTGGAGGTGATGGGAAGACAAATGGTGCAGAAAAGTGGCCACTCGTGTCGGTTGTGGCTGTGGCTAGAAGGGTAGTCGTGTACACGCCAGGAGATGGATTGTTGACCTGGAACACCTCGGTTTGTGCATAAGGAACTGGCTGTCCGCTAGTTATTGATACCACGGTTCCTTGGACTAGAAAGTGAGCCAATATGCCATTACCTCACTTGTTCGGCTCCTATGCGAGCTAGAACTGTCCCTGTGGGGGCAAGTTGGATTGGGAACCGTAGTATGCCCTCCTTCCTAGGGAAGAATACTGGAAGCGGATAATGCGCAAGTATTGGAGGTGCACAACAAGGCTGTTTTGCCGTGCGTTTGGGTTGAGTTCCAGACCCTGCGTTCAGTGTAAGACCGCCGACTAGCTTGCCGTCAGCAATGATGTCGAGGGTTAAATGTTGGGCCTTGTGCTGGCCTTCAGGTTGAACAATCGCTAGCGTCACAAACTTCTCTTCGCCAGCTTGTAATGTAAACTTCACTCTCGCATCAGATATGAGGGCCTTGTCATCTCGCTTTACATTGCCACTAGCCTTATCTTTGTCCTTGTCTTGACGTGCACGTTCTAGTCCGCGCAGGTTCAAGGTCCATTTCTCTGGTAGATGGGCTACGATCTCAAATGTCTTTGGGTCTGTATCGCTGTTTGCCACCAAAAGAGGCACTATCGGGAAGGGTGAGGCCGAGATTACGTTGCTAAAGTTACTCTGAGTACCATTGCCTGGGCTGAGTTGAACCAAAACACAAAAGTGATTAAAAGCCCCCAGCGGAAGCGGCCAAAGACCTCCATTCGTATCGGTTAGATCGCTTAGGTCCCATTGTACCTCGGTTTGCTGCTCAGATGATGGTGTACCAGAAGACGGCAGTGTGATGGAGAACTGACTTATCATCTTGTAATGAAACTGAGTCCAGACGCCACCCACAACTCCGAAAGGAGTAAAGCCTACGGTAACCTGTACAGTGCCACCAGCTGGACCTGTATTCTTAACTACAACAAAGAGCCGATTGGTCGCACTGCCCAGGGTTGGCTCTCCTGGCATATTGACTAGGGTCCAATACTTGAAAGGACCTGTTGTGTGCGGTGCGGTTGAAGTTGCCTCAATTCGGCTTCCGGTGTTATCTACAAAGATGTCGGGACTGGTCCATCCTGGCCAGAAATCCGGAAAGCCTGTCTCAATTGGAGTGGTATCCTTCCAAGGTGTGATATGGGGTGTAAATGACATTAGTTAGACCAATATGCACTTTATAGTATATATCATTTGTGTGTATAGTAAGCATATCTACAGAGCCGGCGCCTCCAAAGTAAATATGCATACATGCTTTGTGTGTTCTAGTCTTGCATGTCAAAAAAAGTTGGTTATGACTTCGGTATGATGTTGTTGTAATTGTTGAAAATTGTTTTCTATTAAACAAAGATGAAAAAATTGGAGAGACCGAAAACTATGTTATACCAAATTTTCTGCCAGCCTTTTCAAATGTATCCAATGACTGGAATATCATGCTATCAGAAAGCCAGTCTGTCACAGATATCCTAATTCTGGCAGAGCCTAGGTTTACGGTGGGATAGCGTATTGGCTGGGCAAATATCTTGTTATTTCTCAAATATTTTGCAAATTCAAGCGTCTTTTTCTCATCTCCTATTATGATTGGTATTATCTGGCTTTGAGATTCAATTGTATACCCAATTGACCTTAGGCCCTTGCTGAACTGTCCTATTTTTTTCCATAAACTAAGCCTCTTCTTTTCCCTGTTTGTCAAAAATCTCTTCAAAGCCAAATCTGCCAAAAATCCAGGCAGTGCAGAAGTATAAATGAAAGGCCTTGAGGTGTTAACTGCCAGGTCGATTATATCTTTACTTGCAGCCATGTAGCCTCCAAATGCACCAAGGGCCTTGCTTAGACTGCTGATGTAAATGTCAACATTTTTTGCAACTCTGAAATGATCTGCAGACCCTTTCCCGTCACGGCCTGCTACAAAATCCCCATGTGCATCATCTAGTATGAGAAACGCATTGTTCTCTTGGCATAATTTTGCAATTTCCTTTAACCTTGCAAAATCCCCGTTCATTGAAAATATTCCCTCAGTTATGACAAACTTGCGCTGCGCCTTTTTGCGCAACTTTTTTTCAAGATCTGAGATATCATTGTGCCTGTAAACTAGTTTTTTTGCATATGATAATCTGCAAGCATCTATTATGCTTGCATGGTTTAGCTCGTCGCTTAATATGATATCATTTTTTTGAGTCAAAATTGGTATAGCTCCAAGATTTGCCATGTATCCAGTAGGAAAAACAAGTGCAGAGCCCTGCGATTTATGACTTGAAATCTTGTCCTCAAGTTCTTTAAACGATGTATCGTTTCCAGCAACTAACCTGGAACTTGATTGTATCTGTGATATTTTATACGTTGAAGTGATGCCAAGATAATCATTTGATGACAAATTGAGCAGTTTTTTTCCATAAATTGTCATGTAGGGGCCTGAAATTTTATTATATAATAGTGTCCGGTACAGGTTTGCCTTCTTTATTTTCTCTAATTTTTCTAAAATAAAACTGGTTCTAGGCTTCAAGACCTATTTTTGATATCATCTGAAAATCGTCAGTCGGGGAATTGCCGCCAATTGTCAAGTATCCTCCTGTGATGATTCCGTTTGCACCTCCAAGAAGCACCTTTTCCTGGTCATTTGCAAGGTAAACCTCTCTACCTCCTGCAATCTTGAGTATTGTCCTTGGCATCAAAAATCTAAACACAGCTATCGTTCGCAGTATCTCTGATACTGAGAGTCTTGTCGAAATCTCAAGAGGGGTTCCTTTCTGTGGCACTAGCATATTGATTGGGCATTCCTCTGGGGCTAGTCCTGCAAGATCAAGACCTAGTTCCAGTCTCTGCATTCTTGTCTCACCCATGCCTATTATTCCACCGCAGCACAATTCAAGCCCTGCATTTTTGACAATGAGGTTAGTCTTCATCCTGTCGTCATAACTGTGGGTCGTGCATATCTTTGAAAAGAAACTTCGCGGTGCCTCTAGATTGTGGTTGTAACGTTTCACTCCAAGTTTTTTTAATTTTATTGCCATGTCCTGATTGATAAAACCAAGCGAGCAGTTGACCTCAATTCCTACATCTTCATTAATTTTTTTTATAATTGAAGTAATCTGCTCAAAGTCTTTCTCTGTGGGACCGCGCCATGCGCATACAAGACAAAAGCTCTTCACTCCATCTTCTTTTGCAAGCATGGCGTTTTTCGCTATTACATCTGGTGGCAATAGCTTGTACGTGTCTATCTCGGTTTTGTAAAATGCCGATTGGGAGCAAAATGAACAGTCTTCCTGGCATTTGCCTTTTTTGGCATTTATCAAAGCCTCAACATCTACTAGATTGCCGCATAATTTCCTGGTAATTTCATTTGCTGCCCCAGATAAAGCACAAAGCGAGTCATCTGATACGCTGATTAATCTTTGAGCTTCCTCTTGTGAAATCTTCTTTCCTGATAAAACCTTGTCACGGCAGGAGATGATAAAGTCAGTCTCGCTAGTCAATGTCTAGTCTCTTGTAAATCCATTAATTAAGATTATTTTCTCTGTAAACCTGTTATTTGATAATGGTTTACCATGAATTTGTAATATGCCTAAACTCTTGTGGGGCAGATGTGCGGTCTGGATTTTAGATATTTCTCTCCACATTTTTCGCATATGATATACTCCAAAGCAGGGCTGGAACATCTGTGCATCTCTCCTGGCTGTAAAACTTTGCTGCAGATAGGGCAAATTCGAATCTGTGGCATGAAATAATCATATGTCTATACGCAAGAGCTGATTATAGTGTTTTATGCGGTAATCTAAATTGCTCAGATCTGGGCTGACACATTTTTGATTGTCTTTATTGTTCCATCTAGCAGAAAATCCAATTCTTTTTCAGAGATTGCAAGCGGGGGAATTACCATTACAATATTTCCAAGTGTTCTCTGATAAATTCCGTTTTTTTTGGACTCTGTAAAAATTTTCTGCGGCAATCGTTTCTGAGGTGATACCGGATCTTTTGTCTTCTTGTTAGATACGAGTTCTATTCCCATTAGCAGCCCCTTGTGTCTTACATCACCCACTAGATCCAAATTGGATATCTCTTTGATTCGTGACTGGATCTGTATTGCGCGCTTTTTGATTTTTGATATTAGATTGTATTTTTTGTATAATGAAATATTTGCAAGCGCTATAGCACATGCAAGGGGATTTCCAGTAAATGTGTGACCATGAAAGAAATGTTTCATATCTTTGTATTCTCCAAGAAAGGAATCGTAGATCTTTTTAGTTGCAAGCGTAGCGGCAAGAGGAAGGTACCCACCAGATAGCATCTTTCCAAATGATACAATATCGGGAATGCTTTCCTGATCTTTGTATTCTATCATTGATCCTAGCCTTCCAAATCCTGTTGCAATCTCATCTAGTATTAACAAAACATTGTATTTTTTGCAAATCTTGCTAATTTTTTTCTGAAATCCCTTTGGGTATATGACCACTCCTCCTGCAATCTGTGCCCCGCTTTCCATGACAAATGCTGCAATATTGTCATTTTTAGCAAGTATCTGCTCTATCTTATCAAGACAGAATTCCTGGTAATCATCAAAGGAGTACCCATTGGGAATTCTATATCTGTTAGGTGAAGGCGTTCTTAAAACTGGAAACAACATGGGCTTGAATTTTGAAAAGAATAACGGTACATAGCCTAGTGACATGGCACCTGCAGTATCGCCATGATATCCGTTCTCAAGTGAGACAAATTTTGTCTTTTTCTTCTCACCTTTATTGTACCAGTATTGTAATGCCATCTTGGCGGAGATTTCCATTGCCGTGGAACCGTCGTCTGAGTAGAATACTCGGTGCATCCCCGGTGCAAGTTTTACCAGTTTTTCTGCAAGTTCCTCAGCTCTATCGTTTGTTAAATTAAATAATGAAGAATGCTGCAACCGTCTTGCCTGTTTTATCATGGAATCTGTCAATTCTTTGTTAGAGTGACCCCATACATTGCACCACATGCTTGCCACCCCATCCATCATGGCATTTCCATGTATATCGTATAGCCACATTCCCCTGCCTTTGGAAATTACATCAAATTTTGGCCAGTCTTTCATCTGCGTGTATGGATGCCAAACAAAACTAGCCATGGTGTTTTTCATCTGGTCGGATTAATAATGATAATCAAAATTCCAGTCCCTTGATATTTGTTATTTTGATTTGTTTTGAACCCAAAGATGTACAATAGCAATTGCTAAACATTGGTTTGCTATAATTATAATGGATGAAAAAGACTAGACGTAAACCTGAGAATCTAATGAAAAAAGAATATCTGGAATCATATGACGAATTGAAAAAATCAGTTAAAGAACATCAGGAAAGGGAAGAAAAGAGATTAAAAACTGTGCGCAAAAACTAGTCTTCTTTTCTATAGCTTGACGCCTTTTGATAAATCATATTTCTTATCTTGTGTCCCGTCAACCACTTCTTTCATTGAAGCATCATGTATTTTTTGAGAATCAGTATTATTTTTTACAACATCAAAAATAATTCTTATCTCTGTTATCCTTTTTACCATGTTTCCAAAATCTCCGATCTTGGCAAATGCATGATATCTGCCCTCTCCAAAACCTGTCTTTGTTACTAGACCATGTTTAAAATCTGTATACAAGGCAAGTTTTGCTATTTTTTCTTTTTCACCTAGCTCTTCAAATTCTCTATGTGTGAGTACATTTGCAGGATCTGCAATGATTATTTTACCAGTATCTACAGCAATTATGCCAATATCTTTCCATTCATAAGTTGGGTCATCTTTGTTTTCAGTCATTTTGCCGTCTCAAAAATAATCTTGTTTCTCTTAATCGAGTTCTTCAATTCTGGATAAACCTTTCACACTTGATTTTACGGTTAAGGTACATCTTTAGATTCATTTACGATACTTGTTGTTGTTGTTTGACATACTTAAGTTGTGCACATGTTATCTTTTCATTGAAACACATCATTTGCATTCATCTTTGCAATGGGTGTTACTAGACCCAACATGTCATTTTAGCATCTGGAAATTCCTAAGTTCATCATTATCGATGAGTTTAGATGGTGTGCTGAGAATAAGATGTCATGAATAGACAAGAGCTTGTCACTCTATTGCATGAATTGATTTCAGAGCAGAACAAATGTGATAGTGAGTTGTACTTTGAAAAGAAAACTAATTTTGACAAAAGAGATGATGCGATAAAAAAGATATTAGATTTGAATGATGCCTGATAGGAAAAAAGATTGGATATGACCATGAAGAGAGCCATCGAAATGTTGGAAAGGCTTGCCAATCATCCAAAAAAGAAAATATCTCATGAACTTATTTCAAAATATGAGCAGGATTACAAGGAGGGAAAACCTGATACTTTTGGTAACCTTGTAAAATTGCTTAGAGAGAATACGGAATCAGATTATGGGTATATACAAGGCATACTTGAGGAATTACAGCCAAAGAAATACTCTCCACAAAAGAAAAAGTAGAATGTATCATTAAATCTTCTTGTGTCTATATCTATTCTTGATGAATCTGTCATAATATTCACCATGGGACGATGCGGATTTTATCAAACTATCATAGATTTTTTTTGACACTCCAAAATATTGATAAGTTCCACCTTGTTGAAATTCAATTTCCAGCATTTGCGTGGATTCATCATACCCAATAGATCTTATATTGCTGGACTTAACCCGTGTTCTTTCCATGTCTAATCTTTATGTTGGTGTTTTCCTAGTCTGCAAATTGAACAGATATATTTTCCATCCTTGTCTGCAGTAAAAAGCTGAGACGTACAACTACATTCCCTGCATTGACATCTTTCAGTCATTGAATCTATGATACATTGACTAGTACAAAATAGTTGTTAAAAAATAAGTGGGATTTAATTGGGCTGTTATCAATTGTTTTTCTAATCTGTGACTGTAAAAGCTGGAATTTGTCTCAAAATCACATTTATTAGATATGAAGCGTGGCGCTAAGGTGGATTATTAAATAACATTTACCGCCGTATTCTATGAAATCTTTTTTTATAACTGGCACTGATACGGGAGTTGGTAAAACAACAATCACTGCAGCACTGGCTGCATCCATAAAGAAACTTGGAGTAGATGTAGGTGTTATGAAACCTGTGGCAACAGGGATTCAACAAAAAAGTGGTTTCAAATCATCTGATGTATCTGTTTTGTGTCAAGCTTGTGGGATGGATGACCCAGAAGATCTGGTAAATCCAGTCTTTATGCCACTACCTGTTTCTCCATATGATGCAAGCAAAATACTTGATATAAAATTTGACAGAGAAATAATTTTTGAAAAGTTTGAGAAATTAAAAAACAAGCACGAAATGCTGCTTGTAGAAGGCATTGGGGGAATAATGACTCCGTTATCCCGAGATTATTTTGTGGCAGATATGATAAAAGAAATGGGTCTTGAAACTATTATTGTTACTAGATCTACGTTAGGTACGCTAAATCATACCGCGATGACAGTCAGGACTTGTCATGATTATAAAATTCCAATCAAGGGAATTATCGTTAATAGTTATGACGAAAAGGGAGGACCTGCAGAAAAAAATTCTCCTTCAACGATTCACGAAATTACAAATATTCCAATTTTGGGGGCATTGCCATTTGTAAGAGATTACCAGAATGTTGAAATGATTATCTCTCTAGTTGAAAAAAGCATTGATTTGAAATCTCTTATATCTTGAAAATCTTTAACTTGGACTGTTTCTTGTTGGATAAGAAACTTATCAAGTCGTTTATTATATTTGCAAATGTCATGGATTCTTTGAGAGTATATATTTTGGCCCTCACTGGTACATTGTTTTCAAGAACTAGCCAAATGTTGTTTGGATTTGGTTGCACTTTCTTGATTTTTTCAATTTGAGATTGTACGTTGTCAATATTGTCTGTTTTTGGAAAAGACACTACGATGACATCTTGTGGTGAGACATCTAACGTCCTGGTGTCTGGAATTGCTATGTCTATCTCAACAGACTGGAACAGTGTCTTTCTCTGACTTGGAATCATGGACACTGTTAACAGATAATGCAATAACCCTTCTGCAACTGAACCCAAAGTATCTGATTTGACTGGCTCAATTTTTTCAATATTTGACAAGCAGTGCTCAAAAATGACTTTTATGACATCTGGACTTTCACCTTGAACAATATCTGAAAGTATTCGCTGCTCTCCATAATCTGAGATCGCAGAATATATCATTTCGCCTAATTCCAAGACATGTTTTATCTGGAGTGTCATAAATTAAAGTTAAGTGATTTTTGATTTTTTATATTGAAATATGAAAAACTAGTTTAAATTAACACGAATGATAAATGAGGTGCAAGACCATGATAAGAATCGAAGCCGAACTTCCTCGAAATGACCTGGCATCTGTTGTTGATGCCCTTGATATGCTTGGCATAACTGTAAACATTGCCAAGGTCAAAAGTAGGGGTAAAACTGTAGACTCTGAAGTTCACGCAGCAAAGGGTACTGGCATGTACAGATCTGAGCTTAGGGACAAATTTATCATTCAAACAACCGTCTCTGATAATTCAGAGCATGATGTAATTGAAGTGATAAGATCAAATTCTAGGACTGGCAAGATTACTATATATCCAATTATGCGAGTCATTGACATTAGCTCAGGAATTGAAAATGAACAAGGGTTGGCACTCAATGAAATGGATGGGGTTATACTTACTGCAGCAAACAAGCAAAAGACATCATTTCCGTTTGGATTTGGAAAAACCAAAGTAAAACTAGAGCCTCAAGCAGTGGCAGACGACAAGGGATATTATGATGTCATTGAGAAAAAATTTATTCCACTTGAAAATTTGGAATCAGTAATTTCTCAAGTAAAACCAATTGAAAAGTTTCAAATTTTAACACCAGATGACGCATTTGTAATTGAGAGCCTTACCAGAATCCAAAGAAACTTTTCATTATACAAAAGAAAACAAAGTGACTCGTATTCTCAGGCATTTCTCAAGTATGTCTCAAATAGATTCCTAAGTTTTTGGCCTGAACAAGAAATCAGTACTGCTATTCTCTATGTCGATATAGTGGGTTCTACAAAACTTGCCACATCTTTAAAATCTGAAGAGCTTTCTGGCCTCATCAAGGTCTTTTCTGAAGAGATGGCAGTTACAATATCCAAACATGCTGGTTTTGTTTTAAAATATGCAGGAGATGCGGTAATTGCATTTTTTCCTAATCTTAAAGAATTTGGCAACATGGCAGAAAATGCAGTTCGTTGTGCCCGGTCCATTAACATGCTGATAAAGCATTCGATAAATCCGATGTTCTCAAGTTTTGGATTGCCTCCTATTGATATTAGAATAGGAATTGATGTTGGCAAAAATAGAATCATTGTTCTTGGATCAGAGCCTGATCTGATAGGCCACGGCATTACAATTGCTTCAAAAATTTTACCCCTTGCACAACCCAATCAAATGACTATAGGTGAAGAGGCATACAAGATGCTATCATCAGAACTTGCCTCACAATTTACAAAAATTAATCCTGATGATAAACGATGGCGCTATACTCATCCTGCAACTGGAACGCTTTATCCAATCTATTTTTCAATTCCAGTCATGCAAATATCCAAAAGATAAATGTAACTTGTTATTTTTTGAATTTCTTACCTGCAAATCTGGCCAGTCCGAGTCTTTTCATTTCATCGGACTCTTTTAAAACTGAATCGTGTTGAACTTCTTTGTATTTTTTTAGATTATTTTTTAATTCTGGAAATTCGTTTGCCAAAATCTTTATTGCGTATAAACCTGCATTTGCAGCCTTGTTTACACCTACTGCTACAACTGGTGAGCCTGTTGGCATCTCTGAAATTGATAGCAGTGCATCCAATCCGCCAAATGCAGAAAACTTGAACTTGTCAGAATTTTCCTTGTCATTGTAGACCATTATCGGAACTCCTATTACTGGAATTGTGGTGTGAGAGGCAATCATGCCTGGTAGATGAGCTGAACCTCCGGCTCCTGCAATTATTACCTTGAATCCTTCTTTTTCTGCATGTCTTGCATAATCGAATAATCGGGTTGGCGTTCTATGAGCAGAAACAATTTGATCTTCATGTTTTATTTCAAATTCATCTAATACCATAGCTGCCGAATGCATTACTTTGCTGTCTGAGCTAGACCCCATTATGATTCCAACAAGAGGTTTTTTTGAATAGGTCACAGAATAAGACAAGACTGAATTAAATAATTAAACTCAGCGTTTTGTATCTGGTATTTTTCAACTATATGCTCTTAAATTATATCAGAGATGAACTTGAATTCCAGTTATGCAAAGATCCCCTTTGGAGGTAAGACGCGCATTTGGAGTCTTATTCATAGGTGTGGCAATAGCAGTTGGTTCTGCGTCAATCCTGAGTGAAATTGCCTTTGAGCACAAGAATCCTATTTTTTACTATGCCATAATCTGGTTTGGAAGTTTTGCAGTGACCTTTGGAATTATTATTGGAAAATTTAGAACAATGCTTTCTTCCATCAAGGGAAGGATGAAAAATAGCGTAAAATGGCCTCCCATGGTAAAATCTATCAATGGACTGTGTTGGGCAGCCCCATTTGCAGCCATAGGTTTAGCCCCTCCTCTTTACCAGTACTTGATCTTGCTTGGAATTGGTCTTGGCAATACCTCCACTTTTCTATTCATGAAAAAATATAGCAATCTTGTAAACATAGAACAAATTATAGTAGGAGCAATATCTCTATCTGCAATACCTATTGCAATACTGCTTGATACTTCGCTAATCTCTAATCAAACAACTGCAGTGATAACATCGAGAATAATGATTGCAGTTGCATATGGGGTAGGCGGAATTTTTGCCCTAGTTAAAAAATAAGTTCTCAATTTTGAGGTATGAACTTTATTGCATTTCTTATCTCTTGGGCTCTTTTTATTAAAAATTCGATATTTTTTGTATCTTTTTCATCTACTACGTTAAAGTGACCCAACTTTCTCTGAGGCTTGGCTTCGTCTTTGTGATACATCTTTAGATATACATCATCTTTTTGTTCGAGTGTTATTGGTTTGTATCTGCCAAAAAAATCTCTTGGTCCCAAAATATTGCCCATGATTGTATAGTGTATTAATCTAGTACTTCCAAGGGGCAATCCAAGTATTGCTCTTAGATGTTGTTCAAACTGCGATGTTTCACTTGATTGAAGCGTATGGTGACCAGAATTGTGTACACGTGGGGCAATTTCATTTATCAGTAATTTGTCATCCTTGGTTACAAACATCTCAATTCCAAATACACCTGCACCATGTAATACCTCCATGGTTTTTTTTGCTATATCTTCAGCATCTGAGGCAATTTTGCTGCCAACTCGTGCAGGAGCAATTGTATACTCTAGTATGTTGTCTTTGTGAATGTTTTCTACAAGAGGATAGGTCGCAATTTCACCGTGAATGTTTCTTGCTGCTATTACTGATACCTCCATTTTGAAATCTACCCATTTTTCTATCATGGTCTGCCGTCCAAGAAAACGCTGATATCCAGTTTCTATTTGTGTGTGGTCTTGTATTCTAAAATTTCCTCTTCCATCATATGCATCACGTCTTGCCTTTAGTAGTACTGGATATTGAAATTGAGTAATTTTTTCCTTGAGATCCTCCAATGATTCCACTGGTTTAAACTCTGCAACTGGTATGTCATTTTGACTCAAGAATTGTTTTTGAAGGTACTTGTCTTGAATTGTTTTAAGAGTAGTAGGCGAAGGATTGATTGAGACCTCGCCATGTAGGGACTCTAACACTTTACTATCTCCGGACTCTATCTCATACGTTATAATGTCTGACTGAAGAGATAACTCTACGATGGCATTTTTATCTTTGAAGTCCGCAACGATTTGTTTTGCTCCAACTCTTGATGCTGGGCAATTCTCGGTCGGGTCTAATACTATGACATCTGAGATGTATCTTGGCATGTTTTTTGCTGCCTCTGCCAGCATCATTCCAAGCTGTCCTCCTCCAATTATTCCCAATATTTTAGCCATCGGCATGCCTTAATCATGGTTTTAAAAATAGTTACCTGTAAGCTGGAACTTTCATTTCTAGTAACAAGTTTGAAAATAAGACACAAATGAATGAGATTATTGCTGTTTGTAGCGCATCACTCAAAAAATCCTAGGTTTATTTTTTCTATAAAATGGAGGAAAGAAAATGCAGAAAAGATACATTTGGTATGAAAAATTCAAACTCAGAATTGGTTCTCTGACACGGGTTACATCATGAATCTCATTCTTTATCCATAATTTTTGAGGGTTTGTAAATCTACTAGTTTTTAGTTGATCAATTTAGTGCAACTGGAATGTTTCAAGTCTCATTCTGTGCCTGTGGAAGGACTCATCTAAGGTTTATTAGCTATATCTAGAGAACGTCTTGTGTATGAAACTAAAGATTGCCATTATAATGTCTGTAATATCGATAGTAATGCTTTGTCTTTATGGCCTTGATGTGATTGCAGCCAACGGTGGAAAGACAGGGTTTCTTCCAATGAATGTGTCTGTAAGGGGATCAGTCTTTGGAATAATTCCATCAGCAATGCTGATAATCTCTTTTCTTATGACAAGAAAAGAGCCTTCAAAAAAATTAGGTATTTTAATAATAATTGGGGGCGCCCTGATAATTGTAGGTACTGGAATAATACTTGCATTGCAAGGAAGTCAGGCTCAAGACTCTCGTGCTGTAAGAGAGTTTGGTGCAGTCTTGGGGATTGGAATCATTATTGCCATATTGGGCATAATTAAAATCAAGAAAAGCAAAAATTAACTTTTTGCAGCCTTGGTTGGATTTTTCCACGTAGAGAAATATTCAAAGACTGGGCTGAATAATTAAAACTGTGACAATTTGTGCTAAATGCAATAAGGATGCAAGTAGGGTGTATGATTGTGAGCATACTAGAGATGAGGATTATTGTGTGGAATGTTATACTGAATTGCATTATTACATTACCGAGAAAGAATCTAAATGAACCGTCATGCCTTTTTTAATTATCTTGAAGATAATTTTTTCCAAATCTTTTAATTCAAATCTATTGCCTCCAACTTTATGAAGGCAATACTTCTTTCTGGAGGGTTTGGCAAACGGCTTAAACCTTTGACAGACTATTTGCCAAAACCGCTAATACCGCTTTGTAATTATCCGATTATTGAATGGCAGATACGTTACTTCAAGAAATTTGGAGTTAAAGATATCGTAATCTGTGGGGGTTATAGGGCAGAACAGGTGATAAAGCATTTGGAAAACAAGAACCTAGGAGTACGTTTGGAATATTCTGTTGAAAGATTGCCTCTTGGGACTGCAGGTGCACTAAAAAAAGCTGCCAAGTTTATTGATACTGACGACTTTTTTGTGGCAAATGGGGATGTCATAACAAACCTTGATTTGAGAAAATTAAAGACACATCGAAACTCTGTTGCAGTCATACCTCTTCGAACTACCTTTGGGATAGTACATCTCAATGGGCAGAAAGTTGAAAGATTTGAGGAAAAACCCGAAATGTTTGATTATTGGATGAATGCGGGTATTTATTATTTGAAAAAAGACATTATAAGGCATCTTCCTAAAAATGGCAACCTGGAAAATACTACCTTCCCTGTCCTTGCTGGGCAAGGTTCGTTAAATGTAGTAAAATACTCTAATGTTTTTTGGAAATCTATTGATTCCTACAAAGATATGGAGGACTGTGAATCTCTTATTGTATCTACCAATTATGAAAAATTCCTGTCTGTCAAGTGAGTAATATGAGACTTGGGTTTAGTCTGGGCTCTTTATTGTCTGTCGAAGAGATACTTGGTTGTGTAAAAATATTAAACAGCTACTCTACTGATTCTATCTGGATCCCAGAAACATGGGGAATGGACTGTGTCTCAATTTTATCAAGCATTTCAGGTGTGTCAAAAAACCCCAAATTGGGCTCATCTATTATCAATATTTACTCACGAAGTCCCGCATTGATAGCCATGTCTGCTGTAACTATTGACACTCTATCAAACGGGAGATTCATTCTTGGCTTGGGTACAAGTAGCAGACCAATTGTTGAAGACTGGCATGGTTTGGAATTTAAAAATCCGCTACAGAGAATGCGTGAATATGTTCACATAATACGTCTCATAGTTTCTGGAAAAAAAATATCCTACAACGGAGAATTTTTCCACCTAAATAACTTTGGTCTTTTAATTAAACCGCCTAGAAAAGAAATTCCAATATATCTTGCGGCAATAAATGAAAAAATGGTGGACCTTACTTGGGAGATTGCTAATGGAGTGATCTTTTATCTAAGGCCATTGCCGGAATTGAAAAAGACGATTAAAAAAATGCAAGCCACGAAAAAAATCGATGTTGCATGTCAACTAATAACGTGCGTTTCTGAAGATTCTGAAAAAGCAATTACACGGGCAAAGGAGACTATAGCATTTTATGTTTCAGTAGGAAAAATCTATAGGGAATTCTTGGCATCTAATGGATTTCAAAATGAGACAATTGCAATATTTGACGAGTACAAGAAATCTGGTTTGAAGGACAACTATAGACTTGTGACAGACGATATGGTAAACTCTTTATCAATAAGTGGAAATCCAGAGGATGTGAAAAGAAAGATACGACAATTTGCAGAGGCCGGAGTAGATTTACCAATACTTCAATTCAATCCTGTTGGTAAGGTGCGAGAATCTTTTGAGCTGCTAACCAAAACGCTTGCAAGTGATATGAAATGAAAAGAGCTGCAATTGTTGCAACTGGTCTTACTAAATTTAATAAAACCGAAAAACCGCTGGATTCGATAATGCTATCTGCCATTAAACCAATATTTGAAAACACTAGAAATTTGGATCAAAAAGATGTTGATGTTGTGCTCACCTCGACAAACGCAAATAAAAATTATCTGGCAAATATCATCTCAGAGTTATCTGGAATTAAACCCAAAATATCCCACTCGGTTGAAAGTTTGTGCAATTCCGGAACAAACTCGCTAGTCTCTGCATATGCCTATGTCGCCTCTGGACTTGCAGAGACTGCACTTGTAGTGGGTGCTGAAAAGACAGACAATCCTGGCCTTGTTCTAAACTGGGATGTGTCTAGGGGGGAATTCAGGCATCCAATTTTTTGGGCATCTATGTTTGCCAGTGCGCATATGAGAAAATATGGAACAAGTCTTGAAGATCTTGCCTATGTATCTGTTAAAAATCATAAAAATGCACTGGATAACCCATATGCATATTTTGAAAAACCATTTTCCCTTGATGATGTGATGCATTCAAAAAGTCTTACTGAAAATGTAAGGCTGCTAGATTGCTCCATGCCATGTGATGGTTCGGCGGCAGTTCTTATCTGCTCAGAAGAAAAAGCAATGAAATACGCTGATAATCCTATCTGGATAACTGGAATTGGCCAAAAAACAATCTCTGCAAGCTTTACAAAAAATGATGATCTGGCATCAATGGAATCAACAAAGACTGCCGTTACGGATGCTTACAAAATGTCCAACAAGAACGCAAGGGATGTGGATGTTGTGGAGCTTCATGACGCATTTAGTGTATGTGAAATTATTGAGTTGGAGGACATGGGGTTTTGTCAAAAAGGGCAAGGTTCAAAATTTGTCAGAGATTTGTATGATACAGGTAATAAAAAAATAAACCCAAGAGGGGGGTTGATTGGCGCAGGACATCCTCTGGGAGCAACTGGACTGGCCCAAGTGGTTGAAATTTGTCAGCAATTAGGTGGAAAGGCAGGAAAACGACAAGTGCCTGGTGCAAAAACAGGACTTGTACATAACATGTCTGCAGGTTCTACATCCTCAACTGTATTGGTATTGGAAACATGACTAGATTTGAAGCCGAGTTAAAAAATAATAATTTTGTTTGTAGTGAATGTGTCAAATGTAATCGTCTTGTATGGCCTCCAAGTGATCTTTGCAATAAATGCTTTGGAGATGTAGTATGGAGACCTGTTTCAAAAAAAGCAACACTTGTAGAATTTTCTGGCAAGGGTGAAAAGCGATTTTGCATTGGCGAATTCGAAAACAGTATTCGTGTATTTGGAACTCTGGAGGGAAATTCTGATCTTATTCAAGGACAAAATCTAAGATTGAAATATTGTAATTATGACGAAATGCCAAAATTTGTTTTCCAAGCCGATTAGAACGACAATGATGCTGTCAGGGGAACTTGAGATTGGATTTTTCTAATTCTAAAATTGGTATGTACAGGGACATGCCATCTGTTCCTATCTTGTCAACAAAATGGAAATCCCCTGTAAGCCTCTTTAATTCTATGAATTTCTTTGAAGGGGGGCCTTGGCTTGTGAGGTAATGTATGACGTTTCCTCCTATTGTACCTGTCTGTATGAAAATGATGTTTTGATTGTTGTGATTCACATGATATATCAAAGGTACTGCGCCTAGTACTGATTGCGACGAATACAGAATTACTTTGAGAAGATCTCCATATTCTTTGTATTTTAAATATGTAATTTGAGCATCATCCGTAGACATGTTTCTATTGCTTCAAATAATGACATATTAATGCTGAGAATTCCATGGAAAAGTTTCCTGGAATGATTTGATGACTGTGGCTATTCTCATGCTATGATTATACATTACAAAAAAATACTCACAAAGGTATTACTATAACCATAGTGTGGTTTTGAGTGGTAATACTTTTTGTTCTAGCCATGATTACTAGGATTTGTTAGAAAAAATTCCTTGAAGAATATTTCTTCCAAGACCTAGAAAATCTAAAGAGAGAAAAACCATTTAGAATATGAAATCTTGGGCCAGTTAGTTCGTAAAATTATCAAAATTGTCTGAAATTACAGCCTTTGACTAATTTAGACAGACATGATGTAATTATATTTCATTTTTTAATCTTAAATTGCGGACGGTAATTCCTCTAGTGCAATCATTTAAAATCCTGAACTTTATCAATAATGGTTTTGTAAATACAATCTTGAGAAAAGAGCTTGACGTTGTTTCCTACTACAAAGAACTACTCCAGACAATTGATAATACACAGAGGCTGCACGGGATTGACAAATCATCAGATAAAGAGCGCAACGGGGGTTGTGGAAAACACGGCGTATACATTTATGTCATAAAGAGATTTGATGAGAGGGGAACATTCTGGTTGCCATACTGGGAGTACGAACTGCTCTCTTCGATAGAAAATATGTTTCCCACTGGAACAATGGAAAAGCCGTCTTGCCAGGTCTTCATTGTTGGTGCAACAAGGTATAATCCTGGACTTGATGACATAGTATACTATACTACTCCGTACTGGATTGAAAAGAACATGCCTAGTTTTGACATTTTTGAAGGCAAGATAATCATATCAAAAAATAACGACATGGTAAATGCAAGACGCTGGGAGAAATTTTTGGAGACTGTACAAAACTTGAGAAATCATCTCTTGTCAGAGATTGATACGGCGTATGAGTACTTTCCATTTGACCTTGGAAATCCAAAATACTTTCTAACAGGTGAGATAATATGCAAAGAGTGTGAGGCAGTCCTAGCAGGCAGCAGACAGGCAAAGGAGCACAACCGTTTGACTGGTCACAAGATTCATTGATCAGCATTTTCCACACTTGAGACTATGTTTTAGAATTCATTAGAGAGTGCCGATCTAGGTTTTAAATCCAATTATTTGTTTTTGATTTAATGTATCAAATAAGTTACGTATTACAGTTTCATCTGTATTCATAATATCATGTTATCGAATTAGTAAATGATTATTATTCAAGATTTTAAATGGCTAAAAGATCACTCATTAAGAAAAAATCAACATATAGATTATTAGGTTAACTTCGATAGTGCTACACGTGAGTGGAATTTTTTCAGTTACCAGTTTCCATCTAAACCAATTAGCTCTTAGTTAATGTGTTGAACTTTTTGGAGAGTTAGTTCATGGCGATGCTGGAATGATTATACGTTACAAAAAATACTCTCAAAGGTACTACTATAATTACCATGAAGTCTATATCGTCAAAATTCTCTAATTCTACTAGTGAGATATAGTGACTCTAGAACACTCTGTAATGAATGACATTGAACCCAAACTTCGCAAGAAGAATAGTAAAAAAACCAATCAACGTATTGCACGAACCAGAAGACAACGGGGATATAATTGGGAAGACACACTTGTTAAAAGATTCAATAAAATTGAAGGCTGGAAGGCCTTTAGACTTGGGTCACCTAGTGTTGGACTGCCAGACATTCTAGTCGTAAGCACAAAGGAAAATACAATTTATACAATAGAGGCAAAATCTGGCACAAATAGCACTTTGAGGGTACCTTTTGATCAGATACAGCGTTGTTTGAAGTGGATACATACTTTTGAGTTATATCGTACAAGAAAAATGATTGTGGCTTTTAAATTCTCATCCAAGAAAAGAATTGGAACTGGGAAATATGAGCACCGCCAGCTTCGCGAGTTTTTCAAGATATGGGATGAAAAGTATCCTGTAACAGATTTTATTTGTACCTATGAGGGAGACACATATGCCATGTTTGAAGGTAAAAGAAGTCATCTGAAACTTGAGGATGGCATGATGCCTTTTATTAAAAAACAAGTGCTAACTAAATCGAATACTTCTTTAATATGATATTGCAGTAATAAAATGATGAGCTTTGAAGATTTTGTAGATGAGCGCAGTTTGGTTAGCCGGGATGCGCTAGCTACAAAGGAAATAAAATTAAAATTGCTTGAAGTTGAGGATGATACTTCTGATCATATTTGGAGATTCGGAGTCAGAGTTAAAGTAAAAAGAATCCTCATCACAATAAAACACATTGATACTCAACAGATAGAAGAAGGGGAATGCGATCTGCATGATGTTGAAAAAGAGATGAAGGAAAAAAGGCATTACAGTTCTACGAACAGATGGGTTCCAACGACAGATATCAAGAATGGGTATATTGTAAACTCAAGGCATGCCTCATTGCTTGCCGATGCAGTGGCGCTAGATTATATCACGATCTAGACTAGGGCAGAGATGAGGCTGTCTTCAATAGGGGACTTCCATACTGTAATTTTTGTTGATTTTCGGATTTTTCCCTTGAATAGTACAAAGTTTACTCTTTGAATGTCTTTACCATTCTTTAAAATCAATCTCTTTATCATTGGAACATCATCAACTTGCAAATCCAATCTCTTTTGTTTTAAAAATTCTATGAGATGGCCTCTCTGATTCATGCCGGGGGATGGAATGGCAAATGGAATTGTGTCTATATTTTTTGGTGTTTGCATTACTAGGATTTTGCTTCTTGATTTTACTATTGCTCCTACACATTTTACAATAAATTTTTCATGTGCAATATTTTTAAAAAACTCTAACATGTCTTTATGCACATTGACTTCTATTCTGTCCTGCTCCGTGGTTGAACCTATGCAGAAATATCGTCCCCTATGATATAATAATGGACTTTTAGAATCATCGTATCTAATATCCACCACTTTACCTACTATCATGACATGATCTCCTAGTTTTTCCTTCTTGACTAGTTTGCATTCTGCATTTATTGTACAGCCTGCAATTAGAGGTGTCTTGATTTTTTTTGGTTTGATTAATTTGAAGACACTTTTTATTTTTAATTTGTCCAGTTCTGTTCCAGAATACCCTCCTGCGATACTTATCTGGGTTGTCTGTTCTTGTGAAGCTACGTTTATCCCAAACTCTCTTGTTTTATCTATATTCTCGAGTGTTTGAGATCCTTCATGGATGAATACTCCAATTAATACAGGTTTGTACGAAATCTGCATCACCCATTCTGCAGTCATGATGTTTGGTCCTTTAGTACCTCTAGAGGTTATCATGCTCAGACCTGTGATAAAATACCTCTCTGGGTTGCCTGGAGTTTTTCTGCTCACTTGTTTATTTACCATCTTTTGGGTAATTGTTCTTTTAATCTGGTGTTTTTTACCGTCAAAGTCTATTAATTTGACTTTGACCAAGTAATTTTGATAGCGGCATCACTTGATCTTGGTTATTCCTAGATCGTGTCTACAGAAAGGAATAAAAAAATCCCATTTTTACGAGTGGGATTTGCAGTCAATCTAAAAGTTAACTCAAATGTGGCAGGTTAAAAACCATAGGCGACTTAACGTGATATTGTATCAAATTACAAAAATACCATTTCGTTTGGATCAAAAACACTAGACGATAATACTATCCCATTACAAATGTCAATAATGAAATTACTTGGAAAGACTCGCAGTCAAGTAATTCGCATAGAGCCAAAACCGAATAAAATTACAAAATACTGTATTATTGGCGTGGCAATTGTCTGTGCCGTTTTGATAATTGTATGTTTATACCAGTTCCAGCAGGCTCACAATCCTAAAAATTTAGAAGAAGGTGGTACCCTAGTACAAACATCTAACGATGGCATCAGTCATCTTTATCCTACCATACCGGGAGGAAGAGAATGGTTTGCCAATTGGCATACTCAGTCCCACAAAATTTACTCTGGTGCTTTTGATCCATATGACCCCCAATTTCAGGCACGAGGTGATGGATATATCATTGTCAACGGTGATGGCACGGCAAAGCTAAGTGGCAGTGCTCCACGCATGTATGTCTACGATCCGACACTGCAAAAAAAATGGAATAATGTAGAGATTACCCTTTATGCCAAGCGTGTAAGCGAACTGAGCCAAGTCAGTTCACAAGGAATTACTGCTGGAGCCCGTTCTGGAAGCCATGATGATGTCAAGTATCCTAATGTTTGTACAGACAGCACAGGATATCCAAATACTGCCTATAATGGAAGATTGACTTTTGACGGAAGGGCAGATTTTGAAAAAGAGATCTTGTACCATAGGGCAGATGCAGTCTCTGGTGACGGTTCTGGGACATCACCTGTAACAAATGCAGCTTTTTCTACTTTCTCAACTCCTAAAGACTCAACTACAGGCATGCATACCATGCCAAAGAATACTTGGATAGGATACAAGCTAATAGCAAAGGATGCAGGAAATGGAGCCGTAAAACTTGAAACATGGATGGACTTGACAGATGGCGCAAATGGAGGCAGTTGGAGCAAAGTAAACGAATACACCGATAATGGCGGATGGGGTGCATCATACTATTTTCCGGGATACACTGCAAACAATTGGCCATGTTCCCAAGTCCCAAAGAACGAGGTCATAAATCATCCAATGCCCTACATATTTGTCAGAGCAGATTCTGTAAAGGAGATTGACTACAAGAATTTCTCAATAAGAGAGATAGATTCTAAAGCACCAGCCCTTTCACACTAGAATTAGTTGGTAGATGACACCCCTACTTGAACATGTAATGTCCGGCAAAATGTCATCAAAAAACAATCACCGTCATTCAGATGCAAAAACTCTTGATAATGGATAATTACATGAATTATGATTTATCGTAAATTACAAATGATAGAATGATTGGTGTTGATATGGCACAAACATATCTAAAAAAACTAATGCTAGAGACTTGTAGCAGAATTTTGTCATCTTTTGTAATATTTGGAACTTTGGTTATCTCTTCTTAGATTTGAACAAACAGCAAAAGATACTGACATCTCAAAAGGCGCTGTCTTTTCAGTATATTTTAAATGTGTATGTACAAAAAATTATTTTTATTTTAATCCACTTGGAATTACCACAGGATGAAAAGTAATTTGGAGAAATACTGACAAGGTAGGTCGTTATGTGACAAGTGGCAAGCCAGCGGATAATAATGCTGCAAGTATTTTCAATCGCTGCTTGATACAATCAGAAGACGCTTTAACTCGTATTTGTAAATGCTGGCACACTGATATTATTGTGCGGCTCTTTCATAGGATAGATTAGGTCATTGTTGGGTGGTGGTGTTTTAATTCAAATGCTAATGTAACTATATCGTACAATGAACGGAATTTACCTTATATGGATTCAGGTAAGACAACAGAAATCCACACTCATCTCTGCATTCATAGACCAGACCGACTAAATCAAACGGTACAACATCAAAAATTCTAAACTGAGTGAACTGTATCTTTGGGAATTATTCGCAAGTCAATCTGTCAGGCGATCTTATTAAGATGCTAATTAAGGCAAGGAATAGTTCAAGTTACCTCAATTTCATATCTAAGAAATTTCATTGAAAATTCCTTAAACCATTACCAGCAAGATCAAAGCCATTGGGAGATGGTCAAGCGTTTGATGAATATCTATTTTTTATCTGTACAAATATGAAAACATAGTATATTGTATACGAAGCGGTTCTTTTTTACAGAAAACTTTATGAAAGCATGATGGCGAGTGCATGCATGATAAGTCAGGAAATCACCATAAATGGTAAAAAATACCGTCTAATCCTGACCGATCAGGTGCTTTCTGACGTCCGAAGGCTAAAGGCGTTATATAGTGCAGCATATGAGGATCCTGAGAGTTTTGACGAAGTAAGCTCTGCCATATCAAATACCATCACTCAGATAGCAAGTGCTGTGGAGCCCGAGGTTTCTGATAGTGATCTTGATGGCTTGATTCAGGCTGTAATGAAGGCTGTTGATGAGAAGAGCAAGGAAACAGAGGAAGCAAAAGCAAAACACCTGGAAGACAAGGCAAAAGCAGGGAAAAAGTCTTCTGAAAAACCTAAAAAATCAAAAAAATAACATCTGTTATTTGTCCAAGAAGAACCCTCATATTGGTTAGATTTGACAACTCTTCAGAAGAAATATGAAAACTCATTGTGAATGCGGTATTTGCGGCCATGTGTCTGAAAAGGAATGCATATCAAACGAGTGCACATGTTGCATCAACTTTCACATGCGCTCAGGTCCCAAGAAATAATTATTTCTATTTCCACTTTTTACATAAGGGCAATTTTATTTATTCAAATCATAAATTCTTTAGATTTAAATAAGTACCAACTAAATTTTGCATAATGCAGTCCCAGGCCTATTTGAAGTGCATAGATCCATCATGTGGTCTTCAGTATCCTGTAACTGATATCCGAATCGAATGTGAGAAAGGACACTTGCTTGATGTAAAATACAGTGCGGTTCCTCCTACTACACTCAAAGATGTATTCTATAAACGCAGGAATCACACCAACAATATCTTCAATGAAAGTGGTGTCTGGCGTTTCCGTGAATTGTTGAATTTTTGTCAAATTGATACTGAAGACATTGATCAATGTTCGAAATATTTGGTATCGCTGGACGGTGCAGAGGGACGACTCTCAAAACCGTATCATATGTCTAGGGTCTCAGACTATGTTGGAGTAATGAATCTCTGGCTTCAGCCAGAGGGATACAACCCAAGTGGCTCATTCAAAGACAACGGTATGACAACTGCTGTAACTCATGCTAAACTTGTTAAAATTAAGAAAATAATATGTGCTTCAACTGGTAACACTTCAGCTTCAGCTGCAATGTATGCTGCAAACGAAAAGATGGAATGTGACGTATACATTCCTGCAGGAGAGGTTGCCCCTGGAAAGCTTGGTCAGGCATTTCAGTTTGGTGCTCAAGTGGTAGAGGTAAAAGGAAATTTTGACGATGCATTATCAACCTCATTACAACAGGCAGGAAAAATTGGCGGTTATACTGTAAACTCTGTAAATCCATTTAGAATCGAGGGACAAAAAACAATTGTTTTTAGGGCATTGGAATTCTTGGATTGGAATGCCCCTGATTGGATAGTTTATCCTGGAGGAGCACTTGGAAACACATCAAGCTGTGGAAAGGCGTTGATGGAATTATATGAATGGGGCTGGATCAAAAAAATTCCAAGGATTGCAGTTGTAAATTCGGAAGGTGCCAACACATTATACAATTTGTATAATGGCAAGTTTGAAAATACTGAACTGCGATGGAATAAAGGCAAATCTGACACTGGACTGATTGAGAGATACTATGAATATATGGATAAAAACAATATTAGGCCAAAGACAAAAGCTACTGCCATACAAATTGCAAAACCTGCCAACATTCTCAAGGGACTACGGGCACTTGATTTTACAAATGGCGTTGTAACCCAAGTATCAGACAAAGAGATGCTTGATGGGATGGCCCTTGTAGGTCTTAATGGATTTGATTGTGAAATGGCATCAGGAGCTGTTCCTGCAGGAGTCAAGAAATTACTTGAAGAGGGAGTAATAAAGAAAGATGAAACAGTTGTAGGAATACTGACTGGCAGGCAGAAAGATTCGAGCATACCAGTGGATTATCACAAAAATCCGCAAAACAAGTTTGCAATCCCTCCTAGAACTTAGCTATTTGATATTTTTTCTATCTTTATGCGACTTGCTTGATTGTTTACCGCCTCTTCTACTGTCATCTTGACTGATTCTATTACTATTCTATCTCCTTGCCGCGGAATGTCTTTTAATTTGTCATGCAACAATCCGTTCAAAGTAGAATAGTCCTCACCTTGCGGAATGTCAGACTTGAGAATCTCATTTACTGTATCTATCTCTACATCTCCACTTGCCAACATTGTATTTTTGTCCAGCATTTTGAAATTGAGCTCTTCTAAATCTGTCTCATCCATTATCTCTCCTACTATCTCCTCTAACAAGTCTTCAAGTGTAACACATCCCTCAACTCCGCCAAACTCATCTACAACTATTGCCATGTGGGTTTGTCTTCCTTGCATCTCTCGGAGTAGTTTGCTAATTCTCTGTTCTTGTGATACAAAGATTGGTTTTCTGCTCAGAGATTCCAAAGCAAGCATTTTTTCATCCCTTTCCAAATGTTTTAACAAGTCTCTTACATTGAGTATGCCAACAATCTGATCAGGAGTATCTTTGTAGATTGGTATTCTTGAATATCCACTCTTGCTTATCAATGGCATTGCATCAAAAAGCAGAGTCTTTGCGGGGAGCATGAACATCTTTGTTCTTGGAGTCATGACTGCGCGAATGACAATGTCATCGAACTTGAGCGCCCCATGAACTAGCTCATGCTCGTGTTTTTTAAGCGCCTTGTCCTCTAGTCCCTGTTCTAGTATATTGTAAATTTCTTGCTCAGTGATTGGAGGGGGATGATGTGAACTTCCAAGCATCCTAAGTATTACGCTTGTAATCTTTTCAAATAATATTACAAATGGATAAAATATGTAACTGAAGGTAAGTGTAATGCCACTTACCCAGAGAGATACTTTTACTGGGTTTGCGTTACAATAAGACTTTGGAGCATTTTCTCCAAAGACTAAAAGTATGAATGTCATAATTCCAATAGATATTGCAAGTCCTCCGTTTCCAACTAAACCTAGGGCAATCTCTGTGGCAAGAGCAGAGGATCCTACATTTGCCAATGTAGTTCCAAGGTTAATAGTTGCAAGCATTCTGTTAGGGTTTGATTTTAGTTTGGAAAGCGCCGTTGCCCCTCTGACTTTTTCTTTTAACAGTTGGTTGACTTTGGCCTTGCTTGTTCCAATTAGAGCCACTTCTGCTCCACTAAAAATAGCTGATAAAGCTACCAACAATGCAAGCAATACTATTTTAAAAATCATCTCAGAATCCATTATAGATTACCTCGAGTATCTCTTGGGCGCGATGTATATTTTGAAACGTAAGTAATAATAGATAAACGGTCTGATTGGATTTCAAACAAATTGATATGTATTCTATTTTTGAACTGTCTCTTTTATAAGTTCACATTGGTTGTATCTCTTTCTGCTGTCATGTCGTACTGCGACGGAGTTATTTCTTTGCAAAGTGTTCTTCAAGGAGTTTCTTCTTTTCTGCCATGTGGAACAACTCCTCTGTATGCTTGAACGCATCTTCTCTTTTTCTGTTAAACAACATGGCCTGCATCAAGAGATGATTCTCAGGCACCACTATGCCGGTTTGATCATCCGAATACGTCAGTTTGATGACATCATCCTGAGCCTCTATTACATCTGCATGAATGTGAATCATATTTGTATCCTTGAAATTAAATTTTATAGTCTCTGCAAAATCTCGAATATCCTTTGTTCCCTTTGCTGTGTGCAGTGTTGCAATTCCATATTCATTTTTATACAAATCAAGAATTTCTTGCGTACTTGGTGCTGGTCCGTTAAACCTAACATCCATTAAATGAACATGCATCTGTCTTGTTGGAACCTTCAATACTCGAATAAATAACGGCGTGTCTACACCCATGTAGCTCTTTACGTCTTCATCATGATGGGGTTTTCTTGTCCATTCTATTGAATCTTTTATTGTGGTCTTGGTGTCTTCAAGGTCTGCCCATCTTCTTATGAGTGTGGCATCAAACCGCTTGATCTTTTTTCCATATTTCTCTTTGAGAGGTTGGAGTATTCTTCCCATTCCAGTTACATTGCAGCTTCCCTGCATGACGTATTTTTCATTAAATGTTTTTTCGTAATTCACGCGAGAGTTAAAGATTAAATTTGCGACAGATTCGGCTCCGCCTATTTTTTCACCTCCTTGAAAAATTGCTCTGACATTTTTTGGTTCATAAAGCATTTTTCTGTTTGAATATCCTACACCGCCTGGGGCTGCATCTATTACTAGATCACACTCTGAAATTACGTCCTCTATTGCACCAGAGATTTTATAATTTTTAAATAAATCCATCTTTGCTTTTGGAACATACACGCGAAAGCCTCGAGATATTGCATCAGGAACTTTTTCATCAGGGGAATACTTGCCTACTCCTATTACCTCTATGTCTTTATCATCTGCAATGAATTGAGTTATTCTGCTTCCAATTGAACCATAACCATTTACAAAAATCTTTTTCATAGTTTTCTGAGAAGAATGCCCATTTATTTGGATTACTCCTCAACAAGAACTAAATAATCTAAAATCATCATCTTATCGTTGAAGATTCATCTGCCGTCTATAGGGATTGGTGCTGGCGCTGCTATTGTAGTTGTATCTATTGTTTTTTTCATGTTTGGACAGGGTGCTGAAAAACCCAATACGCAAACTTTGGGGGAACAAACCCAGGGACAAGAACCGACTAATTCGTCAGGACAAAAAGCACCTCTTAACTTGTTGACAGGCAACACTTCACCAATACTAGGATCTAAAGATGCGCCAATTACAATGATAGAGTTTGGAGACTATCAGTGCTTTTACTGTAACAAATTCTATCATGAAATAGAGCCTGATATTATGAAAAATTATATCAATACAGGAAAAGTTCGTATGGTCTTCAAGGATTTTACTATAATTGGTCAGGACTCTGTAAATGCGGCTCATGCCTCTCACTGTGCACAGGAACAGGGCAAATTCTGGGAATATCATGATGCACTATATAATAACTGGGCTGGTGAAAATACGGGCTGGGCATCGTCTGATAACCTACTAAAGTTTGCAAAGCAAATTGGGCTTGATGGAAATGCGTTTAGTCAGTGCATGGCCCAGTCCAAGTACATCTCTACCGTTCAGGGAAGTCTTTCTGATGCAAAAGATCTGGGCTTGACTGGAACTCCTGATTTTTTTATCATATTGCCTGATAATACAATAACCAAAGTGGTAGGCGCACAGCCATTCCAAGTTTTTGATAATATATTCAAATCTGATCTAAAATGATGAGATTTTAAACATTTTTTCTATAAATAGGCAAAAAATGTCAATTTGTGAGATCAATTACAATTCTCATAATCCTTATATCTGCAATAAGAAAGCTGAATCTATTGGCTGCCGGTATAGATGACATAGCTCTCTACGTTCCTAGATTGTTTGTGGATGCCAGAGACTTTGCAAAGGCTCGTGGCATGGACCCAGACAAGCTCCAAAAAGGCCTAGGTGTATCCCGAATGGCTATTGTAGATACTAATCAAGACCCTGCATGTATGGCTGCAAATGCCTGTCTTAGAATAATGGAGAGAAATAAGATTGCTCCAAAAGATGTTGGAAGATTGTATGTTGCAACAGAATCGTCACTTGATGAATCCAAGGCAATGAACTCCTATGTGATTGGAATGCTAGAACAAGTCTATGGCAATGATTCATTTGGACACTGTGGAGGAATAGAGTGCAAGTTTGCATGTGTTAGTGGGTCGTATGCTTTGTATGATAATGCTAATTGGATAAGGGCAGGTGAGGCAGAGGGAAAAGCTGCCATAGTTGTAGTATCAGATATTGCAAAATATGACATGGGCTCTAGTGGGGAATATACCCAGGGAGCTGGTGCTATTGCAATGTTGCTAAATGACAACCCGCGAATTATGACTTTTGACACTAAAGTTACTTCAACTTCAATTAAAAATGAATATGATTTCTATAGACCGTTTGGAAAAGAGACACCCATTGTCAATGGTCAGTATTCTAACTTGCTTTACATGATTCAGGTCAAAAAGGCATTGATGGCATACAAGGAAAAGGCACTTTCCACTGGAATAATAAAACTAAAGGAAGGTGAGTCGATTTTAGACTATATTGATTTTATCAACATGCATCTTCCATACAGCAACATGGGCAAAAAGGCATTAACTTATCTTTTAAGACACGAGTGGCGTAGCTTGCCTCGCTGGAAGGGAATTATACAAAAAATGGGAATTCCAGAACCTGCACCAAAAGATCCGCGTGGAACGATTGAATCCATACTTGCAGATGAAGAATTTATGCAAAAAGATCACGAGTTTACTAAACGATTTACACAAACTGAGGAATTCCAAGAAGCATATGATTCCAAACTTGCAAGCTCCCTTGTTGCATCAAGCATGGTAGGAAATCTTTATACTGCTTCACTTTACATGGGCTTTAGAAGTTGCCTAGAGTTTGAATTCCAAAAGGGCACTGACCTTGAGGGTAAGAGATTCGGATTTGGATCATATGGGAGTGGAAGTAGTGCCATGGTCTTTAGTGGCGTTGTAATGCCAACATACAAAGAAATTGTCAAGAACATGAACTTGGAGACAGAAATAGGTGACAGGAGAAAGGTCTCGCTAGAAGAATACGAACAGATCCATGAAAGCAAACTAGGCCTAACTGAGAACATTCTTGAGGGCAAAAAAGAGTTTGTGTTGGTAGGAGTAGGAAGTACGCCAGAACTTCGTGGCCAGCGTAAATATGTGTTCAAGGACTAGCCCAGAAAATCAATCTTGACGAACAAAGCAAATCAACGAAATGGATACTATGATGATTTTGAATTATCCTACGAAAATTGAGAAAGTATGATGTGTATCAAAATTTTACTAAATTAATTTAGAAATATTGAAATTATATCAAATATTCACATATTTTTTTATTGCCGTTTCGGGATGTTTTTATATTTGGATTCGTACTTCCGCATATGAATGATATAATAGTTAATCCTTCCAACACGGACCTACAGAACTCGATTATAAACACGTCATTTGTAAAATACAAGGAAATTTTTGAACAATTACCTGATCTAATTCGCTCAGTTGACCTAAATGGAATCATACAAGAGTGTAATAATCGGTATGCTGAAACTCTTGGGTATACAAGAGAAGAAGTCATTGGTTCTTCGATATATGATCACACCGCATCACGTAGCATCAAGGAGTTGAAAGAGACATTTGAGGCGTGGTCCTCATCGGGGGTTGATGCACAGAGGGAGATTTGGTGTAAGAAAAAAGATGGAACTGAGTTTTCAACGTTACTTGCTATAACCAACCTAGTGGATTCTGAGGAAAAATTGGTGGGAAGAATTGCCTCCTTAAGGGTATTGAGTCACCCATTAAGATGCTCTGACAATTTGACACCAACAGAAAACTTCTAAATCTCATCTCACGTCATAATTGATAGGGTCAAAATTACTGATTTATCCTACAAGTTATTTGTGTTAATTCCCCATTCGTTCTTGGTGTGACCTGAGTTTTTTTCACATACTGTTCCCCAAGTGAATTTGGGCAATTTTGGAAATTCATCGTCTTGCATGGATTGGAAATAGGGTGAGCTAATAATAAATTGGCAAGTATGCGGTAACGTGCAAACTAGTATTTTTATACTGACAAATATTTCCTAACCTGCCAACTGTAACAATGATTTTGATAGGTTCTAAGAAAACCCTAATTGATCGGGGTCAAAACGTCTTAATTTAATCAACACTTTTTGATAGCAAAAAGGATATAAAATCAGAAGCATTGCTATGATACATGAAAGACCGTTCAATGCCAGTTTGTTTTACAGCTGAACAATATGCAAAGATTGAGCAGATTGCAAAGCAAAAGGGAATGTTAAACGCAGGCCAGCTTCTCGAAGAAGCACTAGGCCAATAAATAGAGAACGAACGTTCTCACCTTCTTCTTTCCTTTATGATAACTATTTAATGGATTTCGTTTTATTTTAAAACATGGGATTATTTTCTAAAAAGCCTACTATTTGCAATATTTGTAAAAAAGAGACCACACATAAACACAAGCCGAAAAGTGAGTGGCAGATTGAGGGGCCGCTTTGTGGCGACTGTTATGTTACCCAGATGAAAAAGTTCTATGAACAAAGCTTAAGACAAAAATGCGTCACTTGTGGTATGGAGAAGGATGTTCCGGACTTGTGGGAGCCACGATACCAATGGGATATGACTGGCTTGCTGTGTAAAACTTGTTTTGATAAAAAGGATCTTGAGTTTAAAAATCAAAAATCATTTTGTATCGTATGTCGGAAAAAACTTGGCATGATAAGATACAATCCAAAAAAACACTGGATACTTGATGGCCAACTGTGCAAAGAATGCTGGGACACAAACAAGGCAAAGATGGGCTAGCGATGCACATATTCAAAAAATTCAAGTGTGAAACATGTGGTGAAAAATTTAGACAACAAGAATACCTGATGCAACATCAGCAACTGTATCATGGTGACAAGTCATATGATTGTAAAAGATGTAATATGAATTTCTCTAGCATGGAGGAGATGCGAACTCATATGCAAAGATCACACACTTACCGCGGAAAAAGAGACTCTTAGAAGGCCTTTATTGTTTTTACTACTGGCGGTCTGACCTTTGTAAATACTCTGAAACCGCAAATACATTTTATTTCTGGCAGTCTTGATAATTCGGATTGTGATACGTTGGTTCCACAACGCATGCAAGAATAGTATACACTAAATGTGACTGGTTTTTCTTCTGCTGGTATTTCTGGAGTAGGCTCGGACATTTTATATCAAAATCTATTTCAAAGTAAGTTCAATGTATACATCGTTTGGAATTTTAATTCGCATCAATTGTCTTATTGCTCTGTCATCTGCACCTAAGTCTATTACTCTTCTATGAATTCTCATTTCCCATTTTTCATATGTATTTGTTCCCTGGCCACATGGTGACTTTCTTGTAACAACGTTTAATGTTTTTACTGGTAATGGTGTTGGACCTTTTACTTTTACGCCTGTCTTTTCACCTATTCCCTTAATTTCGGTACAGACCCCATCAAGTCTTTGAAGACTTGTGCTTGTTAATTTGATTCGGGCTGTCTGTGTCATTCAGTTACCTTATTTGGTGTATTTCTCAGTAATTTCCTTTACTATGCCTGCTGCAATTGTTGCACCCATATCTCTTAGGGCAAATCTTCCCATTTCTGGAAATTCTCCGAATGTTTCAATACACAATGGTCTTACTGGCTTGATTCTAACGATTGCAGAATCTCCTGCCTTTAAGAACTTTGGATTTTGTTCTTCAACTGCACCTGATTGTGGGTTGATTTTTGCTTCGAAGGCAACTATGGTTGCTGCAACTTGAGCTGTATGTGCATGCATTACTGGTGTATAACCAGGTGCAATTGCTGTTGGATGGTGAATAACTATGATTTGAGC
>Ga0075030_100000409_pt1 | contig 36997 bp, 23 predicted proteins | sample LitLauG_LLR_2012_FD_71393 | JGI IMG/M metagenome (GOLD analysis project Ga0075030, IMG submission 71393) | Freshwater sediment microbial communities from Pennsylvania, USA - Little Laurel Run_MetaG_LLR_2012 | ecosystem: Environmental > Aquatic > Freshwater > Creek > Sediment | place: USA...
TCTGAGCCTGACCGGCGGGCTGACGCTCACGGCGCAGACCGGCAATTCAACTCTGATCGGTCTTGTTGGCAACAATACGCTGATTTCAGTAGCAGGATCAGGCACCGAAACACTTGAAGGCAACTCGGGCAACGACACTTACTCTTATGCCTCGGGCAATGGCAACGTGGTCATCAACGAAGGCGGCAACGGCGGCACGGATACGCTGAAGCTCGGCACCGGCCTGACCTCGTCAAACGTCGTACTGACGCAAGCCAGCAACGGGCTGGATCTGCTGATCACCGACGGTGTAACCGGTGACCAGATCACGATCAAGAACCAGTTCGATGGCACGGGAACCTCTACGGTTGAGACTCTGGTCTATGGCGACGGCTCGACGGCCAGCATGACGGGCATGACCCTGACGGCGTCCAGCGGAAATACGACGCTGATCGGCACTGCCGGTAACGACACGCTGATAGCGGTGACCGGCAGCGGGACTGAAACCCTGGAGGGGGGTCTTGGCAACGACACCTATTCCTATACCGCGGGCGATGGCAATGTGGTTGTTTACGACACCGGGGGCACCGACACGATCAAGTTCGCATCCGGCATCACATCATCGAATATCACCTATGGAGAAACTTCTGACGGGAACTCGCTGATTATCGACGACGGCACCGGCGGCGATCAGATCACGGTCCTTGATTATCTCAGCACTCCCGCCGACCGTATCGAGACTCTGAAGTTCAGCGACGGCAGCACAATCAACCTAGGCACCCAGCTTCTGTTGGCGACGCCCGGCAACACGACGCTGACCGGCACCTCCGGAGCCGACATTCTGGTGGCCAGTGCCGGCAACCAGACCATCAACGGAGAGGGCGGTGCCGATACTTTCATCGGCGGCAGCGGTACGCAGACGCTGATCGGCAACCAGGGAACCAATGGCAACAACGTCTTTATTATGGGTTCGGGAACCATTTCGGCTGTTGGCGGCACCGGTAATGATACCTATTCCTATGCGTCCGGCGATGGCAAATTCATCATTTCGGATACCGGCGGCACGGATACGCTCAAGCTCGGCCCCGGTCTGACCTCGTCGAATGTCGCGTTCAGCGAGTCCACAAACGGTGCTGACCTGATCATCACGGATGGCACTACGGGCGACCAGATCACAATCAGCGGCCAGATTTCGACCTCCGCCGACCGTATCGAGACGCTTGTCTATGGCGATGCCTCGACTCTGAGCCTGACCGGCGGACTGACGCTCTCTGCGCAGACCGGAAATTCAACGCTGATCGGCATGACCGGTAATAATACATTGATCGCGGTTGCTGGCAGCGGAACCGAAACACTTGAAGGCAACACCGGTAACGATACTTACTCCTATGCATCCGGCAACGGCAAGGTGGTCATTTCCGACACCGGCGGCACGGACACTCTGAAGCTCGGCTCTGGCCTGACCTCCTCGAACGTCAGCCTTTCCGAGTCCAGCAACGGTAACGATCTGATCATTCTGGACGGTACGTCCGGCGACCAAGTCACAATTAGCAGCCAGATTTCGACTTCTGCCGATCGCATCGAGACGCTTGTTTACGGTAACGGGTCGTCGCTGAGCCTTACCGGTGGATTGACGCTCACTGCACAGAGCGGCAACTCGACCCTCATCGGTCTTGTTGGCAACAACACCCTGATCTCTGTGGCTGGCTCAGGCACAGAGACACTCGAAGGCAACACGGGCAATGACACCTATTCCTATGCTTCCGGCAACGGCAAGGTGGTTATTTCCGACACGGGTGGGACGGACACACTCAAGCTTGGATCGGGCCTGACCTCGTCTAATGTCATCCTTTCCGAATCAAGCAACGGCACCGACCTGATCATTACGGACGGCACGGGGGGCGACCAGATCACGATCAGCAGCCAGATTTCGACTTCTGCCGATCGCATCGAGACGCTTGTCTATGGCGACGCATCGACTCTGAGCCTGACCGGCGGACTGACGCTCACCGCGCAGACCGGCAACTCGACACTAATTGGTCTTGTTGGCAACAACACGCTGATTTCAGTGGCGGGCACGGGTACCGAAACACTCGAAGGCAATTCGGGCAACGACACCTATTCCTATGCGTCCGGCAACGGTAAGGTGGTTATCAATGAAGGCGGCAACGGCGGTACGGATACGCTTAAGCTCGGAAGCGGCCTGACCTCATCGAACGTCGTGCTGACGGAAGCCAGCAACGGGGCGGATCTGCTGATAACCGACGGCGTGACCGGCGACCAGATCACCGTCAAAAACCAGTACGACGGCACGGGGACCTCTTCGGTTGAGAAGCTTGTTTACGGCGATGGTACAAGCATCAGCCTCGTCAGTGGCGTAAAATTGATCTCGACCTCGGGCACCTCGACACTGAATGGAACCTCCGGCAACGATACGTTGACCGCCACCTCGGGAACCCAGACCCTGAACGGGCAGGGCGGCGGCGACACCTTTATCGGCTCAAGCGGAACCGAGATTCTGAACGGCACGCAGGGCACGAACGGCAATAACGTCTTCATCATCGGCACCGGCCCGACGACGGCCGAGGGCGGCACCGGCAATGACACGTATTCCTACGTCTCGGGTGACGGCTACCTGACGATATCGGATACCGGCGGCACGGATACGCTGAAGCTCGGGTCTGGCCTGACTTCCTCGAACGTGGCGTTCACCGAATCCACCAACGGCGCCGACCTGATTATCACGGACGGTACGGGGGGCGACCAAATCACGATCAGCAGCCAGATTTCGACTTCCGCGGATCGCATCGAAACTCTGGTCTACGGCGATGGCTCGACGCTGAGCCTGACCGGAGGGCTGACACTCACCGCCCAGACCGGAAATTCAACACTGATCGGCCTGTCCGGCAACAACACGCTGATCGCGGTCGCCGGCAGCGGGACCGAGACGCTGGAAGGAAACACCGGCAACGACACCTATTCCTATGCTTCGGGCGACGGCGACGTCGTCGTTTACGATACCGGCGGCACCGACACACTCAAGTTCGCATCGGGCATCACGTCGTCGAATATCACTTACGGCGAAACTTCTGACGGGGACTCACTGATTATCTACGACGGCACCAGCGGCGACGAGATCACGGTCCTCGACTATCTCAGTACCTCCGCCGACCGCATCGAGTTCCTTAAGTTCAGCGACGGCAGCACGATTAACCTGAGCACCCAGCTTTTGCTCGCAACGCCCGGCAATACGACGCTCACCGGCACTTCCGGCAACGACATCCTGGTGGGCACTGCCGGCAACCAGACCATCAATGGAGATGGCGGCAACGATACTTTCATTGGCGGCAGCGGCACGCAGACCTTGAACGGAAACTCCGGAGCTGGAAACAGCAGCAACGTCTATATCATGGGTTCGGGAACCATTTCGGCCATCGGCGGGGCCGGAACAAATACCTACTCCTATGCTTCGGGCGACGGTGTGATGATCATTTCAGTGAACAGCACCGAGCTGGATTCGATCAAGCTCGCGTCCGGCCTGACCTCCTCGAACGTGAGCCTGACCGAAAATAGCAGCGGTACCGATCTGCTGATCGACGATGGCACCTCAGGCGACCAGATCAAGGAAGCCAGCTTGTTCTCCGGCGGCGGTAACCACTGGATCAAAACCCTGGTCTACGGCGATGGCTCAAGCATCAGCCTGGTGGGGAGCGCCATGACGCTCTATGCTTCGAGCGGAAACTCGACGCTGAATGTCCTGAGCGGGAGTTACAACAACACACTGATTGCCGTCAACGGAACGGGTACAGAGACGCTGAAGGGGAACCAGGGCAATGACACCTATTCCTATGCTTCGGGCAACGGCAATGTGGTCATTTTGGAAAGCGGCGGCACCGACACGCTCAAACTCGGTTCCGGCCTGACCTCATCGAATGTCAGCCTTTCCGAGTCAAGCAACGGGGCCGACCTGCTGATCACGGATGGCACCTCAGGCGACCAGATTGATATTTCAAGCGACATATCGCAAAGCAATAACCGCGTGGAGAAGCTGGTTTATGGCGACGGCACAAGCATAAGCTTGACGGGTGCCCTGACGCTGTATGCCTTGAGCGGGAACTCGACGCTGAATGGTCTGAGCGGGGGCTACAACGACACAATGATCGCCGTCAACGGCACGGGAACAGAGACCCTGAATGGCGGTAATGGCAACAACACCTATTCCTATTCATCAGGCAACGGCAATGTTTACATTTCCGATAGCGGCGGAACCGACACGCTGAAGCTGGGCAGTGGTCTGACATCCTCGAATGTATTCTTCACCGACTCAACCAACGGCGCCGACCTGATTATCACCGACGGCACGACGGGCGACCAGATCACGATCCATACCCAAAGCACGGGCGGTGCTATAGAAAAACTGATCTACGGCGACGGAACAACGCTCACCCTGAGCGGCATCGTCATGGCCGCCTCCAACATATCTACACTCAACGGCACCACGGGGAACGACATCCTGGTTCCGAGTACCTCCAACCTGACATTGGCGGGCAAGGGGGGCAACGACACATATGACTTTGGCAAGGGAATGGGCAAGGACTACATCAATAACGGGGTCTCGACAACCAACTCCGCCAACGGCACGCTGTTCTTCGGTCACGGGATCGCCGACAACCAGCTCTGGTTCGACCGGGTCGATAACAGCGGCACGATATCGACCTCCGGCAATAATCTGCGCATCGACATCATGGGAACGACCACCTCCATGACGATCAACGGCTGGTACATAGGCGGCAGCAGCACCTACGAGCAGCTGAGCGAATTCCAGCTCAGCGACAGCGGCCTGAAGCTGGATTCGCAGCTTGCCAACCTGGTCAGTGCGATGGCGACGTTTGAGACGAATTATGCAGCCGCGCATGGCGGCACGGCCTTCGATCCGACTTCGGTGTCCTCGATCTCTGACACCACCGTACTGTCTGCCGTCAGCAGCGACTGGCATTAGGTCGCGCTGACATGCTCTCCACGGGTGACGCAGGCCGCTTATGCGGCTTGCCTGTCCGCCACGAGTCGAATAATCTGCCCCCCATGTCTTTTCGCTTGAGAACATACGGTCGGAGCATCGCCGTCGTTGCTGTTGTCGGTATTATCGCCGCGTCGCCGCCAGTGCGCGCTGAAACCCTTCAGGACGCGCTGGCACTTGCCTACACAAATAACCCGACCCTGCAGGCCGAACGCGCCAAGCTGCGATCTGTCGATGAAGGTGTGCCGGAGGCGCTCTCCGGCTTGCGGCCCAGTGCTTCGGCGCAGGCCGATGCCGGCGTGGCGCACCAGTCGTTCGATACCACTTCGGGTAATCTCAAACCCTACGATACAAGCATTACGCTCTCCCAGCCGCTTTATCGCGGCGGGCGCACCGTGGCGACGACGCGGCAGGCGGATGAAAATGTCCGCCAGGAGCGGGCGCAGTTGACCGACACCGAGCAGACGGTGCTGGTGAACACGGCAACGGCGTATCTGGATGTGCTGCAGGACCAGGCCATTCTTGATCTCCAGGCAGCAAACGAGGCAACGCTCGATGCGTATGTCAAGGAGGCGAATGAGCGCACGAGGCTCGGCGAGAAGACACAGACCGATGTCAGACAGGCCGAGTCACGTCTGGCGCGCGCTCATGCCGACCGCAATACGGCAGCCGTCAATATGAGGATTGCCCGCAGCGCCTATGTCCGGTTTGCCGGTCAGCCCTCCGGACCATTTGCGCAACCCGATCTGCAACTGGTCCTGCCGCCGACGCAGAATGCGGCTACCGATCAGGCGATCCTGCACGCCCCGGCTGTGGTTGCGGCCGAACACGCCGAACGGGCAGACGCAGCCAACATCGAAGCAGTCCGTGGCAACCTGCTCCCCGAGGTGTCGCTGCAGGGCAGCGTGTCCAACACCTGGAACGAGAATGTGCCGCAGCAGAATATCAATGACAATCGCACCGCAAATGATCAGGTCCTCATGCAGGTGAAGCTGCCCCTTTATACCGCCGGTGCCGATTATGCGCGGCTGCGTGCCGCTTATCAGCAGCGCGGCGAGAAGCGCAGAGATCTCGATGAAGCCAAGCGCGAAGCGGAAGAGCGCGCGGAGCAGGCGTGGGAGCAGATGCAGACAACAGCCGAGAATATCGACCTGCGCCAACAACAGATCACAGCCGCGCAGGCGGCGCTTGAGGGGATGACGGAAGAGGAGCGGGTAGGGGACCGCACCAGCACCGACCGGCTGAACGCGGAGCAGGAGTTGCTCGATTCCCGTGTCGCGGAGATTCAGGCGGAGCACGATCACACGGTGGCGATGATCCAGATGACGGCGGCGACGGGGGATTTCACGGCCGAAAAACTCGGCCTGAAGGTCGATTTATACGACCCTGAGCGCCATTACCGGGACAGCCGCTGGCGCTGGATCGGCACTGGCAACGCGTCAGCGCAATGACATAAAGCGGAGTATGGCTTAAGTATCTGAATCTGTGTGTGAATACAGGCGCACTCGTGAGCCATTGCCCCAAAGTTTATATTGCAATTTTCCTCCCGTACCTTAAGCTTCCCGTTTTCCAGATAGCGGGTAACATCACAAATCCGCAGCGGGGGCGCACTGATGAACGGGGGACTCGGCGGAGCGGGCGAAGCCACGCGGCCTGACAGCGGCAAACAAGCCGCCGTCGATTCCGGTCTCTTTTGCCTGACATTGCTGCTGCGTTTTCATGGCATCGCCGTCGAACCCGAAGCGCTGCGTCACCGCAGCGGCAAGCCGGAAGGCTCTCTGGCCACCACCGACCTTGTCATCCTCGCGCGCAATCTCGGCCTGAAAGCGCGCCTCGTCAGCAGCAACGCCGCCCGTCTTCTTAAAACGCCGCTTCCGGCGATTGCGCTTCGCCGTGACGGCACGAGTGTGATCCTTGCCCAGATCAATAAAGAAAAGCGCGAGGTGCTGCTGCATGATCCCGTGCTGGCGCGGCCCGTGACGATGAGCCTGGACGATTTTCTTGGTGCATGGAGCGGGGACCTGATCCTGCTGGCCCGCCGCGCCGGAGCGCTGGAGACCATCCGTAACTTTGATATTTCGTGGTTCTTCGCGGCGATGTCGAAATACAAACGCCTGCTGGCCGAAGTGCTGATGGCTTCGTTTTTCCTGCAACTGTTCGGCCTGATCTCGCCGCTGTTCTTCCAGGTCGTCATCGACAAGGTGCTGGTGCACCGCGGCGTCACCACGCTCGATGTGCTGGTGTTGGGCCTCGTCATTATCGGCGTATTCGAGACGGTGCTGGGCGCCCTGCGGACCTACGTCTTCAGCCACACCACCAACCGCATCGACGTGATTCTCGGGGCGCGGCTGTTCCGGCACTTGCTGGCACTGCCGCTTTCCTACTTCGGGGCGCGGCGGGTCGGCGACAGTGTGGCGCGGGTGCGCGAACTCGACAGCATCCGTGATTTCATCACCGGCTCGGCGCTGACGCTGGTCATCGACACGCTCTTTACTGTGGTGTTTCTCGCGGTGATGGCCATGTACAGCCTCAAACTCACCGGCATCGTGATCCTCTCTATCCCCTGCTTTGTGGCGCTCTCGCTGCTGATAACGCCGCTGCTGCGCCGCCGGGTGCAGGAACGCTTTGTCCGCCGGGCTGAGAATCAGGCCTTCCTGGTTGAAAGCATCACCAGTGTCGAGACCGTCAAGGCGATGGCGGTCGAGCCGCAGTTACAGCGCCGCTGGGAAGAGCAGCTTGCTGCTTATGTCAGTGCCAGCTTCAAAGCCGCCAATCTCAACGCCAACGCGGGGCAGGTGGCCCAATTAATCTCCAAGGTGACGACGGCGGCCATCCTGTGGTTCGGCGCGCACATGGTGATCGACGGCCAGTTGACGGTCGGGCAACTCGTCGCCTTCAACATGCTGGCGAACCGTGTCACGGCGCCGGTGCTGCGCCTTGCGCAGCTCTGGCAAGATTTCCAGCAGGCGAGCATTTCGGTGGAGCGGCTGGGCGATATTCTCAACACCGCGCCCGAGCCGCATTCGGCGGCCGGGATGTCACTGCCCAGAATCAAAGGCGATATCACCTTCGACCATCTGACCTTCCGCTACCGCCCGGACTGCCAGCCGGCCCTGCAAGACATTACGCTCACCATTCCGGCGGGCCAGATCGTCGGCGTCGTCGGCCCCTCGGGCTCTGGCAAAAGCACGCTGGCCAAGCTGATTCAGCGCCTCTATGTCCCGGAAGCGGGGCGGGTGATGGTCGATGGCATTGATCTGACGCTGGCCGATCCGGCGTGGCTGCGCCGCCAGATCGGCGTCGTGTTGCAGGAAAACACGCTCTTCAACATGACGATCCGCGAGAATATCGCGCTGATCGATCCCGGAATGGGATTGGATAAAGTGATCACCGCCGCAAAACTGGCCGGTGCGCATGACTTCATCGTGGCGCTGCCACGTGGTTACGACACGGTCGTCGGCGAACGCGGCGCTTCGCTTTCCGGCGGGCAGCGCCAGAGGATTGCGATTGCCCGCGCGCTGGTCGGCGATCCCCGCATTCTGATCTTCGATGAAGCGACAAGCGCGCTCGATTACGAAAGCGAATACGCCATTCAGCAGAACATGCGTTCGATCTGCCGCGACCGCACGGTGGTGATTATCGCCCACCGTCTGGCAGCGCTGCGCTTTGCCGACCGTATCCTGACGATCGACCAGGGACGGCTCGCCGAGGATGGCAACCACAGGGAATTGCTGTTGCGCGGCGGCCGCTATGCGGCGCTTCACCGCCTGCAATCGGGAGAGAACGATGCAGCAGCCTGAAGCCTCCAAAGAACAGAACGGCCCTGAAAAGGGTAACCGGAGTTTTGGTGAAAGTTTCGGCCAAATTTTCGTGAAGGGGTTCGATCGGGTCCGGCGCCTGATGCCGGCCAATGACGACCGGCATGAGACCGCTTTCCTCCCTGCAGCGCTTGAAGTCATGGAAACGCCGCCTTCGCCGCTGGGCCGGACGCTTCTCTACGCCATCTGCTCTCTGTTCCTCATCGCCTGGGGATGGGCGTATTTCGGGAAGGTCGATCTGGTGGCCACATCGCAGGGCAAAATCATCCCGAGCGGCAAGGTAAAGACGATCCAGCCGCTGGAAATCGGCGTGGTCAGGCGCATCAATGTCACCGAAGGCCAGCACGTCAAGGCCGGTGAGATCCTGGTGGAAATCGATCCCACCGAAAGCAAGGCCGAAGCGCAGCGCCTTGCCGGAGATCTGATGGCGAGCCGGGTCGAGGCCGCGCGGCTGTCGGTGACGGCCAAGGCGGAGGGACCCGCTCTGGTCGCCGAACAGATTTTCCTGAGTTCAATTCCGGCCGGTGCCGACAAAGCGTTGGTTGACCGCAATCTGGCGTTGCTGCGCTCCTCACTTGCCGAGCAGGCAGCAACGCTTGCCGCCATCGACAGCGACAGCGCGCAGAAACAGGCCGCGCGCAAGCAGACCGTATCTGAGATCCAGAAGCTCAACGGCACGATCCCGCTGATCCGCAAACGCTCACAGCTTCGTCAGGAGCTTGTCGCCAAAGGCTACTCGTCGGTCATGGAATCGAGCCGCGAGCAGCAAGCCCTGATCGAAAGCGAGCAGACCCTGTCCGAGGACCGGCACAAGCTTGAGCAGAATGAAGCCGCCCTTAACCAGCTTGCCGAGCAACGCCGCGAGGCGGTCGCAAAATTCACGTCAACGACTCTGTCCAGCCTTGCTGATGCCGAGCGAAAGGCCGACGATGCGCAGCAACAACTGGTCAAGGCGCAGGATCTTGCCGCGCACAGAACGCTGACTTCGCCTGTGGATGGCACGGTGCAGCAACTGGTCCTGCATACCGTCGGCGGGATCGTCACCCCGGCGCAGGAGCTGATGGTGATTGTGCCGCAGGGCGCGGTATTGGAAGTCGAAGCGATGATCCAGAACAAGGATATCGGCTTCGTTGCCGCCGGGCAGCAGGCGGAAATCAAACTGGAGACCTTTCCTTTTACCCGTTACGGCCTGCGGCATGGCACCGTGCTGGAGGTCAGCCCGGATGCGGTGGCGCCGTCGCCGCCTCAGCAGGAGCGCAATAAAAACGGCAGCACGGCGGATAACGGGCAACAGCAGCCGCAGGCGCAGGATTCTCTCTATACGGCTCGCATCAGCCTCGACCAGGACACGATGCCGGTCGATGGCAAGGACATTCCGCTCACACCAGGCATGACGGTGACGGCGGAAATCAAGACCGGGCGGCAGCGCATTATCGATTACCTGCTCGATCCGTTGCGCCGCTACCGGCATGAAAGTTTTCAGGAACGATAAGAGGCCAGCCGTGTCACCAAAATCCGCCGCCCGCAGAAAACCTAAACAGCCTCTTCGTACCCCGGCGGTCTCCACGGTTATTCCGCTGCCAGCAAACCAAGGCGCCGAGTCTCTGCAGAACGGCCTGAAACTCCAGCAGTCCGGGAAGTTCGAGGATGCCATCAAGGCTTATGACGAGGTCCTGAAGGTTCTCCCGAAAAAAATGGCGGCCGTGGTTAACAGAGGCGCGGCCCTGCGCCGCCTTGGCCGCCATGAAGAGGCGATGGCCTGCTTCTGGCGGGCGATCGCCTTAGATTCTGACAATCTGCAGGCGTGGCACAACGCCGCCAACACACTGCTCGATCAGGGGCGTCATGAAGAAGCGCGCGAAGCGCTCAGAGTTTCTCTGGAAAAAGCCCCCGCAGTAGCGGAGGTCTGGACGGCACTGTCGCGGTTGTTGCTGGCAAAGAAGCAGTTTGCTGCGGCAGAAGTGGCGCTGAAACGCTCGCTGTCGCTGCGTCCCGGCGATCACGCTGTGCGCCTGCAATGGGCCGGGCTGCTGCTGGAACAAGGCAAGCTGCAGGAAGCCTTGGCCGAATATAAGGCGCTGCAAAAAGCGACGCCGCAGGAATCGCTGACGCACAGCGGAGTCGGGCAGGCGCTGATCGGTCTCGGGCGGATCGACGAGGGTCTGACTCACCTGGAGCATGCCCTCAAATGCAATCCAGACAACCTCGATGCCCATCTCGGACTGGCCCGCGGCTACCTGCTCAAAGGGGATTTCGTCGATGGCTGGCGTGAATATGAATGGCGTCGGCACCGCACCGACAAGAAGAAACCCCGGATCGACGGTGTCGAATGGGATGGCAGCAACCCGCAAGGCAAGACCATCCTCGTTTATTCCGAGCAGGGTTTTGGCGATACCATCCAGTTCCTGCGCTACCTGCCTGTTCTGGCGCAGCGCGGCGCGCGCGTCGTGGTCATCTGCCAGAAATCCCTTGCCTCGCTCGTCGCACGGGTCGAGGGCGTGGCTGCCGCTGACTGTGTGTGGCGTCCGTTGCCGGCCTATGATTATTTCGTGCCGCTTTTGAGCCTGCCGCACAAGCTGGGCCTTGGCGACAAGCCGATACCGGCGCAGACGCCCTATCTGGTTTCGCACAAGAAGGCGCAATTGCCGCGTCCGCCGCTCGGAACGAGATTGCGCGTGGGCCTGATCTGGGCGGGCAGCTCGACCCATCCCGATGACGACAACCGCTCGGTCGGGCTGGAAGCGCTGCTGCCGCTGGCGGGTATTCCCGGCGTGAGACTCTACAGCCTTCAGCACGGGCCACGGGCTGCCGATGCCGCCAAATTGGCGCACCCGGCACTGATCAAGGATTTCTCGAAACACCTGAAGGATTTTGCCGACACCGCTGCTGTCATCAACCAGCTTGATCTGGTCATTACGGTAGACAGTGCCGTCGCACACCTGGCCGGGGCTTTGGGCAAGCCCGTCTGGGTCATGATTCCCGCGATCCCTGATTTCCGGTGGCAGACAAAACGCAGCGACTCGCCCTGGTATCCGACGATGCGTCTGTTTCGTCAGGCAACGGACGGCGACTGGCAATGCACCATCAATTCGATGACCGACCAGTTGCGCGCGCTGACGGCCAAGGCGCCGCTTTGTGAGCCGGAGCCCGTGACTGTCGTTGCCCGTAGCGTATTTACGAAACCGGACGGCAAGCCACGATTTACGATGACCGCGCCGCGTCAGTTTCTGAATGACCCCGGCGTGGGCTTCCTGATGCGGTGGGAGAGGGCCGGCGTCGGCTATGAATACGCCACGCGGGCGTTGCTGGATGCGCACCTCAAACCCGATGACCTGTTCATTGACATCGGTGCCCACTGGGGAATCATGACGCTGCAGGCGGCTACACTTTACGCGGGTGTTGCCAAAGCCGGGAAAAAGAAGAATAAGTCGGACCCGACGCGCGTTCTGGCTTTCGAACCGGCGCCGCATAATGCCGTCCATCTGAAGCGCTGGCTTGAAGAGAACAACGTCGCGAACCATGTCGACGTGGTGGAGGCAGCCGTCTCCGACCGCGCAGGGCAGGGGGGTCTTCGCCCGGAAAGCACAATGGGCCATAGCCTCGTGCGCACAGACGAGGGCAATATTCGTGTCGTGACTGTCGACGACGAACTCAAAAAACGTCCCGCTCTGGCGAACCGCCGCGTCATCGTCAAAATCGATGTCGAGGGACATGAACCGGAAGTCATCGCCGGCATGAAAGATCTGCTCGCATCGGGCAGGGTGGCGATGGTTATCTGGGAGCGGGGGGGAGAATACAGCAAGCCCGAAGGACAGGAACGCCTGAAGGCGCTGCGGGCGCAGTTCGATGCTCTGGGGTTCACGGCATGGCATTTCGAAGCTGAAGACAAGGCAGGTGCGCTGAAGCCTTTCGTTGATAACCGGCAAAGCCAGAATGTGTTCGAGTTTGCACCCGGTCTCAAACCAATGGCATATTATGGCGATCCGCGCCCGCCGCCGGTCAAACAGCCGGCCGATCCACAGTTTGATATTGCCGAACAGGCGCAGGCCCTCCGGGAGGCTGGAACGAAGGCCTGGACGGCAAAGAAGGGGGCAAGGGCGCTCGAACTCTACGGTGAAGCCGCCGGTCTCGATAGCAGGCACAAGGATCTTTACAACAATCTTGGTGTCATGCTGACCGGCACGGGCCGTCAGGCCGCGAAACTCGCTGCCTACCGCCGTGCCTACGCGATGTCACCCGACGATCCGGGCATCATGTCGAATCTGGGCAATGCGCTGCGCGAAGAGGGGCAGATGGAAGAGGCTAAAACATTGTATGACCGTGCCCTCGCTCTCGCTCCCGCAAATCCCGAAATCATTTACAATGCCGGGCTGCTCTACCGTGACGACGGGTATCCCGAAAAAGCACTTGCCCTGTTCGAGAAAACACTTGCCATCAAACCCGACAACAAGGATTGCCTGTGGGACCGCGCACTGGTGCTGCTGCAGAGCGGCGATTACGCGAAAGGCATGCCGCTTTACGAAACCCGCTGGGGTATCGAGCGCGCCTACAAGCGCAAGATTCCGCTGACCCGTTGGGACGGCTCGCCGCTCGAAGGACGTTCAATATATCTGCAAGACGAGCAGGGTTTTGGCGATGTCATGCAGTTTGCCCGTTTTATCCCTGAACTCAAAAAACACGGCGCCGGAAAAGTTGTCCTGGAATGTCAGCCCCAGTTGATGCGCCTGATGACCTACGCGCCCGGTGTGGATGCCGTCATACCGCGCGAGCGCGCGCTTCCCCAGTGCGATGTCTACTGCCCGCTGCTCAGCTTGCCGGGGATCTTCGGCACGACGCTCAGGAAACTGCCGGCGACCGTTCCGTATCTTTACGCCCCTGAAATGGCCCCGGAGACGGCAGCGGCCTTCCCGCAAGACGACAGACTCAAGGTGGGCCTGGTCTGGGCAGGCCAGCTTATCCCCCGCGATCGTTCCTGTGCGTTGCAGAAGATCTTGCCGCTGCTGGGTGATCCGCGTATCGCCACGATCAGCCTGCAGGTGGGTGAGCGTATTGAGGATCTCGCGACCTACGGAGCCGATACGTTCATCAACAATATGGGTCCGTATCTGCGGGATTTTGCGGAGACGGCTGCCGTGATGGAGCAGCTTGACCTGATGATCACGATCGATACCTCGGTCGCGCATCTTGCCGGCGCCCTCGGCGTGCCGACGTTCCTGCTGCTGCGTTATACCTCTGACTGGCGCTGGTTCGACCGCATCAAAACCTCGCCCTGGTATCCGAGCTTTACGCTCTTCCGCCAGACCGATAAGTGCCGCTGGGATGAACCACTACTGGAACTTGGTAAGAGTTTGACATCGTTTATCGAATCGTCCCGGACTCCAACCCGCTAAAGTCCGGTGAACAATGAAGGTACAAAATTCCGCATCGACCGCAGAAGCCGCTTTCCGACAAGCAGTCGCACTGTACCAATCAGGCAGATTGATTGAGGCCTTGGCAAGTTTTGACCGTGCGATTCACCTCCGCCCTGGGGTTCCTCAGGGGCATTTCTACCGTGGGCTTGTCCTCTACGAGTTAAAGCGATTTGAAACCGCCCTTGCCAGCTATGACCGTGCGATTGCTCTGCGAAATAATTTTGTTGAGGCATATAGCAATCGGGGAAATACGCTTGTGAAACTAAAGCGGCTCGACGACGCTCTTGCCAGTTTTAGCCGCGCTATTGCTTTGGAGCCGGACTATGCAGACGCCTATGGCAATAGGGGCTACGCACTTCACACACTAAACAGGCCGGAGGAAGCTCTTGCTAATTATGACCGCTGTATCGCACTACAACCGGATTCCGCCTGGGCACACAGCAACCGCGGCAATACTCTTCTGATGTTGTGCCGCTTAAATGACGCGATCGCCAGTTATGACCGTGCCATTGCGCTAAAACCCCAGTACGCCGAGGCATACCACAATCGCGGACTTGCTCTCAAAACACTTTTGGGCCCGGCCGACGCGCTTGCCTCCTTTGAACACGCTATTGCAATGAGGCCAGATTACGCGGAGGCGTATTTCAATCGAGGGATGGTGCTTAAAGATCTCAAGCGACTGGACGACGCACTTGCCAGTTATGACCGTGCCCTAGCATTGAAACCAGATTATGCTGAGGCCTATTGGGCCAAATCAAATCTCTGTCTTCTGATGGGGGACTACGAACAAGGCTGGCAACTTCAGGAATGGCGGCTTAGCACCGGACAATATAAATCTGTTATCCGAGACAGTAATAAACCACGATGGGTAGGTTCGTCCAAAACGCAGTGCTCGGGCAACGCGAAAACGTTGTTGGTTTATGCTGAAGCCGGATTGGGGGATACAATTCAATACTGCCGCTATGTTTCACTATTGAAAGATCTCAACATCAAGGTTCTTCTTGAGGTGCCATCATCGCTAGTCACTTTGATGTCAACCTTGGAAGGCCCTGCGAGCGTAGTTGAAAGTGGTAAGGCTGTATCGGACTTTGACCAGCATTGTCCAATAGGTAGTTTGCCGCTGTCACTCGGGACAACACTGGCAACTATTCCTGCAAAAGTCCCTTACCTCTACGCTGATCCTGACAAGCTGGCAACATGGCGTAGACGACTCGGAGTTAAGGTAAGACCGAGAGTTGGGTTAGTCTGGTCTGGACAGGCTAACAGAGCGATAGATTCCAGCCCTGCGCAGAATCGCAGCATCCCGCTACGTCTATTGAAGCCACTGTTACAGTTACCATTTGAATTTCATTCATTGCAGAAAGATATTCGCCCAGATGACGCGGCCGTGTTATCGGAGATTAAGCAGATTTACCAGCATCGCGACGACTTAAAGGATTTCGCTGATACCGCAGCACTTATCAATGAGTTGGATTTCGTTATCTCTATAGACACCTCAGTAGCCCATCTTGTCGGGGCACTTGGTCAACAGATCTGGGTGTTGCTGCCATTTTCTACAGATTATCGTTGGACCTTGACTGGAACTACCACTCCTTGGTATCCCACCGCAACCCTGTTTAGACAGCCGACAATTGGCGACTGGGAGAGTGTTGTATCTGAAGTGGCGAATCAATTAGAAGAGTACATCTCAAGGACAGCGTAACGTGCGGCGGCGATAAGTGAGCCCCCTGCCCTGAATACAACCTATAGTTGTCATAAGATACATTATCACATCGGGAATCCGCCCGACGTTTCCATATTATCAAGCTGTTGCTTGGCCCTTGGATCGAGCAAATCAGTCCTTCGGATGGATATAGCCGATAGGATGTTTCTTTGGCGCATCCGGCGGCGCCAGGAGCTTCCGCAACGAGTCGAACAGGACGGCGATCTGCCGGTCGTGCTCCTCGACTTTGCGGGCCAAATCCCTGTGCGTGGCAAGGATTTCGCACAGTTTGACGAAAGTCCGCACATGATGGCAAGGCTCACCTGAACTTCGTTACTTGCGTTAAAAATGAAGCCGTCTGACGGCCAGATGTCGCCGGAAGATGTGCTCAGCTCTTGGATACTTCGAAGAATCGGCGGCGCTTGATTCCGGAGATTCACCTTTGTTGCTCCTTTCTCCTCTCTTGTTGTGACGTGAGCGAAAACAGGCGCAAAGACCTGTTCTCGCCCACGTTTCTCGGCCTCCCAACAGCGGAGCCCTCGTCTTATCGTCTCTGAATCATGGATTTAGATGCAGACGCCGACGCAGTTACCTAAGACGCACGGTCCGATGCATGCGATATTACAGCCGCAACTATCCGAAGGGATGATCCCATCAGGGTTGTGTTTGTCCGCGATCGATTCACGAATGATCGGCTCAGCTTGTTTCGGTATGTTCATTGTTCTTCTCCTTTCTTAGAGGTTATCTTCTAACTACTGACTTCATCGACTACTGAATTCGTCGGCGTCTTTCTCTCGCTGTATTCACCCCGCCCCCGCCGCGCGGTGTTATCTGCAAGAAGCCAATGCCTACGTGCCAAAACTAGAAGCACTTCTTACACTGGTTGTATGCGGGGCCAAGGCACGAGATGCAGGCCGCGCTGCCCGTAATGATGCAGGCCGCTGCACAGCCGACGATCAACACGCCGCACGCGATCTTATCGCCAAGGCCGCAATCCTGTGGTAATACGGCCCCGTGGCTAGGCCGGAACGCCGAGGCGTTTACCCGCATGACTGGTGCGGCTTGATGTGGAAGTGTCATTGTGTGTTCTCCTTTTCTAGACTACTATCCATTCGCCCTTGCGGGGCTAAGGAACGCGTTGTGGGCCAAACCCCGACGCAACTCTAATGACGAGTGGCCCGAAATCATTACTGCAGGTGGCCCGGCCAGATCGATGGATCTTCATCCCCGCTGAACACATGTGCAACTTGTGTTGGCCCCGATCGACAGGCACGTCCATTGAATGCAATCCTGGGGCAGGACAGCAGCAAAGCCTGTTCCGGGTGCCGAGCCAAGCCGCATTACTGGACGAGATTGATTTGGTAGCGTCATAGGATATCCTCACCTCCTTCGGTTATCACCGGCTTTGAGTCGGTACACGTCCCCAATCGCGTGTCCCTCCGACTGTGACCGGGACACCATCGCTCACATCCCACTGTGAATCGATGGCCTCTTTTCGCCTGAGAGCACGAGCAGACGCGAGCATCTCCCCGCGCCTGCGTTGCGCGCCCTTCATCTATCGACGTTGTCGTTGGCTGGCTAGCAAGCAAGTGCCTTGCAGATGCTCTGGGCTGGTTCGGGCAGCAAGGCACACAAACTACATGCAATAGGATTGCCGCTCGGCTGGACGCCGCTTACGATAATATTCTTCGCCGCCGTGGCTTGGCGGATGACCGGCTGCGTTTGCTTGGGTAGATTCATAGTTTTCTCCTTCGAATTTTAGAGTTAGTTCGCTGGTTGTGGGGCGTGGCATGGTAAACGTCTGGCTCGCGGTCTTGCCACAGACACAGGGTCTTCCCAAAGACGCGAGTCAGAAACACTTAATACACGTCCCAGTCGCGCACCTTGCCGACCGTCACCGGGATAACGTCGCTCACATCGACTGTGAATCGATAGACGTGTTTGGCTTGCTCAAAGCGCATGGCCGGGTTGAAAAAGGTGAGCTTCACGTCCCAGCAGTCGGAGCCGGGTCGGCAAATTGGGCTCCTCTCGGCCGTGATCGATTCAAGCTTCATGTCGTCAGGCTTGCCGTCGCGATTGAAGTCCGTAGTGATCGCGGATTGGAAAACCCTTTCAACTTGGAAAGCGTTTGTTGCTGCATAGTTCTTCGCCCGGTCTGACGGCGCAACACCTAAATTGCGGACTTCGTAGTAGACACGCTCCAGGAAGTTGCTTACGTCAGCAGATTTCTGTTGATGCCTCTTCGTATCCTCTGCGTCCTTCCCTTTGAGCTTCGGGCCAGCGACCGCCTCCACGAGCTTGGGCGTGGACCAACTGTACATCCCCCTGTACTCAGGGATGATAACTTCAACCGCTTGGCCGTTCAGCAGGGTGACCTTGCCAGCGATTATGCCTGGAACCGATATGCGCTCCACTCCCTCCGTCAGCTGGGCGTTGAGGAAGTCCCGAAGTCGCTGATATGTATTCGCTGCAAACGGTCCGACCGGCTGAACTGCGTAGATTGGAGTGGTGTCCTGAGTCAGGGTCCATATGATCGCGCTGGCGCTCGCGGGATTTTCTGACAGGTGAGCCAAGAGGCCAGCTCCTGCCTGGTTGAGGTTCGCACCCGCTTGCGCAAACGAATCCTTACGAGCTTCGGTCCCAAAGTCGTAACCGAGCTCCCCGAGGGCGTAAACGAGGGGAAGTTTTCCACCTCCTCCTCCGCAACTGCATTTACCCCCGCTGCCTCCGCACCCGCAGTCGGAGGGGGATATGCCGCTGGTAGTTACTGCCGCTGTTGTCTTGTCGGCTGGAGGCCCAGAGGGCAAGGTTGGAGCAGCAGACTCATTCTGTACATCGGGTCTTTCGTCGGGCACGTGTGTAAATTCTCCTTGTAATAGATTTGGTAATTCTGAGAACCTTGCTTCTTCCGAAGCTGAGCTGGGCCTAATCTCATCGAGACCAGCCAGTGACGCCACCGAACGGACAGGTGGAGAAACCAACACTGATGCGCCTACTTCCGCTACATTCAATGCCGGTTTAGCCCCTCGCTGCACCCCCAGCAGTTTTCGAGCACCCAAAAGGTTGATCTGACCTGCCAAAAAGCGGTTACACTCCGAAGCGCCGCCCGGTTCGCAGGGCGTGGCGCTGCGCAAAAGGGCCTCTCTGATAGCCAAGGGGTCGGGTTTATGCCCGTGCTCAAGTTGAATGCTTAGCAGGAGCGCGGCGATTCCCGAGACGACGGGCGTGGCGAAGCTTGTGCCGGTTTTGTAGCTGACGCCTCCCTCAGGATTAGCCCCTAGGATGTTCTCACCTGGAGAGAGGATGCCCTGGAGCTGATAAGGGCCTCCCCAGTTGCTGGCCTCCAGTGGCTTTCCTTGCGCATCCTGGGCTCCTACGGCCAAGACTGAGGGAAGGGCCGCCGGGACATGCAGACACTCGCAGCCATCATTGCCTGCCGCGGCTACGATTAGAACACCATTTTCAGCACAGAGTCGGACCGCCCGGGCTAAATGATCTTCGGGTTCGCCACCTGGGGCCAACTGCCCAGCACTGACGTTGATAATATGAGCGCCCTCGGCTACTGCGTGGCTAATTGCCCGCGCAAGATCCAATTGCGAGCAAGCCTGGGTATTGCCTTCTGAGCTGGTGGAGAACACCGGTATGATTAAGCCCCGGCAGCGTGGCACGAGACCTCGAACGGGACCGCTATGCTGCCCAAAGATGATGCTGGCCACGTGAGTTCCGTGACCCGATGCAGGCCCCGCATCGGCAACGCACGGGACCAGCAGCTCTCTTGTGTAGAGTTGGGCTCCAGAAAAACACGGATGGGAGAGGTCAACTGGCCCGTCGAGCACGGCGATGCATATTCCGGGGCTGCCTGTGGATTCAGACCACAATGACGTCAGTCCGGGAAGCAGATCGGTTAGATTGCTTGTTGAGGAGCCGGCAAGCTGCATACTAGCCGTCCCGCAGACACCGAGTTCGAAACCGATGTAAATGGTCCATAGCGATCACCCGGACCGCACTTGTTTTCGGTCTTGCTCAATCTAAGCACTTTATTTCTAGAATGTTACAAGGCGATGCTGAAATATAGGCCATATCGTTTCACAGTGGAACTGCATTTGTCAAGTAGGGGCTGGAGCCCGCCCTGCCGCCCACTCGGCGCGGATACCCGGCACCCCGCTTTCCTACCCTTCACGAGGACAAGGGATTCACCGTGAACAACGCCGAGCGAAGGCAGCGCCCGGCATCACCGCCTCGAAACGCCCGAAGCGACACGAGATATTTCTCAACTCGTTGTTGCTCGATTAACGATCCGTGCGATTGCGTCTAGAAAGCGGAATGGCGTAGTCAGGTCCGGCTGGTTCAGGTCGTAACCAATTTCAGCGAAGTGATCGGCGTCCCATGGGCCTTCGGCAAGTTTGTCGGGCCAGGTCGCCGATGTCACACTGACCATGCCGTCGTTGTCCCCTTCGAGGGGCTTTATATAAAGGTGCGTCGCATAGAGCAGCGCCGATCCCAAGCCGGCGCCCGCATAAGCAAAGTAGCGAACGCCAGGTACGGGGTCCTTTTCCGTGAAGCCAGGCGCTCCGGCGGTCGTAAGATCCTGGAGGGCGTGGGCGTTCACCCCGGCAAACTGATCCAAGAAGCCGCTGAAAGGAAATGACAGACCCAACGGATGGCCTAGCAGCAGGTTGGCCACGGGACTTCCGTGGTGCGGCGTCCCAATGGTGGATAGCGAAACGACACGGCCTCCACCGGCCAGTCCCTGCAGATTCTGCGCCAGCAAGCACCGCGCATCCAGCCCACCCATGCTGTGGGCGACGATATGCACTTCGCCGGTTTTGAACTTTGCGACAATGGCGGCGGCGAGCTCTTGTGCGCGCGACTGCACGCTTCCCAGCACGGAGACGGGAGGGAATAGCGTGGTTTCCTCGGGATAATGCGCCGCGAGACCCTTGAAATAATCGAGGCCTGCGATTTTCTGGGGGACCAGAACCCCGCTGGCAAAAACAAGATTCGGATTCATACACCGTCCTTCATTGCCTTTGAGAGGCGGCCACAAGTATAATTTTTGATTGTAGACCAGTCGCCAGGGTGGATTCCGAGGCGAGGGGAAGAGGTAGCATGAATCATGACGCTTCCTAATCAGTCTGCCCCGGTACTTCGGTCAATGATGTCTCGGGCCGCTGTTATTGCTGATGTCACTCTGAGCGACCTAATCGACTCCAACACGGCATGTAGCATCTGCTGCAACGCATGCAACAGTTGCATTGGATCATCACCCTTCTTCCAGTCCGGCTGTAAGAGTTCCTGCGGATTTATCCCAGGCTGCCATTGCTGACTGGGTGTGGCGTAGCGGTTGGATGACCGAATGAGAGAAGACAGCCTGATCGCCGTCGAACGTTTGACCGCTGCGCGGCAGCTCTACCCACCGCACATGGATAGCGCAGGTTAGCGAATTCGCTAACCTTAGCGATTCGGCACTGCGGCCGGGCGGTTTTCTTCCTCGACGGCCTGCGCGAAGGCAGCCCAATCGTTCGACATCGCCTGGGACAGTTCAAACAGCTTGGCCGCCAAGTCCTCTGCGCCGAAGAATTCAATTCGCAGATCGCTCGTTGCTTCAGCATCGCCCGTATCCCGGATCAACCTAGCGGAGATCATCAGAACATATATTCCCGGAGCACCGACACGGTTTGCGTCAGACCAAGCGCCTCAAGCGCATTCAGATATTCGTCAATTGTTTTCGGCGGATTCTTCAGGCTCTCGCGATGATTTCGCGCAGCCTCAGCTACAGTGCCGGGTGCGAGATCCAGAAGATGCATCACGAATTCGTCCGGGTGTTGCGCCTCGATCTCGAACTCCGCGAGAATCTCCGCAGGGAAGTCGCGCAAGTTCGCCGTGACGATCACATCGGCTCGCCCGCGGATCGCTGCCGCCAATACGTGCCGGTCATCCGGATCAGGGAGATGCAGGCCGGGAATCAAGTCCTCGTAGCCCGTGACAAGGGCGTCCGTTGCGTGCTCGTCCATGAGCCTGCGCGTCCGCTCCAGCTTTTCACGCGACAGGTCGGGGCGATCGCGTAGCAACGCGGATATCCATTCTTCGTGGACCCCTGCCGACCACGCAGCGCGGAACAGCCCGGTTAGAGCCAGATGCATCAGCAGATTGCGGAGATCGGCCGGATAAAGCACATTCGCGTCATAGAAGGCTGTAAAACGGGCCACCGGACTTAAATTCCAAGTTCCTGGTCATAGGCGGCCAACTCTGCCAGCGCCGCCCGGCGTTCGGCCTCAGCGCCCCGTTTGTACTTCATCAAGCCCTCAAACCGGACGCGCCGATGCGTGCCGACCCGGCGGTAATCGATCTTCCCCTCTTCCAGAAGCTGAATCAGGGATGGCCGTGAAATATTCAGCATCTCCGCCGCTTCCTGGGTGGTCAACTCGGCGTGTACCGGAATCAGGGTTACCGCATTGCCACGCGCCATTTCCTCAAGGATGCGGACAAGCATGCGCGCCGCCGATAAAGGCAGTTTGACCATTCCTTCCGGCGAAGGATCGTCGGAAATTCTCAATTCCATCGGATCGTTATTGCGAATGTGAGATGCCAGCACGCGGCTCGTCTCTTTCGCCAAAACCGCATCGGCCTCCGAAGGAAGGGTTGGTGCCATCGCTGCCTGAGCCATTGTCGCTACCTCTCTCGTGTTCTATGCTTTCCTAAGATCACGTTATCATACAATCGAAGCAAGCGCAAGTAATCGAAGCAATCGAAACAGCCATTTCCGGCCAAGCTATTGATCCCGATAGCAGAACTGCGTCAACGTGGAGGGATCTGCGCAGGCGGCTGGTCTTCACATGAAGAGACGATAGTCGTATGACCCGGACCCGAAGCGTTCGAGGAGCGCCCCTATCCGGGCGATCTGCTTGGATGACTCGACTGTCGCCGGCAGCTTGGTGTAGAGATCGAAACTGTTCCAGTTCATCTTGGAGAGTCCGAGGATCTCATCGCCCACCGTCGTCAAATCCGAGCGGCCGGAATGACGGCGGATGACAAGCGGCGCTGGAATGCGGCGCTTGCCCTGATAGTAGTTCAGACGGGGATTGATCGCTCGCGAAACGCCATGCACCCAAAGCAGGGCTGAGTCCCTGTCGAGCTTCAGCAATGTACCCCGTTTCACCGGGTATCCGTCCACCTTGAGCGAGCCGTTTTGCAGGGGAATCGAGGACAGGTATCGCAAGGCACTGTCCACGTGAATCTCCAGGAGATCGACCTCTTTCACCCCGCTCAGTCCTGCTTGCAGTCCCTTCCGTTCGTCCTTGAGGAACGGCGTCAGTTTATGGATCACCACGCGGCCGGGCAGCCTGAATCGGGATTCCCAGAAAAGTTGGCGGATGGTTTCTCCGACGCGGCGGGCATCGTCGTACGACATGAACGCGTTCTTGTGACGAAACACAGGGTTTTCAATCTTGCTGAGGCGGAATTGAAGCCCCTGCCCCTGCGCGTTGTACAGATGGCTGCATCCAAGAATGACCTGGTTCCCCTTTTCCGCCTTGCGGTCCAGGCTGATCCCGAGCCCGACAAAGGCCGTATCGCTGTCGAGCGAGGACAAAACCCATGGCGTTCTCATGCTCTTGACATAGAGGGCCAGTGACAACCACCAGCGAATCCGGCATTGCAGCTCGTTTTCAAGCGTGTCTTCTTCGAGGAATTGAGTTGCGATTCCCTGCGGAACACAGAATGCCTTCACGAAATTGTGAAGATCGAAGCGCTCCTCCTCCGTTTCGAAGGTCCGCCAGCGTGCCCACCTCGTTGGAATAAAGATGATGGTCACGTTCGGCAGTGCCGCGGCTTTCAGCGCGTTGAGGCAGGTCGTAATATGCTGGCTCAATTGCAATGCACCGCGCTGTTCGTCGAGGGCGGGATCGATCTCGGGGCAGGTCATCCACAAGTTTTCGCCGGGTGCCGGCACCTGCAATGACGTAGCGAACGCATTCTGAAAGCCCCCGAATTGAAGCAGGTAATCCGCTTCGAACTTGCCGGGACTGATCGATTGGTTCAGGCGCTGAAGGTATTCGCTTAGTTTCCGCGATTCTCGCGCCGGACAGATCACGGCGAGTTGAATGGGGGGCGCGAGGTTTCTGGCGGTTAGAGCGTAATCGAAGGGCCTATTTTGGACGATCCCCCGCACCGGATGGGGATCAGAAACCGTAGCGGTCCCTGCCCTATTCGAGAAAACGAGGTCTGGCTCTCTAAGCTCTACTCCGGCGTGGGTGATGATGGGTTCAAACTTGCGTTGCACCTGGATCTGCCGGTTGCGGTCGGCACTCATGATCTTGGCGAGGACGGGTGCGCGCTTCACATGGAACTTGAAGGGAGAACCGCAGTTCGGAGGAAACTCGAAGTTTTCCTCATTGAAAAGGCGCGTCCGCCACGACTCTAGGGCCTCGTTGAACTTGTTGTTATGTTGCCATCCTAAAATGCTCATCTTCAGATTTCGTTCGGCGTCTTCCGGCACCTCCTCCCCGGTCGGACTTTCAATGTGGACGGTCGGTTTGAGCACAACGTAACTCTTTCCGGCGACTCTTCGCAGGTAAACGACCACCGCATTGTAAACGAGATATTCCTTTTCACCTTCCTTCCGTCGTTCTCGTGCCGACTTCTCCCAAAGGAACTCACGATCATCCGTATTCACTCCGGCCCTTGCCGCCATGGCCCGCACCAACGCGCGGCGGATGAGCGAGGTGATCGCTCCATCTTCGTAGCGCAGGTCTATGTCATTGATCGGCACGCGCTCGATCTTATCGCCAATCCGGTCGGCAAAGGCACTCCGGATGTCATCGATCGTTCCGAAGGCGTAGGCTTTCTTGAAGGGAGCAGCAACAATCGCCTTACCGGCGGTGCTCGCGTCGAAATATTCCCACACCTTCTCTTCCGGCCATTGTTTCAGATCGAACTCGTAAATCTCCGAAGGCGGCGTCAGCGGAAAGGCGTTACTCTTGATCAGGCCGCAGGTCGGCATCTCTACAAGTGAGAAATCGATGCGTTCCTCTGTCGGCGTCGGCGTTTGCGCCATCAAGAGTTGGCGGGCCTCTTCGACGGCTTCCCCTTCAAGACCGTGTAACGCGATCCGAAGCATCAGATCATCAAACCCGCCTGACTGTATGTAATACGCCGCGCGGCCATTAGCGCGGGCCAACTCCAGCAACCGCCGGACGTTTACCGGTATTTCACCATCACCAAACCCGCACCAATAGAGCACCCCGGTGCCGGGTCGGCTATAGCCTTCCTCTAGCGCCGCCATGAGCGAAGCGTCCCGACCGCTATAGCCCACGACAATCAACGGAGTGTCCTTGACCTGTTCTACGAGCGCATCGCGCAGCATCTTCTCCTGCTGCTGTAACTCTGCCGTCGTGTTCTTCAGCGGATCGTACCGGTAGTCACCGTGCAGGGACACACAGATTAGCTCGCTGCGCTTTGGCCTGCGAAAAAGCCTTTCCTGGCAGTCTATTCCTACCTCGATGGCTGTCATGGATTGTGATTGGGCCGCCGCCTTCGCCGTCAGGCCATCGAAGTTGGGGGACCAGATCGATTGGATGATCCCCGCTTCCGCAAGCTTGACGGTGAGGCGATACCCGATATGAGGAACCGCCTGCCGAACCTTGTCCTGAAAGAAGGCCCTGCGGTCATCGGCGATTGGATAGCAATCCTTGATGTAGACGCTGTACTCTTCGGGCGAGTCATTCGGCGGGTAGACGCGTTGGCCGTCGAGCCACCGCTGGATCTTGGAGCGCACGGCTGGCAGGGACAATTCCGCGAATTGCGTTTCCAGACCTGGGTTTCTGGTCAGGAAAATTGCCCGTTTCCACTCCCAGATACAGCTCGCCGCGGACGGAATCCCGGAACTTATTGACGACCCAGCCCCTAGCAGGAGGGCGTGTTGGGAAGCCCTGTTAATGCCAACGGACCGGATGAACGCATCCAGTCCCAAGATCAGATCGTCGGTCATCGGTCCTCCAATATCCGCCTCGGCAAAACCGGCATCGCGCACCCCGCCTTCCTAAAACATTATGAGCCCGAAATGTGGTGCTCGTGACCCCAAACGGCCCCGTTTACCCGCAGGGTTTCCACGAGCAGGATTTGCTTCTCACGGTATTTACGAATGGACCATCATTTTTTTGCCAGCGGATGCGGACAAATTGCGGAATCTGTTCGAATAGAGGATAACGGGGGCAGCGGATTGGCCTCCGGGGAGATCTGTGACGACAGACGACAACCTGTTTGAACGCGTTGCCTGGTTGGAAGTCTGCATGCGCCTTCGCGCCATGGCCGGTTGGCTCACACACGACCAGCCGGATGTCTTTGACGCCGTCTCGGCGGATGATTTGGTCAGCGAAACGATTCTGGAACTACTGAGATCGCCGAACGCCCTCGGCTGGGTGCCAGCCCGCGGCAAGCTTGAAACCTTTCTATGCACCGTGCTCAGAAACAAGTTTATCGATCATCTCCGGCGTCACCAGCACTATGGCGGCCCCGTAGATGGGGACCTGTTCGCAGTGCAACCAGTGCAGCAGCTTGAGCAACAGGAGGCGGTTGACCAGGTTATGCAGCACGTGCGCTGCAAGAAAGAACTCGAGGAGTTGGTATCTGCCATTAGCGATAGTAACGGCGGGCCATGCCCAAACAAGGAACTTGCTGCCGATCTTGGAATAACCGTTTCAGAGGTTGTCAATCGCAAGAAGCGGATTCGACGGTCGTTTGAAACGGATTCGCCCCGACCGCCAAAGCCACGAAAGGAGCCACAAGTCCGATGAGCACCGATAACAAACGGCTTCATGGTGATGGTCCGGCCTTGACGCCTGAAAAACGGGCCGACGACATAATGCGGTCAGTGCTCGGACTGAACAGAGCAGAGCTTGCGGATGTGTACCGTTCCCAGACCCAGGATGATCCGACACAGAAGCTCTACGAGATCGCAACCAAGGCTGCGTCTGAGTATAAGGCGCGCGGGGAGTCGGTTCCCGCTCATGTTCAGGCGCTGCTGACCAGTGCGCGGCAACAACAACTACCGCTTGAAGGGCTATCCCTGGAATGTTCTATTCCGAAGATTCTCCTGATCGATGCGGAAGTGGATCGCGTCATTAGCCGAAGGGCTGTTTTCGAAACCCATCAGTACCGCGTCGATATGGTGTTCACTCTTCCCGAGGCCCTCACTAAACTGGCAACCGAGACATTTCAGGCTGTCATTGTAGAATGGCCGCCCGCCAATGCCGAGGATCTTGAGGCCCTTCAGGAACTTCAGACATGGAATCTGCAGGTCCCTATCATCAACCTCTCTGCCTGGGCTCCGCTGATGCGCCGGGACGAGCGCCGGTTTAACTGGAACCTCGTGCGAGCACTGGCAAAAGCTTTTGGCAAGCCCATGCCCCGAAAATTGCCGGAACGTAAGCCCGTCGCACACGACGACTCTTCGAATCGCGACGACGGCCTCTTCGGGAGTGGCGGAGCGTAAGGAGTTTCAGCGCGCCTCTTGCGGAGATGCAGCCAGGTGTTTCCTCAAAATCCCGAGGACTTCCTTCGGCTGGAAAACCACGTCCGCCGCCCAGACACCGAACCCACCATGTTCGTTGACGGCGTTGATCCAGTCGCCCAAAAACTGCCGCTTCGTCTGGTTCTCCTGGGAGTCCTGCCCTTTCACTTCCAAAACCACGGTTACGCCGTTCTTCAGCCGGATCAGAAAGTCAGGCCGGTACTTCTTTACGACGCCCTGCCAGATGTAGAGAATTTCAAAGCCGAGATGGTCGTTCTTGACCCAGGCTTCGACATCCTCTGCCCGGTCCAGCTCGTAGGCTTCGGTTGCTTCCCAAGTGCTGTCATAAACGCAAAAATTGATGTGGCTCTTCTGCGTGAATTCGCATGGCCGCCCTGTGTACCAAGGGCGCATGTCGCCGGTGCTGCGGGTCGGGTGCTCGCGGTCGAAGACAAGGCTCCGCGCCTGCACGTTCTGAAAACGTATGCGCTCGAAGATGTGCTGGACGATCTTCGTCATGTTGAGCGTGAGCACGATGCGACGGCGCAGGCCGTCCTGGTTGAACAGCGGGGGCGTGATGCTGATGCGGTCGCTGCCGATGAACGTTTCGACGATGCGGATTAACTGGGCCAGCAGCACTTCCCGGTTCCCCTTCCACGTGGGCTGCACCTGATCGTAAACGTCGCTGGCAGTCTCGAAGATGATTCGCTGCATCCTGAAGCGCTTGCCGAGGCCCTCAAGATCGATCGTGCTGATTCGCTTTACGTCGGGCTTTCCCTCGACGATGGGCGCCATGTCTGCCACGGTCGGCGTCGTGCTCGCGTCGAGCTGGAGAACGGGAACAGTGGCGAGATCAAGGCTCAGCCTGGGCCGATATTCATAGTCGATACGCACGACATTCGGCCAAGTGATCTCGAAACGGCTTCGCTCTCTCAGCGGCTTGACCTCGGTCTTCGGCGAAGGCGGCGGTGGTGGCTGTCCCTCCCCGCCTTCGTGCGGCAGGAAGGTGAAGGGAACGCCGAAGATGTTCACATATTCCGGCTCCAGCAAGCCCGTCTCGGGATTGACTTCATACACGGTGCGCCGGAGGCCGCGACCGACGACCTGCTCGCACAGCAACTGGCTGGTAAACGCGCGAAGCCCCATGATGTGGGTGACGGTCTTGGCATCCCATCCCTCGGAAAGCATACCGACGGAGATGACATTCTGGATCTGCTCGCCTTCGGCTCCTACCTTGCCTACGGTATCCACTATCCGCCGCAGGAGTTCGGCCTGGTCTTTCTTTGACACCTTCTTCCGGGCCACACCGTTGCCATTTACGGAATTCGCCTCTTCCTCATCCTCGCCGCTCGCCGATGCGATGTCGGGAGCTTCCTCGCGCGATTCAGCTTTCTCCAGAACCTTCGAATCTATGTGAAGGGTCTTGTCCGGAGCACGCAACTCGTCGATGCGGATTCTGCCCTTGTCGAATGTGTATTTGATGCGGGCGGCGGTTTCGGTCCTGTTCGCCACCGTGATCATCACGGGCGGCGTGAGAGCGCCGCTTGCCCGCCATTGCTGACAGGTTTCAAGCCAGTCCTTCCCGAGAAGGTAATAGCCCTGCTGAACGAGATCGGGCAAAGGCTCGTGCTCTTCGGCACGGCGATTGAGATCGTCCTTCACTTCGTGATCGGCATAGATGTGATAGAGCCTCGACTTGTAATCGGGGCTGAGCCTGCCATCGTCGCGCACGACGACGCGTGGCGTCTTAACAAGGCCGCTCTCGATGGCATCATTCAGGCCGAAGTCGCTCACAACCCAACCGAAGAGCGTTTCCTCGGTGCTGCGTTTTCCGGTCGGCGCGAATGGCGTCGCCGAAAGATCGTGGCAGGCAAGAATGCCGCGGGTGGCGTGAATGCGGTCAAGACCGCCGACCCACTGCGTCGCCTCTTCGAGATCATCTTTCGAAAAATCTTTCGCGGTCGCCTTTGGCGGAATGCGCCACGCGTGGTGCGCCTCGTCGTTGATTACGAGCCAATTCTGGTAATCCGCGTATTTGTCGAGGACCCGCCGCGTGAAAGCTTCGTCGCTCTCGGGGCCTTTCTTGACGACCCTCGGGCCGGCGTCCGGGTCGAGCGGCATGAGATTGTGCCAGTTTCTGACCAGCACCCTGCCCTGCCGGAGCTTTTCGTGCAGGCCGGGCGGGATGATGCTGAAAAGCTCGTAGTAGTTGCCCGGAGCGTCAGGTTTGAGGACTTCAAGGCGGCTGCGGACAGTCAGGCCCGGTGCCACGATGAAGGCGTATTTGCTGTACCGGCGGTCCTGCGGATACGTAACCTTACTAAGAATATGCCAGGCGATGAGCATCGCCATGATGATGGTCTTGCCGCTGCCTGTGGCCATCTTTGTGCAAAGCCGCGTGAAGTCTCCACCGTCGCCGGGAATCTCGATGCCCACTTTGTCGGCGGCGGGAGCCTCGGTCAGCCAGATCAGCGTTTCGATGGCCTCAAGCTGACAAAAGAAAAAGCGGCGACCATCCCGCTGCTCGGGGTCCTTCCAGTGCTCCAGAAGTTTCTGCGTGATGCCCGAAGCGCCCGGATACCCGGACTCCCGCCATGCGGCGACGCGCGAGCGGATCTGGTTTACCAAGGGCAGTTCGCGAAAGATGCCGGGATCATCGAAAGACTTCGCTCCGGGCGTGGCCGTTACGTAGCCTGCGGGCCGGCGTCCGGGCTTGCGCGCAAACGACCGGCTCTCGCGGTCGTAACTCCAGAAGGAAGACGGTTCCGCAAACGGCGAATTGATGATGAGCTGGTCGATGGAAGTGGAAGCCATTATTTCAGGTCCACGATGCGCAAGCTCTCGATGCCGCGGTCGTCAACGATCTTGACGGCGGCGCGCTTGTTCTTGCCTGCCGCGAAAGGCAGTGATTCGGTGCCCCGATAGGATTCGATCATGCCTTCGTCGATCTCGGCATGGAGATTTTTGGCAAGCTTCGCCCAGCCTTCGGCATCCCCCGCCATCGGGAAAAACACCTGGCGCGGAAAGAGGCTCCGGCCGTCATAATCGGTATCGAGGAGCCACATGGCGATCTTTTCCACCCCGCCAGACTCAACTGCGCCGGTCTTGGTGTTGTAGTAGTCGAACCCGCCAACCGAAACCACAAACTCTCCCTTGTGGTCGCCATTCCTGGCTTTGCTGACCTCAACATCAGGCTGCCCGATCAGCCAGAAGCTCTCATTGCTGGCGCGTTTTTTCTTGAGATCCTCCGTCAGGAGATCCGCGTTCATTTGGGCTTTCAGGAGCGTGACGCCGGGCCAACGGGTTTCGTCGATATCCTTGGACGCCTCCGGATCGAACTGAAAAGCGGCAAAGAGGACAATCTTCGGCTTGGGCACAAGCGTGGAGGCTTCCTCCAGAGCGAGGGCGACCTGACGCTGTTCGAGAGGCGCGTGTTCAGGGCCGAACGAAACTACGGCACGCTGCGGCTTGGCCTCCTTCGTTTCGGCATCGGCATTGAGATAGCGCGTTCCGGGCAACGGCTCCAGCCTGGTGAATTCGATGCGCTGCCCGCCCTTGCCGCGCACGCCGGTGCGGAGCAGCTCGGCCGTCCACTCGTCCTGCCTGAGCGTTGCGCCGCTGCGAGCGATGGAATCATCCGCGTTCTCCGTTACCGGCGTTTCCTCAAGCTCGTCCAGTGACCGGACCGTGGGCGCGGGAACAGCCTCGACCGTGAAGGGTCCGGTGACTCGTACCGTCGAGGAGTCGCTGACCGGTTGGTCGTAGAGCGGCTCTTCGATCACAGCTTCGCTATTCGCAATAGCCGCGAGCGTCAGGTGGGGAGCCGTCTTGTAGCGAAATCCGCTGCTCACGCCTTCGTCGGGATGAGCAAGACGGTAGTAATCGAAAAGGGCTGTCATGAGCCGCTGCTTCGCCAAAGTCGTTGCGACCCTGGAGGTGTCGCACGTGATCCACCGGCGCCCCCACTGCTCCGCCACGAAGGCCGTCGTTCCGCTGCCGCAGGTAATATCGAGGACCAGATCGCCGGGATCAGTCGTCATCAGGAGACAACGCGCAACTATTTCCGGATTGGTCTGCACAACGTAGACCTGATCCGCCGCGCCGCCAAGCCCATCCCACCAGTTCGAGAGCGACTTGAATGGGAAATCGTCGAGGTAACGCTTCCCGTCAAGCGATTTCCCCGAAGCGCACAGGCGACCCGCCTCCCGCAGGCGCTCCATGGGGCTTATCTTTTCCTTCTCCTGGCGTTTGCTGCGATAGGACCAGCACCGGCCTTCCGGCGGATCAAAGCTTCTGCCGTCGAACTTGACCGGGTCCATCTGGTTGGCGCGAAATCCACCATTGGTGATGGGCCATGCGCGAAAGAGCCGGGCGTCGGGATAGTCCTGCAAGAGCCGTCTTGGGCTGAGGCGGTAATCGAACACCTCGCCGTCCGGCGTGGGCATTTTCGATATCGGGAATTCACGCCCGTCGCGCATTTGAACGTTACGGAATTCAGCGAGCGTCTCGGAATCCATCTCCCGCCGGGAAAACAGCGTGCGGAACTTGACCCCGCCCGCGTCGCGAGGAGTCTTTGAATACCACAGCAAATAGTCATTGACCGGATCGATCAGGCTGCTTTTCTGGGATCCCTTCTTCTTCACCAAGATGTCAACGACGTGGCATGTCGGTCCAAATAGCTCGTCCAGGATTTCGCGGACATGGTGAACATTCTCATCCGATATCTGGACGAAGATCGAGCCAGAATCGGCGAGCAATTCGCGCGCGAGCAGGAGGCGGTCCCTGAGATAGCTCAGGTAGGAATGGAGGCCCAGTTCCCAGGTGTCGCGGAACGCCTTGATCATCTCCGGCTCCGCCGTGAGGTCCTCGTCTTTCCCATCCTTCACATCGCGGTTGTTAACAAAAGGCTGGAAATTGGAGCCATACCTGATGCCGTACGGCGGATCGAAGTAGACCATCTGGACGTGACCGGCCATTCCCTCCTTTTCAAGAAGGGAAGTCATGACGAGAAGACTGTCGCCGGCAATCAGCCGGTTGCTCCATCCGTGGGCATGCTTGTAAAACTCGATGGCTTCGCGGAGGGGCGGGTTTTCCGTCCGGGAACTGAACAGAGACATCTGCTCGTAGTTGCTGCCGTTCTTCTTGCGGACCGCCTCAAGAATCGTGCGCGGGTCGATCCGCTCGTGAACATGGAGCGAGACCGTTGGCACGTCAAACTTCGCGCGTTCCGCCTTTCCTGCCCACTGCAACGCAGGGTCAAGGTGGGGATCGTAAGCGTATGTCCGCGTTGCTTCCTGTTGGTCCGTCTCAGGGGTTACCAGGCCAACCGGCGGGTTGTTCGGCCGCTTCTTGTCGGCGTGACCGTACTGTTCGATAGGGCGCTTGCCGCCCTTCGGTGCTTTCGTTTTTGCCATGAGAACAGACTTGCGTGGAAGGAACCATTCTACCTGGATGCGGTCCGCAAAGGACTTGTTACGCAGAACGGCCGCGCCTATTCGGGCTTTTTGTCGTCGTCCTTGTGATGGCTGCGCTTAGCGGCGTGCTCGCCGTCATAACCGAGCTTGGCCAGCTTCTCATCGAACGCCTTGATGGCGGCTTCCTTCTGGCGAAGGACTTCCTTTATCAGCTCGTGGCGGTGGGCTTCGAGCGTCTTTTGCTCGGCGAGGAATTTATCGACCGGATCGTCGGCCATGTTGATTATGATCCCATACCGGACCTACGGCAGGGGTGCGCTGCCTGGCTATTCTCAGCGGACCTTCATCTGCTTCAAATCCATGATGCGGATGCTCCCCTTGGTGCCGCGAAACGGCTGGACTTCGCCCTCGATCTGGACGGTCCTGCCGACAAGGGCGGAGAAGTCGCGGCCATAACGCTCCAAGAACAGGCCGGGCAATGGCGAATACCCCGTAAAGCTACCGTCCGGCGACTCCCTGAAATAAATGTTCACATAAGATGCATGATCCAGCTCCACCCGCGCGATCGTTCCTTCGACGATCATGGTGCGTCCCTGCCATCGCGGATCAAACGCGCTGACCTTATAGACCGTCGGCGGGGTGATGAAACCGCCGGGTCCAATCGGATCATCGGCGGGTTTCTGCGGACTGTCCGGAGGCTTGATGAAGCCCCCCGGCCCTATCGGATCGTCGTCCGGTGCCGCGGGCCGCGCGGCTGGCGCTGGCGCAGCCGGGCGCGGCGTGACGGGCGGATCGACCTTTCTCTGGAAATCAGGGGGCGCGGGGATCTGGAACTTTGCCGCGGTGGTGCGAAGGACGACATCCTCTACCTCGATCCTGGAGAGATCGATGCTCTTGTCCTTCGCCGCCTGCTGCTCAAGCCCCACGATCCTGCCCAGCAGATCGTAGGTGCCTTCCGGGTACTGGCGTCCGGGCGCCTTGTCGTAATAGTAGCTTCTGATCTTCAGCGACAGGGGGCGGTCGGCGTTTGCAACCTCGTTGACCAGATTGCCGATGCAGGTTTGCAGATAACGAAGCTTGTCCGCATCGGACTTCGCCTCGTAATCTTTCATGCTGAGGGCGTGCGCGGGAACGCAGACGAACGCCAATGCCAGAACGGCGGCGATGCGGGCGGTCTTGCACATACACCCTCCCTGCGTAGCCGTAGTTTATCAATTCTGATCGATGCGGGAGCGGCGCGCGATGGCGGAATTCTATTTCTGCGCGGGCGGCGGGAATTTGTCCTTCACCACTTTAACGATCACACCCTCGACCTGGATCTTGGAAAGATCGACCTTCCCGTCCTGCGCCAGACTCTCCAGTGCGCCCAGCTCGACATACAGCCGCTCAAGTCCTGCCGAGAACGGCTTGCCTTCCTGCTGGCGCGAGAACCAGTCCCGGATATCCTGCGCCAGTTGCGGATTCTTTGCGCCGAGGTCGCCGGTCATCTTCTCGATGAAATCCACCACGTAAACCGAGCGGTCATGCGTAGGCTTGGTGTTGAAGTCTTTCAGGCTCATCGCCTGCGCTGTCATCAGGACGAAAAAAGCGAGGAAAAGCTTCATGCCTGAGTATAACCCGAGTTGAATGAATCTGTTACGGCGATCTGCAAAGCTTCCGTCAGCCACGATCATAAGCGACTTTGCCGCCAACGAGCGGCCCTTCCCTTCCTTATATAGCGTTTTCAAAACCTCCATTTTTCTCTTGAACAGGACAAGGGGTTTCTTCAGATCGGGCGGCAGCCAGTCAAGGGCGCGGGTTTTGCGCTCGTGAAACCCTTCTTTAATGCGGTTCAGTCAACATCTTTTTTTACCCCCTTTTCTTCTTATTAGGACAGAGTTGTAGCTTCTCAGCGGTCAGCCGCAGAGGTCAAGGGCTCGCGGTTTTTGCGTGTTCATCGCAGACCCTTGATCGCGAGGAAGGGCCGCGCAAGCTGGTAAGCGAAGAAAAGGGGGATACAGACGGCGTTCTGCCGCAGGGTGGTTCGAATAGTCTGGCAGGGATCACGCTTCTTTCCGGGGTCGGCGCCAGCATCTCTGCCTATCGAAAAGCGCTGCCCCAAGTGACTGTCCATTTGAAGAGTGAGGCGGACCAATCTTGACGGCGTACTTGCGAAGTCCTTACCTCGCCGTACTAGGGTTTCAACGTTCTCACCTCTGTCTCTTCCCGTCCTGCCGGACGGCTCCGTCCCCTCGCGGGTAGAAGGCCTGTAAATCTATCCTCCGTATCTTTTTCCCATCACGTCCTACGCTGCGGCAGCCAGTTCAGCAAGTACCTGGGTTGATTGGAACACCGTTCCGTCGCGCCACATGGCATGCATGATGACAGCCAGTCTGCGCGCTACCGCCACGCAGGCTTTCTTCTTCGAGCTGCGCTTGGCGAGACGAAGGCCCCAGGATTTTAGCTCACTGGGCTTGCCCACCCGGCTCAGCAGCACTTTGGCGGCTTCAAACAGATGCATTCTAACGAAGGAGTCGCCGCACTTCGTGATATGGCCGTCATAATCCACCTCACCGGATGCATATTTTCGCGGGGTCAGACCCAGTGCTGCTCCGACATTCCTCGATTTCTGGAACCGCTCTGGCCGGTCAACAAAGGTCTTGTAGACTAGGGCGGTCAACGGTCCGACGCCCGGAATTGTCATGAAGAGCTGGCATACCTGATCTTCCTTGACGTAGTCGAGGACCAGCTTTTCCAGCTTCTTGCATTGCTCAATAAGCACCCGCCGCACTTCCAGCATCGGGAAGATACAGGCTTGGAACTTCTCGTTATCTCCAACCAGTTCACGGATGCGCGGTTCATAGGTTACCGGCGTGACTTTGCCAAGCTTCAAGCCGAAGGTTCTCAACGAGCCCCGGATCTGACTGTCAATATCCAGCCTCTTCTCCAAAAGGCAGCGCCGGTTATTGAGCAGCATCCGCAGTTCCTGACTGTCAGGACTCTTGACATGGACCTCTTTATACCAGCCGGTGCGCATGATGTGGGCAAGACCGCGGGCATCGTTGCGATCGGTCTTCACCTGCTGCGCCTTCATCGCCGCCTTGGCGTGACGGGTTTCGATGCAGATCACAGGCCATCCCATGGCAAGCAACTCCTGACACAGCCAGGATGACAGGCCACCGGCTTCCAGGCCCACTCGTTCTATAGGCAGCCCGGTGGCCTTCAGCCACTGGTCAATGGCAGCAGGTTCCGATGGCACATCGCTTTCGCTCATGAACGTACCGTCGTGGTTGACAACACAAATTGCCGTGCTATTCAGTGAAACGTCAAGGCTGCTGTAATACTTCATGCGGTTCTCCGTTGGTTGAGGATTGAAACATAACCTACAAAATTAAATATGGAGACCGGGGCGGAACATTCAAGAATTTGCGTGATGTCCGAAGAGTGCCGGCATCACAGGCGCGCTCTCGCTCTTACCCCGGTCTCCTCCGGGCTGGCCGGACACATTTTTCCGGCCATGCCAGGCCAAAAAAATGGTTCGTTGTCTTCCCGATGGATCACAACGCTGGAATGGCGCTATTCACCGTCGGTGTGACGAACCGCATTACAGTATCTTGACGGCAAGGACCGATCTGGCAGCTTTGCGTTGGAGGAAAATGGAGCGGGTTGCAAAACGGTTTAGATCTTGGGCGCGATCTGCCCGGATGGTCGCGGCGCATTCTGGTTTTGTGGATTCTCCGTCTCGGTAGCCGCGCTATCGCGCGAAAGGGATCGTCACCCGCAGGGGCCGAGACTACCCACCGCCGGGTTGCGGCGTTCAAATGCCGGAGGCTCGGGGAGCGTCAGCGCGTAGAGCCCGGTCCGCACCCCAAGCGCGCGGATTCGCCCCGTCAATCTGAGTGAAAATAATGAGAGCACGATACCCGGCTTGCTCACACATTGCTCACACCGTTTCGATCCGTGGGGGTTCGAGTACAGACTGGATCGGTTATGATTTGTTTGTAATCAACTATTTAAGGCTAGATGAAACTGGCTCGGATAGCTCGAAACGGGTTCGATTCCCGTTAGCGCTACCAATTCCTCATACACTTACAGACTCCAAGTGCGCACGCCGCTGCGCGAGTGCTTGTGCGCCTCTTCGTCAGCCAGTTCTGGCTCAGCGCGATCG
>Ga0075030_100000410_pt1 | contig 36914 bp, 27 predicted proteins | sample LitLauG_LLR_2012_FD_71393 | JGI IMG/M metagenome (GOLD analysis project Ga0075030, IMG submission 71393) | Freshwater sediment microbial communities from Pennsylvania, USA - Little Laurel Run_MetaG_LLR_2012 | ecosystem: Environmental > Aquatic > Freshwater > Creek > Sediment | place: USA...
ATTCATCGTGTTCGGATACGGAAACAGCCAGTACGCAAGCCACGGACGCCCGGTGTGACAGAGCGGGAAGATACCGGCGCAAGCGACGGCAAACAGCGTCATGGCCTCGGCAAAGCGGTTAATGGAGTTGCGCCAGGTCTGACGCAGCAGCGCCAGAATGGCCGAAATCAGCGTGCCCGCATGGCCAATACCGATCCACCACACGAAGTTGACGATGGCGAATCCCCAACCTACGGGGATGTTAATGCCCCAGATCCCCGTACCTTTAATGAACAAATACCCGAGGGCCATCATCAGCATGTTCATCGCCGAGAATACGATCAGAAAGCCCAATATCCATCCCAGCGATACCGGGCGCTTCAGCACAATGTTGCTGATCTTCTCAGTAATAGTGGAGAAGGTGTGGCCCGGCGCGATTACCGGCACTCGCCTGTCTGCCAGCGGTATTTGGGTGTTGGTAGCCATGCCTTAAATGCGCTCCACAGTTTTGATAACTATGCTTTTGACTCCGCTTTTACTTCTTCCAATTCCGGGTTCGGATTGCGGACTTCCGCCAGATACGTTGTGCGCGGCCGCGTATTCAATTCACCCAATAAGGAGTAATTCCTCGCCTGCGTCTTCCACTTATTGACTTGACTGTTCGGATCGTTGAGGTTGCCAAAAACGATCGCATTAGCGGGACACGACTGTTGGCAGGCCGTCTGCAATTCGCCATCTTTAATGGTCGTGTCGGCGCGCTCGGTATCGATGCGATGCTCGCTGATGCGCTGCACGCAATAAGTGCATTTTTCCATGACGCCGCGGCTGCGGATGGTCACGTCCGGATTGCGCATGAGCTTGAATTGCGGTGTCTCCCAATCCTGAAACAGCAGGAAATTAAACCGCCGCACTTTGTACGGGCAGTTATTGGAGCAGTAGCGCGTGCCGACGCAGCGGTTATAGACCATATCGTTCAGGCCTTCGCTGCTATGAATGGTTGCCTGCACCGGACACACCAGCTCGCACGGCGCATTCTCGCATTGCATGCAAGGCAAGGGCTGAAAGAAAGCCTTGGGATTTTCGCGCGGCCCGTTGTAGTAAGCGTCAACGCGCAGCCAGTGCATGTGGCGGCCCTTGAGGGTCTGCTCTTTGCCGACGACTGCGATGTTGTTTTCGGATTGGCAGGCGACGATGCAGTTATTGCATCCGACGCAGGAATTCAGGTCGATCGCCATACCCCAGGAGTAAGTTTCCTTCGCGTAATCGAAAAGCCATGGCTTGTAGAGCGTGAGTTCCTTCGGCGGCTCGCCTTCCTTCGCGAAGTTGGGCTCTTTTTTGTAGTCTTCGAGGCTGCGCTCCTGCACCAGCGGACGCTCGCCGACGGGAGTCTCCATGGTCTGATAGCCCTGCGTGCTGGCGAGTTGATAGATATCGCCGGTAGCGGTGAGCTTCGCGCCATCTGTAAACCACGGCGCTTGACTGGTCCGCAGCGGGTAAACGTCGAAGCCCGTGCCGGTGCCGACGCGGCCGGCGCGGGTGCGCCCGTAACCGAGGAAGACGGTGATGGAGTTGTCGGGATGTCCGGCTTGTATCCAGACTGCGCCTTTAACTTTCTTTCCGTTAAATTCGATCTCGGCCACGTCTTTGAAATTCAGCTTCAACCGCTCCGCCATCGCGGGACCGATCATGATGGGGTTATCCCATGTCAGCTTGGTGAGAGGCTTTGGTAGTTCCTGCAGCCAGCCGTTATTCGAGAAACGGCCGTCGTAGATGGAGGGATCGCGGCGGAAGTTAAGCTCATATCCGCTGCCTGGCGCGGATTGCGACGGCGGCAAGTTGGCGGTTTTCAGCGTAACTGTCTTCGCGGAGTAGGTCGTGCCCTCAACCAAGCCGTCGTGCAGCGACTTGCGCCAGAAGGCGTCAAAGTCGCTGCCGGTGTGCTGTTTCTGCCAATAGGCCTGGACAAGCTCGCGCCCAGTGAGGCCGGATTGGCCCGCGAGGATAGTGATGATTTCGTGCGCGGTCTTGCCGCCGTAAAGCGGCTCGATGAGCGGCTGAATGATGCTGACCGTTCCATCGTAGGCTCGGGCATCACTCCAGGACTCGAGATAATGCGCTTCGGGGACATGCCACTGGCAAAGCTCGGCGGTCTCATTGCGATGCGGGCCGAGATAGACCTTGAGATTGACGGCATTCGATTTCAGCGCCGATGCGAATTCGAGTTCGGCGGGCGCGTCATAGGCCGGGTTGCCGCCAAGAATCAGCAGCAGATCGACCTTTCCAGAGCGCATGTCGTCCGCCAACTCTTTCAGCGATTGGCTGCGATTCACTGGATTGGCGTCGACAGGATCGGAATAGAAAACCGTCTTACCGACATTGCCGAGTTCTTTGTTTATGAGGTGCGCAGCGGCAATCACAGCAGGAGACTGGTGATCGCCCGGAATAACAAGCCCGGCACCCTGGTGGGCGTGAAGGTCTCCTATGACCCCCTCAAAAAACCTCCGGACTTCTCCGTTGAGCGTATTAACCTTTGCTCCTGCTCCGTCGCCCCCGCTCAAATTGCGGGCAAACTCATCAATTGCGCCCGCCTTTACCGGCAGCCGATGATCCGCCTTCATCCCCGTAGATGACGGCGTGCTCTCGACCACATACAACCGGTTCATGTTCGCATCAGGATTGCGCCGCGCCGCGAAATCTCGCGTGTAGCGCGCCGAGCCGGGGAATCCCGCGTAGAGAAAATCCGCGTCGAGCGAAACGATGACATCCGCTTTGGACAAGTCGTAGCGAGTCTCAACCACTTCACCGAAAGCCAGCTTCGCGCCTTCATAGACGTTGTCGCGATTGATCGGTTCGTAAACGTGCCACTTCGCCTGCGGATTCGCCTCGAGATAATCGTGAATCTGCGCGGCCAGCGTGGGCGAGGAAACCGCCTGCGTCAGAATACGGACGCCCCCGCCCGCCATGCTCTTCTGTACGCTCATGGGGCCGCGAACCGCTTCCATGAATGCATTCCACGAACGGGTGTCACCAAGGTAGGTGATGTTCTGAGCGCGGTCGGGATCGTAGAGATCAAGAATCGAAGCCTGTGCGTACACGTCTGTGCCGCCGAGACTCGCCGGATGCTGCGGATTGCCCTCAACCTTCGTCGGGCGAAACATGTGGCTTTCGATCAGAATGGGCGAGGCATAGCCGCCGAGAGTGAAGGCGGTAGCGTAGAACATGGCGCGGCCGGGAACTACGTTCTCCGGCTGCCGCACGTAAGGCACGATCTCGGTATTCGGCATCCGCGTGCAACCGGTCAGGCCGGCGAGCGCCAGCGACGCGCCCATGGTTTTGAGGAATCCGCGGCGCGAGAAGTCGTCGAGCCACTCCGAAGCGCCCTTGGGGAACTCGCGATGAAGCATCTCCTGGAACTCTTCGCTGCCCGCCAGTTCTTCCAGGCTGCGCCAGTACTCGGGGCCGGTCGTGTCCTCGATCTGCTGCCTGACCGTCGCCAGGTCAAGCTGCTTACGCTTGCTGGGGCAGACCTCGCCGCCGATTTTAGCTGCGGCCGATTTTGTTCTGTGCTCGTCCATGCTCATCAGAAGTTAGCTCTCAGATGTCAGCTGTCAGCTCTCAGCAAAAACTTGCCCTTTAACGATGGCAAGTGTTGCAACTGGTAATGTCGTTCACCGAGCGTACTTTGTATTGCTCTTTCAGCGCGTTTCCCAGGGTTTCCTGATCGGAGTATGCCTTCCCATTCACAATCACAGGTTCGCCCGTGGACGGTTGCTCATAGCGCATATTGAAAACCTGCTCGCGGGGGCGCAAATACTTTTCGGTGTTGCGGTGGCAATCCAGACAAAACTCCATCTGCAGCGACGCGTACTGATACATCAGCGGCATCTGGTCGACCGGGCCGTGACAGGTATTGCAGCCCACACCTTTATTTATGTGGATGCTGTGGTTGAAATACACAAAGTTCGGCAACTGGTTGACGCGCGTCCATTCGAGCGAGCGGCCAGTACGGAAACTTTCGCGAACCGGCTCCAGATAAGCCGCGTTGGTCCAAATCTGCGCGTGGCAGTTGATGCAGGTCTTAGTGGGCGGGATGCCGGCAAAGCTCGACTGCTCGACTGAGGTGTGACAGTAGCGGCAATCGATGCCCAATCCGGTAACGTGGTGCTGGTGGCTGAAGGGTACGGGCTGCGACTTCCGGACGCCAGCATTGGTGATGTACGGAGTACGCTCTAGTTGCAGCAAAACCCAGAACAGACCGCCCACGGCGAGCACCGTCAGGACCAGTGAGGCCTTGGCAATGGCATTGCTGCTGCGCGGGAAGATCTGCATTGAATGTGAAGTCTTTTTAGTATTGCGGAATTGGCTCGCGCCGCTCCCGGTTGACCGCATTCGTATGATTTACGTCACGCGCTGCAGTGACGCACGTCACTAAAACATGTGAGTATAACAGTTGATGGGCGAAATGGAAGAGGTGGCACAGCTTTTCTTTGTACCGATTTGGGATCAGCATGACGGAAGTCGAATCCGGCTGCTTCGGCTGTACGGCCGGGGTTTGCGTCGTTGTTTTCAGCGACGGGAGAGGCGGTGAGCCGCCTTTCTACAGGAACCAGACCTCAACGCAGATTCATGACCAGTAGCTTCGGTTCGGTCATTTCATGAATCGCGTCGCGCAAGCCTTCACGTCCAAATCCGGAATCCTTAATCCCGCCGTACGGCATGTGGTCGATGCGAAACGTGGGAACGTCGCCGGCGATCAGTCCGCCCACCTCAAGCTCGTCGTAGGCCTGAAAAATAAGTTTGGCGTCGCGCGTGAAAAGTCCGGCCTGCAGGCCATAAGCGGAACTGTTGATCTGCTTCAGCGCGGCCGCGAAATCGTTGTAGGGCTCGACCGTTACCACCGGCGCAAAAATTTCCTGGCAATTCACTTTCATGTTGGGCTTGGTGCCGGTAAGCACGGTGGGCTCGAAGAGCGAGCCTTTGCGGTTGCCGCCGCAGAGCAGGCGCGCACCGCCTCGCACCGCCTCCTGCACCCAATCGGCAGCGCGGATGGCGTCGCTTTCGCGGATGAGGGGGCCCAGGTCGCTCGACTCGTCGAGCGGGTCTCCGATTTTCAGTTTCCTGACCGCCGCCAGCAACAGTTCGGTGAATTTTCCATACACGGAGTGCTCGACCAGAATACGTTGCACCGAAATGCAGGACTGTCCGGCATAGGCAAAGCCTCCGGTGACGCAGCGGTCGGCGGCATAAGCAAGATCGGTGTCGCTGTGGACGATGACACCCGAATTGCCCCCGAGTTCCAGCACGACCTTCTTCTTGCCGGCATTGTTCTTGATGGCCCAACCGACAGCGGCGCTGCCCGTAAAGCTGATGAGCTTGATACGTTCATCGGTGACCAGCACCGCGGAGTCTTCGTTGGATAGCAGGACCGCATTGAATCCGCCGTCCGGCCATCCCGCTTGCTGGATCACTTCCGCCAGCAGCAGCGAAGTAAGGGGCGTCTCAGGCGCGGGCTTGAGCACCATCGAACACCCGGCGGCAATGGCCGGGGCGACCTTGTGCGCGACCAGGTTCAAGGGGAAATTGAAGGGCGTGATGCCAGCGACCGGACCGAGCGGGAAACGTTTTACGATGCCCCAGCGCCCGGCCGTCGATTGCTGCCAATCCAGCGGCAGATATTCGCCGTAGTTGCGAACGGTTTCTTCCGCCGCAATGTTGAAAGTGAAAACTGCACGGTCAACTTCCATGCGAGCGCTTTTGATGGGCTTGCCCGCTTCCAGTGCGATGGTGTGAGCAAATTCCTCTTTGCGATCGCGAATGCCGGCCGCAATCCGGAGCAGGACCCGTTGGCGTTCGAAGGCGGGGAGGCGCCGTGTCGTTCCGAACGCCTTGACGGCGGCGGCAATGGCGGCATCGGCGTGTTCGCGACGTCCCTGGTAGACATGCCCGATCAGCGCGCCGTCGTAAGGCGCGTGCACGTCGACGATATCGCCCTCTTCCAGCCACTTCCCGTCCAGAAAAAATCCGTGGGTTGCAACCGGAGTTACCGTCATCTCAGCCATGCCGCCACCTCACTCGACGCTTACGGTTCGCATTGCGCGTCGTGCCCAAACGATTATAGAACTTCATGAAGAACGCGCAATTGACAACGCGAGAAACATCAGCGCATGGATGTCATTTTCCGGTTTGGGGTTTAAAGCGCTCGTCAACTTCGACTTGATATCCGGCGACCAGACGATTGGTCTGGTTCGCCATCCCGACTACCGACATCAGCTCTTTGAACTGGGCGTCGGTCATGCCCTTTTTCCTGGCCGCGGCGGTATGAGAAGCGGTGCAGTATTCACACAGGTTCGTGACGGAGACGGCAACGTAGATCATCTCTTTGGTGAGCGGATCAAGCGCCCCGGGAGCCATGATCTGTTTGATATCTTCCCAAGTCCGCTTGAGCAGGACCGGGTCATGTGCGATGGCCTTCCAGAAATTATTGATCCAGTCGGTTTTTCGTGTGGCCATGATGTTGTCATAGATGGCGCGAACTTCCGGGCTGGCATCGTCGTATTCGATAAAGCCAAACAGTGACATGGTGTTTCTCCAGTCAGGCTATTGAGACATTGAGTGATTGAGACATTGAATCATTAAAACTTGACTCAATCACTCAATGATTCAACGACTAAATGTCTCAATAGACTTTGTTTACGACACCCAGTCTAGAACTTTGTAGTACGCACCGGCGAACGGCAAAAACCACGGCTTGCCGTTGTAAAGGCCCAACGGCGCGCCGGGGAACGGAATCTCGGCAAAGGGATTGTCGGTCTTCCCCTGTGCGATCCATTCCGCCATTCTCTCGCCCTGATAAGTAGCCATGGCGACGCCATGCCCGGCATATCCGAGGGCGAAATAGATGCCATCGACCTGCCCGGCATGCGGCATGATGTCGAAGCAGAAATCGAGCGTCCCGCCCCAGACGTATTCGACTTTCGCGGCGCGCAGTTGCGGAAACACGTCAATCATTCCACGGCGCAGAATTTCCGCGCTCTTGCGGATAGTCTGATCGGTCTCCGGGAAGAACGCGGCGCGTCCGCCGAACAACACGCGATTGTCCGGCGTGAGGCGGTAATAGTAAAGATAGTTTTTGGAATCGTAGATCTGGCGGTTGCGCGGGCTGAGTTCGTGGGCCAGCGTTTCTGGCAGCACTTCGGTCGTGATAATAAACGACCCGATGGGGATGATTTTCTTTCGCAAAGCGGGAGTCGCTGCGCCCGTGTAGCCGCTGGTTCCTACCAGCACACTGCGCGCCCACATCGCACCACGAGAACTGGTGAGCTTGAACCCAGGCGCACCATCGCTTGCCCCACGCTGGATGTTCATCAGTCGTGTGCGTTCGCAGACCTGAGCCCCGGCGCGCATGGCGGAAGTGGCGAGTCCGGCGACGTAGCGCGCGGGATTGAGGCCAGCCGAAACTTCGTCAACCATGCCTCCGCAATAAATGTCGGAACCGATTTCGCCGGGTAGTTCGTCGCAGGGCACGACGCGCAGCTGGTGATTAAATTCACGGGCAATCACTTCAACCTGGCGTGCGTAGTCATCAAAATGCGCCTGTTTGCATGCGACTTCTAGATGTCCGGTGCGGACAAGATCGCAGGCGATGTTCTCCTCTTTGATGAGGTGCTCGACCGCGTCAATGCTCTCAAGCGACGCGGCGTACATGCGGCGGGTGAGTTCGCGTCCATACATCGAGAGGAGTTTGTTGACGCCCAGCTTCAATCCGGTGAGCACCATGCCGCCATTGCGCGAGCTCGCGCCCCAGCCGATGTTCTCCGATTCGAGCACGACGACCTTCGCCCCGCGTTTGGCCAGCGACAGCGCGGCCGAGAGCCCAGTGAGTCCGGCACCGATAATGGCAACGTCGGCCTTCTCTGGCAATGGCTGCGTCGGCGTCGTTGGCATCTGGACGGTGGTGAGCCAGTAGTTGAGTTCCTGGGGCATGCTAGCCTGATTCTCCTTCGTGCACCTTGGTGTCCTCGTAGTCAAGAGAAAAATTCGGAACCACCAAGGACACGGAGGTACACGAAGGACAACTAAACTACAGCACCGCCGTCTCGTGAATCATCCGCCCCTCCGCAAAGCGTGCGTAGTTCAGCAGAGACGCGTCGATCAGGTCAGTCTTGCCCGTCAAAATCAAATCGCTAAGGATTTTTCCGGTCGCGGGCGCGTGCATCACGCCATGTCCACTGAAGCCGTTGGCGAAGAAGAATCCGGGCACTTCGGGAGACTCGCCGAGAATCGGATGGTGGTCGGGTGTCATTTCATACAGCCCGGCCCAGGCTCGTTTCGGATTCACCGCGACATTTTCGAAGACGGGCACGCGATCCGCGGCGCGAGTCAGGATCTTCTCGATGAAGCCTGCGTCGAAATCGGTTTTGTAACCGGGCGTTTCTTCCGGATCATTCCACGCCAGAAGGAATCCGCGGCTCTCGGGACGAAAATGAAAGCCGTTGGACATGTCGACGATCATGGGCGCGGTGTGCGGAAATTGGTCGAACGGTTCGGTCGGAACCAGCATACGCCGCATCGGCTCGACCGGCAGATCAATGCCCAGCATCTTTGCGACTGAAGCCGCCCATGGTCCGGCGCAGTTGATTACTGTGCGCGTGGAAACCGTGTCGCGCGTGGTCGCAACCTGGAAGCTCCCATCGCCGATGTTGCGCGTGATCCCGGTTACGCTGGCGTTCTTCCAGAGCGTGGCGCCATGATCGCTGGCCCAGGTCATGAATCCGACCATGGCGCTGTAAGGATCGACAAAGCCATCTGTGGAGCAGAAACTGCCGCCAACAATGTCATCGCCCCGCAGCGGCGGAAACATGCTGCGAATTTCGTCGCCGGCAACCAGGCGAACGTTCTTCAGTCCCATCGCAATCTGCTTCTCATAGTTGGCGCGCAGGTACGCCATGTGCTTTTCGCTGGTTGCGCAAAAAAGATAACCCTGCGGGCGGTAGTCGCATGGATAGCCGAGCCGCCCCTCGAAGCTCGCATAGAACGGGATCGAGTACAACGACATCTGGATGTTGACCGGGGTAGAAAACTGCGCCCGCACGCCGCCCATGCTCTTGCCCGTGGATCCCTTGCCCTGCGCGCTCTCGCCCTCAATCACAAGCACGTTTTTGCAGCCGGCCGCAACCAGGTGATAGGCGATGCTGGAGCCGACAATCCCTCCACCAATGAGGACGACGTCCGCGGTTTTCATGTGCGCGGCAATTGTAAATGTTCAGGGGGCACCTATTGCCTACTTCAGCGTCGCGGGTTTCAACGCAGGTCCCGCTTTCTTCTCTCGCCGCATTTGATCGGCCAGTTCCCGGATCTCGGTCAAGTCGCGCTGCATCTCGCTCCATCCATACCAGAGCGCGTAATCCGGACTGGCGTGGAACGTACCCTGAAAGGTGCGCATGCGGTGCTCCAGGTACATGACGAACAGCTTCTGCTCAATCACCGTGGGCGCATCGTGGAAGGTGAGCAGGTTTGGGAACGGATATGCATAGTTCTTCGGCTGCGGAAGCACCTTGTCTTTATAGAGGTCGGCAATGATCCCGATCGCCTCGGCCATGAGGTGGTCGGCGTTCTTGATCATGTCGTCGCCCGCTTCCATTTGCTGCCGGGCAAAGTTGCCGGAGTGGCACTGGTTACAAGTCTTCAGCATCTTGTCGCGCTCGCCCTGCCAGTCTTCCTGCGTCAGCCGTGCCAGGTCGGCTGCTTGCACCGTCGCCACCAGCGCCGTCGGCTTGCCCGTGGGATCGAGCACTCCGAGGGCCTGCAGAATCGTCGCCCGATCCGCGGCCCATTGCTTGTCTTCCGGCAAGGGCAGACGAACTCCAAGAAATCCCCAGGCCGTGCGCACGCCGTGATCGCCATTTTGCATGTGGCAGGTCTGGCAGGTGGGCGCCGACGCTCCGGCGGGCAAGATGCCGCGCTGCTTCAGATCGGTTCGCACGCCATGCTTCGACGACGAATACATCTCCCACTGCGGATGGTCGAATCCCATGTGGCAGGTCGCGCAGGCTTGTGGCGACTTCGCTTCGTCCACCGAGAAAGTATGGCGCGTGTGGCACGAGTCGCACGAGGCAACGCCGAATTCGCTGCCGTGTTGCCGCAGCTTGGCGATCTCCTCGACCGGCTTCTCGCCGATCTTGTGGCAGCCGCCGCATCCTTTCTGGCCCTCAATCATCGCCATTGGCTGCCAGTGAATGGTCGGCATGGCGAGCATGGCCGCCCAGGCTTTCGAGTGCTTGCCGTGCTTGTACTGCTCGACTTGCGTCTGGTGGCACTGGGCGCAGGTTTCGGGCGTGGGAATTTTCACCTTCAACACGTCGCTCGCCGACTGGTGCTGATCGCCGTGGCAGGCGACGCAGGTCACTTCCATCTGGCTATGCTTGCTCAGTTTCCAGTCGGAGACAATGTTGGGAGTCTGCTTGCTGTGACACTCAATGCAGGACGCGGCGGGGTCCGCGGATTGTGCGTGAAGCAGGGAACTGGTCACCACCCATAGGGCGGATAAAAGAAAGGGGCGCATAGATCCTCCGAGCAGGTAACCGGAGAGGCTAGCATCGGCCAACTACAAAATCGATGACTTTTGTCACACTCAGGAGGTCGCCGCGGCAATGGCAACCCGGGCTAGCGTCACGACGGCAAACCATCCGAAGACGACCCCGAACGCGGTCCCACGTTTGACCTTGCTGATGCAAGTGATGCCGATGGCAGTCAGAACCAGCGTCCAGATCGAGAAGACATCCAATGGCGTCAGCAAGGCGCGGAGCACCGGAGAGCCGTCCGGACCAATAAAGTACCCGGCATTGGTAGCCAGCGGGTTCTGAATGTTAAATGCATCGCCGCTGACTCCCGCCACCAGCGACAGGATCGCCAGCAACGTTGATAGCAACTGTGGCAGCCGGGTATAGACGATCAAAGCGAACATTGTTTTGTATTTCAACTCGGCGCTGGCGCCGAATTTGAGGGTGGCGAACAAAACGCCGGCGAAGACTGCATAGACGCCGAGCGCGATGACGGGAACGGTATAGGAAATTATCTTGGTAACCGCGACCTGCTGCTGCATGACCTGCGCGCGCTGATCGGGCGGCATGCGTTCGATGCGATCGGCCTGCTTGGGCTGCAGCTGGATCTGATTCTCTACCACCTTGAGAAAGCCAACCTTCTGATCGACTACATAGATAAACAGCAGCGAAACGATCGCAATGATCAGAAAGGGCGCCCACCAACTGGCGCTTCGCCGGAGGTCGGTGAAGGTTTTGCTCGGCGCGAAGAACGTGTTGATCAGGCGCTGCCCTTCGGACAGAGGCGCGGGTTCTGGAGACAGCTGAGATGGCTGCGGCTGCATTGGTGCGGAGGGATTAGTCGCCATAGGTTCTCCTGGTCAGGAAGAGATTGTAGTTTCGTTTCTTCGGAAGGACAACAAAAACTATGGGATATTACGACGCGGCCATTTCGGGAGTCGCCGCCAGCAGCCTGCGCGTGTAATCGTGCTGCGGCTGGGCGGTGATCTGCTCGGCGCTTCCGATCTCAACGATCTTGCCCCGATACATCACGGCAATGCGGGTCGAGAGGTAGCGAACGACCGGCATGGAGTGCGAAATGAAGAGATAAGTGAGGCCGAAATCGCGCTGCAGTTGCTGCAGAAGATTCACGATCTGCGCGCCAACACTGACGTCGAGGGCCGAAACCGGTTCGTCGGCGACAATAAACTTCGGCCGCAGTGCGAGCGCGCGGGCAATGCCGATGCGCTGCCTTTGTCCGCCGGAGAATTCGTGCGGATAACGCGCCATGGCGGAGTCGTCCATTCCGACAGCACGCAAAAGTTCCTGTACACGTTGGCGGCGAGCAGCACGGCTGAGGTTTTCGCCGGCCATCTCTCGATGAAGGATCAGTGGCTCGGCGATCACATCCTCCACCCGATACCGCGGGTCGAGCGAACCGAACGGGTCCTGGAAGATGATTTGCATGTCGCGGCGAAGCCGGCGCAATCCGGGGCCCTTCGCCTGCAGAAGATCGATGCCATCGAAGACGATCGTGCCCGAAGACGGCTCGATGAGGCGGAGGATGAGGCGTCCAAGTGTGCTCTTGCCGGAGCCGGACTCGCCTACCAGGCCCAGCGTTTCGCCTTCATGAATATCGAGGGAAATATCGTCAACGGCACGGACTTCACTTGTGCGGTGCCCGCCGAACGGGGTTTCGGCGAGATCGAAAACTTTGATTAGGTTTCGGACATCGAGCAAGGGCACGGGGAGAGAGTATCAGCGAATGGTGACGAGTGTCAGTTGTGTTTGGCTTGTTCGCTCACCAGCCTCGGCCAGGCAATTTGGACGGCTATGGCGGTGAAGAGGACCAGCAGAAAATCGGCCATTTGCGGATGGGCCGGCCATATCCTTTGCGCGATGCCAAACTCCCAGGCCCCATAGCCAGCCGCCGTCGCAATCAGACTGGCGATCAATGAGGTCTTCAGTGTTTTCATGCTTCCTCCCCTACCTCTTTGTACGTCAACGAGGGCGCTTTCGTTCCATCCAATTTCACTATTCTCGTCAGGGGTTCTTCATCCTGCAATCATCATCCTGAGATCATCATCCCGCAATCATCGGCACCGCCGCCAGGGCCGCAACCATGCCGATGGTCCGGGCAGGGCTGAAATGCTCGTGCAGAAAAATGCGCGCCAGCAGAACGGTGATGGCGGGATAGAGCGAGCTAAGGACGACCGCATCGTCTAGGCGTCCGATTTGTGAGGCGTGGATGAAGGCGACGCTACCGCTAGTGTCGAGGATCCCGGCAAGCACTGCGATAGCCAGCACCGGGCCTGGGACGGCGCGCCAGTGTTTGCCGAGCAGCACGATGGCAGCGGTCACCACAAACGAAGCGAATCGCGAGCAGGTGGCGACCCACAATGCCGACGAGTTACCCGCCCGGTGGGTACAAAGAAAAAAACCTGCGAAACCGATTCCGGCCAGCACGGCCACTCCCAGTCCTTCGGGCCGCCCCGCAGCGCCCTCAGTTCTGGAGATGAGCCAGACACCAATTGCAGCCAGCACAAAGCCGAGTATGTGACGGGTGCTGGGAACGCCCTCCGCGAAGGCAGTCACGAGGGTGGGAATCGCGGCGCTCAGGACCGCGGCCACAGGCGCGATCAGCCCCATGTTTCCCCCGGCCAAAGCGCGATAGAAAAAGACGAGCGCCAAGCCTCCGAAAGACCCGGCGAGCAACGACCAAGCTACGCTGACAACCCCCGGAAAGGGCGCATGGGTTATCAGAGCCAGAGCACCGATGACGACCATGCCGCTCAGGTGCACAGTGGCCGTGAATAGAAACGCGTTGGCGCGCCGCGCGCCCACTCCGCCAAGGAAATCACTCGCGCCCCAGACACCGACCGCGGTCAGGCTATACCCGGCGGGGATGTATTGAGCTGCAACGGACATGGGAATTTGAGATTAGCATGCGGGGAAAAATTGCAAGCGGGATGGGTTGTGTGGTGACGGGGCAAAGCCTCGCCACCACACAAGTACCTAAGGGGCCGAAGTGCGAGGGCGATAGTTGGCGGTTCATGGTTTGACGCAAAACTAGGCCGCTAGGCCGTAACCGCTTCCGGCTGCGTTTTTCCCGCCAAGAGCTGCCGCAGCACGTATTGCAGTATGCCGCCATTCGCGTAGTAGAGAGCTTCTTGTGGCGTGTCGATGCGCACAATCGCCTGAAACTCCGCCGTCTTCCCGCCCTTTACCCGCACTGTAATTCTTCGTCCCGAAGAAAATTTCTCGACCACATCGCGAATCCCCGTGATCTCGAACACTTCTTCGCCGGTCAACTTTAGCGTCTCAGCATTTTCTCCCGGCAAAAACTGCAGCGGCAGAATTCCCATGCCGACCAGGTTGGAGCGGTGGATGCGTTCGTAGCTTTCGGCAATTACAGCGCGAACGCCGAGCAACCGTGGTCCCTTGGCCGCCCAGTCGCGCGAAGATCCGGAGCCGTATTCCTTGCCTGCGAGAATTACCAGCGGCACCTTTTCGGAATGGTACTTTTCGGACGCGTCGAAGATCGACATCTCCGCGCCGTCAGGCAAGTGCCGGGTGAATCCGCCTTCGGTGCTCACCATTTTGTTACGGAGGCGAACATTGGCGAAGGTGCCGCGCACCATGACTTCGTGATTACCGCGGCGGGATCCGTAAGAATTGAAATCCGCCGGCTGCACTCCGTGAGCGATCAGGTATTTACCGGCGGGTCCGTCTTTCTTTATGGAGCCTGCGGGCGAGATGTGGTCGGTGGTGACGCTGTCGCCAAGCACGGCCAGCACGCGCGCGCCCGTGATGTCCTCCACTGCCGAGGGTTTGAGCGTCATGTCATCGAAATAGGGCGCCTGCCGAATGTAGGTGGAGTTTTTCTCCCAAGCGTACGTCTCGCCCTTGGGAACGGGCAGCCCACGCCAGCGCTCGTCTCCCGCATACACCTCGCCATAACTCTTGCGGAACATCTCCGAGGTAATGGCGCTCGCCATCGCCTCTTCAACTTCCTGTTGAGAAGGCCAGATCTCGGCGAGGTACACTGGCTTGCCATCTTTGCCTTTTCCCACGGGATCCTTGCGCAGGTCGGTATCGATGCGCCCGGCGAGCGCAAACGCGACCACCAGCGGCGGTGACATCAGGTAGTTGGCGCGGACTTCCGAGTTGATCCGCCCTTCAAAGTTGCGATTGCCTGAGAGCACCGAAGCGACCACCAGATTTTTCTCGTCGATTTCCTTCGAAACCTCAACGGGAAGTGGCCCCGAGTTTCCGATGCAGGTGGTGCAACCGTAGCCGACGATGTGGAACTTCAGCTTCTCCAGATAGGGCATCAGGCCGGCCTTTTCAAGATAGTCGAGGACGACTTTCGATCCGGGAGCGAGTGAAGTCTTGACCGTCGCCGGGACTTGGAGACCACGCTCCACTGCCTTCTTGGCCAGCAGTCCGGCGGCCAGCATCACGGATGGATTGGAGGTGTTGGTGCAACTGGTAATGGCCGCAATCACCACGCTGCCGTGCCGCAGCGCATTTCCATTCGTTGAAACATGTTCCTGAACCTTCGGGTCCTCGACGCCGACGGAGGTAGGATTTCCACCCTCCTGTTCCCAGCGATTCACTTGCTTGCCGGCGGACTCAACCGGAGCCGCAGCAGCGGCCTTAGCCTTCGGCTTGATCAGCGAAGGCAACGCCTGGGCGAACGACTCGCCTGCCTTCGATAACACGACTCGATCCTGCGGACGCTTCGGTCCAGCCAGACTCGGCTCGACCGTGGCCAGATCAAGACTCAGCAGTTCGGAGTATTCCGCTTCGGGCGTTTTGGCATCGTGGAAAAGTCCCTGCTCGCGGGCATAGGCTTCGACCAGCGCGATCAGTTCCTCACTGCGTCCGGTGAGTCTCAGGTAGCGCACGCTTTCCTTGTCGATGGGGAAAATGCCACAGGTAGCGCCGTATTCCGGAGCCATGTTCGCAATGGTGGCGCGATCGGCAAGTGGTAGGTCTTGCAGACCGGGGCCAAAATATTCGACAAACTTACCGACGACGCCGTGCTTGCGCAGCATCTCGGTGATGGTAAGAACCAGATCGGTGGCCGTGGCGCCTTCGCGCAGACGTCCGGTAAGCTTCACGCCGACAACGAGCGGGATCAGCATGGAGACGGGCTGTCCCAGCATGGCAGCTTCGGCTTCGATGCCCCCGACGCCCCAGCCCAACACGCCGAGTCCGTTGATCATAGTGGTGTGCGAGTCGGTGCCGACCAACGTGTCGGGATACGCGGTGCGCTTGCCACCTTCGTCATCTTTATGCACAAACACCACTCGCGCCAGGTATTCCAGGTTGACCTGATGGACGATACCGGTGTCCGGCGGCACGATGGCGAGATTGTGGAAGCCGGTCTGTCCCCAGCGTAGAAAAGCGTAGCGTTCTTTGTTGCGTTGAAACTCCAGCAACGCATTCACATCCACTGCTTTGGGCGTCCCGAATTCGTCAACCTGCACGGAATGGTCGATGACCAATTCCGCAGGCTGCAGCGGATTAATGAGCTTGGCGTCTCCGCCCAGGCGCCGCATGGCGTCGCGCATCGCGGCCAGATCGACAACGGCGGGCACGCCGGTGAAATCCTGCAGCAGAACGCGGCTGGGCGTGAAGGCAATTTCTTTTGACGGCTTTGAATTCTTGTTCCAAGCGGCGAGCGCGCGAATCTCATCCGGCGTCACGTTGTGCCCATCTTCAGTGCGGAGCAGGTTCTCCAGCAGAATACGCAGTGAAAACGGCAGGTGCCGGGTGGAGATGCCCTGCTTGTCGAGAGCGTCGAGCCGGTAGATCTCGTATTCTTTGTTCCCTACTTTAAGAGTGGCGCGGGCGCCAAAACTATTCGTGGACATGATTGCCTTCCTTTATGGGCACCGGCAGAAGGCCGGTGCAATGGAGAATCGGAACCCAATATTGTAATTGGTTTCGAGGCTTCGTGCGTGGACTGTGCGGGCCGGTCGCCCGTCCAGAGTCGCGTAGAGACAGGCCGCCACCGGCTGTCTATGTCGAGCGCAGGGCGACCGGACGCTTTAAGCCGGAACGCGGTCGCGATTAAGTTAAAGTAAGATCCGACCCCGATGCAGACCTTGGGCCATGTCGCGTTGGTTGTCCGCGATTACGACGAGGCGCTGGCATTCTTCACGCGCGCGCTCAATTTCAGAGTTGTCGAAGACACTCGTATGAGCGAAGACAAACGCTGGGTGCTGATCGCACCGCCGGGCTCTGGCGGCACGACCTTGCTTCTGGCTCGGGCGTCAACGCCCGAACAAGCGAGCCGTATCGGCAACCAGACGGGCGGGCGGGTCTTTCTTTTCCTGCACACCGACGATTTCTGGCGCGACTACAACGAAATGATCGCGCGCAAAGTAAAGTTCACACGCGGACCGCGCGAAGAGCCCTACGGCATAGTTGCAGTCTTCGAGGACCTTTACGGCAACCAATGGGATCTATTGCAACCGAAAGACACGAATCCACATTGACCCGGTGGCCGGCTCCTACCGTACGCCCGTCCAAATCTGATAGACCACCACGCCGACCATGAAAACGAGGTAAATCCGGAGCGCCCAGAAGAGCAGCATTTCAGTCCGCGTGAGCCGCCGCCGCGGACAATGATGGTGGTCCTTGGTGGAAACGATCTGGTCAGGTTCGAGCGCGGTCATCACCGAAGTGAGCTCTTCGCGGCTCACTTCAACGCCCGATGCAGCGCCGGACGCGGGATCAAAATGTTCTTTCATCTACCTGCCTCCCACCAGCGCCAGGGTATTCGGCGCAATGACACTGATCCCAAACAACAATCCGGCGGCGACGAGCACGATTACCACCCCCAGTGCGAGCACATTCGCCCACCTCGGACTCACCAGCGTACCCATGATTTCACGATCATTGACGAGCATATAAAGGAACAGTAGAGCCGGAGGCATCGCCAGAACCGCAATCACGTTCACCAGCAGCACGATGTACACCAGCGGAATTCCCGGGATCAGGACCAGCCCCGCCGCCGCCGCTGCTTCGACCAGCAGAACGAGATAGAACGATTTTCCCTGCTTGAAGGGGAGATTCAAACTGTGCGGGCGGCGCGCAACTTCTCCGAAGGCGTAGGCGGATGACGTCGAAATGGTAATGGCCGCGACCATCCCTGCCTCGAAAATGCCCAGTGCGAAGAGCGCTGCTCCCCAGTGCCCAACAAACGGCTGCAGTGCCTGGGCGAATTCGGCTGCTTCAAAGTTCGCCGCCGACATGTGGTGCACGAATAACGGAGAAGTCGCGAGCATCGTCGCCAACGCTGCGACGGTTGCCAACGCCGCTCCCAGCACGGTGTCCACACGACCCATGCGGATGTCGCGCGTAGTCAGACCCTTGTCGGCAATCGCGCTTTGCTGAAAAAACAGCATCCAGGGAGTGACCGTGGCTCCGATATTTGCCAGCAGAATCAGAACCGTTTCCTGCGTGAGCCCACCCGGCAGTGGTCTCCAGGTCACCAGCGCGCGCCCCACCGCCCCCCAATACGGATGCGCCATCAGCGCCACCGGCACAAACATGAGGTTGAACATGGCGGCGCCCAAAATGATTCGCTCCCAAGTCCAGTAGCGGTGCGTCATCAGCGCGACCGAGAGCACCATCAGGGCACCCAGGACCGCGACCGCCGGGCGCACTCCAAAAAAGCCCAGTCCCGCGCGGATGGCAATAAACTCGGTGACCAGCGTCAGAAAATTGCCTACCATCAGGTCGATCATCGAGAACCAGCCCCAGAACGGGCCAAAACGATCAAAGATCAACTCGGCGTGCCCGCGATGGGTGGCCGCGCCCAAACGCACGGTCATTTCCTGCACCACACAGGCCATGAGGAATGTGAGCGCGATGAACGGAACGAAGAAGCCAACCCCGAACCGCGCCCCGGTCGCCGCATAAGACAGCATGCTTGGACCGTCGTTCTCTCCAAGCATTACCAGGATGCCGGGGCCAATGAGCAGCCAGAACAGCCGCAACCGGGGCCGGATTCCGCGTCGCGCCCGCGTCTCCGAAACCCGTTCGCGATCGTGCGCCCGATCAATGTCCTCATGCGTGATGACGACGGCGGTGTCGTCTTTTGGCCGCTCGCTGAAGGCGCCGTCGTCCAGAACGTTGGATCGGCGGGTGGCTAATCCTCGCGGCTCCGAAGCTGTGTGCGTCTCTTTCATGCAAGGGTTCGTTAGTCCAATCGACGCAGTACGACAGGGAGAACGACACGGCCGCTCCCTGATATTAGCCAAAGTATATATCAGAACGTAAACTACGGTTAATCACTTTTGTGTTCGCCGAGTATAGGAAAATCGAATCGTCGGCTAGTCCTTCGGGGCCACAAGCGCGCCGGCTGTCAGTCTTTGGACACGGCTTTCCCGTCCGCCGCCTTTACCCAGACTCTTTCCGCGGCGGACACACCCAGGGAAACCCTGCCGGCGCCGGTGGTCAAAGTCAGCGTGTTGTCGTAATTGCGATGCGCGACATGCACCTTGGCCCCGGGCCGGATGCCGCGCTGTTCGAGAAATTCCAGCAGACGCCGATCCCGTTCATAGATCCCGCTCACCTGAAAGTCCCCTCCGGGTTCGGCCTGAGCCAGCAGCAGGAGGCCACGACGGCGACGGCTCGCGGGACTCTCCAACTCAGTAAGGTTGCCATGCGGACACGCGACTCCCCGCCCAAGCTTGGCGAACAGCCGCGCTTCGAAATCGGGCGAGACTGCGTGCTCGAGACGTTCCGCCTCATCGTGCACTTTGTACCATTCCATCCCGAAAATTTCCGCGAGCATGCGCTCGATCAGATGATGGCGAACCGTCAACTTTCGGGCGATCTTCTTTCCGGCCGCAGTCAGGCGAACACGGCCGTCGGCATTCACTCGCACCAGGCCGTCTTTCTTCAGTCGGCGTACGGCCATGGTTACCGCGGGAGGCGAAACCTTGAGCCAGTGCGCAAGCGTCGCCGATATAACACTTTCCCCTTCGCTCTCAGCCTCGAGAATCGCCTTCAAGTAGTCTTCTTTGGAAACGGTGATCACTTGAACGTGATTATACGGCGTGGATTAAGTATGGTTAACCGAAACATTGTAGAGAGGTCAAAGGTCAGAGGTTGGATTGCAGAGGTTCAACCTCTTTTCCGCGGCAATGACAATCAGCGAAAACCACGAGCGAGTGCCGTTTCTTTTTCACATTTGCAATCTGACCTCTAACCTCTGCAATCCGACCTATTCTCGTTTGACATCATCGGTTCGCACCCCTACCCTTGAATGTCTCGACTATGAAAATCCTCGTCATCGGAAGCGGCGGACGCGAGCATGCCCTGGTGTGGAAGCTCCGGCAGTCGCCGCGGGTCACGAAAATCTATTGCGCGCCGGGCAACGGCGGCATCGCTGATGAAGCGGAATGTATCGCGGTTGATTTAAGAAACCTCGACTCCATGATCGCGCTCGCGAACCAGATCCAACCCGAACTCACCATTGTCGGGCCGGAATTGCCGCTCATGCTAGGCCTGGTGGACGAATTCACGCGAAGAGGCTGGCGCACATTCGGTCCTAGTCGTGCCGCCGCCCAACTGGAGACCAGCAAGAGCTTTGCGAAGGAATTTTTGCAGCGACACCGCATTCCCACCGCGCACTATGCGATCTGCGATTCTGCGCAACAGGTGCATAGTGCGCTGCCCCACTTCCATACTCCCATCGTCGTTAAGGCCGACGGACTGGCCGCCGGCAAGGGCGTCGTCATCGCCAAGACCAAAGACGAAGCATCGACTGTAGCCAATGAAATGCTCAGCGGCAGGATGCTCGGAGACTCCGGGTCGCGGGTGGTGCTGGAAGAGTTTCTCCGAGGCGACGAACTTTCATTTCTGGTCGTAAGCGACGGCGAGCGCGTGGCGCCGCTGGTCGCTGCGCAAGACCACAAGCGCGTGGGCGACGGGGACACCGGCCCGAACACCGGGGGTATGGGCGCCTACACCACACCCACCATCATCGATGACCAGATGCGCGACTGGCTGGTCGGCCACATCGCGCGCCCCGTCGTTGCCGGCATGAAGGCTGAAGGTGTCGAATATAAAGGCGTTCTCTATTGTGGACTGATGATGACCGCGCGCGGCCCCATGGTGCTCGAATTCAATTGCCGCTTCGGCGATCCCGAGACGCAGCCTGTGTTGATGCGCCTCGAAAGCGACCTGGTCGAGGCCATGGAGGCCTCCATCGACGGCCGCACCAGCGACGGCGATTTCAAATGGTCGAACGATGCGGTGGTTTGCGTGGTGATGGCTTCGGGCGGTTATCCGGGGAGCTACGAGGCGGGCAAGAAGATTACCGGACTGGAAGATGCGGCGAAGCTCGACGGCGTAAGAATCTTCCACGCCGGGACCTCGAAACGTGACGGCGCAGTCTACACTTCTGGCGGGCGCGTGCTCGGAGTAACGGCCAGGGCTGAAGAGTTGGAAACGGCCTTGCAGCGCGCCTATGAAGCGTGTGCGAAGATCACCTTTGACGGTGCCCACTATCGCAAAGACATCGCGGCGCGGGCGCTGAAGAAAGGCTAGCACTCGATTGACTTGTCATCCTGAGCGCCGAAGCCAGCAAGTGCATAAGCCCTTCGCTTTGCTGAGGATGACAAATCCATTTGTGGCTTCATAACAGGGGATGGGCGCAAAGCAATCATGAGCAAGCCACTTGTTTCGATTGTCATGGGCAGCGACTCCGATCTGGAAATCATGCGCGAAGCCGGGAAAGCTCTCGACGAATTCGGGATCGCTTATGAGATGGACGTAACGTCAGCCCATCGCTCTCCCGATCGCACGGCAGACTACGCTCGCAACGCCTCGGGACGCGGCATTCGCGTGATCATCGCGGGCGCAGGTGGGGCGGCGCACCTGGCGGGAGTAATCGCGGCGCATACAACCTTGCCCGTCATCGGCGTCCCCATCCCCTCCACTTCGTTGCAAGGTATGGATTCTCTGCTCGCGACCGTGCAAATGCCGGCGGGCATTCCGGTGGCCACCGTCGCCATCGGCAGGCCCGGCGCAACCAACGCAGGCATTCTCGCGGCCCAGATAATTGGCGTGGCTGACACGGCCATTGCAAAACGACTGGGGGCGCACAAACAGAAACTTGCGCGTGGCGTAGAAGAGAAATCAAAGAAGATGAAAGCGACAGCCAAGGAATAACCGGGGTTTGTGTGGTGACGGGGCTCTGCCCCGCGGAACTGGGCGAAGCCCCGTCACCACACATTCACAGCTTCAGACTCTTCAAATACTCCCGGAACTTTCCGCCTAGATCCTCTCGCTTCAGGGCAAACTCAACTGTAGCTTCGAGGAAGCCGAGTTTGTCTCCGGTGTCAAAGCGGCGGCCTTCATAGACGTAGGCATACATCTTCTCGCGTTGCAGCAACCCGCGCAGTCCATCCGTGAGTTGCAATTCGCCACCTGCGCCGGGCTTGATGTTCGAAAGCGTTTCGAAGACCGCCGGCGTCAGGATATAGCGTCCGATCACGGCCAGATTCGAAGGCGCGTCCGCGAGCTTTGGCTTCTCCACCAGGTCGAGAACTTCATAAAGTTTGCCACCGGAACCCGCGACCTCCTTCGCCTTCAACACTCCATAAGATGAAATCGCCGGCCCTTCGACCACCTGCGTCGCGATCACCGAACAATTCTTTTCGTCGAACACGTTCATCAACTGCTTAAGGACCGGCACTTTTGCATCAATGACATCGTCGGCCAGCAGGGTGGCAAAGGGTTCATCGCCAATTAATTCGCGCGCGGTGAGGACGGCGTGTCCCAGGCCCAGCGCCTCCTTCTGACGCACATAGGCCACGTAGATCATGTCTGAAATCTGGCGCACGATCCTGAGCAGGTCATGCTTGCCTTTTTCTTCGAGCATCTTCTCCAACTCGTAGCTGACGTCGAAATGGTCTTCGATGGCGCTTTTGCCACGTCCGGTAATCATGATGATCTGGTCGCAGCCCGCCGCCACCGCCTCTTCCACGCCATACTGAATGATGGGCTTATCGACGAGCGGCAGCATCTCTTTCGGCTGAGCCTTGGTGGCGGGGAGAAAGCGCGTGCCCAATCCGGCGGCGGGAAAGATCGCCTTGCGGACTCTATGGACCTTGCGGCGGTCGCCATTGGTTCGTCGTTCGTCGAGGGTCGTTGGTCGTTGGTCGTTAGTCGTTCGCATTCAGAAGCCCCTTCAGGAACTGGACCGCGAAACAATTTTACTGCCAGCCCTTACACCTCGCGCACTGCTTCTTCGCGCGCTTCCAGTTCCTCCAGCAGATCGCGCAGCGTCTGCAATATTCCTTCGGCGCTGTCGATCTTGATCGAAAACTTCAGCATCCCGTCCGGAGTAAATTGCGTGCCCCGCTGCGACGCCACAAAGCGAGCCAGCTTCCCCGGATCAATCACAGCCGTCTGGCTGAACTTGATGTTCACAAATTCACGCTTGCGCTCAATGGCGATTGCGCCGACCCGCATCGCCTGCAGTTTGAGTGAGGCGTACTCGAGCAGGTTGCGAACCGCCCGAGGCGTTTCGCCATAGCGGTCGATCAGCTCGGCGCGCACGTCGTGCAACTGCGACTCGGTCTCCACTCCCGCGACGCGCTTGTACATACGCAGACGCTGGTTCTCCTCTTTGATGTAATCGGAGGGAATGCGGATGTTCAGTCCCAAATTAAGTTGGATCTCCGTGACTTCAACGCCCGCCTCGCCCTTCATTTCGCGTACCGCGCGCTCCAGCATCTGAGTGTAGAGTTCGAAGCCCACCGCTTCGATGTGCCCGCTCTGCTCTCCGCCCAGAAGATTGCCGGCCCCCCGCAGTTCGAGATCGAGCGCGGCGATTTTGAAGCCCGCACCAAGATCCGAGAATTCCTTCAGAGCAGCTAACCGCCTTCGCGCAATCGGCGTCAACTCAATCTCGGAGGGCAGCAGCAGATAAGCATAGGCGCGCCGGTTGGAGCGGCCGACCCGTCCGCGCAACTGATAGAGCTCCGACAAGCCCAGCCGGTCGGCGCGATTGATCAGGATCGTATTGCAGAGCGGAATATCGAGCCCGTTTTCGATAATCGTGGTCGAGACCAGAATGTCGGCTTCGTGATGCATGAATTTCAGCATCACTTTTTCCAGCTCGCCTTCACCCATCTGCCCATGCCCGACGGCGACGCGTGCAGCCGGCGCCATGGCTTGAATCTTGGCCGCGATTTCCCAGATCGTGTCGATGCGATTGTGGACGAAATAAACCTGGCCGCCACGGTCGAGTTCCTGCTCGATCGCCGACTGGATGAGTTTTTCGTCCCAGTTCGCGACCACGGTCTGAATGGCCATCCGGTCTTTGGGCGGCGTTTCAATCACGCTCATGTCGCGCAATCCCACCAAGGACATGTGCAAGGTGCGCGGGATCGGCGTCGCGGACATGGTGAGCACGTCGACTTCCGTGCGCAGCTGCTTGATACGTTCCTTGTGGCGCACGCCAAAACGCTGCTCCTCGTCAACGACCAGCAAGCCGAGATCGGCGAACTTCACGTCTTTGGAGAGCAGGCGGTGGGTGCCGATCAGGATGTCCACTTTCCCTGCCTCCACTCTTTGCAGAATCTCTTTGACCTGCTTCGGCGTTCGAAAGCGGCTGATCATTTCAACCGTCAGCGGAAAGGGCGCGAATCGCTGCTTGAAAGTCTCATAGTGCTGGAATGCGAGAACCGTGGTCGGAGCAAGCACGGCCACCTGCTTGTTATCGCTCAGGGCTTTGAAGGCAGCACGCATCGCGACTTCCGTCTTGCCATACCCAACGTCGCCGCACAGCAGGCGATCCATCGGCAATTGCGACTCCATGTCGCGCTTCACGTCGGCGATCGCCTGCGCCTGATCTTCGGTTTCGTTGTACTCGAACGAATCTTCGAACTCTTTCATCCACTCGGTATCGGCCGGGAAGATGTGACCTCGTGCGGACTGGCGCTGCGCATAGAGCTTGAGCAGTTCGTCGGTCATATCCTTCATCGCCTTGCGCACGCGGGCCTTGGTCTTGCCCCAGGCGGCGCTGCCGAGGTGATTCAGGACGGGTTTGGCGCCCTCCGACGAGCGATATTTCTGCACCAGATCGAGGCGAGTGAGCGGAACATAAAGGCGCGCAGCTTCCGCGTATTCCAGCAGCATGAATTCCGCTGTCCCGTCGCCCTGGTTGATTTCTTTTAATCCCTGATATTGCCCGATGCCATGCTCCACGTGGACTACGTAGTCGCCCACCTGCAAATCGCGGAAGTCGGAAAGAAACGCAGAGACTTTCGATTTCTGCCGCGGTGGGCGCGCCGCCACCAGGTCCGATTCGTCGAACAGGTCGCGCGCCCCAAAAATCGCGAGATGCGCTTCCGGCAAAACGAACCCGTCGGGTAGATAGGCCTTCAGCAGAGTAGTAGTGAGCACGTCGCCGGCAAAATAAGAAGTCTCATCCGCATAGCTCTCTCCGCTGCGGGTGCGGCTTCCCAGACGATACGAAGCGTTGTACTCGGTGAACATGTCGGCGAGGCGCTCAACCTCTCCCGTATTAGGGACCGCAAGAATCACCTGCGCGCCGCCGGCGGCCAACTTCTGAACCTGATCGATCATCGCCGGCACCGCACCGTGGAAACGGGCGGCAGGCTGCGAGAGAAAAGCGGCCTCCACCCGCCCTTCATGGGCCTCGCGGGCCACGGCCAGATATTCGAAATCGGCCCCGGGAAGCGCGGCAGTTTTTCCCCGCCAGCTTTCCGGTGTTACATAAAGATCGGCGGGGCGAACCAGGTTCCCGACGCCGCTGCGCTCATGAGCCTCTTCGATGCGGGCCCAGACTTTGTCGAGCTCCAGTGCGAGCGCTTCGGGTTCGTCGAGAATCACTCGCGCTTCCGGAAGCAGCCCGAAAATGCTGCGGTCGGCGCCGGCCAGCGGAGCATAGAACTCCCAGCCCGGAAAGACGCCCGCGCCCGAGTCGCGCGCCGCTTGCTCCACAATCTCAGGCGATCCCGTAATCCGCTTCCCAGAGAGCCGCGCATTGATCGAACCAAGCAGCTCTTCCGTAACCGGAGTTTCGGTCAAAGGCAGAAGCAGCGCTTCATCCACCGGGTTGGAAGACCGCTGACTCGAAGGATCAAATTTGCGCATGGATTCGATTTCATCGCCAAAAAACTCGACGCGCACCGGCCGGTCCGCTTCCGGCGAATAGACATCGAGGATGCCACCACGGGCCGCATACTGTCCGGGCATTTCCACCACGTCGGTTGCGCTGTAGCCGACGGTGTTCAGGTGCTCGAGCAACTTCTCCAGATCGAAGATCTCGCCGCGTCGCAGAACCCTCGCCAGATCGGCGTAGTACTCGGGAGAGCGCAGAAGAATTGCGGTTGCACTCACCGGAGAAATCACGATCGCAGCCCGTCCCGTCGCGATCTTCCACAACGCGGTAGCGCGCTCTTCCTGAATCTCGGGATGCGGTGACAAATTCTGGAAGGGAAGAACATCGCGGGCCGGCAGGCTCACGACCGAGTCCGGATCCGCGGCCCCAGTCAGTTCGCAGAATGCGCGCAGCACCGGCAACAGTTCTTCGGCGCCGCGGTTGTCGGCCACGACCAGTACAAACGGACGCTCGACCGCGCGTTGCAGCAAAACAACGATCAGCGCCTTCGCCGCCGCGGACAATCCAGTGACACTCATCCGCCCCGCGCGCTCCCGTAGATGGGAGGCGGCGCGCGTGAAGGCAGGTAATAGTTCCACCTCCGCGAAGAGTTCGCGGACGAACGGCAAGAGCATTTCACTTTAATTCTACCAAGTCAGGCCGAATGGGCAGCGAAAGAACGCAGGGACAGCCGCCCTCGGCTGTCCTAGCGAGCAAAGTTCGCGGGGTTTTGTCTCCTTAATCTTCGCACTAAAGAGTGGCGGGGATTCGCTCCGCAGGACAGCCGAGGGCAGCTGTCCCCAAACACTACTTCCGCAGCAACGGCCGCGTCAGGCAAGTCGGCCCGCCTCCTCCGTTGATGCAGACTTCCGACCCCGGAAACGTGTGCACCTCAAACCCGGCATCGCGCAGGCGCTGATTTGTTTTGGCGTTTTCTTCCATCGCAATCAGCCGCGCCTTCCCCAGAGCAAGCACGTTGCAGGCCAGCGTGTCGCGTTCGGAATACTCAATTTCAATCAATCGAAACCCGCGTTCCTTCAGCAGTTCGACGGTCTCCACCGCCAGCCACGGCAAATCCACCAGAATGGTCCGCTCATCGAGCACGCTCATCAGCGACATCAGGTGCAGACAAGCCGACGGCCCGGGCCCGTAAGGCAGCGGGGCTGACAGAACCTCAACATTCCTGGGAAACAGCAATGCCCGCAGTTGCCCGATTCCCGTCTTGTTCGTGCGATAGCCGTCACCGACCAATAGTGTCCGTGGATCGAGCCACACTATGTCGCCCGATTCGGTGGTCCCCGGCGGTCCAATCTCTCCCAGCACCGGAATGCCCAATGATCGGCAAAAATCCGCATGAAGCTGGGCTTCCACCACGCGATTCTTCTTTCCCGGATTCATCAGCACAAGCCCATAGTCGGTGGCCAGCGACGCGTCGTGCGCATAGACGGCATCGAGCGTGAGCGCATCCGCCGCGGGCAGAAACAGGACCTCGGCTCCGGCGTCGCTGAGCAGCCGGCACAAAAGTTCGTGCTGTCTCTGTGCTAACGCAAAATCAGGAAGATGCTGAAATCCAAGCTCACGCGCCGCGGCGGCCTGCGCCGCGTTATCCCATCCAGCGTTCCGCGGCGGGCACACCATCACCCGCAGCAGTTCGCCCGTCATGGAGTGTCCATTGATTTTTTCGAGATTCGTAAGAGAAGGCACAAGGAATATTTCCGGCACGATAGTACTCTCGCAGGCTAAGGCTTCTAGCCAGTATGTAATCCGCTCAGTCGAGACTGGGCTTGCCCTGTCTTGCCCGAGCGAAGTCCAGCATCTAGCAAGCGTCCTCCTAAGAATCTAGAGAAGGGCCGCCGCAAACGCAATGCGAAGATCGAAGATCACCGCACCAAGCCGAAGACGAAGACAAAGACAAAGACAGCCTCAACCTGTGCACATCGGTCTGCGTTCCGGCACGGTAATCCACCTTATCGCTTGCCTAAACACCCTCCCGTGATGTACATATCAGCGGTATCCCGTCCGAACAACGTGCTCGACGTTCAACTGGCTGGCCACAAACCGCGCCGTTTGTTTCCCTACTTCCGCAATCTCGAGGTTGCGGAAGCGCCCAGGAGCCTTATGAAAGCGAAGCTGGTTCTTTTCTGTTTCACCGCCATGTTCCTACTCGTCAGTCAATCTGCCTTTGCCCAGGGCGCAGCCACCGGCGACCTGCGCGTCAGCGTGAAGGACGCGAAGGGCAGCGCCGTGACCAACGCCACCGTCACCGTGCGTGATGTTGCCAAGGCCCTGGAACGCGCCGGCAGCAGCGATGGTCAAGGCGGCTACAGTGTGCGTCAGTTGGCCCCGGGTTTTTACACGGTCATTGTGGACGCGCCCGGCTTCACTAAGGCCGAAGCTGCGGGTGTCGCCATCACGGTCGGCGAGTTGGCCGAGTTGCCGGTCACGCTCAGCGTCGCCGGCGGCAAGGAAATCGTCGAAGTCAGCGCCCAAGCCGAGCTTGTGGAGACTTCCCGCAGTTCCACCACCGACACCGTCGGCGAGCGCCGCATCGACAATCTGCCCATCAACGGCCGCAACTATATCCAATTCACCCTGACCGATTCGCAGGTGCAGCGCGATAACGCCCCCAACACCGGCGCCGCTCCCACCTCGGGCCTCAACATGAGCGGACAACGCGCCCGTTCCAACCTGGTCAACGTCGATGGCGCCGACGCCACTGATAATTCCGTGAACGGCGTGCGCTCCACGGTCTCGCAGGAGGCGGTACAGGAATTCCAGATCATCACCAACAGTTATGCCTCCGAGTACGGCCGCGCATCCGGCGGAGTGGTCAACATCATCACCCGCTCCGGATCGAACGACTTCCACGGCGACGTTTACGGATACCTGCGCAATCGCAATTTTCAGGCGGTGAACCCCTTCAGCACGACCTCCAATCCCGCCTACACCCGCGTGCAGGCGGGCGCGACGTTTGGCGGAGCCATCAGGAAGGACAAGACCTTTTACTTTTTCTCTTACGAGGTCACGCGCCGGCACGAGACCGGCTTTTCGAGCATTGGACAGGACTGCCTGGCTGCCAAGAGTCAGACATGTTTCGGACTCATTCCGTTCCCACTCGCACCAGGTGCCAATGTGCTGTTAACGTCCGACCAGATCGGTTTCCTCACCAACCCGGCCGTTCAAGCGACCGAGGCGGCCAGTGCCCTGTATGCCGGCGAGGTAAAACAATATGTGGGTCTCGCCGCAGCCTCCTCTGGTCAGGCGATCAATGGCGCATGGCCCGCGGCGATAACCGGGGGAGTTCCGGGGCTCGGCGGCTTCCCAACCACGTGCAGTACCCCTGGAAGCTGTTTTGTCCCCGCTTCTTTTCGGACGCTGGCCTCGGAGCAAGGCAACTTCCCGGTGTTTGAGGGCACCAGCCTGTATTCTCTCCGCCTCGATCACAACCTGAACAACAGCAACCGACTCTCGCTGCGGGCGAATGCCAGTCCGAGTACAGTGACGGGCATCGAGGTTAGTGGACAAGATCAGCCCTTCGGTCAGAATGCGTTCTCGCGCACCTCGCAACAGACTTATCGCGACGTCACCGGCGTGGCCCAGGACACCTGGACGATCGGCACCAACAAGGTGAATGAATTCCGCTTCCAGTTTGCGCGCCGGGGTTTGTCCTACTTTTACAACAAAGGGAATCCGGGCGGGTCCAACCCGGCAGTGAACATCCCGGGGTTCGCCTATTTCGGCCGAGAACCTTATTCGTATATCCAGCGCACGGAGAAGAGATATCAGTTCACCGACAATTTTTCCTGGTCCATTGGGCGCCACGATACCAAGTTCGGTGGAGACCTCAATTACTTGCCGCTGCAGGCAACCTTCACCGTGAACTACGGCGGTGTGTACGACGTCGGGAACATTCCCGCGTCTGAAGTTGCCCTTTTCGGATTCGTGAATCCAGCCCCTGGCGTGTTGCCGGACTTCCCCGGGCTATCGCCCGTTCAGGCTTATGGCGCGGGCCTGCCTGCGGATTACATCCAGGGTCTCGGCAGTCCGAGCGACTCCTTCCACAACATTCCGCTGGGTGTTTTCTGGCAGGATAGCTGGCGGGTTCGTCAAAATCTCACCGTTAACTATGGCGTGCGCTATGACGTTGAGTTCCCGCCGACATTCAAGCCGCCTCAAGGCCTGGCTCTGCCCGCCTACCAGGGTTTGGGCCTGCAGAAGGGAATTCAAACGGACAAGAACAATGTGCAACCTCGAATCGGTATCGCATGGGATCCCAAGGGCGATGGGAAGACCGTCATACGGTCCTCGTATGGAATTTTCTTCGACCATCCTTTGCTCGGCTTATATTTTCTTGGCGACGCCTCGGACGGTTCCAGCAGCGGACAGCTTGCGTTTGGCGGCACCGGGCTCTGCCAGAAAGGTCCCGGCGATCCGGCCAACTTGAATGCATGGCCGATTTTCCAGGGGCTGATTCCCTCCGCCAGCGGTTCCGTGGCTTCGCCGTGCTCGCCCACGGGGAGCCCCGCGGTCCTCGCGGCATTGAACTACTCGCCCAACCAGCAGCGCTTTTCCTGCGCCACGGGGGACCCGAGCTGCGGCGTGAGCTCCAATTCGATCTTCCTCAACCAGAGCTATCTCAACCTGGCTGGAGGGACCTTCCTGCCGGTCGGCTTCCAGCCCTTCGGTTATCCTCAGTCCAAGAATTTCGTTTACGCCTATTCGCAACAAGCGAACCTGACCATTGAGCGCGACCTCGGCAACGGCTTCGCTCTCAGCCTCGCCTACAACTTGAACCTTGGCCGTCACCTCAACCGTCCTATCAATGCCAATACCGTCCGCGGGGACTTGATGACCGCCAATTTTGAGGCGGCATCTTACGATGCGACGCATAACTTCATCCTAGGCCGCAATGCCCCCGCAAGCCCTTTCTCGGTCAGCGGGTGCAATCAGGCGGGCGATCCGTTGCCGTACGTGGATCCGTCCCTGACGAACTTCTTCCGCCCCGGCGGACTGAATCCCTCGATCGCCGCAGGATTCTATTTGAGCGGCCAAGCCAACTGCGTGGCCCAAACGCAGGCCCTAATTGCGACTCTTCCCGGCTTCAACACGAAATGCAATCCTGCGCCGCCGACCTTCGATTACACGGGTTGCGTCCCCTTTGGCGACATGGACGCCAACTACTCGAACGGCACTTCGAACTATAACGGGCTGACCGCCAATCTTCGTAAGCGCTTCAGCAAGCACTACGAATTCCTCGCTTCCTATACCTGGTCGCACGCTATCGACGATTCCACCGACCTGCAGTCCACGCTGACGCCGCAGGACAGCTATATCCCCAGCGCCGACCGTTCCACGTCCACTTTCGACCAGCGCCATCGCTTCGTATTCAGCGGGGTTTACCAGACGGGCAAGCTGAGCGGCGATGGCTGGGCCAGTAAGATTCTAAGTAATTTTACTTTTGCCCCTCTGGTCGAATTCGGATCCGGGCGTCCCTTCAACATTCTCACCGGCAACGGCGACAACCTTCAGCTGTCTTCCCTTACCGGACGGCCAAATGTTGTGGCCGCCGGAACACCCGTTGACGGTTGCGGCAACGCGGCGGTGGCTTCGAAATTCTCGCGCACCGGATTCTTCCAGGAACCCTGCATCCTGGACTGGAACGGTAAGATCGGACTCTCGGGCCTCTCGTCTCTCGATGGCAACCTCGGGCGGAACGCGGGTGTCACTCCGTGGAACGTCTTCAACAATCTACGAGTCTCGAAGCGTATCTACCTTGGCGAGCGCTTTAACATGGACCTGATCGTCGACATGTTCAACATTGCCAACGTGTACAGCGTCTCAGCCGTCAGCCCGCTCTTCACCAACGCCGGCCAGGCCACCGCCGCCTACGACCCGCGCCAGTTCCAGTTTGCCTTGAAATTGAACTGGTAAGATCGGTTGGCAGAGTTATGCGCGGCTTTGAAGGGAGACTGGCGGGTTGCTGAAAGGCTCGATGTGGCGCTTGATTTTCGGCGGCGCAGCAGTTCCGCGCTGGGATGACTGCATTGTTGCCAGAGCTCTCGCCGCAATTCTGCTGGCGCTGCTGGTTTCGACTTACGCCCTCGCCGACAGTGGTTCCGAGATCTACAAAACGAAATGTTCGGCCTGCCACGGCTGGGACGGAGCCGGCGAAACCATGCTCGGAAAGAACCTGAGGTTGCGTCCTCTAGCTTCCGGCGAAGTGCAGAAACAATCAGACGACGAACTAACCGCCATCATCGCGAAGGGCAAAAACAAAATGCCGCCCTATGATCGCAGACTCTCCAGGGATCAGATCGGCGATGTGTTGAAGTACGTTCGCTCGCTGAAAAAATAGCGTTACCAAAAGAAAAGCCGCAGCAAGCCTGCGGCTGTCCTCTCATTTTTGCGTTCTCGCGCCGGCTTCCCGGATCGCAACTTAGTGCTTGTCTTTGTAGATGCTCTTGCTGATCCGGTTCTGCTGACGATTGATCCCTTTCTGCTCGGCCTTGGTCAGATGGCCGTTGTGTTGCGACATATCTTTCTTTTCGCGGTTCTGCACGCTGGTTTCGCGTTTTTCCAGGTTCGTCGCCTGCTTCGAATTCAGCTTGCCGCTCTCCAGCCCGTTGCCAATGCGCTTTTGCTGGTTGGCTTCGCGGCGATTCACTTCATTAACGCGCGGATGCCCCGGATCGACCACGCCAGGCCCCGCTCCAGAGGTTGAGGTTTGAGCAGACGCGGAACCAGCCAGCATAAGTCCCCCGACTGCCAGGATTAACAGTGAGTTGGTGATTTTGTTGTTCATGTGGATAGAAACCCCCACCCGAAAGATTAGTTGCGGGGCTCAAATATGACGAGGTTACCTAAGTGACAGCCCGCAAGTTACCAGCCTGGCCGGGCCGAATGGAATGTCTAATGATCCGCGCGGATGTTAGCGCCGCCACGGCCCAGATGGCGTCGGTTCGCGCCCGCGGCGCTATAATGTGGCCGTTCGCAGGCGTGATTCAGCTTGCATTGGAGGCCCATTGCTCCTGTCTCTCGACACTCGCGAGGTTGGACGTGTCACCATTGTGCGCTGCAACGGACGGATCGTTGCCAGCGAGAGTGAGTCTCTGCGTGCGCACGTTGCCTGGTTGTTACGCGACCGCCGTTCGATCGTCCTGCACCTCGGCGAGGTTGGATTCATTGACAGCAGCGGTCTGGGCACAATTGTCCGCGCCCTCACCACCACCCGCCAGGCGCACGGGGATCTGAAACTGTGCAACGTGCCCGAATTCGTACGCAAGGTTTTGGAGATGTCGCGCCTCAACAACGTGTTCGATACCCACGACTCGGAAGAGAACGCGGTCGCCGCCTTTTACCGCCCCGGAGCCCGCGCCGGGGTACCCGTCCCCACCGGCCGCAGCATTCTGTGTCTGGACTCCAATGCCGACGTGCTTGCGTATGTGCGCGAACTGCTGCGGCACGCCGGATACGACGTCCAGAGCAGCAGTCGCGTAACCGATGCTTTGCTCCTGATGCGTGTCACCCATTTTGATCTCCTGTTGGTAGGCCCCGAAATGACCCCTTCCCCGGCCTCTCCGCCAGCCTTTCGCGATGCCTGCGCCAGGCTCCCGGCGATCGAACTGGGCGCCGAGTTTTCCACCAGCCATGCCGGTGAAGCCGGCGCTGGATTGCTGGAGACGATTGCGGCCCGGCTCAATCAATAGACGGCATGACGGCTGCGAATTTATGCCTCACGACTCAACCAGAAAGCGAAAAACTAAAACTGAAGCGGAGCCCACTTTGCCCGCCTCCGGCATAATCATCGTCGGAGTACTCGCCCATAAAAGTTCTGTCCAAGGATGGTGCCGCCATGCTCTTCCCGGTCTGCGGTTCAAGGAGTCGATTCCGCATCCTGTTGTGTAGTTTGGCCGTATGCGTTTGCTCCCTGCGGTTGGCAGGGCCGGCCTTTTGTCAGACGGCAAGCCGGACAGCAGCCCAGCCAATGTTGCCGCAAACGCCAGCCCTCGCCGATGATGAAGCGGGAAAAGGTGAAGCGGCGAAACCCGGCGTCGAAAAAACCGACAAAGCAAAAGCTATGGGAACCCGCCCTATCGAACCGCCAGCAGTGCTGCAGCAACTCAATTCGGCAATCGAGCAACTCACCGCCAGGATTTCGCCTGCGGTAGTCCAAATCCTCGTCTCCTCCTACGGAGCTCTGGAAGAGAACAGTCGCAGTCAAACCGCGCTCATCACCCGCGAGAACGTGATCGGTTCGGGAGTGATCGTGGATCCGGACGGCTACATCATGACCAACGCCCACGTGGTCGAAGGGGCGCAGCGCATCCACGTCGCTCTTCCCATGCGGTCCGTGGATTTTCCCGATCAGATTGCACCCGTCGGCAAGCAACGCATCGTCGAGGCAAGGCTCATCGGCCTCCACAAGGAGACTGACCTCGCCCTCATCAAGATCGATCAGACTGGTTTACCCACACTTTCGCTAGGCAGCCGCAGGCCCGTGCATCAGGGAGAGTTGGTGTTTGCCCTGGGCAGTCCCGAAGGCCTGGAGAACTCGGTGACCATGGGCGTCGTGAGTTCGGTTGCCAGGCAAGCTGATCCGAACCGTCCGATGGTCTACATTCAAACCGACGCTCCCATCAATCCCGGCAACAGTGGAGGCCCGCTGGTCGATACCGAAGGTTACGTAGTGGGCATCAACACTTTCATCCTCTCAGCGACCGGTGGAAGTCAGGGATTAGGATTTGCCATCCCGGCAAGAATCGTGAACTTCGTCTACGAGAGCCTGCGCAAGTTTGGGCACGTGCATCGCATCGAGGTCAAAGCGGGCGCGCAAACCATCACCGACAATCTGGCCAAAGGATTGGGCCTCGCGCAGAACTGGGGCGTCATAATCGATGACGTAACGCCCGGAGGACCGGCCGAGGCTGGCGGCCTGAAGATCGGAGACATTGTGGTAAAGGCCGATGGCCGCCCCGTCAGTACGTTGCCGGCCTTCACCGCCGCTCTCTACCTGCATCCTCTGGATGAATCGCTCAAGCTGGAAGTCCTTCGTGGCACGGAACGAAAGACACTATACATCGTTGCGCTGGAGATGAAGGATCCCATGGACGATCTGCCGGATCTGGTCAATTCCCGCGACAATCTGGTTGCCAGGCTGGGAATTCTGGCGCTCGACCTGAACGATAGGTTGCGCTCCGTGATAGGCACGCTGCGCAGTCCTTCCGGCGTGGTCGTCGTGGCGCGCGTGGCCGATTTCAGGAGTTCTGCGAATGGCCTGGAGACCGGAGATGTGATCCACACCGTCAACCAGACATCGATCGACTCTTTGACCTCTCTTCGTGCGGCGCTGAGGCAGATCCCGCCGCGCGGGCCGGTCGTTCTGCAGGTGGAGAGAGAAGGGGGACTGCGGTGGCTGGCATTTGAGATGGAGTAGTTTGTTCAGAAGCCGGCCCGACTAATCGCAGCAAGAAGCCCCTTCCCCGGGGCTCTTGATGGTGCGTTCGCCACGCGTACTCACACTCACGAGTGACGCATATCACAGACTCATACCACAGATGCAGGCGATAACGGATATCGTTGCATCCCGAGGTGCTATCGGTTGGAAGGTACGTTGGAACCCCATGGGATACGGGTGGAGAGGAGAGAAAACCGGCTACCGCGTAATCACGCAATTTATACTTATTCTTAGCAGTTCTTAGCGCGCAAACGTCGGCTTCTTTCCCGGCTCTTCCCATCCTCTGCGTTTCTCCATTGTCTTCTCCGCGGATAGACCACAACTCAGGTTCGCCAGAATACATCGGCCCAGAGTTCACGGGGTAATGCGGTGCCGCAGGGAGGCGCTCGTGTCCAAGTATCCAACCATTGCAGAACATCTGAAGGCTAGCGGAGTGTCCCGGAGGAGCTTCCTGCAGTTATGTGGCGCTTTGATGGCGACCGCGCCGGTAGGACTAGCACTCACCAGCGACAAGTCGGTCTTGCAGGTGGCGGCGGCGATCGGCAAGACCAAGCGGCCGTCGGTGATTTGGCTGCATTTCCAGGACTGCACGGGATGCACCGAGACTCTGTTACGCACCTCCGCACCCGATGTCGCACACCTGATCCTCGACGTGATCTCCCTCGATTACCACGAGACCTTGATGGCGGCCTCGGGCGCGCAGGCGGAAGCGGCATTGCGCCGGGCGGTCGCCGAAAATGCCGGCAAGTTTGTGCTGGTGGTCGAGGGGGCCATTCCAATCAAGGATGACGGCATCTACATGGAGCTGGGCGGCCGGCCGGGAGTGGATGTCTTGAAGGAAGTTGCCGCCCAATCCGCGGCGGTGATCGCCATCGGTTCTTGTGCTTCGTGGGGCGGCGTACCGTCGGCCGACCCAAATCCCACCGGCGCGGTGGGGGTGGATTCCGTCATTTCGGGCAAACCGATCGTGAACCTTCCCGGTTGCCCGCCCAATCCTTACAACTTGCTGGCCCTGGTTCTGGAGTACGTCACGATGGGCAGGCTGCCGACGCTAGACGAGTTTGGCCGCCCGAAGTTCGCTTACGAGCGCGTGATCCACGAAAATTGCCCGCGGCGCGCGCACTTTGACGCGGGCCGGTTTGCGGCCGCGTTCGGCGATGAAGGACACCGTCAGGGCTGGTGTCTCTACAAGCTCGGCTGCAAAGGGCCGGTCACTCACGCCGCCTGTTCAGTGCGCCATTTCAACGAGATTCCGAATTGCTGGCCGATCGGCGCCGGAATTCCCTGCATGGGTTGCACCGAAAAAAGCGTGCTTTGGAAAATGGGCACTTTCGAGACTGTCCCCATTCATCTGGCGACCCCGCCCGATACCTACCCGCCGATCTACAGCGGTACGGGAGGAATCAAAGTGGGCGCGGCGGCGTTGGTAGGCGCGGTGGCAGGAGCAGTCGGTGGCGCGGCCTGGGTCGCGTCGCAGCGCTTCCAGAGCAGCCAGGAGGCGGGCGTGGAACGAGTCGAAGCCGATCGCGCTCATGCGGAAAGACTCAAGGCTGCGAACGGAAAGAAAATCGATCCGCCAACTGAGAAGAGGGAGGACTGAAGTGGCCATCACTCGGCGAGAACTAATATCCTCCATCGCCAAGGCAGGAGTGCCGGCTGCAGTGGCCATGACCGTCGGCGCCGAAACGCTGCGGGCGGAGACCGAGCACATTTCGGTTCCGAACGCCGCCGTCGGGTTGCTCTACGACGCCACGATCTGCATCGGTTGCAAAGCCTGCGT
>Ga0075030_100000411_pt1 | contig 36734 bp, 28 predicted proteins | sample LitLauG_LLR_2012_FD_71393 | JGI IMG/M metagenome (GOLD analysis project Ga0075030, IMG submission 71393) | Freshwater sediment microbial communities from Pennsylvania, USA - Little Laurel Run_MetaG_LLR_2012 | ecosystem: Environmental > Aquatic > Freshwater > Creek > Sediment | place: USA...
TCGCTCGCCGTCAGCGGCGGCTGCGCTCCTTACACCATCTCCATTATCACCGGTTCCCTGCCGGCGGGTCTGACGCTCAACACCAACACCGGTGCGATCACTGGCACGCCGACCACGGCCACCACTTCCACCTACACCGCGCAGGTAAAAGATTCCTGCGGCAAGACCAGCACCACCACCGGCATGAACTGCAGCATCACCATCAATCCGGCGTTGACGGTGCAATGCGCCTCCAGCGCTGGCCAGGTCGGTGTGCCTTACTCCTCATCGCTTGCCGTCAGCGGCGGCTGCACGCCCTACACGTTCTCGATCATCGCTGGCTCCCTCCCAGCGGGCTTGAGCCTGAACCCGAACACCGGTGCCATCACCGGCACTCCGACCAACGCCGCCACCTCCTCCTATACCGCGCAGGTGACGGATTCCTGCGGCAAGACGGCGACCACGGCGAGCCTGAACTGTGGTCTGACCATTGCGCCGCCGCCCTGCACCACGCTCATCTGCGGCTCCGTGCTCGTCGAGTGCAATACAAACGGCAACTACACCGGAGTGACCAATGTCACGCTCCTGCTCAAGACCAAGAGCGGCGCGGTCATCGGCACGACCACCACGGACGGCAACGGCGCCTACTGCCTGTCGCCTTCCACGGGCGGAACCTACATCGTCTCCATCGTGGTGCCCGCCAACTACAAACTCACGACTGACACGATTGTTAAATGCTGGAAAGACTGGTACGGCAACAGTTGCTGGTTGGACGACAAGGGCAACACCCACTGGTGCGACAGCAGCGGCATCCATCATTGGGCCTGCCCGGACGGCACGCAGTATTTCCGCGACACGGACGGCAAGGATTACTGCCAGAATTCGAACTGGTATGGCAGCAACCGGCTCTGTGACCGGCAAAGCGACAACGACCATGTGGACGACAGCGCCGGCAAGACCTGCTGGACGGATTACAGCGGCAACCTCCACTGGACGGATAGCAAAGGCCGTTCCTGCTGGAAGGGCAGCGACTGCATTGTCCATCGCAAGGACTCCAATGGCAACGAATGCTGGCGGGACAACAGCGGCACGCGCCACTGGAAGGACTGCAACGGCACACACCACTGGAAAGACTGCTTCGGCAAACGGTTCTGCGACAGCGGCCCGGAAGACGACAGCAACGAAGAAGCCTGCGGCTCCAGCACCGGAAGCAACACCGACCGCGAAGTGTGCGTCGCCAGCTGCCAGTCCAAAGTGGGCGTTGTCTTCGGCGTGTGTCCGACCACTCCCTGCACCGCGAGCATCTGCGGCTCGGTCATCAATGACACCGGGTGCGACGGCATTCTCGTCAACAATCCGTGCCTCCCGGGCATGACGGTGTCACTAGAGGATTCAAGCGGCAATGTTATCGCCTCCACCCGGACCGACCGGAACGGCAACTATTGCTTCACCGGTCTGGCCAAGGGCGTTTATACCGTGGTGACCTCGCCCAACTACGGTTGCCAGCAGACCAAAGGCTGCACGACCTCCACCTGGACATCCACTGACGGCCGGAGCTGCTGGGCGGATTGGGACAAGGTGGTTCATTGGGATCAACCGGATGGAACCCATTGCTGGCTGGACAGCACCAACAACATTCACTGGAAGGACAAAGACGGCAACTGCCACTACCTGGGCGGTGATGGTTACACCCACGACGACAACCAGAGCACCGAGACCTGCCGCGACAGCGATGGCAACAACAACGAACGCCAAATCTGTCTCAAGGCCTGCGAAAACAAGGTGCTCGAACCGTTCGGCTACTGCTGCAACCAATGGGCCAACTACCAATGGGGAAATTACTGGTGCAACAACCAGTGGTACTTCAACCAGTGCTATAACAACCAGTGGACCGGCTTCTGGAATAACACCTGGAGCTGGTTCTCCTGCAACCACTAAAATAATGATGACTGGTGGATTGAGCTTCGGGACTTGCGCCATCCGCGCATGAGCCGCCCGATTCTCTAAACCAGCCGCCTTTCGCAAACCGGGGCTTCGGTGATTCACCGAGGCCCCGGTTCTTTTTTTGCCAGCGAGGTTTAGGGGTTCCCCGAAATCAGCCTTGGGACTTGCCCCGGGGTGGCTCCGTTTTAGTACGAATTGTGAAAGCGGGACATCGGCTTAGAATGCTCTTCAGTTAGCAGGTGCATCTTGCCGCCGTGAAATGAAACGAACGCAAGTGCGATTTGCACGAGAGACAACAACGCGAGTAACAGAAACAAATATGAAACGAATACACTGTATCCTGGCCGGCCTGGCCTTGGCGGGACTTTCCCGCGGCGCCCTTGCCGCACCCGTCATCACCCTCAACGACGGCGTCAATCCGCCGATCACCGTGGCCGACAACCTGGCACCGGACCAAAGCCCCACCGCCGGGGCCGTGATCACCATCACCAACGTCGGCGTCTGGAACCTGGTCATTAGTTCAGGCTCGAGCAAACCGCTCATCGGCAGCCCCACCAATCCGGTGATGGACCTGAGCATCCAGGCCATCTCGAGCGGCGCGGGGAATCTGACGGTGACACTTTCCGACAACGGCTTTTCCGCCGGCGCCGGCATGGTCAACGCCGTCATCAGCGGGCTCGGCGCCAACGGCTCGGTGGGCTACCGCGTGTTTGGCGACGCCGGGAACAATATTGGCGCGCAGACCACGCTGCTGGCCAACGTCGGCACACAGGCGCTGCCCGTGGGCGCGAACGCAGCGGGATCACTGAGTTTTTCCGGAGCGTATTCGCTGACCGAAGTGCTGAACATCAGCGCCACGGCGGCCGGCAACGTCAGCATTGACGCCAGTCTCAACGCCACCGTCACGCCGCCCCCGGCCTGCTCCGCCAGCATTTGCGGCCATATCTTCGCCGACTGCGACGGCAGTGGCAGTTTGACTGCCGGCGACGTCGGCCTCGCGAACGTGAAAGTGTCGCTGACCGACACCAACGGCAACGCCGCTGGCAGCACCACCACGGACACCAATGGCGGCTATTGTTTCAATGGCCTCCAACCGGGCACCTTCGTCGTCGTGGTCACGCCGCCCGCCGGCTACCAGCAGACCGCCGGCACCACCGCCTGCCACTGGCGGAACAACGACGGCCGCGATTGCTGGCTGGACAACGACAACTATCTCCATTGCAAGAAGAGCCAGACCGAGTGCTGGACGGACAAAGACAGCTGCAAACATTGGAAAGACGATTCCGGCAACGACTGCTCCTACGACAAGTCGAACAACTACCATTGCCAGCCCTGCAGTTATCAGCCTTGCAGCCGCAGCAATTGCACCACGCTCGCCGATGGCCGCCATTGCTGGCTCGAAAACGACGGCAATACGCACTACGACAAAACCGACGCCGAATGCTGGCTGGACAAAGACCGTTGCGCCCATTGGAAAGACGATTCCGGCAAGGATTGCTCGCACGACAAGTCGGGCGGGTATCATTGCTCGCCGTGCAATTACAATCCCTGCGACGGACGCAAGGACAACACGGAGATCGTCACCTTGGCCGCGTGCCAGGCCAAATCGAGCGTGGACTTCGCCTACACCGGCATCCAGCCCAACGTCTCCATCTGCGTCTCCGGTCCCAACTACGTCCGCTGCGGCGACACGGTCACATACACCTGCACGGTCACGAACACCGGCAATGTGTGTTTGAAAGGCGGCACGGTCTGCCACAACATCGGCAACTATGATTGCAACGGCTGGCTGGGCACCCCCTGCACCATCAACATTGATTGCCCGCCGCTGCATCCCGGCGAGGGCTGCCAGGTGCAACAGCAATGCACCGTCAACTGGAGCGGCTGGGTCGGCTGCGTGACCCGCGCCACCTGCCAGCACAACTGGGGCACCTCCTCCGGCCAGGGCGGCTGCGCCACCCAGGTCGGCTGGGGCGGCTGGTAATAACCAGCTCATCCTCGCGGTCTGAAACAGATCGCCTCCAAACAAACAAACTCGCGGGGCTTCGGCAATCACCGAAGCCCCGCCTGCTTTTTGGAAGAGCCGCCGAAAATTTATTTTCATTCCACCGGCTTTGCCTATCCTCGCGCCATGAATTTGCTGCCGTTTGAAAATCTGCCGCCGCACCAACCTCGCACCTTCGTCCCGCAAGCCATGGACCTGGGTGACTGGACCCAGATCGCGCCGCTGTTCGACGCGCTCGAATCCCGCGCCCCGCGCTGCCAGTCGGCCGCCGACCTCGAACGCTGGCTGCTGGACTGGAGCGAGCTTTCCGCCGTGCTCGACGAGGAATCCTCCAAGCGCTACATCGCCATGACCTGCCACACCGACAACGCCGACGCAGAAAAGGCGTTCCTGCATTTCGTGGAGAACCTCGAGCCGGAGCTCAAGCCGCGCCAGTTCGCGCTCGCAAAAATTTACATCGCCCATCCCTGTCGCCCGCAATTGCCCCACCCCCGTTTCACCGTCTTTGATCGCGACACGAAGAATTCCGTTGAATTGTTCCGCGCGGAAAATGTGCCGCTGGAAACCGACGAGGCCAAACTCAGCCAGCAGTACCAGAAACTCAGCGGCGCGCTCACGGTGCAATTTCGCGGCGAGGAAAAAACGCTCATCCAAATGGGCCGTTATCTCGAAGAGCCGGACCGTCCGCTGCGCCAGGAAGCCTGGGGGCTGGTGGCCAGCCGCCGCCTCCAGGAAGCGGAAAAATTTGATGAGATTTTCGACGGCCTCGGCCAGCTGCGCCAACAGATCGCGCGGAACGCCGGCTTTGCCAACTACCGCGACTTCGCGTTCCGCAAAATGGGCCGCTTCGATTACTCGCCCGCGGACTGCGAGAAATTCCACGACGCCACGGAAAAGGAAATCATGCCCATCGTACGCGAACTCCAGGCGCAGCGGCGGGCAAAACTCAAAGTGGAAAAATTACGCCCGTGGGACTTGTCCGTGGATCCGCTCAACCGCCCACCGCTGAAGCCGTTCGCCGAGGTCGGCGAAATGGTGACGCGCACGCAGAAGATTTTTGATTCGCTCGACGGCGAGCTCGCGGGCGGTTTTCAGCAGATGCAGGATTTGCGCCTGCTCGATCTGGCCAACCGCAAGGGCAAGGCGCCGGGCGGCTACCAGTCCACGCTCAACGAGGCGCGGCTGCCGTTCATTTTCATGAACGCCGTCGGCTTGCAGCGCGACGTGGAGACGATTTTGCACGAGGCCGGCCACGCCTTCCACGCGCTGGCCACGCGCGACGAAAATCTGCTCGCCTACCGCAGCGCGCCGATTGAATTTTGCGAAGTCGCTTCGATGAGCATGGAACTGTTGGGCAACGAGTTCATCGAGGAATTTTACGCCGCGCCCGAAGCGGCCCGCGCCCGCCGTACGCATCTCGAAGGTGTCGTCGGCGTGTTCCCGTGGATCGCCACGGTGGACGCCTTCCAGCACTGGCTTTACACGCATCCAAACCACACGCACGCGGAGCGCTCCGCCGCGTGGCTGGGGCTGATGGATCGCTTCGGCGGCGACGTGGACTGGAGCGGTTTTGAAAATGCCCGCGCGAACCTGTGGCACCGCCAGCTTCACATTTTCCAGTATCCGTTCTACTACATCGAATACGGCATCGCCCAACTCGGCGCGTTGCAGGTCTGGGCGAATTCCAAACGCGACAAGGTCAAGGCGCTGAAGGATTACAAAACTTCCCTGGCGCTCGGCGGCTCACGTCCGTTGCCGGAACTCTTTTCCGCCGCCGGCTGCCGGTTTGAATTCAGCGCCCGGACGATCGGGCCGATCGCCGAGTTGCTGCGGGAAGAACTGGCGAAATTGTAACGGCGCGTTCTGCGTTTTCTTCTCTCTCCCCGCCCATCGGGGTGAGAGGTTTAATTTTCTCGTCAAGCAGTATCCTTTCAGCCTGAACTTGAGACAGATGGCTCGCGATCTGCGCTGTAACCCAATTTGAAGATTAAGGATGCAATTAGCGCGTGTTTGCATTGTTGGGATTATGCAACGGTTCTTGAATGTTGGGTCGACTCTTTAAGTTTAATGGTTTTGGGCTGGCGACCAACACGGAGAATACCAACTATAATTACCGGAATTCCCGTCAAAAATGAAATAAGTCCGACTGCCTCCAGAAAATCGGGCACATGCGAAAAAACGAGATTCAGCAGAATCATGAAGTAGCCGCCCAGCAAAAACATGCCGATAACCGTAATCTTGGTGCCTGACTGCTCCAGACGCGCGCCGCAATCGGGGCAAACGAAGCGAGGAATAATGCAAAGCTGCTTTTTCTTAGCGCAGTCAGCCGGATGAAATGCGCACCTGCATTTTGGGCAGAATCGTGCAGTGAAAAGGGTGATGTCGGCCCTTAATTGTGAGACGGATTGAGTTCCCTTTGCTCTGCCTCGCAGATAGAATCCAACAGCAAAAGCCGTCGCTCCCAAGAATATCAAGCGAAGCGACTTCTGAAATGCTGCAACGCCAATCGCATCCGTCGTTTCATCCCACCCCCCGGAAAAGCGTCGGCAGGAGGCGAAACCGACTACCAGGCTGATCAAGCCGATTACCTGGAGCATTCTCGCAAGAGATTTCAAGCGTCAGCGACCTTAACCAAGTCCTTCTAAAATTTCAAAGACAAACCAGACCAGTATAGTGCGCGACCCTGCTTCGCGAAAATTCGTGAAGCAGCTATTCCGATTGCTTCCGCAAAAAACCGGAATCCTGCCAGGCAGCGTGCGGGTTCAGTTGGCGGCGACGGCGGCCACCACGCCGGCTTCGATGCCGTAGGCCTTGATCTTGTTGTAAAGCGTCTGACGGCCAATGCCGAGGCGTTTGGCGGTTTCCACCTTGTTGTTGCCGGTTTCCTTGAGCATCTGGATGATGGCGTTGCGCTCCACGCCTTCGAGCAGCGTGAAATTCGTGTCCTGCGCCTCGCCGCCTTCGGACTTGGCGCTGGTGATGGAGAAGTCCGCGGCGTCAATCTCGCTGCTCTCGCACAGCAGCACCGCGCGCTGGATCTGGTTCTGCAACTGGCGCACATTGCCCGGCCAGTCAAAGGTGGTCAGCCGCTCGACCGCCGACGGCGTGAAGCCGCGGATCGGCCGGTCGGCCTGGGCGACGAATCGTTTCAAAAAGGCGTTGGCCAGCGGCATGATGTCGTCCCGGCGCTCGCGCAGCGGCGGCAGGTTGACGGAGATCGCGCTGATGCGGTAGAACAAATCTTCGCGCAGCTTGCCGTCCCTGATGGCTTCCTCGGGCGCGCGGTTGGTGGCGGCGATGAGGCGGCAGTCGGTTTTGTAGCTGACCTTGCTGCCCACGGGCCGCACTTCCTGGTCCTGAAGCACGCGCAGCAGTTTGCTCTGTGTGTCAATCGGCATCTCCGAAATTTCGTCGAGGAACAGCGTGCCGCCCTCGGCCTGGCGGAAAAGGCCTTCGCGGTCGGCGTTCGCGCCGGTGAAGGCGCCGCGGACCGAGCCGAAGAGTTCGCTTTCGATCAATTCGCGGGGCAGCGCGGCGCAGTTGATCTTGATGATCTTGTTCTTGCTCCGCCGGCTCATCGCATGGATCAGATCCGAAACCACTTCCTTGCCCGTCCCGCTCTCGCCGGTGATGAGAATGGGCACGTCGCTGGGCGCCACTCGTTCGACCGTGCGGACGACGCCCTGCATGGCGGGACTTTGAAACACCGGCGTGGCGCCGCCGCTGATGGTGGAAAGGGCGCGGCGCAGACTGGTGTTCTCCTCGTTCTGCTGCTTGTGTTCGAGGGCGCGCTCGACGGTGACCAAGAGGCCCGAGGCGTCGAACGGTTTGTTGAGAAAATGATAGGCGCCGCGCTTGGTGGCCTCGACGGCCGCTTCAAACGTGGCGTTGCCAGTGAGGACGATCACTTCTGTGCCGGCCCACTGTTTCTTGATTTGCGGCAGCAAATCCAGGCCATTGGCGTCCGGCAGGCCCAGGTCCAGCAGCACCACGTCGGGCTGGATGCCCGCATACGCGTCCTTGAGCGCCGCGCCGTTGGCGGCCTCGGCGACCGTGTAAGTCGTGCGCAGAATGCTGACCAGCAGCTCGCGCACGTCCATATCGTCATCTACGACCAGTATGTTGCCTTTCATAAATTTCAAAATCAGTTTCTGTTCCGCAGCGCGCTGGCCCGGACAAATGCCCGGAACAACGCCGCATGTTCCGCGTAGCGGTCGGCCAGGCGTTCCGGATGAAACTGCACCGCCACCAAAAACGGAAGCCACCGCGCGAACTCCGGCTTCAATTCCACGCCTTCCACCACCCCGTCGGCGCACACCGCACTCACCCGCAGCGGGTCGGCCAAACGCCCCACCGCCTGGTGATGCGTGCTGTTCACGGCTAAACGGCTCTTGCCCGTTAGCCTGGCCAGCCACGAATCTGGCGTCAACCGGACTTCATGCACCGGCGAACTGCGCCGGTCCATCCGGCCGTGCCTGATCGCGCCGCGCACCTGCTGCGCGATGTCCACGATCAGCGTGCCGCCCAGCGCCACGTTCAACAACTGGCAGCCGCGGCAAATGGCCAGCGTCGGCTTGCGCTGGCGAAAAATCTCATCGAACAACCACAACTCGCGCAGCGTGCGTTCGCCGCCGTCGGGCGTCGGGGCCACCGTGCGGCGCAACCGCGCCGACAGCCGGTCCTGATACAGCGCCGGCTCCACATCGTCCCCACCGGTCAGCAGCACGCCGTCGCACCGGCGTACGCTCTCGGCGATTACCGCCCGCGTCACCCCGGAGGGCGCGATCAGCGGAATTCCGCCCGCCACAGCCACCGCCCGCGAATACGGTTCGGACAGGCTGACGGACCGGTCGCTGAACTCCACCCCGGCCGCTTGGATGCTCGGTGATATCAAAATCAACGGCGACTTGCTCATTTATCGGACAAAGTAGCCCAGACTTTAGCGCACGCCAGCCAGAATTTGCACATTGCCCCGATTTGGGGCGGGACAGGGGATGCCGACATCCCATCAGAACCATCCATTTTCGGCCCAATACCGGACACTCCAGGTCTGGCGGAGGGCGAAGCGGCCGGGTGCAACCACCTGCGAAAACTGTTCGTTGAAATAATGGGGGACTGTTAATTAACCAAACTGGACTGGTGGTTGGGGTTGTCACCGAGGATTTGCAAAGCTAACTGGCTCAAACAAAAATATTCACCGCACTCTGCCATGATCCCAGTCATTTAACTCGTCACATTGGCGCACGAGACCCTCGGGTAAATGTTGACGCCGTTCCACCAACTTCCAATGACGATCAACCGACGGCCCAAGGCGGATAAGCTCGCAGTTTTTTCTTCCCTTGAACCCGCTGCAACTTGCAAAAGCAACGCGGCGGCTCGAATGAAGCCAGCGGCGGCGTCCTGGTTGTTGGCTTGCGTCGCATCAGTTTCATCGGGTTGGTCCTGCTGTTCAAATTAGTCACGGCAGCGGGATGTTTTCCACTTTGAACGGATAAGATTTCACGGACTCTGGGGTGGCAAGCTGGACAACGAGCTGCGTGTCCGGGGGCGGCGGCGCGTCGAAGCCGGTGCTCTTGAAATCGTTGGAACTCCAGCTCTCCCGGCTTTTTAATGCCTTGCCCTGGCCATCCACAAACTTCAGGCCGATCACGCGCTTCTCCGGATCTTTGACGTAAAGCTGAATGGAGTTTTTGGAGTCGGACATCATGCCGCCAAACATGCCCTTGAATAGCTCGCCAAACGCCTCGCCCATCTTCTGGCCCGCGTTACCGGCGGCGGCTTTTTGCTGGGCCTCGATTTCCTTCTTCTTGGCCTCGTAGGTTTGCTTGGTGAGATACATCAGCTGAATGCCGTATTTCGCCAGCGTCGGATTCGGCACTGGCTCGGCGGGAGTTTTCAGAACATCCTTGATGGTGAGCAGCCCGCCGTTGGCTTCGGTGGGATTGAACAGTTCGACCTGGCCCTGGAGGATTTTGATCGAGGCCGCATTGCGTGAAGGATTGCGCAGTTTGACCTCCGTTTTGAGCGCGCCACTGAAGTGACCGGAGTCGAACGAGCGTGAGGAAACTTCATCGTCCGTTTTCGGGATGAGATCGCGACCCAGCTCGTCAACCGCCTCGGTGAGGCGGACCTGCCGCACGCTGCCGGCATCCGCCGCCGCGTCGCCGGTGAACTTCAATTCCACTTTGCATTCGGAATTGAAGGAGCCGGTGGTGCGGTTGTCGCTGACTTCGCCGACACTGGCCTGGAGGGGTGTCGGAGTTTTGCCACCCGTTTGCGCGGCGACCGGAATGGTTGCGACGAGACAAGACAGCAAGACGCCAGAAGTGGAGGCAAAGATTTTCTTCATGGTGCGGAAAAGAAAACCCACGCGGCTAAACATGGCAAGTGGAATCAAGCAAAGCTAGGATTCGTCAAGCCGCGCCCGGCGTGATCTTTCAACCAAACGAGCAGTGTCCCCACGTCCCAGTTGCATCAATTGAACACCGCTGAACCAAGGACGAAAAGCGCCCAGTGCAATTCGAATTGGATTTCGCGACGCAAGTGTGCGACAAGTGTGCCTAAATTTTATGACCCACAAAATCGCCATCATCACAGGAGGTTCCCGCGGCATCGGCCGGGCCATCGCGCTGCGCCTCGCCAAAGCAGGCGTGGATTCCATCATCACCTACAAATCTTCGCAGACCGCGGCCGGCGAAGTCGTTAAACAGATCGAGTCGCTCGGCGCCCGCGCCGTTGCCGTGCCACTGGACGTCGCCACGCGCGAGTCCTACCTGAACTTCGCCGCGGTCGCCCAGGCCGCGCTCGAAAAACTCGGCGCAACGAAATTCGATTTCCTCGTCAACAACGCCGGCATCGGCCTCTCGCAGCCGTTCGCCGAGACCACCGAGGCGCAGTTCGACGAGATGACCCACATCCATTTCAAGTCCGTCTTCTTCCTCTCGCAGACCTTGCTGCCGATCATCAACGACGGCGGACACATCGTCAACATCTCCACCGGCACCAGCCGGTTTGTGCTGCCGGGCTACTCGATTTACGCGTCGCTAAAAACCGCCGTCGAAGGGCTCACGCGCTACATGGCCAAGGAACTCGGGCCGCGCAAAATCCGCGTCAACGTCGTTGCCCCGGGCGCGACGGAAACGGATTTCCGCGGCGGCTTCATCCGCAACAATCCGCAGTTCAAGAAAATGATGGAAGCGAACATCGCGCTCGGCCGCGTGGGCCAGGCCGATGACATTGCCGGCGTGGTGAATGCGCTGCTGTCCGACGGTTGCTATTGGATCAACGGCCAGCGCATCGAAGCCTCCGGCGGACAGGTGTTGTGAGGATGGGCAACCGCGAACCACGCGAACCACGCGAAAATAATTTTGTGAGGTAGGGCGGCGGTGTTCCGCCGCCCAAATCAAAAGGCGTTGCGGAAGCAACGGCCTACCAACCGCAACGCGGTTGCAGACTTCAGCCCAGTGTTGAACGACGCAGTCGGCCTACGCTGCGTAAACGGCGCACAAAATTTATCACCTCTGAAGAAGTTGCAACAACCCGCAGCCGGAAGGTGATGCAACCCCCTTGGGGTTGGGTATTTTGGGGGCGATGACCCAGGGTAGTCGTTCCTCGCCTACCGGCTCGGACCGCCAACCCTGGGCTGAGAGATGGAATCCCGTTGGGATTCTAGGAGCGCCGGAGGCGCGGAATAGTTGTAGGATGCCAATTCACAAAATGAAAAAGCCCCGTCAGGGGCGGCATATTCGGAAGATGTCGCTCCTGACGGAGCTTGAAATTCTTGGCGCTGGGTTTCTACAAAGATGCCGCGCCTACGGCGCTGTGGTCATCAACCAACCTTTTTCTTTGTTTTTTCTTTCAACGCTGAAAATTCTTGTTCATAACTTCAAGTGTCTCCACTCGAAGTAAATTATTCGTCGCAATTTGCGATCTTGAACGAAGAACAGCTTCAGATTCCGCAGCCGTAAGTTTGAACATGAAATCCGCCGGAAATCGCCGGGCATTCCGCCTGACTTGTTCGTTCAATCGTCGCATTGGCACGCCGTAGATTCGTGCCAGGTCAAAATCGAGGATGACTTTCTCCCCGCGTATTGTGCGGATCGCCGGAGTGATGACTTCAATCTGATTGCTCATAACATTTGTCCGAAGATGCGGTCGCAAATTGCGACCGGATGCAAATTGTTCAAGGTCACAAATTGTGACCTTAAAGAATTTCACATTTTCTTCCCATGCACCTTCGCCGCGACTTTCAGGCGCAGGCCGTTCAGACGGATGAAGCCGGTGGCGTCGTCCTGGTTGTAGGCCTTGGTCGGGTTGGCTTCCATCGTGGTGGGTTCAGGTGGTAGGTTCATGCGGCCGGAATCGAACGCGCCATGATTCTTACAATCGCCAGCCGTCCCGTCAACCGCGCCAGCAGTTCCGGCTTGCCCACGAAAGACTGCAAGGTTTGATTCACCTGCGAGGCGGTGGCGTCATCGGGCAGTTCCAACACGATGATGCCCGCATAGTTTTGCGGCGGATAATTGCGGATGTCGGCGAAATCAAAATCGCGGGTGATGAGGATGAGTTGGCGGGCTTGGGCGTGCGCGGCTACAATGGAATCATCCGATCCGTGCGGTAGAACATCGCGGACATCCTCGACTTCGTGCCCCAGCCCGCGCAACAGGCTGCCCGCCGAGCGGGGCATGTTGGCATCGAGCAGGAATTTCATCAGGCCACGGCGCCGAGGGAGTGATGTTCTTCCTGATCCACCAGTTCACTGGCGAACTTGAGCGCGGCGCGGATTTGCGCTCGGGTCAGAGAATATTCGCGTTCCAATTCTTCAAAGTCCATGCCACCAGCCAAGCTGCCGACAATCAGCGAAACCGGCATCCGCGTACCGCGAATGACCGGCTTGCCGTGGCAAATTTTTGGGTCAATGACGATTTGGTCGTTCATGATTTCATCCTACCATTCGTTTTGATTTTGGCTAGTGGGCTATTTCTTCTTCCCATGCACCTTGGCCGCGACTTTCAGGCGGAGGCCGTTTAGGCGGATGAAGCCGGTGGCGTCGTCCTGGTTGTAGGCCTTGGTCGGATCGGCTTCCATCGTGGCGATGTGCGGGTTGTAGAGGCTGACCTTGGACTTGCGGCCGGCGACCATGATGTTGCCCTTGTAGAGCTTCACGCGCACCGTGCCGGTGACGTTCTTCTGCGATTCCTCGACGTAGGCCTGCAACGCCTCGCGTTCGGGCGCGAACCAGAAGCCGTTATAGACGAGTTCGGCATACTTCGGGATGAGCGCGTCGCGCTGGTGCATGACTTCGCGGTCCATCGTAAGGCTTTCCATCTGGCGATGCGCGAAATGCAAAATCGCGCCGCCGGGGGTTTCATACACGCCGCGGCTCTTCATGCCGACGAAACGGTTCTCCACCATGTCCACGCGGCCGGCGCCGTGTTTGCCGCCGAGCTTGTTCAACGCCTTCATGACGCCGAGCGGATTTAATTTTTTTCCGTTCACGGCCACGGCGTCGCCGCGAACAAAATCAATTTCCACAAACTCGGGTTTGTCCGGCGCGTCTTCGGGGAAAACGGAGAGCGTCGTGAAATAACTGCGATTCTTCAAATCGTAGGAGTCGAACCACGGGTCTTCGAGGATGCCGGCCTCGTAGGAAATATGCAGGAGGTTGCGGTCCATCGAATACGGCTTCTTGGCGCTGGCCTGCACGGGAATCTTGTGCTTGGCGCAATAATCAATCATCTCCTGGCGGCCGGGGAACTCGCTGCGATAGCGTTCGTCGCGCCACGGCGCGATGACTTGCAAATCCGGCGCGAGCGCGGCGGCGGTGAGTTCGAAGCGAACTTGGTCGTTGCCCTTGCCCGTAGCACCGTGCGCGATGGCGTCGGCTTTTTCTTTCTTGGCGATCTCCACCATGCGTTTGGCGATGAGCGGACGCGCGATGCTGGTGCCGAGAAAATATTGGCCTTCGTAAATCGCCCCGGCGCGGAGCATCGGAAAAATGAAGTCGCGGGCAAATTCCTCCTGCAAATTATCAATGTAAATTTTCGAAGCGCCGGTTTTAATGGCTTTCTTTTCGAGGCCGTCGAGTTCTTCTTCCTGCCCAATGTTGGCGCAGAAGCCGATCATTTCGGCGTTGTATTTTTCCTTGATCCAGGACATCAGCACCGAGGTGTCGAGTCCGCCGGAATATGCGAGAACAATTTTCATGTCCGAAGATTAAACCGGCAAAGCCGCGCGCGGGCAAAGGTAAAATGAAGCGCCAAGCCTCCCAGCCTGGCATCGAATCGCAGCGCGAGGTCAGCTCCTTCGTCTGGTAGCGCTGGCGCGCGTGGCTGCGACGCCCCCGTCGCAGAAGGTGCCGGCGACGCCTCGTCGCCAACGCTTCCAGCCTATGCCCGACTTGGTCCGCGCGACGGGGGCGTCGCTCCCCACTCTCCTGCGACTGGGCGTCGCAGCCACGCGGCGGCTCAGTCTGCGGACACGAGTTCGTCCAGCGGCCAGTTCGGCCGCACTTCGGCGTCGAAGGAGGTTGCCGCCGCGCGCTGCCGGAATTTGCGTTCGGCGAGAATCCCGATCATCGCGGCGTTGTCGGTGCAGAGGCCCGGCTCGGCGAGGCGGAGTTGGAGATGATTTTTTGCGCAGGCGGCGGCCAGCTCGCGGCGCAGCGCGCGGTTGCAGGTCACGCCACCAGACGCGGTCACGCACGGCACACGGCAGCGCCGCGCCGCTTTCACCGTCTTGGCGACCAGCACCTCCACGATCGCGGCCTGGATGCTGGCGCACAAATCGCGGAGCTGGCGCGGATCATCGGGCAGGCCGGGATGATCGCGCAGGAAATAGCGCACGGAAGTTTTCAGCCCGCTGAAACTGAAATCGTCGTTCGCCTCGGCGAGCAGCGGGCGGGGAAAATCAAAAGCCTTGGCGTTCCCCTGCTCCGCCAGCCGGTCCATCACCGGCCCGGCGGGATACGGCAGGCCGAGCAGTTTGCCGGTCTTGTCGAAGCACTCGCCCGCCGCGTCGTCGAGCGTCGAGCCGAGCAGGCGGTGCTGCAACTCGCCGGTGACGTGAACCAGCATCGTGTGCCCGCCGCTGACGATCAGCGAGACGTTGGGCTGGAACGCGGCGAAATCCGCCACCGGTGGCGCGCCGGAAATCCACGGCGAATAAAGATGCGCCTCGTGATGATGAATCCCGAGAAACGGTTTGCGCAGCGCAAACGCGGCGGCCTGCGCCGCTTTGAACCCGGACATCAGCGCGCTCGGCAGGCCGGGGCCTTGCGTGGCGGCGAAGGCGTCCAACTGCTCCGGCGTGACGCCCGCCTCGCGCAACGCGGCGCGGGCCAGCGGCAGCAGATTGCGGAGATGCTCGCGCGCGGCCAGTTCCGGCACCACGCCGCCGTATTCGGTGTGCATCTGGATTTGGGAGGAAACCACGGACGACAAGACCCGGCCCTCGCGCACCACCGCCGCGCTGGTTTCGTCGCAGGAAGTTTCAAAGGCGAGCAGGGTCATGATTTTGATTAAGACCGCGCCGACACTGAAACTCGCAATTGTGAAGATGATCGTGCGAGTAGTGATGGCGACTTTTTTAGGAATCGTTTCACGTCCTAAAATCTAACTCCTCCCGTCGGCAGCAGCGTGGAGAGCAAAATAAAAAGCGCGGCAATTAAAAACCCTGAAGCTGCAAACTTCCGTAGCTCCTTACGAAACATGCAAACACAGGAAGAAATCAAAAGTAAAACAAAGGCGGCTACGCCAATTAAAGCCAACATCTGAAATCTGCTGTCACCCAATAACATCGAGCCACCGTAATTTCTGGTGGCAAGGCAAGATGAAATCGCAAGAGACTCCAAAGCGAGGAAATAAGTTCTGAGCCACTCGAATTTATATCTCGGTGAGATTTGCATGAGGCGAAGCCGCTAAACCATCACTTGGCCGCCATTTTGCCGTCCGGTTTCACGGGCTTTTCCGGGGAACGCTCGGTGAAGAGCAGGATGCCTTTGAGCAAATCCGACGCGCGGTCCAACTGCGGGTCGCGGGCGTTTTGCACGCGCTCGCGGTCTTTGTCCTCCAGGGTTTCCAGGCCGCCCGGCGCGCGTTTGAGCAGGATGTCCCGCTCCTCGTCCTCGGTGACGGGCACCACGATGTCCGGCGTGATGCCGGCCTCGTGAATCACTTTGTGGCTGGGCGTGTAGTATTTCGCGGTCGTCAGCCGCAGCGCCGAGCCGTCCTCCAGCGGGATGATGCTTTGCACGGAACCTTTGCCGAAAGTCTTTTCGCCGAGCACCACCGCGCGGTGCAGGTCCTGCAAGCAGCCGGAAACGATCTCCGCCGCGCTGGCGCTCATCCCGTTGGCGAGAACGACGATCGGCATCGAGGTGCCGTCGTCATTGACGAGTTCATCGCCGTGGCCGGTGGCGCGGCGGACGGAATTTTGATGAGAGTTGCGACCCTCGGTGGAAACCACCAACTGGCCGCGCGGCAGAAATTTTTCGCACACCTCGACGGCCTGATCGAGCAGACCGCCCGGATTCCAGCGCAAATCCAGAATCAGCGCCCGCATCCCCTGCCCTTTGAGTTTCTTCAAGGCGGCCTCGAGATCGTCGCTGGTTTTTTCGCCAAACTGCATCAGCCGCACGTAGCCGATTTTGTTGTCGCCGAGCGGAAATTCCTTTTTGCCGTGGACGTCCGTGACCATCGCCACGGTGATGACGGCGCGTTTTAATTTGAATTCCTTCACCAAACCGGAGGCGGGCCGCTGGATGGATATGCTAACCTCGGTGCCCGGTTCACCGCGCAGGATTTTCACGGCGTCCTCCAGGCTCATCTTTTCGGCGCTCTTGCCGTCAATCTTGATGATGCGGTCGCCGGACAGGATGCCGGCCTTGAAGCCGGGCGAATCCTCCATCGGCGCGACGACGGTGACGAAATTGTCCTTGTGCGCGATGACGATGCCCAGCCCGCCGAAATGGCCCTCGGTGTCGTTTTGCAGTTCCTTGAATTTTTCCGCGTCCAGAAATTCGCTGTGCGGATCGAGCGTGTGGATCATGCCCTTGAGCGCGCCGTACACCAAATCCTGATACGTCAGCTTCTGGCCGTCCACGTAATCCACACGCACCTTTTCCATCACCTCGGAAAAGAGCCGCAGGTTCGGATAGGCCTGGTCCTTTTGCGCGGCGTCGGCGGAACTCAAATAGGTGTGGGCGCCGATGAGCAGGTTGACCGCCAGCACCACCGTGACTCCGCCGAAAATCAAACGTCGTTTCATAACAATCAAATTCGCTGAACCAGACGATAAAGGGCCGGCAGCGGCTTGGCAAACTCTGTGTCGGGCCGCATTTTTTGTTCGCCAACCGGCCAGACCTCAGCCATAAACTGCCGAAACAAATGATTTCCCTCCAAAGCCTGACCAAGCGGTTCGGGGCGCAGACCGCCGTGGACGCGCTGTCCTTCGACATCGCCGCCGGCCAGATCGTCGGCTTTCTCGGCCCAAACGGCGCGGGCAAATCCACCACGCTCAAAATGCTCACCGGCATGCTCGCGCCGTCCGCCGGCTCGGCCACGGTGTGCGGATTCGATCTGCTCCGCGATCCGCTGGAAGTCAAGCGCCACGTCGGTTTTGTCCCGGAATCCGGCGCGGTGTTCGAGTCGCTGACCGGACTGGAATATCTCGAAATGGTGGCGGCGCTCTACGACATTCCGCGCGATCCGGCGCGCGCCCGCATCCAGCAGTTTCTGGCGTTCTTCGACCTGAGTTTCGCCACGCTCACCGACAAGTTGCTGGGCGCCTACTCGAAAGGCATGCGGCGCAAGGTGGTCATCACCGCCGGCCTGCTCCACAACCCGCCGGTCGTGTTTTTCGACGAACCGCTAGACGGGCTGGACGCCAACGCCGCCGTCGGATTCAAGGCGCTGATCCAGACGCTGGCGCGCGAGGGCAAGACCATCGTTTACAGTTCGCACATTCTCGACGTGGTGGAACGCGTCTGCGACCGCGTCATCATCATTGACAAGGGCAAACTGCTGCTCGACGGCAAGCCGGACGAACTGGTCGCCGCGCACCAGTCCGGCACGCTGGAAAAACTCTTCACGCAACTGACCGGCGGCGTGGAACTCGAACGCCGCGCGGAGGATTTCGCCAAAACCTTCCGGCCATGAACGCCGCCGAACCGCCGCCATTGCTGCCGCCCCGCGCCTTCGCGCCCTCGACCGATAAAACTTTGCGCCGGCTGTTCCTCACGTTGTTTCTGCGCGGCCGTTCGTCGCGCGGCCTGCGCAAACAAACCGCGCCCAAATCGGTCGGCCAAAAACTGCTGCTGGCCCTGATTTTTTACGGACTGTTCGGGTTGTTCGCGTTGTCGTTCAGAGGCCAGCCCGTTTTCGCTTTGTCGGTGTACCTGCACGGCCTGACGTTTCTCTTTCTCGGGATGTTCGTCGCGAGTTCGGCGGGCGAAATTCTGTTCAACAAGGAAGAGGCGGACATCCTGCTGCACCGGCCGGTCACGTCCCGGTCGCTTTTGTGGGCGAAGATCCGCGTGCTCGTCGAGGTGTCGCTCTGGCTGGCTGGCGCGTTGAATCTGGCTGGTTTCTTCGTCGGAACATTTGCGCCCGACGGCGGCTGGAGCTTTCCGATTGCCCACGCGCTTTCCACGTCGCTGGAAGCGCTGTTTTGCGCCGGCAGCGTGGTCCTCGGCTACCAGCTTTGCCTGCGCTGGTTCGGCCGCGAAAAGCTCGACGGGCTGATGACCACCGTGCAGGTGGTTTTTTCCGTCACGGTGGTGCTGGCCGGACAAATCGTCCCGCGCCTGATCGGCCGGCTCGGTCCCGGCCTCCAGTTCAACACGCACGCCTGGTGGATTGCGCTGCTGCCGCCCGCCTGGTTCGCCGGTGTGGACGACGCGCTGGCCGGACAATCCACCGCAGGTTCGTGGGCGCTGGCGGGTTTCGGGGTTGCGGCCACCGCAGTGGTCCTGTGGCTGGCCTTTGGAAAACTGGCGAAGGATTACGAAGCCGGATTGCAGGCGCTCGGCGAAACGGGATCGGTCCGCAAACGCTCGCCAACGCAGGGCCGGCGCTGGCTGGAAATTCTGGTGACAAATCCGCCGCTGAGTTGGTGGTTGCGCCATCCGGTTTCCCGCGCCTCGTTCCTGCTCACCACCGCCTACCTGATCCGCGACCGCGACACCAAACTCCGCCTGTATCCCGGCCTGGCGCCGGTGCTCGTGATGCCGTTTATTTTTCTCCTGCAAGGCGGGAATCAACACGGCGGCGCCGACAGTTTTTTGCTGGCGTTTTCGGGCAGCTACCTCGGACTGACGCCGCTGATGGGACTGAACTTGCTCCAGTATTCCCAGCAATGGCAGGCGGCGGATGTGTTCCGCGCGGCGCCAATGGCGGGGCCGGCGCAACTGTGCCACGGCGCGCGGCGGGCCGTGCTGCTGATCCTCACGCTGCCGCTGCTGCTCGTGCTGGCGTTGGCGGGCTGGTTCCTGGGACGACAAAGTTCGCAACTGCTTTTATTTCTGCCCGGATTGATCGCTCTGCCCGTCTATGCCTTGGTGCCTCATCTCGGTGGCCGGTCAGTGCCGCTCTCCTCGCCGACCGAGGAGGCGAAATCCGCCCGCCGCGGTCTGACCATTCTGGCCGTGATGCCGGTTTCCCTGGCGCTGGCCGGTGCCGCGACCTGGTCATGGAGCCACGACTGGTTCGGCTGGTTTCTCCTGGGCGAAGCCGTGCTCGTGCTGGCGCTTTACTTTGGGCTGCGCATGACTTTGGCAAAGGCCCGCTGGTCTTCGATGGAATGAGTGGTGCGGTTGTGCGTGGCCGCGACGCCTTGTCGCGATAAGGTGTGCGTGACGACTTCAACCTCTGCGGCGCGGGTGCCGCAGCCACGGACGCTCCTACGGCGCTCATCCACCGCATCTTTTTGGGGTTAAACGCCGCCCTTTTTCACAAACAACGCGAGCGACGCGGTGTAGCCGTGCAGGAAATTTTTTTCACCGATCGGGCCAATCTCGCCGTTGCAGAAAAAACCCGCCAGACCCATCGGCCCAAATCGCTGCTGCACCATGTGCGCATCGTGATCGGGCTGGCCGAACAGGTTTTTGCCGCGCCCGTTGCAACAGCACAGGCAGCCGCCGAACACGGTGGCGCCGGCCAGTTGCCGCTGCGAGCGCGCCAGCAACTCGTCCATGTCCTCGTCGGCGGCGGTCGCGTCGCGCCGCTGGAACTGGATCGTCTGCCCCAGGCGCGGCAGCGCGCCCACCGCGATGCAGCCGGATTTCGGATCGGCGCCGAGCAGGTTGCGGATCAAAAAATCGCCGCGATGAAACTCGTCGAGGTATTCGTTGACCACCAGGCCGATGAACAGGTTGCCACGCGCGCGGACCTGCTCTTCGGTCGAAAGGGTCCCGAAGGTTTCGGCGAGCACTTCGTACGCGGGGCGGTTGCCGATTTCGTGGATGATGTTCTGTTCCACCTTGGTCAGCGTCCAAGTTTCGCCGATGGGTGTGCAGCCCTGCGAAATCACCCCGGCGAGTTTCACCTCACCGCCGAACGAGATCGCCACGCCGCCTTCCTCGACAACGTCGCCGTTCAGATAAACCTGGGTACGCTGCTCGGTATGATCCCCGCTGGCCAGCCCGCCCAGCACCGGCAGCGGCGCGTAGGATTCGTTCCACGAACGCAGCCAGGTTTCGCTGTCGAGATGAAATGGGTCAATGAACGCCAGCCAGCCGTTGGACTGGTTTGCAGCGACGCCGGTCTGCGCCGGCCAGTAGCCCGCCTCACCGGCCTGCTCGACCTGTTCCTGGGAAAAATAAACTCCGGTGAGCGCCGCACCCGGCAGCGCGTACAACGCCAGCGTGATGCCAGCGTGCTGCTCCACCTCGTGTGCGCCGGCAATCAAGCTTTGGCTCGAACAACCCGCCAGCAGCGGCACCTGGGCGTGAACGCGGAGGATTTCCAGCAGCGCTTTTGCGTGCGGAAAAAAACGCGGCGCGATGAAGACCAGGCCGAGCGTAACGCGCGGCGCGCTCAACTCCCGGCGCAACTTCTCCGCCCACGCCTGCAGGCCGGCTTCGTCAAAGTCGCCCGTCCAGTGGGCGGCAACTGAAAACTCGCTGTTCACCGGTGCAGATTAGCGGCGGCGCGGGCGATTGCAAACCGGAAGCTCGCCGGCGTCGGCGGCGGGCATTTGACGTTTTTTTGAGGGGCCACCCCACGGCACGTTCCCGGTTCTTATCCAGAAATTTCCTTAAACCGAAAACCAAAGTCGCGATGCCGGCGTCAGCGTCACGAACAAGCCGGAACTGAGAGAAACACCGCGCCGGCGGCCAGCGGTCTGGCGCACCGGCGCGGCTGGTTCAAAAACTGTTTCCGGAAATCAGGCTTCCGAGTGGTAGCCTTCTTCTCCGTGTTCCGCCAAATCCAAGCCTTGGGACTGGACTTCCGGGCTCGCCTTCAAACCGACGACGGCCTTGACGATGAAGGCCAGAATCGTGGTGCCCACCACCGCCATCGCCAGGGTCAAAGCGATGGCCTTCACCTGTTCCCAAAGCAGCGGTTGGAACACCGAGTCGGTGACGTAGGCTTTCAAGTTCGTGGCGAGGTTGGCGTTGGCGGAATTGCGCGCCAGCACGCCGGTCAAAAACGCGCCGATGGTGCCGCCGATGGCGTGAACGCCGAAGGTGTCCAGCGCGTCGTCGTACTTGAACCACGCCTTGACCTTCCAGCAGAAGAAGAACGGCACGATCCCCGCAACGATCCCGATCACCACCGCGCCGCTGGCGGTGACGAAGCCGCACGCCGGTGTGATCACGACGAGTCCTGCCACCGCACCGGAGCAAAAACCGAGGATGCTTGGCTTGCCGCGCACGATATATTCGACCATCGCCCAGACGAACGAGGCGACAGCAGTGGCAAGTGTGGTGGTCATGAAGGCGTTGGCCGCCACGACGTCCGCCGCGACGGCGCTGCCGGCATTAAATCCGTACCAGCCCACCCACAGCATGCCGGTGCCGATCATGCACAAGACCATGCTGTGCGGTGGCATTGGTTCCTTGCCGAAACCCAGGCGCTTGCCGAGGATCAAACACAGGATCAGCGCCGACCAGCCGGAGGACATGTGGACGACGGTGCCGCCCGCGAAGTCAATCGCGTGGATTTTCGCATTGGCGTTTGCGACGCCGTTCATCAGGCCGTCAACGCCCCAGACCATGTGCGCCAGCGGAAAGTAGATGACGAACATCCACAGCGTCACGAACACGAGAATCGCGGAGAATTTCATGCGCTCGGCGATCGCGCCCACGATCAGCGCCGGGGTGATGATCGCAAACATCAGCTGGTACATCGCGAAGACGTTGTGTGAAACCCACGCGCTGTAATCGGTGTTGGGAGCCCCATCCACGCCCTTGAGCCAGGCCCAGTCCAGCCCGCCAAACCATGATTTGCCGCTGTGAAAGGCGATGCTGTAACCGCACAGCCACCAGAGAATCGTCACCAAGCCGGCGATGCCGAAGCATTGCGCGACGACGGAGAGCACATTTTTGCGGCGCACCAGGCCGCCGTAAAACAGCGCCAGGCCGGGCAGCGTCATGAACAGCACCAGCGCGGCGCAGATCATCTGAAAACCGTTGTGGCCGGGACCAGGCGAGGTGGCCAGCGCGGTGGGCGCGTTGGTCTGCCGCGCGCCGTTGGTGACGTAGGCCTCCAAATCCGAGAGCCGGTCTTCAACCGATGGTTTGGGCGCGTCCGCCGCAAATGCCGGACAAAGGCCGGCCACGGTGACGGCTAAAAGCAGCAGAATCGGGATCAGTTTTTTCATGAGGTGAGGAGTTGGTTATGGTGGATGCTATCAAACAGCCTGGTCGCCCTTTTCTTCGGTGCGGATGCGGATGGCATCGTCGATCTTGGAAACGAACACTTTGCCGTCGCCGATTTTCCCGGTCTTGGCGGCTTTGATGATGGCGGCTACGGCGGCGTCCACCCGGTTGTCGGCGACGACGAGTTCGAGTTTGATTTTGGGGAGGAAGTCCACCGTGTATTCGCTGCCGCGATAGATTTCGGTGTGTCCTTTCTGGCGGCCAAAGCCCTTGACCTCGGTGACGGTCATGCCCTCAATGCCGATTTCGCCCAGGGCGTCCTTCACCTCTTCCAACTTGAATGGTTTGATAATCGCTTCAACTTTTTTCATAAGATTCTTGTTTGCAAAAGCCGCTCAGCTTCGGCACAGCACGGGCTGACACCAAATTGCTATTACGTTTTGTGACTGCGAGTCCAGTTATTTCAAAAAAATAAAGCAGTACGACTGCCAACGAAAATGATGAAATAAATTCAGCCTTTTCATCAAAAATAAAGCACCAAAAATGCCACGACTGCCGTTTTTTGATCAATTCTCTGGATCGATTTGAGCATCATGACTGTTTAGCAACTTCTCACCAACCCGGCAAAGACCCTATGCAAATAGAACCTGCGAGCGCTTACAATTCAATCTGCATGCCGAGCTCGATGACGCGGTTGGCCGGGATGCGGTAGAACGAGTTGGCAGATTGGGCATTGCGCGACAGCAGCGCGAACAACCACTGCCGCCAACGCGTCATCAGCGTCGAGCGATGGGGCGCAACGACTTCGCGGCTCAGGAAGAATGTCGTGTTGTTCAGATTGAAAGGCGGGCCTTCAATTCCCGGCGCGGTCAACAGTTCCGGCACGTTCGGTTCCTCCATGAATCCATAATGAGCGATGATCCGCTGAAAATCGGGGGACAGCACCTCCACTTCGCAGCGTTTGGCGGGATCCACCTGCGGCACTTCGTCGGTGACAATGGTAAGCAGCAGGTTGCGCTGGTGGAGGACTTTGTTGTGCTTGAGATTGTGGAGCAAGGCGATGGGAGTGCCTTCGGGGTTGCCCGACATGAACACCGCCGTGCCCGGCACCCGCGGCAGTTTGCCGATACCACGGTCATGAAGGAAAATCTCCAGCGGCATCGTGGTCGGCCCCAATTTTTGCCAAACCAATTGCCGCCCACGTTTCCAAGTGGCCATCACGACGAAAATCACCAGCCCCACCGCCAGCGGAAACCAGCCGCCGTTGAACACCTTCAACAGGTTCGCCGCGAAGAACACCGACTCCAGCACAATGAACCCGCTGCAGACCAACGCCGCGCGTGTCGCGCTCCAGTTCCACAGCCGGCGCGCGGCGAAAAAGAACAGTACGGTCGTGGTAATCATCGTCAGCGTGACGGCGATACCGTACGCCGCGGCGAGATTGGTGGAGGAACGAAAGCCCAGCACCAGCCCGATGCAGGCGACCAGCAGGAACCAGTTGACGTGCGGCATGTAGATTTGCCCCCGTTCCTGCGACGAGGTGTGCTTTACCGCGATGCGGGGCAGGTAGCCCAGTTGCACGGCCTGAATCGTCAGCGAAAACGCGCCGGAGATCAGCGCCTGCGAGGCGATCACCGTCGCCGCCGTAGACAAGCCGACGAGCGGATACAACGCCCAGTGCGGCGCAAGGAGATAAAACGGGTTCTCGATGGCTTTGGGATCGTGCAACACCAGCGCGCCCTGGCCGAGGTAATTTAAAAACAATCCCGGCAGCACGAAGCTAAACCAGGCGATGCGAATCGGGCGCACGCCGAAGTGCCCCATGTCTGCATACAGCGCCTCTGCGCCCGTCACCGCCAGGAACACCGCGCCGAGCACCACGAAACCGGTCCAGCCGCTCTGAATCAGAAACTTCACGCCCAGCCAGGGATTCAACGAACCAAGCACGGCCGGATATTGCAGGATGCCCCGAATGCCCAGCAGGGCCAGCGCCGCGAACCAAACCACCATCACCGGCCCAAACACCGCGCCGACCCGGCCCGTACCGCTGGATTGCGCGGCGAACAACCCGACGAGCGTCAGGAGCGTGATCGGGATGACAAAGTGTTCCAGCGCGGGTGTGGCGACATTGATGCCTTCCACGGCGCTCAGCACCGAAATTGCCGGCGTGATCATGCCATCCCCGTAGAGCAGGGCGGCGCCAAACACGCCCAGGCTGATGAGCAACGCGCGGCGGCGGCCCGTCTTGGGCGAGCGTTCCGGAAAGGCCAGCGACATCAGCGCGAGAATACCGCCCTCGCCCCGGTTCGCCGCGCGCATCACGACGCTAAGATATTTTACGGAGACAATGAGCAGGAGCGACCAGAAGATCAGGGAAAGGACCCCCAGCACGTTGTCGTGCGTGACCGGCAACGGCTTGGCGCCCGCAAAACATTCGTGAAAGGCGTAAAGCGGACTTGTGCCAATATCCCCATACACGACGCCAAGCGCGCCCAAGGTAAGAATGGCCAGATACCGACCGGAAGCTGGTTTGTTGTGCATAGTTAACACCGATCAAAACCGAATTGGGAAGCCGTCTGTGAATTCAGATCACGCCGGCTTCGATTCCAATTTCAAATAATCAAGGGCGCAGGAAACAATTTGCGCCCGCGGTTTGGGAAGGGGAAATGGAAACGCTCCATTACCCTTAATGTTTGCGCCTGCGAGGTTAGCTGTCGGGCTGGAGCCATTAAGTGCTCCCGAGTTTTCGTTCGCCCCGGTCCGGCCACCGGACTAGTGGTTCCCCCGCTGACCGCGACCCGCGCGATCATTGGGCAGGCAATAATCTGTGGCGAAGTCTAGTAGCTCCGTTGAACTAAGCAAGCCCCGACACGCGTGATACCGCCCCAAACAAACCGGCGCGGATTCACATCCGCGCCGGCTCCAAAACCCCGCACCACCTCCCCCGTATTAGGATAAGCGAAAGCCACTTACGGCGCTATTTTTGCGACATTTTCTGGCGGAGCTGCTGGAAAAGCATATAGCCGTAGCCGAAGACCAAACCGCCAGAAACCCACCACTTCGTGCCGTCCTGGAAAAGCAGCGGACACACCAGTTGGACCAGCGCCAAGGCGATCAGCAGATACGCCACGCGGGCACCGGAACCGGGCATGACGCTCCAGCCGGTGTTGAGCTTGCCTTCGGCCTGGCGTTTTTCGTTGTGGTGGCGGGCGGCGTCCTGGACTTTTCCAAAGCCGAGTCCGATGATTCCACCGACGATGAGGGCTGAGATTGCTTGGAGCATTTCAATGAATCCGTGGGGCATGATATTTTCTTTCTTTTTTTATGCAAGCCGCGCGGGAGGATCGGACTCCCGCGCGGCGTTGCTTTGTTTCAATCTGCGCGCATCAGGCTTTGCCCATGGGGGTTTCGGCCTGTTTGTCCATCACCATGCCGGCGTAGCCGGGCACGCCCATTTCGGGAACGTCGAGGCCTTCGATTTCATCGTCCAAGGCCACGCGGTTGCCCACGAGTTTCTCGGCGATGTAATAGACGACGAGGGAGAGGATTGACAATGTCATGAAACAAGTTGTCACTCCGATCAATTCTGCCCAGAACTGGCCCAAGCCACCACCGTAAAAGAATCCTTTGACAGTTCCAGCAACACCGTTCCAGCCGTCGCCGTAAGTGCCGTCGGCAAACAGGCCTATGGAGAGACAGCCGAACGCGCCGTTCACGCCGTGAACCGAGATGGCCCCGACGCAATCGTCAATGCCGATTTTCTCAAAGAAAAACACCGATTCCACCACCAGAATGCCCGAGATGAGTCCGATGAGCGCCGCCCCGCCCGCGCTGACGAAGGCACACGGCGCGGTGATCGCCACCAACCCAGCCAACATGCCGTTGCACATCATGGACGGATCCGGTTTCTTGGTCTTGAACCACCACATATATAACGTGGCCGCGAGTGCACCGGTTGCAGAGGCCAGCATGGTGTTGACCGCCACCACCGCGATGCGCAGGTCAGTGCCGGCGAGCGTCGAACCCGGATTGAAACCAAACCAGCCGAACGCCAGAATGAAGGTGCCGAGCATCACCATCGGAATGCTGTGCGGGGTGATCGGATGAACTATTTTTCCGTTCTTGTCATACTTGCCGTGGCGCGGGCCGATCAGCCAGCAGAAGATCAAACAGATCACTCCGCCCTGCATATGCACGACCGAGGAACCAGCGAAGTCCACATGGCCATGGCCGAGCGAGGGGAAGTTCGTTCCGAGCTGCGCGAGCCAGCCGCCGCCCCACACCCAGTTGCCGAAAAGCGGATACATCACGGTGCCGATGAGGCAGCCGTAGATCATGAAAGCAGAAAACTTCCAGCGTTCGGCCGCACCGCCGGTCGGAATCGTTGCAGTCGTATCCATGAACACCATCTGGAACAGAAACAAAGCAAACGCAGCGGTGTCGTATCCGGCACCCTGCAACAGGAACCCTTTCCAGCCGATGATGCCAAAGGGCTTGCCCATGATGGTCCAAGTGATTTCGTGGTTTAACCCCGCGTAATTGCCCATGGTGCCGATGGCTCCGAGGCCACCGAACATGAAGGCGAAGCCGCACAAATAGAATCCCAGCATGCCCATCGGATAAATCATGAAGTTCATGGACATGGTGTGACCGGCGTTCTTAGCACGGCACAAACCGGTTTCCACCAGCGCGAACCCGGCCTGCATGAACATCACCAGGAAGCCCGTGACCAGCGTCCACATGAAGTTGATCGCCACCCGGTTGTGGCCAACGCCATCCGCCAGTTTCACCGCGAGCGGTTCCAGCTTGGCCTGCGCCGCATAATCATCGGCGGCTTTTTTGGCGTCCTTGTAGGCCGCGACTTTGTTCGTATCCTTCTGGTCATCGGCGCTAAGATCCGCCGGCGCGGTGACGACAAACCCCGGCACGTCGGAAGCGACACCCGTGGCCATGCCGGCCGGGTCGGGTTTGGGATCGGTGCTCGCCGCCGCCGGCGCGTTGGTCGCGGCCATGGCCGCCATGTTCGTGTCGTCGGCGCGCACCGTGCCAGGAGTAAAGCTTCCGAGCAAAACCAGTACGGCCAGTGAAGTAATGAGTTTATGAGTCATAAGTTTCGAGGTTGGTAATAAGTTTGTTTTACTGTAAATCACACCGCGCTGGGGCCTTTCTCCTCCGTGCGAATGCGGATGGCATCGTCAATCGGCGAGACAAAAATCTTGCCGTCGCCGATCTTGCCGGTCTTGGCCGCCTTGATGATGGCGGCCACGGCCGCCTCCACCCGCCCGTCGTCGAGGACGATCTCGAGTTTGATTTTGGGCAGAAAGTCCACCGTGTATTCGCTGCCACGGTAGATTTCTGTGTGCCCCTTCTGGCGTCCGAACCCTTTGACCTCCGTGACCGTCATGCCTTCGACGCCGATCTCGCCGAGGGTGTCCTTTACCTCTTCGAGTTTGAATGGTTTGATGATTGCTTCGATTTTCTTCATAGTTTGTTTGGCTGATCCGTTAGTTTCAAAACCGCTCCCCGCCCGCGCCGATCGGAGGCGCAACCAGCTTTAACGTGCGGTCTGGAATTGGAATGGGTTCAAGACCGTGCCGACTGGTTTTGAGCCGGCAAGCACTAAGCAACGGCAATGCCATTGTTTGCATTTTTTTTATAACAACTATTGTAAAGCACTAAAAAAATTACGATTATGCATATTTCTTGTTAACAAAATGTATTTACTATTATTTTAATGTGTTTATTTTTGATCACATGGTCAGCAATTCACCAACAATCTGACTGGGCGCTCCCCGAAGTCCCCGCTAAATCCGTTGAAAGATCTGCAAACAACTGCAAGACTCGGCGGGGCGCACGACTTGCTAGGCGCAATGTATGAATCATACGGTTTTGCAACCCAATTGGCTGGCGCTGTTACCCTTCGTCCTACTGTTGACCACCGTCGCGCTGGCCCCGCTCTGCTTCGCGGACTGGTGGGGCCGTCATTATCCAAAAGTTTCCTTTGCGCTGGCGGCTGTGGTGGTTCTTTATTATTGCCTCGGCTTGCGCGCAACGGACACCGCCCTAAACACGGCGAAGGAGTATTTCAGTTTCATCGCGCTCATTGGCTCACTCTTTGTCGTCTCCGGCGGCATTCACATTCGCGTTAAAGGCGAGGCGACGCCACTGGTCAACACGCTATTCCTGTTGGTCGGCGCAGTCCTGGCCAACCTGCTCGGCACGACTGGCGCTTCCATGCTCCTGATCCGGCCCTGGCTGCTGATGAACAAATACCGCGTCACGGCGCATCATGTCGTTTTTTTCATCTTCATCGTTTCCAACGTTGGCGGCTGCCTGACGCCCATCGGCGATCCGCCGTTGTTCCTTGGCTATTTGAGCGGCGTCCCGTTTTGGTGGGTGGCGCAAAATTGCTGGCCCCTCTGGCTGGCCGGCGTGGGGGTTTTGCTGGCCATGTTTTTCGTGGTGGATCGGCGCAATTTCCGGCGCGCCCCGGCCGGGGTGCGGCAAAAGGAAACCGCTCAGGAACACTGGCATTTCGACGGCATGGCGAATTTGTTATTTCTCGCGGTCATTCTTGGCGCAGTGTTCGTGAATCATCCGCCATTCGTGCGCGAATTGCTCATGGTTGGGGCGGCCGCAGGCTCCTATTTCACCACGAAGAAGACGGTTCATGAGGCCAACCACTTTAATTTCCATCCGGTCAAAGAAGTCGCAATTCTGTTTCTCGGCATCTTCGGCACGATGATGCCGGCGCTGGACTGGCTCGCGGCCAATGCCGGACATCTCGGCGGCGCGACCCCGGCGTTTTTTTATTTCGGCAGCGGCGCGCTCTCCAGCGTGCTCGACAACGCCCCGACGTACCTGAGTTTTCTGAGCGCACTCTTTGGTGTGGCTGGCAGCCACGACATGACTTTGTTGCTGACGCAACACCCGGCGGCGATCCTGGCCATCAGCGCCGGCTCGGTTTTCTTCGGGGCCAACACCTATATCGGCAACGGCCCGAACTTCATGGTCAAGGCCATTGCCGACCAGCAAAAAGTCCACACTCCGGGTTTCCTGGGTTACATCCTCCGCTTCACGCTGCCCTTCATGCTGCCGATGCTGCTCCTCGTCTGGTGGTTGTTCTTTCGCGGATAAACGGCGCGCTTTGCCGCATTGCCGAACCGTCCGGTTTGCGGCTATGCTGGGTTGCGATGCGCGATGAATCCCTGAAGGCCCCGGCCTCGTCCGCAGTCTGGCGGCCCCCGAACCGCCCGGCGGCGCGCGGCCAGCCGGAGTTTGCCGCGCCACCCGCCCGCCCGGCGACCGCCACTCCCGTGTCCGCCGGAATTTTCGTTGGCGAATACTTCGTTGCCTTCGGCGTTTTCGTGGCCACGTCGCTGCTGAATTTATGGCTGCAACAATGGCTCGGCTACCAGGCGCTCGCGCTCGTGTACCTCCTGGCGGTGGTGGTGCTGGCGCTGGTCGTGCGGCGCGGACCGATCTTATTTGGCACGGCGCTGACGGCGGCCGGCTGGAGTTACCTTTTCGCGCCGCCCCGGTTTTCCTTTCACATCGCCAGTTCCTATGACCGGATGATGTTCGTAATGTACTTCGTGGTGGCGCTGACGGTCGGACAGTTGACCGCCAGGCTGCGCGCGCAGCGGAAAACTGAGCTCAAGGCCAAACTCCTCGCCGAATCGGAACGCCTGGGCCGGACGCTGCTGAATTCGGTCTCTCACGAGTTGCGCACGCCCATTGCGGTCATCACCACCGCTGCTGACAGCCTGGGGGAAGCCGGGCCGCTCACGCCCGCTCAGCAGAGACTCGCTTCAGAAATCGAAGCGGCCAGCGCGCGACTCAACCGCGTGGTGCAAAGTTTGTTGAGCGCGGCGCGGCTGCAATCCGGCCAGCTCCAGCCCAAGCTCGACTGGTGCGACGTGGCCGAGCTGGTGCAAGTCTCGTTGCGCAGCGTGGCGAGCCTGACCGCAAGCCACCCGATCCGCGTGAGCGTCGCGTCCCAGCTGCCGCTGGTGCGACTGGATTTTGTGCTCATGGAACAGGCGCTGGCCAATTTACTCGTGAACGCCGCGACCCACACACCGCCGGGCACGGCGGTGGAACTGGCCGCGCGGCAGGAAGGCCGGAGTCTGGTGCTGGAGGTCTCCGACCGCGGGCCGGGGCTGCCGCCCGAGGAGGTGGAGCGGATTTTTGACTTGTTTCATCGCACACCAACTGCCAAACCGGGTGGGACTGGATTGGGTTTGAACATCGTGAAAGGTTTTGTAGAGGCGCAAGGCGGACGCGTGCGGGCGGCCAACCGGGTTGGCGGCGGCGCGGTGTTCCTCATCACCCTGCCGGTGGATGCTGCGCCGACGCTGACCGAGGAGTCCGCATGAGCACCGCCCCCCCGCCACCGCCCCTGACCGCGCTGGTGATTGACGACGAGCCCCAGATCCGACGTTTGCTGACCGTCGCGCTCGAAGCCAATGGGTATCTGATCGAAACCGCCGCCGCCGGTCAGGACGGCCTGGTGCGGGCCGCCCAGCAGCGGCACGATATCATCCTCCTGGATTTGGGCCTGCCGGATTTAGGCGGGCTGGAAGTTTTGCAGCGCCTGCGCGAATGGACGCAAACGCCCGTGGTCATCCTGACCGTGCAGGATGCCGAGGCGGACAAGATCGCCGCGCTGGATTGCGGCGCGGATGATTACGTCACCAAACCCTTCAAGACCGGTGAACTGCTGGCGCGGATGCGCGCGGCACTGCGACGCGCCCACCGGGGCGACGCCCCCGAACCGGTCATCCAACTCGGCAAAGGGGTAGTGATGAACCTCTCCACGCGGCGCGTCACGCGCGACGGCCAACCAGTCAAACTCACCGCCACGGAGTACGCCCTGCTCCGTTTTTTTGTCCAGCACGCCGGCAAGGTGCTCACGCACCGGCAACTCCTGCGCGAAGTCTGGGGACCGGAGCACGAAATGGAGTCGCAGTATTTGCGGGTGTACCTGGCGCGTCTCCGCGAAAAACTGGAGCCGGGCGACACGACCGATTCGCTTTTCCAAACCGAGCCGGGCGTGGGCTACCGGTTGGTGGAAAATTAATCCCCGGAATTCTGGCGCCGCCCTCAGCGGTGTTTGCGCATCAGGTAAAACATCACGAAGAAACCAAGAATCCACAAGACAATCAATCCGATGATCAACGGCAACATGCGGAAGCGGGACTTCCAAACCTGCGGCGCGCGCAACCGGGTGAAACGTTCGGTCAGCTCCACGGATTCGTAATTATCCAGTTCCGCTTTCATGACCAGTGCGGACGCGTAACGTTTTTTGGGGTCGCGCTCCAGCGCGTGCAGAATGATTTCCTCCATGACCGGCGTGAGCTTGGGATTCAATTTGCGCGGCGCCACCGGATCACCCGTGACACGAGCGTTCATGATCACGTACGGACTGTCCCCTTCAAACGGGACCTGGCCGGTGGCCATTTCATAAAGAATCGCGCCCATGCTGTAAATGTCCGTGCGCTCGTCGCCCCGGCCACCCTTGACCTGCTCCGGGGCCATGTAATCCGGCGTGCCCATGGCCGGCGTGAAACCGACAAACGTGAGGCGCCGGGAATTCATTGAACGTGCGATGCCAAAATCCATGATGCGAATCGAGCCATCGTTGCAGATCATGATGTTCTGCGGCTTCATGTCGCGGTGAACGACGCCGTTCTGGTGCAGGTAGGTCAGCGCCTCGCAAATGCGGCTGGCGATCTTGGCCGCGTCGGGTTCCGGCAAAGGCCGGACGTTGTGCAGCAAATCGCTCAAGGTCTGGCCTTCCAAGTATTCCATCACGATGTAGGGCCGGCTCTTTTGCGCCTCCACGGGAATGATCTTCAAAACGCCCGGATGGTTGAGCCGGATGCCGATTTCCTCCTCGCGCCGAAAGCGCTCGAAGCCCGCCGCATCGCTTTCGATTTGCAGTAGCGGCACTTTGAGCGCCACCGCAGAATTGGTCTTGCGGTCGTTTGCCTTGAACAGCGAGGCCATGCCGCTCTTGGCGATGATGTCGGTGATTTCAAAGCGCTCGTCCAACAGGCTTCCTACCCCCAGTTCGCTGCCGGCCGGGCTTTTCGATTTAAAGGTGGTCAGCGACCGCGCGGCCTTCTGGTGATCCAGCCCGCGAACGTGGATCAGCTGGACCGAGACGTTGTCGTCCACCTGCCGGCGCTCGGTCAGTTCGATCAGCCGTTTGCAGGCCTCGGCCGGGTGATATTTGATAACCGCCTGAAGAATTTCCTCGTCCAACGCAAATCCGTACAAGCCGTCGGAGCAATGCAAAATGAAATCGCCTTCCTGCAAGAACTCGGTGGTAATGTCAAACCGCGCGATCGGATCGGAACCGACGGTGCGGGTGAGGGACGAACGCTGGTGGCTGGTCATGGCGTTGCGTTCCAGCAGCAGGCCTAGCTTGACCTGGAGCGCCGTGTAAGAATGATCACTCGTGAGACGTTTGATCTTGCCGGCGCGGATCAAATAGGCGCGGGAATCGCCAACGTGCGCGACGGTCACTTTGTCATGCCGGAAAATGGAGGTGATCAGGGTGGTCGCCATCCGCCCTTTTTGCTGGGCGGTTTGAAACACCTTGGCCGCCGCCGCATCGTAAATCTGCCGGACCAGATTGGACGTGGGCGTCTCTGCTTTGGCCCCTTGGAAAACTTCGATGGACGCTTCGGCAGCCAGCCGGCTGGCCAGTTCGCCGTTTTCCTCGCCACCGACGCCGTCTGCCAGCACGGCGATGCTGCCGACACCATTGCGTTGCAACACGTCTTCCGGCTCCCAAAAAGCGATGAAATCTTCGTTATGGTCGCGCACGGTTCCAACACTGGAACGCTGGTAACATTTGACATTCATGGATTCATTGAACTACGCGTGCAAGCAAATCACTGGCTGGTTTCTTGGCCTGCGCGCTGCCGGCACGAAGGGTAATCTTCATTCGGACAATTTTGGCAAGGCACCGGCGACTTTGAAAGGAAAACCCGGCTGCTCAAGCGGAACAGCCGGGTTTGTTATTTTTGACTGTCGGGCCGGCTCTCAGGCGGGCTTTTCAGTCAAGAGCATTTCCTTGCCGAGCTTGGCGCTCCGGCTTCGGAAGTAGATGGCGCCATAGATGCCCCAGACGGCGGCCACGCCCAGCGCGATGTACGGCTCTTTCCAACTCATGCCGCTCACCGAGAACGGTCCGATCAGGTAGAACAACATGCAGGCCAGATTCGCTACGAGACCAAAGATGGGCACAAAGAAGTGCTTGAACCCGTTGAAGGTATGGTGCTCCTTGAACGCCACGATGGCGATGATGCAAGTCATCATGTAAAGCAGGAACGTGCCGAAGTTGCTGATCAGCGTGATGATGACCAGCGTGTTGGGCAGCTTGGCGTATGTTTCGGGCGCGAAGATGCCGAAGCTGTACCAGAAGTTATGCTTGTCCAACGCCGCCGGTGTGGTGCCGCCAAGGTATACCGCCACCGTCACGATGCCGAGGATCGCGGAGATCGCTGCCAGCGTCCAGATGGCGCGGTGCGGCGAGAGCGTCTTGCCATGCACCAGACCGAAGTGCGAGGGCACCTCCTCGTCGCGGCCCATCGCGTAGGTCACGCGGGCGCCGGTGCTCAAGCAGGAGAGCGTGGTGCCAATCAGCGCCAGGAACACTGTGCCGGCCTGGACCAGCATGAACGCCTTGCCGGCCGCATAACTGCCGAACAACCAGGTGCCGGTGATGACCATCAAATCGCCGATCGGCGCGCCCGAGGCGGCCGCAGCCGGCAAGTCATAGCCGTTGTGGAGCAGATAATTCGCCGCAAAGTACTCGAACAGGTAACAGACCGCGCCTTGAATGGCCAGTGACAGCAGCACTGCCCGCGGCACGTCACGCTTGGCGTTTTTGGCTTCCTCGCCCATCGCGGTGACAGATTCAAACCCGACCAGAATCAGAATCGCAATGCACGCCTGGATGAACATGTAGTTGAAGCCGTGCGGCGATACAATCGAACTGGGCGTGGTGTGGAAGTGAAACGTCTGCGGATCCTTCGCGTCGCCCGCTTTGCCCGTGACGGCATCTTCCGGTTTGTAACTCACGGTGAACGGATCGGCGATCGCGTGACCGTCTTTGTCGAGCTTGAGTTTGCCGGCATCGTCCTTCTGGAACACCGGATACGGATCGCCTTCGCCCAAGCCCATCGCCGTGAGCGAGCCGAGGAGGACGGCATCGGTGTTTTTGGTCTTGTCCAGATCGTCCTTGGTGACCTGGCGATCTTGTTGTTTATAGACGGGCTGGCCCTTGTCGTCCACCTTGGGCGAACTGTCCGCCCAAGCGTCCTGCACCGGCTTGCCCTTGTCGTCGGTCACGTTGACCGAATCCACATTGTAACTGATCGCCGTGCCGTTGGAGAGGTGATAGCCCTGCGAGCCTTGGGGATGATGCACACGGTAGGCGATGGCGATGATGGAGAACACCACCAGCGCGGTGATCTGAATGACATTGATCGCCACGTTGACCGCCGTCGTGCCCGTCACGCCGCGGTAGGCGATGTAGGCGACGCCGAACGCGAAGACGATGCAGAACAGGAACATGAACAGCGGGCTGTTATAGATGCCGCTGAAGGTGTCCGGGAAGAATTGGTTCAGCAGGTAACCACCAAGAATCGCGGTCACGCCGACCATGCATCCGGGATACACCCAGTAATATAAATGACTGGCCCAGCCGGTCATGAACTTGGCCAGACGGGCGAACTTATAGGCCTTCGTTTTCGAAAGAAAGGCCTGCTCGGCGTACAAATAAGATGAGCCGGCGCCGGGGAAGAGCTTGGACAATTCCGCGTAGCTGATGGCCGTGGCGAAGCACAGCAGAAGCGCCGCAACAATGCCAAACCACATGGCGCAGCCGGCCATCGGCGCGCCATACAAGGATTGGATTTGGAACGTGAGCCAAAGGAAGGCGCCCGGGGCGATCAGTGCCATCGCGTTCGAAGTTAACCCCGTTAATCCAAGGGTTCCCTTGGTCGAAGGCGGATTTGCGCCGCCGGTTGGTTGTGGTGTGTTTGCCATAGTATTTTCTAGTTATTGATTTTTGGTTCTTGGTTGTTTTTGTTTGGTTGCCGAGTGAAACTATATTGCTTCATTCCCCTTCTCCTCTGTTCGAATGCGGATCGCCTGTTCGACGCCCGAAACGAACACCTTGCCGTCACCGATCTTGCCCGTGCGCGCCGACTTCACGATCCCGCCCAGCGCCCCGTCCAGTTTGTCGTCACCGACGACGACTTCGATTTTGATTTTCGGCAGAAAATCCACCGTGTACTCGCTGCCGCGATAAATCTCGGTGTGCCCGCGTTGCCGGCCAAAACCTTTGACCTCGCTGACCGTCATCCCTTCGATGCCCAGTTCGGCCAGCGCGTCCTTGACCTCTTCCAGCTTGAAAGGCTTGATGATCGCTTCAATTTTTTTCATAGTTTGTTTGCGCGCGCGTCGCCGGCTTCGATCCAGCCACCGGCTCAAATGCGGAATTCAATTGAACTCACGCGCGCTTGCTATTCTCTCTAAAGCACTCGCAATGCCAGCCCTGAAGACCAAATCACAAAACGCTTTGAAGCAAACACTTACAAAACAAGTTGGCGTTTTGTTTACGTTTTGTTTACTAAAACATGCAAATCTTTTATCTTTGTTTTACCGTCAATTTGGCGCGAATTGGTCAGGCAGAACCATTCGCTCCAGCATCCTTGAAAAAAATGAAACGAAATGCGCGCGGGGAACGCGCTTACTGTGAAAGCCGAGAACGACAGGCGGAGCGCACGGATCCACCGTGTGCTACGCAATTCTGGTTTGGCTCAACCCGGCTAGTGGATCGTGTAGGCGCCGGTGATGAGATCTAGCACTACGCCCAGGTTGTTGAAGGTGGTGATCAGATAGGTGCCGCTGCTGGCCGTGGCGCACACCAGTTGAATGTAATGCACCTTGCCATTGTTGGTTTCG
>Ga0075030_100000414_pt1 | contig 36673 bp, 23 predicted proteins | sample LitLauG_LLR_2012_FD_71393 | JGI IMG/M metagenome (GOLD analysis project Ga0075030, IMG submission 71393) | Freshwater sediment microbial communities from Pennsylvania, USA - Little Laurel Run_MetaG_LLR_2012 | ecosystem: Environmental > Aquatic > Freshwater > Creek > Sediment | place: USA...
GTATTCCGCCAGTTCTTGGACCTCGACTAGGAGTCGCCTCATTTCGGCGGTCTGGGCTGGGGTGGGAATCCCCCGGGGCTCCTTGTAAGTTTTTGAAACCAGAACGGCAAGGCGGCGGAGGGCTGATTTTCGGGGCCGCTTTCCGTCGCCCCAACTGACTTGGTTTGTGGCTGCGTTCATTTGCCTTAACTACACAGGGACCGGGGGGCGCGCAGCTCAACCTCGCCCTGCATCCCTTTATGCACCGGCCAGCACAGCCTGCAGGCTCCCCCGCGCCTGTGTTCCGGTTGTCGGCTGTCGGGCGGACTGGCAGCCAGACCGGGCGGCGGCGGCTTTTCCTGACATTGGCTTCGTTCCGCAAAACTCAACTTGCAGCGCCGGCGGCGCCGGACGCGCGAGCCTCGCCGGCGAGCTGTTTTAAAAAGTCCACCGCCGGTCTCAGCCCCTTGTAGCCCGGCCAGCCCGCGATCTGCTCGAAAGCGTCAGCGGCGCGTTGGATACCAGCTCGAAAAGCCGGCCATTGGTGCGTCTGGTCCAGATGCCGGGCGATGCTTTCACCGAGGGGCTGATCTTGCCGCGCCAGCGCCGCTTGGAACAGGCCATCGTTCAAGCTGGCCGCGACCGCAGCCCATTGAGCGTCAAATTCCGCCTGCGCCTGCCTTAGCTCTCGTTTGGCCACCCACAAATTCTTGCGGATTATTTCGCGGGCCAAAGGCGTGAGGCGCGCCCAGCGCTCCGCCATGTGCGGCTTGAGGGCTGCTTCCGCGTGGTTCGCCACGATGGGAATGCGCTTCGCCTGGCCGGGCCGGCGGCGCACGGCGATGAAGCCCGCAACCGGCACGTTGTTGCAGTTATTCACGAACTTAAATACGAGCCCCGTAGTTACTTCATGGCAAGCACCGAACAGATCGCGGCAAACCGGACGAACAGCAGCAAGAGCACCGGCCCCTGCACGGAAACGGGCAAGCGGGCCGCCGCGGGCAACGCGCTGAAATGGGGCGTCTTTTCCGCACAGGTTTTGCTCCCCGACGAAGACGGCGGGCTGTTCCAGGAGTTCGCACGCCAGACGCTGGCCGGTCTGCAGCCGGCCGGCGCGCTGGAAACCATGCTGGCCGATGCGATCGTGGCCAGCCTCTGGCGCTGGCGGCGCCTGCACGCCGTGGAATCCGGGCTGCTGCAGATGTATCGTGTATACGAGGGTCAGGACCGCGGCGTGGCCACCGCATTCGCACATGACGCGTCGCAGATGGACTGCCTGGGCAGGCTGGCACGCTACGAAACCGCGCTGGAACGGCGGTTCCTCCGCCTACTGCATGAGCTTCAGCGGCTGCAGGCAGCCCGCGCCGGCCAGAACGTGCCCCCGCCGGCGGTGGTGGATGTGGCCGTCGATGTCCACGGAGCACAGCTGGACAGCGCCACTTAGCGTCATTGTATACGGGGGGCCCCACGCCGGCCGGGGAGAGCGGCACCAGCTGCTCAGGTCGTATACTGCAGGCGAAAAAAGCCGGCCGCGTTCGTGATGAAAAGGTACTGTGAATTCGTCGCGGCGGTCGGGCTGAACAAGCCGCCGCTCCAATTCCCCCAGCTTCCTCCAAGGGCCGGCGTGAATTGAACCTGGTAATTGTCGTAGGGGGCCAGACTCGCCGAATCCACCCGCATCACCGGCTGCACCGCCGGGAAAACCGCAGCAGCGGGCGGCGGGGCGATGCGAATGGTTGGCGGGTTCGTGTAGCCTCTGCCGGCGTCCAGGATGCTGATGTTCGTCACCACGCCGCCGGAGATTTGGGAGATCGCCGTGGCGTTGGTGCCGCCCCCGCCAACGATGCTGACCGCCGGACTGCTGACATAGCCGGAGCCGCCGCTCGTCACCGTCGTGCCGACGACAAACCCGTTGACCACCTGCGGCGTGGCAAACGCCTGGGCCGGCACCGGAGTGAGCGCCAGCCGGAAATCCCCGCCGCCCACCACTCCCGCGACCATTTGCGTGTAGACAAGATTGGCGGCCGTGAAGCTGACCGGCTGGTTGGTCCAGTACCACGCCACCGACCGCTGCAGTTGATAGGCACCGCCGACAGTCAGATTGGAAAAGGCGAGGAGCGACATGGGCGCGATTGCCAGAACCGGACTGGGAATAAACGGCGGATCAATGACGACCACGGGCGCATTGGTATACCCAAAACCGGCGTCGAGCACATCGACCGCCGTGACCACGCCGTTGCTCACCACCGCCACGGCCTGCGCCCCGCTGCCGCCCCCGCCGAAAAATCTCACGCCGGGCGTGTTCGTGTAGCCAGAGCCGCCGTCGGCTACGATGTTGGTGACGACAAAGCCATTGTACAACCCCGCGCTGGCCGTCGCGGTCCGGGGTGGCAAAGGTCCGGCAAGCAATCCATTTAGCCGGTAGATCAGGCCAGTGGTGGTGCTCGTGACGTAGATCGTGCCATTATTGGCATAAACGTAGCGTGACCCAAAATCAAGCGGGTTGTATATGGTTGCCGCCAAAGCAGACAGTTGGCCCGACGAGTTCAATGCGCAGACAAAAGTCATCGTGTTATCGACAATGACCAGCATCTGCCCGACGAGTGCCATGCCATTGGTGCCGGTTCCGATGGAGTGGTTCATTCCGGTTATCGTGGGCTGCGCCGTGAAAGTGCCAATCGTGCCATCTGACGTGATCTGTGCGAAATACAAGTTGGTGCCACCTGCAACGTACAATCTGCCATCTGAAGACACCGTGGCGGAATGATTGGCCATTGCCGTGGGCAACGATGGCAGCTGGGCAAACGAACCCAGGGAGCCGTCGCCCTGGATCGGTGCGTAATACACATAGGGATAAAGTGGAACTGGATCACCGTGCCAGCCGCCCAATAGATAGAACCTGCCGTTGTAGGCAAGTTCTTGGTGCAAAGACCATCCCGGGAAAGTGGAGATCGGAAAATGCGTTGTTTCCTGCCACGAGCCAAGCGAGCCGTCACCACTGATCGGCGCGAAGGCGGACGCGCTGACATAAGTTCCGTTGAAATACAGGTGCGTCCCACTGGAGGTGGCGCGGCCAAAATCGAGTTGATCGGGGTTGGACGCGGTTGAATTCCAGGAGAAGGCGTCATTTGTACCTGGCTTGCAATAGTACACGGTGTGCTGGTAGCCGTTGTAATAGGTAGGGATGCTGAACAAGGTCTTGTTTTGTGCATCGAACACCTCAACCCGCTGTCCTGCCGCAGGGACGGGTAGCGTGCCAACCTGGACGTACTGGGGTTGGGCGAATCCACTCGGGATCACATTCTGCAGAAGGGAATAGCAGAGAGAAATTCTAAGGAGGACGTGTGGGTTGCGGGCCGTGTTTTTCATGATCTTGCTTCCTGAGCGCAACCACGAACCCGGCCAAAATAAAGGGGCGCGAACTTGTCGCACCCCTTACCGAAGGCACCGCGAAGCGCCCATGTAGGGAAATGCGCCAAGCCGCGCCCGATTGGGCGCTGACTCGGCGCGGCCCCTACACTTGAAATTCGCGGTTTCCAGATGGGCCGCAGCCAAAGCTGCGCTAAAAGTTTTTGGATGTTTGTACTACATTGCTTTCTTGAACCAACAAGCCGGTTACCGCTCCATCTTCGATCTGGTGCGCGACTTCCTGAAGGACGAAGCCTTCAACCAACAGGACAAGACCCTCCGCAAATACCTCAAGCCCGACCTTGTCATCAATGACATGGGGTTGAAGCAACTGCCCAAGCACTCCGGCGAGTATCTGCTGGAAGTCATCATGCGCCGTTACGAAAACCGTTCTACCATCATGACCAGTAACCGCCCCTTGGAAGAATGGGGTAAGTTGCTGTGCGACGTGCCGACGGCCGGCGCCATCATCGACCGGTTCCTGCACCATGCCCAAGTCATCGCCATCACCGGCAAAAGCTATCGCGTCAAGGAAGCGCCAGTGGTCACCCAGGAAAGCAAGAAAAGCAAAAACCTTGAAGCAGATTGCCGCGGAGTGTCACACGAACAACGCCTATCTGTGCCGGCTTTTTCGTCGTTATGACCGCCAAAGTCCATACCAGTTTCTGCAGCGGCTTAAGATGATTCATGCGGCCGAGCGATTGCAGCAAGGTGATTTGCTTGTCAAGCAAGTAGCCGAGGAAATTGGGTTCGCCGACCCGTTCCATTTTTCACGCCTGTTCAGGAGTGTTTTAGGGCTTTCGCCGGACTCGTTCCGGCGAATCCGGTAACAGATTTTTGGCTGACGACTTTCAACATGTGGTGACAGATCATTTTACTAGCGATAGTTCCAATGGGATTCTGCGCAAGCTCGGCGCTATTTTGCAATTTCACCAAGCTGAATCTCGAAGGCCCTGAACCTGCATCAAGTGTTTTTTGCGCAATTTGTTCCATGTTTGCGCAAAAGGGCGATATGCATGAGCCGACTGTGGGTTTATCGTTTTCGGTAACACATTATGCTTAATGTCAAAATCTCCGGCCTCGATCTTATCGTGATGGTCGTTTATCTCGTCGCCATTGTCGGCTGGGGATTGTTTAATTCCAAACGCAAGAACGCGGAGGATTATTTTCTCGGTGGTCGCGGGATGCCGTGGTTTGTGGTAGGGCTTTCCATGTTCGCCACGGTGGTTTCCAGTTCGTCGCTCGTCGGTTGGGCGGGCGATGCTTACAGCACGGGTATTTCGGTTTTCAACTACGGCATTTCCGCGGCCATTGTGCCCATTGTTTTTTTTCTCGTGTTCTTCCTGCCTTTTTATCTGCGGAATAAAATTTATACGCTACCGGAATTTCTCGAAGGCCGTTTTGACGTGCGCAGCCGGACTTACCTGTCCGTGCTGACGGTGATTGGCTACATGTTTGCCGACCTGGCGGTGACGCTGTATGCAGGTTCATTGATGTTGCACATGGTGCTTCCGCAATTCAGCATCCCGGTTTTGATTTGGGGACTGGCGATTCTCAGCGCTTCTTACACTCTTGTCGGCGGGCTTTCGGCGGTGATGCGGGTGGAATTGATCCAGGCATTTGTGCTGATGGGTGGCTCGGCGATTTTGACTTTCACCGCTTTTTCCAAGGTGGGCGGCTGGTCCGCAGTCATGCACGCCGCGCCGCCGGGACATTTGAGTTTGATTCGCCCGTTGAACGATCCGTCAGTCCCGTGGCCGGCGCTGTTCATCAGCCTGCCACTGGCGGGGTTTTATTTCTGGGGATTGAGCCAGACGATGGTGCAGCGCACATTGAGCGCGCGCGACACGAACCACGGACGATGGGGTAATTTATTGGCGGGTAGCTTGAACTTCGTGATTTTTGCCCTGATGGTTTTGCCGGGAATTGCCGGCCGCGTGCTATATCCGAATCTGGAAAAAGGCGACCAAGTTTACCCGAAGCTCGTTTTTGAAATGCTGCCTCCGGGAATTTTGGGATTGGTTTTAATCGGTTTTGTCGCTGCGATGACCTCGGTGCTCACCTCGACGCTCAACTCGGCGCAAACCTTGGTGACCATGGATCTGGTGAGCAAATTGCACCCCGCCATGACGGGGCGGCAGCAAGTCGTCGCGGGTAGCACGGCGGGAATTCTCATCATTACCGTCGCGGCCATTTGGTCTCCGCACATTCAACAGTTTGATTCCATCGTAAAATACTTTCAGCAAGTTCTCGCCTACATGGCGCCGCCCGTGGTGGCGGTTTTTGTCACTGGCCTGTTTTGGAAGCGCGCCAGTGCCACGGGCGCATTTGTCGGGCTGCTTTCCGGGTTGGTGATTGGCGTAAGCCTGATGCTCGGCATCAAACACACCCCATTGGCGACCTGGAATTTCCTCTATGTCGCGCCGGTGGTTTTTCTGTTATCGCTCGCGATCATTGCCTTTGTAAGCCTGCTGACCGCTCCGCCAAGCGCAACGGTGGTCGAAAGGTTTGTGTGGAACCCGGCATTCTTTCGTGAAGAGTCGAAGGAATTGTCCGCGCTGCCGTGGTTCAAAAACTTCCGCGTGCTGTCCGCGCTGCTGCTGATCGCTGCGGCCATTTTTGTTTTTATCTGGCGTTAAAATTAATTTTATGAAACTCGAAAAGTTTTCCGGCAATCCCATTCTCTCGCCGAATCCCAAACAGCCGTGGGAAAGTCTCGTAGTCTGTAATCCCGGCGTCATCTACGACAATGGCTCGTTCAAGATGCTCTATCGCGCGGCGGGCGACGATCCAGAACATGTCATCCGCTTCGGCCTCGCGCATAGCAAGGACGGTTTTCATTTCAAACGCGCCCGAAAAACTCCGGTTCTCTCGCCGAGCGCCGACGGCGAAGACGCCGGCTGCATTGAAGACCCGCGCATTGTCAAGACGAACGGGCATTTTCTCATCACCTACGCCTACCGGCCGTATTTTCCGCGGAAGTATTGGCTCGCGCCCAACAACGCGGCCTTCAATCCACGCGACAAAAATCTACCCAAAGCTTTTGGCGAAAACCTCACTTCTTCCGGTTTGCTGCTGACGGAAGATTTTAAAAATTATCGCCGTTTGGGCCGCATCACCGACCCGACGCTGGACGACCGCGACGTGATCTTGTTCCCGGAACGGATCAACGGAAAATTTGCGCTGCTGCGCCGCCCAATGCAGTGGGTCGGCAAGCAATACGGCACAAAGTATCCAGCCATTTGGATTTGTTTCGGCGACGATCCGCTCAAGTGGGGCAAGGAGACGTTGCTCGCGAAGTCCAGATTTTATTGGGAACGAAAAATCGGCGGCTCGACTCCGCCGCTCAAACACAAGAAAGGCTGGTTCGTGATTTATCACGCGGTGGATGCCAGCGGCATTTATCACGTCGGGGCGATGATGCTCGCCTTGAAAAACCCGCGCAAAGTTCTTGCCCGCACGCCGGAACCGATCATGTCGCCCGAAGCGAAGTATGAGTGGGAAGGTTTGTATCCGCACGGCGTAGTCTTCCCAACCGCGAACGTCGTGGTGGACGGTAAATTGTTCGTCTATTACGGTTGCGCGGACAAATACATCGGCGTCGCGACGGCGGACTTCGAAAAACTGGTCAATTACGTCCTGCAATTTCCTGCATAAAGCACCCCCCATGAAAAAAATTCTTCTTTCGCTCATGGCGTGCGCGGCGATGTTCGCGCTAAACGCACTGGCTGAACCCGTGCAAATTACCGTAGACACGAGCGCGCCGCTTTGCACCAATTTTCTTGGCTTCGGCGTGCAGTGGAGTCCGTATCCGTGGTTCGACATCACGGACGCGGCGTGGCAGAAAATGTTTGAGCGTCTGGATTTTATGCGCGTGCCCATTGTCCGGCTGATGACGCGCTCTTACACCTATTGCGATGGCTTTGATGCGCAGGGCAATCCCATTTACAACTGGGATAATAATCGCATGAAGAAGATGTATCGCTTGCTCGATTATTGCCAGGCGCACAACGTCAAAGTGATTCTCGGCGAATGGGATCCTCCGTCTTCGCAGCAGGATCGCCCGGACATCGCAATTGACAAGTTGCAGCAGTATCACATGGACGAAAGCGATCCGCGCTGGCATCGCATCATCGCGGATGAAGTGGAATATCTGCGCAACACCAAGCACTACACCTGCATCGTCTATTTTAATTTCTTAAACGAGCCGAACAGCAAATCCTCGGGGCGCATTCCGTTCGAAAAATGGAAATCGGCCATCACCGCACTCAATGTGGAGTTCGCCAAGCGCGGGCTGTCAAAGGATGTCCAAATGATTGGTCCTGATGTGACTTTTCTGCCGCACGATGGCTTTTGGATTGAACTCATGGTGCAGCAGTGCCCCAAAGAAGCAGCCGCGTATGATTTCCATTATTACGCCTCCACCAACGATATCGAATCGGATTATCTCGAAAAATATTGCTGGATGAAAAAGGACTACATTGATCGCTTCGACCCGAACGGCCGGGCGAAACCTTTTTTCATGGGCGAGGCCGGCATGACGGGTGGCCCGGTCGAACCCCAAGGTGGTAATGACAGCCAGCCGAACATTTACGAACACAGCTACGGCGTATGGATGGCGGATTACAATGTGCAATGTGCCCGCGCCGGGATGTCGGGCACCATCGCATGGGATTTGGACGACGCGATGCACATCAACAAAAACAAGGACAATGCCTGGCCCGATGTGACAAAAACACTTTTCAAAAAATGGGGTTTTTGGAACAGCCTCGCCAACGAAATCGGGCATCCCGAAGACTTGAATCTGCGGCCTTGGTATTATACCTGGTCGCTGCTTTCGCGCAGTTTTCCGCCGGGCTGCACCATGCTGAAAACTTCCGAAACGCTTGTCCCCGGCCTGCGCACATTAGCCGCGATGATGGGCAACAACTTTTCACTGGCGCTCGTGAACGATTCCGAAATAGCTCAGGAAATCCATGTCACCGTGCCGGGCGGCAAAAAAATTCCGCAACTCGCGCACTACGACTATTTCCCCGGAGACAAGCTCACGGACAAAAATGGTTTCCCGCGACCAACAGAAATTTTGACCGGGGCCGATTTGTCTGGCGGGTTGAACGTCAGGCTGCCCGCACGCAGCGTGGTCATTTTTACATCAGTCAAATAGTCTAAAATGAAAATTAAAAACCTCTTCTTGTCCTTGACTTTATCCGCGCCATTTGGTGCCCAAGCCCTAAACCTTCCGATCACGCCTGGTCCTTACGCCGGCACGATGGATTCGTTCACAAATTATTCCTGCCCGGAATGGTTTCGGGACGCCAAGTTCGGCATTTGGGCGCACTGGGGACCGCAGGCGGTCCCGGAGGAAGGCGACTGGTATGCGCGCAAGATGTATGTCTCCGACGAGGTGGATCGCAAGACCAGCAAGCACACGGGGCCAAGTGCGGATTATAAAGACCATCTCGCACGGTTCGGTCATCCATCCACGAATGGCTGGAAGGACATCATTCCGCTGTGGAAGGCAGAGAAGTGGGAGCCGGAAAAGCTGATGGAACTCTATAAAAACGCTGGCGCAAAATATTTCGTCAGCATGGGTTCGCATCACGATAATTTCTTCCTGTGGAACTCGAAACTGCACCGCTGGAATTCTGTGCAGATGGGGCCGCACCGCGATGTCGTTGGCGAATGGCAGGCGGCCGCAAAAAAAAACGGCTTACCGTTCGGCGTCTCGGAACATCTGGGCGCGAGCTTTACTTGGTTTCAAGACGCGCATAAATCCGATAAGACCGGTCCGCTGGCCGTGGTGCCATATGATGGGGCCAATTCGAATAACTGGGATTTATACCATTTCCCGGCAGAACCGGGCGACACCGGCTGGTATTCCAAAAATCCACGCTGGCATCAGCAGTGGTATGACGAGATCAAGGAACTAGTGGATAATTACCAACCCGACTTGCTTTACAGTGACGGCGGTGTGGTCTTCGGCCCGACCAACGTAGTCGGCTTGAGCCAGATCGCAAACCTCTACAATGTCAGTGCGGCAGCGCACGGCGGCAAATCGCAAGCCGTTTATAATTGCAAACAGGTTTCCGGCGGCCGTTGGGTGCAAGATTATGAACGCGGCGTCGGCGGCGGAATTGATCCGTATCCGTGGCAGACCGACACTTCCATCGGCGATTGGTTTTGCAACAAGAATTACAAGGACAAGCAGACCGGCAAAATGTATTGCTCGCCGGAATGGGTTGCCCGCACGCTCGTGGACATCGTCAGCAAAAATGGCAACCTGCTCCTGAATGTGGTCCTGCGTGCTGACGGCTCGCTTGATGCAGATGCCGTGGCGATTCTTCACCGCCTCGCGGCTTGGACGGCGGTGAATGGTGAAGCGATTTACGGCTCGCGCCCCTGGCTCATCTACGGCGAGGGCACAGTGAAACCCAAGGGCGGCTCGTTCAACGAAAAATTTGATTTTTCCGCCAAGGACATTCGCTTCACAACGAAGGGCGAGACACTTTACGCGATTGCCTTGGGTTGGCCAGAGGATCGCAAGATGGTCATCAAGTCTCTCGCGAAGACGGAGGACGCCAGCGTTAATAAAATCGAGCGAGTCGAACTGCTGGGTTATAAGGTCGATTTCATAAAAAGACTGTTTGGCTGCAAAAGTAGCTTGAAGTTCACCCAGTCTGCTGACGGCTTGACGGTAGAACTGCCGGGCAAAAAAATCAGTGATCTGACTTGTTCGTTACGTATCACCGGCGGCAACCTCAAGCCGGCGCAGACTGTAAACACACCCTGACGCACAAATCAACCTGTGCTAATAAACTCCATAACATTGTTGCCGACGCATTTCATTGCGTTGCTGTGGAGTATGGCAACGGCATGCCGTTCCGCAGCGACCATTGGTAGTGGCTGAAAGCAATCTCATGCGATACAAATTATTTTTCCACCTCGCTATTTTAGTTTTGCTGGTGCGTCCGCTTTTGGCACAGGAACTGCCGCAGATACTGAGCATTTCGCATGTCGCGGTAAAGGCTACGGACGTGGAAAAGTCAGTGGCGTTTTACCGGGACTTTCTTGGCTACGCCGAAACGGGGCGGCTGGAATACAAGGATGACGGTTCGCTCATGCTCGTGTTCATGAAGGTAAGCGACACACAATGGATCGAAATTTTTGATGCGCGGCGGTTGGCAAAAGATGATCGGTTATATCAGGTTTGTTTTCGCGTTGCAGATGCCGAGGCGATGCGAGTGTATCTTGGAACAAATGGAATTAGCGTGCCGGCCAAAGTAATTCGGGGACAGATTCAGAATTTTGGGTTCACCGTGCGCGATCCGCAAAATTACATCGTCGAATTTCAGCAATACACGCCGGAAGGTTGGACGGTGCGCGATCAGGGAAAATTTCTGCCAGCCACACGCATTTCAGACCACATTGGACACGCAGGAATTGTGGTGAAAGACTTACCCGCCGCGCAGCATTTTTACGAAGATATTCTTGGCCTGAAAGAAAGCTGGCGCGGCTCGAAGGATGGCAAGACGATTGGCTGGCTCCATGTGAAGCTGCCGACGAGCCGGGATTTTGTGGAACTCATGCTGGAGACGAATGTCGTTCCGCATTTTTGTCTGGGGGTTCCAGACATCGAAAAAGCCAAGGCCAAACTGGAAGGCACACCTTATTTTTCTACTTATGCCAAACCGTTGGAGGTCAAGACCGGCAAGAATCACAAGCGACAGATGAACTTGTATGATCCGGAGGGAATCCGTGTGGAGTTGATGGAGCCAAACACATTTGACGGGCAGCCCGTTCCGCCATCCACCGTGCCGTTGGCCAAATGAAGCCAATCGCAAATAAATAACCCCAACAAATTTTTGCGCTTCCGCGTTAAAATCTAACCAACAAACAAAATATTCACCATGACCATGATCACCACACCAACATCCAGAATCGCGCAGCCCGTGATTGTTATCCTCGCCTTATTCACGTTCAGCCTGGTTGCCGCTCGGGCCGACATGGTTATTAACCGTTTCGACTCCGCCGCTGAAGTCGCCGCTTGGCGTTATGACGGCGGACTGCCCGGCGGCACTTTCACCTTTGATCCCACGGAGGACGCCGGCGGCAGTTCGTCGCGTGGGGCCATGAAACTCGTGCTGCCGTTCACTGTGCCAGGCGGCTTTGAATTCACATTGGACAAATTTCCCGTGGCCACCAACCTGACTGCTGCCGGTTACACCAACCTCAGCCTCGATGTCAAAGTGGACCCCGCTTCTCCAGCATATGAGGACGGCAATTCGGGCTGGTTCCAACTAGTCATCCGCGCCGACGACAACCACTACTCATTCCTTCGTCAATACGGAGAAAAATTGAACACCAACAATGGCTGGTTTCACATCTCCGTTTCCCTGACTGGCGACGTTACCGCCACGCGCGGGTTCAGTTTTCAGTTTTCCGACAGCGGGCTGACGAACGGCACGCGGGTCGCCTGGATTGACAACCTAGTTTTGCAGGGCAGTGGCTCCATCCAAAATCCTACCCCAGTCGAATCCGCTGTCCCGTTCGCTGGGTTGAAACGCGGAGAGGAGATGCTGGTCAACGGCAACTTCGCCTTCGGACTGACCAACTGGGTTTTGGAACAAACCGAGGATGCCAGCGGACGGATAGAGTGTGTGCCAGAAGGCCCGGACGGCAAAGCGGCCCTACGTCTTCAAGTGCTCACGATCGCCCCCAAAGCCTATCATTTGCAATTATACCAGACCGGCCCGCACATTGAGAAAAGCCGCACCTATGAGCTGACTTTCTGGGCCAAGTCTGATCGCGATAGCAACATCAAGGTCAATTGCATGATGAACCACGAACCCTGGGAGCATAACACTCAGGAGCTGTTACCGCTTTCAACCGAGTGGAAGGAACTGCACTTCAAGTTTGCCACGCCCTGGAGTGACGACAATGTTCGGATCTCTTTCACCGACCTTGGGGCTACGGTCGGACAAACTTACTGGCTGGCCAAGTGCTCACTGGTGCCGGTCTCCGAAATAACCACGTCCACCGCGTCCGCACCGCCAACCAACGAGTCGGCCGCGCCGGGCACGCCGTTTGTTTGGAAAGGGGATTGTTCAAGCGAAGCCGCTTTCGTGTATTCACATCACCAGACGATTCCGGGGCATTATGAATACCTGACCGACCCGGCGGATCCCGCACGGGGAATTGTCTTTGCCGGCCACCTCACGCCTGATTTCAAGACTACCGATCCCGAGAAGTTTCACCTGCATCCGGAAATTTATTTTGACCACTTCATTCCCGGCAACATCAGCGTCAGTTTCGATGTGAAGGTAGATGACTTGACGCCTTCCGAACTGGGGCCGTATGGACAAAACCCCTGGTTGAATATTGTGACCATTTTTGATGAAACCACCGTCTCGGGCGGAACATTCTTTCATCCCTCGGTGATGGTCAACCTGGTCGGGACACCGGGACATTATCGGTTGCAGGCCTATTCGATGGATCAAGCAGGCGCTGGCACATTTTATCCGCAAATTGAGGGCGGACCGATATTTCCCACCGGGCAATGGGTGACCGTGCGCGTCGAGGCAAACGTCAAAACCAAACAGGTTCAAGTTTATCAGGACGACGCGCTCGCCTCTGCCGGTCCCTATCTCGGCAAGCCGGGTTTGGCCGGGGCGCACATGGGTCTTTACGCCAATCACAAGATGACCCGGGCCACTGTATTCAACAGCAACATTAACATCAGAGTTAGTAATTGATTGCGGGCGAATCCAAACTTGCGACCCACTGGCAATTTCTCAAGCCAACATTTGTGTCAACCAATAAATCATGAAGTTGAACCAGATTAAATTCTCCGCGCTTCTATTGGGACTTTCGCTTGCAGCGGCGGTTGCGCAAACTAATTTGCAACGCGTGCCGATTGCCCCTGGGCCGTTCAAGCCGACCGACGAATCGCTCAAGCAATACCAGTGTCCGGAATGGTTTCGCGACGCCAAGTTGGGTATCTGGGCCGTGTGGGGGCCGGAGTCCGTGCCGATGCAGGGCGATTGGTATGCGCGGCGACTTTATCAACACGACACGACCGATAAGAACGGCAAAGCAACCGGGCCGGATGCTGACAACAAATATCACGTTGAACATTACGCCCACCCGTCAAAGGTCGGCTTCAAAGACATCGTTCCGCTTTGGAAGGCCGAGAAGTGGAATCCTGACAGCCTGATGGAACTGTATCAAAAAGCCGGCGCGAAATATTTCTGCATGATCGCCATGCACCATGACAACTTCGATTGCTGGAACTCAAAGTATCAGCCCAAATGGAACAGTGTGAACCTGGGGCCGAAGCGCGACATCGCCGGTGAATGGCAGCAGGCGGCCATCCAACACGGCTTACGCTTTGGCATGACCGAGCATCTGGCCGCGAGTTGGTGGTTTTACAGCGCCGCCCACAGTGCGGACCAAACCGGGCCGCTGGCCGGCGTTCCCTACGACGGCAACAATCCGAAATTTTCCGACCTCTACTGGAGCGGCAACGAGAATCCCAGTTTTCATTACTACGGCACGAATGTTCCATTCGCCTACAAACAAAATTGGTTCAACCGCATCTCGGATATGATTGACCGCTATCATCCTGACCTGCTTTATTCCGACAGTCCGCTGCCTTATCCCGATGACGTGGGCCGGCAACTGCTCGCACATTATTACAACGACAACCTTGCGCAGCATGGCGGCAAACTCGAAGCGGTCTATAACTGCAAGCAGACCTCGGAAGGCCGCTGGGTGCAGGACCTCGAACGCGGCGTGATGGATGGCATTGATCCGCATCCGTGGCAGACCGACACCTGCGTCGGGCAGTGGTATTACAAGACCGGCATCAAATACAAATCCTCCGCGACAGTCATCCAAATGCTGGCGGATATCGTCAGCAAGAACGGCAATCTGCTCCTGAACTTTCCGCCGCGCCCGGACGGCACGCTCGACGCGGATGAATTGAAAATCCTCGGAGACATGGCGGCGTGGACGGCGGTCAACGGCGAAGCCATTTTCGGCACGCGCCCGTGGAAGATTTATGGCGAAGGTCCGTCCAAAGTCGCGAAAGCCGGCAGCTTCAACGAAGGCAAACTCCAATATTCCGCCGGAGACATACGCTTCACGCAGTCGAAGGACTGGAAAATTCTATACGCCATCGCGCTCGGCTGGCCGGCTGACGGCAAGTTGGTGGTGAAGTCGCTGGCGAGCGCCGCCGGCAAGATCAATAAACTTTCGATGCTCGGTCACGCCGGCAAACTCGATTGGAGGCAAACGGCGGAAGGACTCATCGTCACGCTGCCGCCACAGAAACCCGGCGAAAATATTTTTGCCCTGAAAATTGTCGGAGAAAATCTCCAGCCGGTGACTGGTGGAAATTGAACGGATGGAAGGGAGTTTGATTGGGGCCAAGTGAGCAAATAACCAAACCGAGTAGCAAAATTATGAAATTAAACCAAATAAAATGTGGTTCCACATTTGCCATGTTGTTGTTCGCGTGGCTTGGCACTGCTAACTTGTTTGCTGAGCCGGTGGTCGAGTCGCCGGTGGACTTGGTGCATCCGCTCATCGGCTCGGATCGCTGCCGCAATTTTTTCATGACGGCGGCGGCCCGGCCGTTCGGCATGGTGAAACTCGCGCCCGACACGGAAATCTCTGGCTACTACCACACCGGCTACCAGAATGCCCAGACCAATATTCTTGGCTTCAGCCACATTCATGAATTCCAAATGGGCAGTGTGGTGGTGATGCCGGTGTCCGGCAGCGTGAACCCGATTCCCGGACCGGAACGGTGGAAATCAGGATTTAATCCGGCGGCGCAAACCATCACGCCGGGCTACCAAAAAGTTCACCTGGACCGCTATGGCATTACCGCCGAACTCACCGCCACCCGGCGCGTCGGATTTCATCGCTACACGTTCGAGCGGGCGGACGAAGCTGCCGTGCTCATGCCGCTATCCGGCGTATGGAACGAGGCGCGGATGTTCAGTTGCGATGTCAAACGCACCGGCCCCGACACACTCGAAGGCAGTTTGATTTTCGCCGACGCGCGGCTCTCGACGGATTCGCGGATGGTCGTGCCCACGCAAGTATTTTTTGTGATCACGACTGACCGTGCGTTCAAGTCGCTGGACGGCTGGCGCACGCAGGAAATGGTTCGGAACGTCAGCGGCATCAAGGGCGAGAACAACGGTCTCGTGCTGAATTTCGGCAAAGTGACCGCTGGCACCACGGTGCAGATTAAGGTGGCGATTTCCTACTGTTCCGTCGAGCAGGCGCGGCTGAACCTGAACACTGAGTTGCCCGGCTGGGATTTTGACACGGTGCATAACGCAGCTCGCGACGAATGGAATACTGCCTTGAGCCGCATCGAAGTGACTGGTTCGCCGGAGCGGAGAATAAAATTCTACAACGGCCTGTGGCACGCACTGCTGGGCCGCGGCGTGTTCAGCGACGTGAATGGCAAGTATCCGCTTTACCATGACGGCCAGTTCAGCCAGATCAACCATGACGTGAACGGCCAGTATCCCATCGGCAGCAAAAAACAATCCATCGAAATCAAATCCGTTCCGCTCAACGAAAAAGGCGAGCCGGTATTTGCGATGCACGCTTCGGACTCGTTTTGGTGGACACAGCAAAATCTTGATACCCTCTGGGGACTGGCTTATCCCGACGTCCTGCGGGATTTTTGCAATTCGTGGTTGCGGTTTTATGACGACACCGGCGAACTGCCGATGGGCGCGACACCTGGTCGCGTGGATTACATCATGTCTGGCGACCAAGCCGCGCCACTGCTCGGTCGCGCGTTGCAAATGAATTTGTCCGGCGTGGACGGCGAACACGCATTGGCTGCCATGAAAGCCCTGCACCAAGGCAAGAACCGTCCGATGGGCGACGTGGACATCTACGACAAATATGGCGGCTGGATGCCGGCAGATTTGGGCGAACGAAAATGGTCGGTCACCCGCACCGTGGAAAATGCGTGGTGCGACTGGATTCTCGGCGAAGTCGCCCTGAAGCTCGGTCACACCGAAGACGCCGACCGTTATCTGCGCCGCTCGCTGGGCTGGACGAATCTTTACAATCCGGCACACGGCTGGCTGCAGCCGCGAAATGCGGATGGCACCTGGGTTGAACCGTTCGATCCGCTGCCCTACAACAAACAGGGTTTTCTGGAAACCTTCTCGGCGGTGTTGACCTGGTTTCCCATTCACGACTTGGAAGGCATGATGCGAATAATGGGTGGCCGGGAGAAAACCATCCAGCGGCTGAACGAACAATTCGAGCGGGCCAAACCTCAGAATTTCCGGTTCGGCTGGCTGCAGTATGAGAACAACACCGGCTTCCACCACGCGCACCTTTTCAATTTGCTCGGCGATCCAGTGAAGTCGCAGCGCTGGGTGCGCGAGGTTTATAATGCCAATTACAGCCTCATCACCACTTCGCCCGATGCTTACGCCCACGACGACGAAGATCAGGGTCAGATGGGTTCGCTCAGTGCGCTCATGGCGATGGGATTATTTCAACTGAGCGGCGGTTGCGAGATTAATCCTAGCTACGAACTCACAGCGCCGATGCTCGACCGCGTGGTGATTCACCTGCAACCTGATTGCTATACGGCTAAAGATTTTATCATCACCGCCGGGCCTGATCCGGAAAAGAATTGCTACATCCAATCGGTAACGCTCAACGGCAAACCTCTGAAAAATCTCCGAATCACTCAGGCGGAAATCAGTCAGGGCGCGCATCTGGATTTTGTCCTTTCTAACCAGCCTAATCCGAATTGGGTCGAACCTGTAAAATGAAAGCATTCGTTTTAACTCTTGTTCTTTCAGTCGCCCCGTCATTTTTGCTGCCGGCGCAAGTGATCAATTTCACCAACTACTCCCCGACAGGCGCGACCTTGAACTGGAACACAGCCGCCAATTGGAATCCGAACACGGTTCCCAACGGCGTGGGAGTCACGGCCAATTTCAGCCAAGTATCGAACGGTGTTCCGCTGGGAGTCAACATCAGCTGGGGTGCCAACTCCACCGTGGGCAATCTTTGGTCAACGAACAGTTCCAGCTTCGTCATTGCCGGCGGCAGCACCTTGACGCTGGCCGTGGACGGCGTGACGCAGGCGATTCCCTCCATCAATGTTGGTTCCAGCAGCGGCGAATGTTGGATCAAGGGCGGGTATCTGGCCGGGACAAACGGTTTCCTCAAAACCGGTGCTAACAAACTCACGTTTCGTTATGACGCCAATACGAACGCCGGGCTTTCCGGTCCAGTCATCATCGGGCAGGGCAGCCTTGGTTTTCAGGTTGATGGCAACTTGGGTGATCCGCACAACAGCCTGACTTTTTCCAACGGTGTAACTTTCACTTTGGAAAGCGGCACTACGGGCGCTTCGGTCATGCTGGCACCAACCCGCAGCATCCATCTTGCCAGCGCGAGTTCGGCAGCAACCATCACGGCGCTCTCCGGTCAGACGCTGGTCATTCCGGGCGCCATTGATGAAATTTCTGCGGGATCAAAATTGACGTGGAACGGCTCTGGCGCGCAGTTGGTGCTGTCAGGCGTGAATACTTATAGCGGTGCGACCACCATCAGCGCCGGCACGTTGACCATCAACGGAGCCGGCCAGTTGGGCGGCGGCAACTACGCGGCGACCATCGCCAACTATGGCGTTTTCAATTTCAACAGTTCGGCTTCACAAATTTTATCTGGAGTTATTTCGGGCAGCGGGCCTTTGAACAAAAATGGTTCCGGCACTTTGACGCTTGGCACGGTGGATACTTACAGCGGCGCGACGACCATCAGTGCCGGCACGCTGGCGCTGGGCAGCGCTGGCTCCATCAATAACACGCCTTCCATTGCGCTGGCCGCGGGCACGATTTTCGATGTTTCTGCGATCTCGACTTATGTTTTGAGCAGCAGCACCACGTTGACCGCGAGTGGCAGCGTTGCGGCAACGGTCATCAAGGGTAACTCCGGCGGCACGGTCAATCTGGGTTCGCGTCCGATCACGCTGAATTTTGACGGTGCGAATCCGGCGCTGGTGATTTCGCAGGGCACGTTAAGCCTGGGTGGGCAGACCATCACGGTGAACACGCCGCAACCGCTCGCCAACGGCACTTACAACCTCATCCAACAAGCCGCCGGCAGCGTGACTCATTCCGGCACTTACACGCTGGCGGGCACGGCGGGAACCGGCACCATCACTTTTTCCGGTGGCAATGTCCAAATGAACATCGTCGGCTCGTCCAGCACAGCGACGGCGACGACCTTGAGTGGAAATGACACGGAAACTTACGGCAACAGTTCCGTCATCACCGCGTCGGTCAGCCCCGGCACGGCCACGGGCACGATTCAATTCTATGCGGATGGAACTGCCTTTGGCGGTGCGGTGGCTGTTTCCGGCGGCACTGCGGCCATTCCAGCAACGACCTCGATTCCAATCGGCACGCACAGCATTGCTGCGGTTTATTCCGGCGCGACGGGCTACGAGCCCAGCGCCAGCACAAGTCCGGCGACCTTGACGCTGACGCCGCGCACGCTCACGGTGAGCGCTGCCGGCGTGAATAAAAACTTTGATGGCACGTCGAATGCCACCGTGGTTTTGTCTGACAACCGCGTGGCTGGAGACGTTTTTGCTGACACCTATGCCCGCGCTTTTTTTGCCGGAACAAATGTGGCGAACAATCTTCTGGTGACGGTTACAGGCATCGCCATCAGCGGCGCGGACGCCACCAATTACACGCTGGCGAACACATCGGCCACCACCACAGCCTCTATTTTGCCCGCGCTACCGCCGGTGACGCCAGCCGCGTATGCCGCCCTGCGCCAGTATTGGCAGAATTATTTGACGGGCACCAACAACAGCCAATCCACTTTGAACAATCTGGCCAATTCGGCTAATTCTTATTGGAGTTCGCTGAACACAAGTTCTTCGCGAAGCAATTTGTGGAGCGATTTGCCCTTGGGCAGCGGTCAGCCGGGCATCAACACCGGTTCCTCGCACATGGATTCAACGTTCGGACGGCTGGCGACGATGGCGCAAGCGTGGGCGACGGCCGGCTGTTCATTGCAAGGCAACACGGCCCTGGCTTCGGCGATCACCAACAGCTTGGATTGGATGTGCGCCAATGTCTATACGACGACCGCCATCGAATATGACAATTGGTGGGATTGGGAAATCGGCGGGCTGCAAAATTTCAACAACGCGGTGCTGTTGGTTTATCCGGCGCTGACGGCGGCGCAAATCACCAATTATAATGCCTGCGTGGACCACTTTCAGCCGCCGAACAACGGTCATGTCTGGTATACCGGCGCAAATCTCACCGACCAGTGCAAGGGCATGTTGATCCGCGCCATTATCGGCCAGAACAGCAACCTGATGACAACCGCTCAACTCAACTTGAGTCCGGTGTTTGTGTATGTGACCAACAGCGACGGCTTTTATGTGGACGGCTCGTTTGTTTTTCACGGCAACTTTCCCTACACGGGCGGTTATGGTGCCACCTTGCTGGCGGATGTCGGGCAGTTGGTCAATTTGCTGAATGGTTCACCGTGGCAGATCACGGATCCGAATCTGACCAATGTTTTCAACTGGGTTTTCCAGTCCTACATGCCGGTGTGCTATCACGGCGAATGGATGGCGATGGTGCAAGGCCGCACTTTCGCACGCGGTCCCGCCGGCAGCGGCGGCGTTCCGTGGATGATTCCGCCGGTGCAGCAATTTGCGCCGGCGGCAACCGCGGCGGCCATTGCGAGTTGGAGCAGCACGCTTTCCATGCCGCCCAGCCAGTATCAGTTCGCCAGCATGGACTGCGTGGTGGCCTGGCGGACAAATTTTTGCGTGGGCTTGCGGATGTCCTCCAGCCGCATCGCCAACTACGAATCGTTTGCCGGCGAAAATCTGCATGGCTGGTTCATGGGTGACGGCATGATGTATCTCTACATGGGCAGCGGCGAGACACAGTTCACCGGTGATTTCTGGCCCACGGTGGACATGTATCATTTGCCAGGAACGACGGCCGAGACGGTCGCGCGGGCCGATGCACCGCAATGGTCGGGCACGACCACCGGGCAGCCTTGGGTGGGCGGGGCGCAGGTGGCCAATCTTTATGGCACGGCGGGAATGTCGCTGGCGGCGGTGGGCACCACGCTGACGGCCAAAAAATCCTGGTTCATGTTCGACAACGAGGTCGTCTGCCTCGGCGCGGGAATTACCTGCGGTGATGCGTCGGATGTGGACACGACGGTGGAGAATCGCCGGTTGGGCACTTCGCCGACGAGCAACTTCACTGTGAATGGCGTGGTCAATCCGCCGGTCATCGGCTGGAGTTCCAATCTCACCAGCGCTTCGTGGTGCGCGCTGGAAGGCGTGGCGGGCTATTATTTTCCGGGCGGCGCGACCAATCTCCATGCGGCTTTTGTGGCGAACACCGGGTCGTGGTATGCCATTGACAATAGTGAATCCACCACTAGTTACACGGATGATTACCTGACGCTTTGGTTTAATCACGGCAACAAACCCACCAATGCGAGTTATGCCTATGTCGTCCTGCCGAATTATACTTCCGCGAACATGGCCGTTTACGCCGCCAGCCCGGACATGGTGGTGATCACCAACACGACTACTGTGCAGGCCGCTAGCAAACCGGCGACCGGATTGATCGCGGCCAATTTCTGGGTGGATGGCATGAACTCCGCCGACATCATCACGGCCAACAAAAAATCCGCCGTCATCGTTTCACAAAATAGTTTTCAAATTTCCGTCGGAGTCGCCGATCCCACGCAAACCAACAGCGTCAGCATCACCGTCATTTTAAACCGTCCGGCCACGGCTGTTTTGTCCGCTGATCTGGGCGTGACGGTGGTTCAACTTTCGCCACAAATTATCCTTTCAGTGAATGTCAATGGTTCCGCCGGCAAAACCTATCAGGCCGCTTTCAGTTTGCCAGCCAGTAGCCTGAGTTGGGACGCAAACTCCGGCGGAACCGGCACGCATCCGTTGGACGGCAGCGGCACCTGGAACAGCAGCAACACCAACTGGTGGAATGGAAGCGCGGATGTTGCGTGGAACGATGCCAACCCATCCATCGCCAATTTTGGTACCAACGGCACGGCGGGGGTGGTGAATGTGGCCGGCGCGCACACGAATTTTTCGCTGGTTTTCAATCCCACCACCAGCGGCACTTACACTTTGTCCGGCAGCGGTTCGCTGACGATCAACACGGGCATCGTGGCCAATGCTTCGGCGACCGTAAATGTGCCATTGAATCTGCCCGCCAGCCAAACATGGACCGTGGCCAGCAACCAAGTCCTCTCGCTCGGCGCGGCGGTGACGCCGTCCACGTCCAGCATTCTTTCACTAGCTGGCGGCGGCACGCTCTTGGTGAACGGCACGATTGGCAACAGTGCCATGGTTCTGACAAACGGTGGTACTCTCGGTGGTTCCGGCGTTATTAGCGGATCCGTTCAAGTGCAATCCGGCGGAACCATTTTGGGCGGCAGTCCAACCGGAGTTGGCACGCTCACGGTCGGCGCTATGAATTTGGGTGACGGCAGCAGCGCGGCCACGATCAGCCGCTTTAACATTGCGGCCGGCGGGAAAGTTTCCGCTGTGAGTTTGAATGTTGCCGGCACAAACGCGATTAACATTTCAGACAGCAGCCTGCCGTTCGGGACAAACACGCTGCTTAATTACACGGGCACAATTGGCGGTAGCGGTTTCGCCGGGTTCAAATTGGGAACCCTGCCAGCCTTGCCGACCGGAGCAACAGCCTACCTGCGAAATACCGGTTCCGCCGTGCAGCTGGTGGTCGCCCAACTTGTCGCCCCGGTTCTTAGTTCAACCGTATCGCGCAGTGCGGCGGGATTTGGTTTGAGTTTTACTGGCGTCATCGGCCAAAGCTATCGGGTGCTGTCCAGCACCAACCTGACTTTGCCGCTGACCAACTGGTTGACTTTGACCAACGGATATTTTGGCGCTGGGCAGATGAACTTTACAGACGCCAGTGCAACCAATACTGGGCAATTCTACCGCATCATCTCACCGTAAACTTTATATGCGCGTTAAACGTGGACCTAGAGTCATGGCATTAGTGACAATTCTTATCATTTGTGCAACCAGCGGTCTTCCGGCCAAGGCATACGGCCCGGCGCATATTGTTGGTCGCGCATCTTATGGCACCCCAAGTCAGGCATTTGCAAATGCCGAGGACGGTGACCGGATTGAGATACAGGCTGGCACTTATAATGATGTAGGAGTGCTGAGAGCAAACAATGTCACGGTGGTAGGGGTCAATGGCAGGCCGCAAATTGACGGGCAGTCCAAAGTTGCCGACGGCCGCGGAGTCTGGGTTATTTACGGCAACAATACGACGCTCGATAACTTCGAAATGCTGCACGAAGACAATGGCAAACGAGGTGAGGCTGCGTGGGATCAAGCTGCCATCTATCTCATGGGAAATAATCTGACCCTGCGCCACCTGTATATTCACGATAACATGCAAGGATTCTTCAATGCCACCCGCTCCGGCAGCCAATGCAATCTGACGATTGAAAACTCCATCTTTGCGCTTAACGGTGACGGTGGCGGACATTCGCACAATATTTACGTGAACCACAACATCACGAAGTTGACCATGCGCGGAGTGTGGTCTCGCGATTGCCGGGGTGGTCACATCTTGAAAGTGCGCGCCTTTGAAAGCGACATCCAAGGCTGTATGTTCACCGACCCAAGCGGCATATCGCTCAATTGGTTTCTGGATTTTCCCGACGGCGGCCACCACAAGTTCGCGGGCGACATTGTCGAACATAAAAGTCAAAACCACGGTTCCGTTTTGATTGCCTATGGCGAGGAGGGTTTGCTGAATCCGGCTCCGCATGAATTGCTCATCGCACAAAACACCTTCATCACCGATGACGAAGGAACTTTCTTCAAGGTTCAGCATGTTACAGCTAATGTGCGAGCCAATATATTCTCAGGAAAAAACGCTCCGGCTGATGCCGGTAACCAAGTTGTGACCAAGGATTCGCTGGCGAACCCAGCCGAATATGATTTTCGCGTTGCCAAACCAGATCATGGTGCGACCAACTATGCCGCATTTGGGTATGAACCATCCGCAAATGTGGTCGGTCGCAATGACGCATATTTTGGCGCTTATGCTCCGGATTTCGCACTCGATAAAAACTGACTTGAATTCGAAAACCAAATGAAGATCACCTCAAAATTATCGATCGTTGTCTTCCTCGCCACTGTTTTTCCATGCATCCCGGTCAAAGCGCAAACGGACCCGGCGGCGCCGGTGCCACGGCCGTACGGGGTGGTTGTGCGCACGGCCAATCCTGCGGGCATTTATCACGTCGGTGCAAAAATTACTGTTCAAATCCAAGTGCGCGACGGTGCGACCGATGCCGTGAATCAAGTGGAATTCACCGCGAAGCTACACGACGCAAAAGTGGTTGCATCTGGAATATTGGCATTGACCAATCACTCCGCCGAATTTGAGACTTCGCTGGAAGAGCCCGGTTCACTGCTTTTCACCGTAAGTGGGAAGACGACTTCGGGACAGAAATTTACCGCGTTTGCCGGCGCGACGGCGGATTACCAAAGCATTCGGTGGCCGCTGCCATTGCCGGATGATTTTGATGTGTTCTGGAACGGCAAAATTGCCGAGTCAAAAAAAATCCCGCTCAATCCAAAGCTTGAATCGGTCAACCTCGCGAACGATCCGGCCATCAATTACTATAGGCTGACGCTCGATAACATCAATGGCTCGCACGTTTTTGGCCAGCTGGCGCGGCCAAAAAAATCCGGCAAGTTTCCCGCAATCATGTTGGTTCAATATGCCGGAGTCTATCCGCTCAAGCCCGAGAATGTGACTGGCTTGGCGCGCGAGGGTTGGCTCGTATTAAACATCAGCGCGCATGATGTGCCGTTTGATCTGCCGGAAAGTGAGTTTCAGAAACTCGCCGAAACGACCTTGAACGATTACACGACCATCGGCCAGACGAACCGCGAGACGAGTTACTTTCTCCGGATGTTTCTCGGCTGTCAGCGCGCGGCGGAATATCTGACGATGCGCGATGATTGGAACGGAAAAATTCTCGTAGTCAAAGGCATCAGCCAGGGCGGTTTGCAATCCATCGTGACGGCAGCACTGTGTCCGCAAGTTTCCGCCATTATGATTTTGGAGCCGGCGGGCTGCGGCAACACCGCCCAACAAATCGGTCGCGGCTGGGGCTGGCCTTACTGGCAAGCGCATGCCAATGGGCCAGACGCTGAAAATATCATGAACAGCAGTCGATACTTTGACGCGATCAATTTTGCTCATCGCGTAAAATGCCCTGCGCTTGTCGGTCCGGGTCTGATGGAAACCACTTGCCCGGCCTCGAATGTTTTTGCGATGTGTAATCTGTTGGGCGGGCCTGTGGAAGTGGTGGTTCTCCCCGAAGCCGGTCATCAAGCACCAAAAAACGACAAGCACGGTGAAACTCCATTCAATGAACGAGCTGCGGAATGGCTCAAAGCGTTGAAAGCCGGTCAACCCGTTCCCGGCGGAAACTTGCTACGCTAATCGAATTTTTCTCTGCTGCAAAGCCAGGATGCGGTCTGGTCCATTTTTGACTGTGTTTTGGTATCAAAACAGAATTGCGCAAAAGTGGCCATGTTTGCGCAAAATGTCAGTTGCCGCGCATTTCCGGCAAGCTAAGTTAAGCCTAGAAACCATCACCATATTTTAGTGAATACGACAGCTTGCAGAATTAAGGAAGACGGCCAAAATGGAAAATCAAATATTCTCATTGGCCACAAATCCAAGGCCGGTTTGCGTAATTCCTTCCGCCGCAAGGTGGGATTCACCTTGATTGAGCTATTAGTGGTAATCGCCATCATCGCTATCCTGGCGGCGATGCTGCTGCCGGCGCTGGCCAAGGCGAAAGACCATGCCAAGACTATCAATTGTGTTAATAACTGTAAGCAGATGGGGCTTGGGGCCATGCTGTATGCCAACGACAATCAAGATTATCTGCCGCCGATCAACAGCTATCCGTATAATTATGGTGGCTCGTCGATGGCTCTTCACACCAACTGGTGGTTTTACCTGATCCAGACCTATCTCGTCGGCGTGACCAAAACCAACACCGTCACGGTCTGGCGGTGTCCAGTAGTGCAGGATACGGACATCAATGCGGGCACCACGGCTTATTTCGGAGTCGCGTGGCAGGGTTACGGGCCGGCGCAAAACATTAGTCCCGGAAATGAGTATTTTAATTATCCATCAGTGCCGGGTGGCATGGCTAGTAAGAAACTTTCGGCGCTTACGCGATCCTCCCAGCTATGGATGTTTGGTGACGACGGAAACCCAAAGATCACCTGGACAACCGATAATCAGCCGACCTGCGGTTATTATACGGATGTCACCGTGGGAGCGCCAGGCATCAACGGGCCAGGCTGGACCGCGTATCCCAAACAGCCGGCGATACGCCATGACGGCAATACGCGCGCGGTTTTCACTTTGTGTGACGGCCATGTTGAAAAGTGGAAATGGCAGGACTTCCGCAACGACGTCAACGATGTTTTTGGAATCAATTCAAACTAACAGCGGATGACGAATGTGGATATAAAAAAGGGCAATGTTTCCGTTTAAATGGGGTTACCCTTAATTGCGCTGCTTGTTATGATTGCCATCATCGCAATTCTGCCTCCATTGCTGTTGCCCGCGCTGTCCGCCGCCAAAAGAAAGCCCTCAAAACGACTGATTTTCTTATTTCCACTGACTCGTATCGCGCTAAACATTTGTTTGACCGACAATGGCAACAAGCTTTGTGATGCTACTATCTTGCAAACCGGGCTCAATAAAATGACTTTGACCAATTACTTTTTGCCAGCAAACCCGTTGCGTCTCTATATATATTATTATCTATCGGGCCTTTTGATTCAGTCTGTTTTTTTATTTGACGTTGTCAACGATGGCTTGGCGAACACCAATGTAATTTCAGCTCCCGTTCAAGTTTCCACCACCGCGTCGGCTGATCCGCAGGCGCATCTGGCTTACTTGCCGGGCCAGCCGCCGGGATTCTGGTCGGTGGCCGCCGCTGACACCGTCATGGCGCGCTGGCCGGATTTCACGAAGGCCTATTTCAATGCCTGGACTTATGTGAACGGCTATGAACTGTACGGTTTTGAAATGCTTTATCGCGCCACCGGCGACCAGAAATATTTCACCTACCTCAAGCGCTATATTGATGAATGCGTGGATGCGGAAGGGAATTTCCGCTACGTCATCAACGCCAAAGGCCAGACCAACCGGCCTGGCTTTAACAACCTCGACAATATGATGACCGGCAACACGCTCGTCATGTTGTACGAAACCACCAAAGACGATCGCTACCGGAAGGCCGCTGAAAAAATCCGCCGCGCGCTCGACAATTATCCGCGCAACCGTGACGGAGGCTTCTGGCATAACCGGCACATGAACGGCCAGATGTGGATTGACGGCATTTTCATGGGCGAAATGTTCCTGCTGCGCTATGGCAAATCCATCGGCGACTCCAATTATTGCTGGGACGAAGTGACCAGGCAAATCACGCTTTTTGCAAAGCATGCCGAGCGAGACCACTCCGGCCTTTATCTACATGGTTATTTTGAGCCGGGTCATGGTGGCCAGGTGCCCGGCTGGGTTGACCCGAGAACCGGTTTGTCGCGCGAAGTCTGGAGCGAAGGGCTGGGCTGGTATGCGCTTGTGGTGGTCGAGACCCTGGCGGATTTGCCTAGGGCCCATCCCCAACGCGCTGAGGTGGAGGATATTTTCCGCCGGCTGGCCGCCGGCCTCCAGCGCGCTCAGGATCCGCACAGCGGCCGCTGGTTTCAGGTCGTGGACAAAGGCGACCGGCCGGACAACTGGACGGATAATTCCGGCAGCGCGATGTTCACCTACGCCATCGCAAAAGGCATTGAACTGGGACTGCTCGACCAAAGCGTATACGGGCCGGTGGTAAAAAATGGCTACCGGGGTATCACCGAAAATGCGCGGATCAACGAAAACGGCCTGGTGGATATTTACAGCGCCTGCGACGGCCTTGGAGTCCAATACAACTACGACCGCTACATCCATTTTAAAAAATCCGTCAACGCCAAGGAGGCGGTGGCCGGTTTTCTGTGGGCCACGACCATCGTTGAAAAATCGAAACTGGAGTTGCAGCAAAAAAAGTGAACGGCTCCGCCAACAGACCGATGACCGTGAAACTCCTTCTCGCCGGATGGCTGGGATTGGTCGTCGCCGCGCCGCTTTCGGGCCAGGTGGAGCATTCTTTTGCCTGCGCAGACTATACGCAGGGCAAAGTGTTCATCATTTCGCGCGCCGGCAAAATTGAATGGCAATATGACGGTGCAACCAACTGCAATGACCTCTGGGTTTTGCCAAACGGCAATTTGTTGTTAAACACCGGCCACGGCGTGAAAGAAGTCACGCGCGAAAAGAAAGTTGTATTCGACTACGAATCGGCCAGCGAAATATACGCCTGTCAGCGGCTTGCCGATGGCAACACTTTTATTGGTGAATGCAGCGCCGGGCGTTTGTTGGAAGTCAATCCCACCGGCCAAATCGTGAAGGAAATACGGCTGCTGCCGGCCGGCACCAACGGCGGCCATGCGTTCATGCGCAACGCGCGCAAGCTGGGCAATAGAAATTATCTCGTCGCACATTACGGCCTGAACGTCGTTCGCGAATACAATTCAGCGGGCAAGTTGATCCGGGAAATACCCGCGGCGGGCGGGCCGCATAGTGTGGTTCGCCTGCCCAATGGCAACACACTCATTTCCTGCGCCGATGGCCAAGACGGCTCGCGGGTTTTTGAAGTGGACACGAATAATCAAACCGTCTGGCAAGTGCGCGGAGACGATTTGCCGGGCGTTAGCCTGCGCTTCATGGCCGGCTTGGAGCGGCTGCCCAACGGCAACACGCTGATGGCCAACTGGCTCGGCCACCACAACCAATTTGGTCAAACCGCCGATTTGATTGAAGTCACGCCAGACAAAAAAGTCGTTTGGAAATTTTACGGCGGCAGACAAATCAAAACCATTTCGAGCGTTTTCGTTCTTGACGATAATATTTTCTCGACGCACGCGCCGTATGCGCCGACGGTTTTGCCAGGCAACGGCCTGACGCAACATCCATTTCTTTATTGCGGGGAATGGGACACGCGCAAACCGGAAGCCCAATCCATTTTCATCGTGCGCGATGGAAAAGTTGTTTGGAATTACACCATTCCAATAAAGGCGGCGCGCGGCGGCATCCAGGAATTTGACGACGTGGGTTTACTGCCGAACGGCAACGTGGTGTTTTCGCGGATGTCCGGCGCAGGGATTGTTTCGCCCGACAAAAAATTGGTGTGGAATTATGACGCGCCGGTCGGCACTGAAGTTCATTCGGCACAATATCTCGGCAGCGACCGCGTGCTGATCATGCGCAACGGCAATCCGGCGCAGGCGATGATTTTCAATGTCGCTTCCAACATCGTCGAGCGGGCGATTCCCATTCCGACCACCGTGACCAACACGCACGCGCAGTTCCGTCATATCCGCATGACGCTGGCGGGCACGCTGCTCGTGCCGCACATGGGCGAGGGCAAAGTGGTGGAATACGATTTGAGCGGCAAGGAAATCTGGTCGGTGCAAGCACCGAGCGTCTGGGCGGCGGTGCGTTTGCCGAATGGCAACACGTTGCTGTCCGGCAACGCGAAAGGATATGTGCGCGAAGTGAATCCGGCATGCGAGACGGTTTGGGAATTCACCCAAAAAGACGCGGCGGACATCAAGCTGTTCACCATTCAAGGCGCGGAGCGATTGGCAAATGGCAACACGGTGTTTTGCAACTGGTGTCCGAACGGCGCGAAAAATAAATTCGACTGGCCGACGACGGTGCAGTTGTTGGAAGTCACGCCGGAGAGGAAAATCGTCTGGGCGCTGCGCTCGTGGCAAGATCCGGCGGATTTGGGGCCAGCGACAATGATTCAACTTTTGGATAAGCCGGACTCGTTCGAACACCCCAGCCAAGCGCGATAACCGCTGGCAGAATTTTCAATCCGGACGAAAATCATTTGGCGAAGCCTTGTGGATGCGCTGAAACGCAGCGCGCAGATTCTTCCCCGTGCCGAATCCGCAGACGCGCGCAATTTCCTCAGCCGAGTGCCGGTTGTGGGTGGCGAGCAGGGCTTTGGCTTTTTGAATCCGCAGCTGGACCAGGAATTCCGCCGGCGAGGTTTTTCGTTCGGCGCGGAAGCGCATTTCCAATAGCCGGCGCGAAACGCCGGCAACTTCGGCGACCTGATCCATTTTGAACGACTCGGCAAAATAATGGCGCATGTAGGTGACGGCCTTTTTCACCGCCGGGTCGTCAATGTGTAGCACGTCGGTTGAGGTTCTAGCAGCGACTTCGGAGGGATCAATCAGCACCGGATCGGGCAGTGGCACTTTTCCTTGCATCAACTGGTGCAGAAGCCGCGCCGATTCAAAACCCATTCGATAGGCGTTGACGCAAACGCTTGTGAGTGTTGGCGTGGAAAATTCGCAGACCATCAAATCGTTGTCCGAACCGATCACCGCGATATCCTCCGGCACGCGCAGACCGATTTCGCGGCAGGCGGACAGCACGATCAGCGCGCGGTAATCATGCACGGCAAAAACGCCGGCAGGCAGGGGCAGGGTTTTCAGCCAGCGCTTGATGGGCTCGTAGCGCTCATTCCACAGCGCGTCGCGGGTCATGTGTGGCAGGCAAAAAGTGTTGATTTTCAAGTGGGCTTCACCTGCCGCCAGTTTGAACCCTTGCATACGTTCGTCGGAATACCACCGGCCTTGGACACCGTGGTAGGCTAGGTTCTTCAAACCCAAGCCAATCAGGTGTTCGGCGGCAATCCGACCGACCTGCGGATTGTTTTGCGCGACGCGGGGAATTTTGCAGTCGGCTCCGAGATCCTCGCCGATGTTGACCATCGGGATGCTCCACTTGCGCAGTTGCTCGGATTGTTTGAAATCATTCGCTTGCAAAATTATTCCATCCACCTTCCAGGATTTCAGACGGGACCATTCGAGCGGAAAATCCTCCGCGCTTTCGGGGTTCACCGGGCAGGAGGTCAGCAGCCAGTGGTGTTCATGGGCGTATTCGTTGACGCCATTGAAGAAACGTGTGATTCCCCACGGTTTCGAATCGGGCAGCGCCACGGCGATTTTAGGCTGACGTTTCAAGATTTGCGCAAAAGATACCATGTTTGCGCAAAGCGTCAATTGCCACGCAGAGCTGACCTGTTAGCTTAGGAGTTGAAAAACATAGCCCAAACAAACCGATGCCAATGATAAATCGCGCCGCCAACCAGTCAGCCATGAATGCATCCACGGGACAGGCAGCAAAACTCCGGCAGCGTATTTCGATTGTCCCAGCGCGGGCGTTCACCCTGATCGAGCTATTGGTGGTGATCGCCATTATCGCGATTCTCGCGGCGCTGCTGCTCCCGGCATTGAGCAAGTCCAAGCTAAAGGCGACTTCCGCAGTATGCCTTAGCAATCAGAAACAACTGGCGATCGCCTGGACCATGTATGCGGATGACAACCAGGGTGTATTGGTCAACATGAACAATGTTGACACCGCGAACATTCCCGGACTCACCCAGCATCCGTGGTGCTACCAGTATGCAACGGGGACCGGGATTGCCAACAGCCTGCCCGTCGTGCCGCAGCAGGGTACCTTGGATGTCCAAGACTATATTGTCCTGTTGACGCAGCAATGCGTCAGTCAAGGAGCATTTGGCCAGTATCTGAAAAATCCCAATGTGGTGCATTGCCCAGGCGATTTGCGTTTTCGACAGCCAGCGGGACACATATTTCCAAGTTCGACCCCATTTGCCTATCGCAGTCTTTCCGCGGTAACCGGTTTGAACGGCCAAGCCTGGCCCCTCCATCCGACGCAGATGGAAATAATGACCAAAGGCAGCCAATTGCGACATCCGAGCAGTAAATTTCTCTTTGTGGAAGAAAATGATCCGCGCGGAGAAAACTGGGGTACCTGGGTCATGGACGTCGGCGGCACCGCTGCTGACAACTGGTCCGGCACCACCATTAAGGATTCGCCGGCCGCCTTTCATGTGACGTCAAGCACGTTTGGTTATGCCGACGGCCATGCGGCTTCGCGCCGCTGGGTGGATGGGGCGACGGTGGATTACGCGGCCAGCATGGACCCCGGGAAATACGGCAGTCCCCCCAGTGCGGCCAGCACGGCTGCCGACGTGGCGTTTCTGATCGCCGGGTATCCGTTTGTCGGTAACGAGTAGGGTTTGATTCAAATGAAATATGAATTTCCAGGATCAAGAAGGCACTGTCGTAGTGCCTTTACGCTGATTGAACTGCTGGTGGTGATCGCCATCATCGCAGGGATGCTGCTGCCCGCGTTATCCCAGGCGAAGGTCAAGGCTAATCGTTCCGCTTGCTTGAGCAATCTGCATCAATTCGGACTGGCATTTTCCATCTACGGCGGCAACTACGACGACAAACTGCCCACGCCTGCGTTCAATCCGGCGGTCAACACGCCCTACTTGGGTTACTTTTTACTTCCGAATCTCAGTCTGCCCAACGGACCACTACCTGCCAATTACACCTTGGGCTACATCAACCACGGGTTGTTTTATTCAGACAAGTTGATTCCAACCCCGGCAACTTTTTATGATCCAGGCCTCTCCCAGCAGCAGGCGGATTCTTTGGGCAGCACCGGGGCGGAAATACAGTTCGGCATGGACCTTTATTCGCCTCTCCCGACGGTTTATTTAGGGAACATCCGTGGAAACCACATGTATTATCCCCAGTCTGGAACCTTGATGGCCCCGCCGCCAGCCGGCGCGGTCAACGCGATGGCCGAAGCCACGAAGACCTCCCAATTGCAGTCGCGATACAGCATGCTGACAGATTTGATTTATGTCTGGGATAAAATACCCCATCGGAGTGGCAGTGCTCCCATCGGCATCAATGCCTTGTTTGGCGATATGCACGCTACCTTCAGCAACACCAAAGCGGCCTTCACGGCGACTTATTGGGACATGGGCGCCGGACAGAGCGTCAACACGGATCCCGGTGATAACACCGGCCGTTTTGTCAGCCTTGTTTCCTTATTGCGGCCATAAATTATTGAATCCCGAGCATTTTCTTTGCGCAGCCACTTCACGAGCAAAAACCAAAATCAATATAAATTCGGATACCAAAAAAACAAAGTCACAAAACAAATAAACCAAAACCAAACATCCCTATGAAAAAAAGATTCCAAAACCTCTGGTGTTTTATGCCGCAATTGTTGAGCCTGGCGCTCCTCGCCACGCTTGGCTGGATTGTCCCAACGGCTTGGGCCGCCCAGACGAACATCTACAAGATGGACACCATCACTATGAACACCACGAATGACTGGTCATTCGCAAATACTGCTGGCACTGGCAGCACCTTCCCAGTTGGAGCTTCCAGCAATATCTGCAACATAACTGCGGTGCTTAGCGCGACCAACGCGGCGAACTTGGTGCTGGGGGGCAATATCCAGATGGATTGCTTGCAGATTGGCTCTGCCCTCGCCGGCCCGCTGACTATTACCAATGACGGCAATACTCTGACCCTCGGAGCCAGCGGTCCCAACAACAGTTCCTACTATACTGGAATTCGAGAGACCGCCGGTATCCTTTACGATGTCACCATTGATTGTCCGATATTGAACATTGGCAACGACCAAAGGGGGCCTTTTAATGTGCAAGCGGGGCGGACGTTAAACCTAAACGGGCCGATGAGTGCAAATGTCGCTAACAATGACGGTCCTGTAATGGTAAATCCCCAAGGCGGCTCTCTAACGGGCACGGTGAACCTCAACGGCGGTGGCTTTTGCAACGGCACCTATTTTGGGGTCGCATACGGGAAACTAAATATCAACAATGCGAATTTAACGGTGTCCAACAATTATAATTGGGTCTGTGGCTATAACACTGGCGATAACGAATTAAATATTAGCAATTGCACGGTGACCATGGTTGGTTCCGCGCAAGTGCTCGTCGGCAGCGGTTATAATGGTGTCCAAGCCAACCAATCGGGGGTTATGAGCATAGGTGGCACCAATGGCGCTCCAGGCGTGCTTAATATTGCTTCAACCGGAAATTTCAAGATCGGTGGATACAACACGGGAAGTGGTTCAGGAACGCTGAATATTAACGGCTACGGCACGTTGTCAACAGCGCGCGCCTTGACCGCCAACACGCTGGCAAATTCGGCATTCGTCAATTTCAACGGGGGCACCTTGCAATTGACCAGACCGCAGGCCAGCCTCATTGGTGCCAACTTCGTTGTGACGATACTGGACGGCGGTGCCACTATTGACACGACAACCAACAACACGAGCATTGTCCCGGCTATCCTGTCGGGCGGAACGGGGATTGGCGGCCTGACAAAACTCGGCACTGGAACACTGACGATCGCAAACAACAGTGCCTGGGGCGGGCCGACGGCCATCAACGGCGGCGAATTGATGGTGTCCACTCTCGGTTTCAACAACTCCAACAGCCTGGTTACCGTGGCCGCAAACGCCACCAACGGCGTGCAGAAGGCTCTAGGCGGAGCCACCTGGTCCATTGCCGGGCTTACTTATGCCCCGGGGAACACTTGGCTCGACTTGAATTTCAGCGCTCCTGCCGGTCTCTCAACCGCCCCCATCACGGTTAATGGCAGCCTGGCGATCAAAGGCACCTTGAACGTCCTTGTGCGAGGCACCGCGCTCTGGGCGGCCGGCACCTATCCGCTAATAAAATATACCGGCAGTCTCTCTCTGACCGGAAGTTTGCCGTCCACGCCGACGGCGTTGCCCGCTGGAGTCATCGGCACCATCGTGAATGATACGGCCCATAAGTCCATTAATTTAGTGGTGACGACCGGGAATGGTGCACCTGCGCAAGTTATTACTTGGGCCGTGGGCAGCGGAACGTGGGACATCAATACAACCGCAAACTGGAATAATACCGATGGCAACCCAGTGAATTTCCTAAATGGTGAAGCCACCTTACTCAATGATGGCGCGGCCGGCCCTTCACCGATTGCCGTGGAATTAGACAGCACGGTGAATCCTGCCGGAGTAACGGTCAACAACACGGTCATGAGTTACACTATTCAGGGCAGTGGCACCATTACCGGCACGAACTCATTAACCAAGACTGGAACAAGCACACTGGACTTGAATCTAGCAAACGGCAACAGCTACTCCGGTGGCACTTTTGTGCAGGCCGGCACTTTGCAAATCGCAGATGATAACAATTTGGGTGCTCCGGTTGCACAGTTGGTTATTGGTCCGGACCCCACCGCTACGTTGTACGCCTCAAGCGCGGACATTGGCCTAACCCGACCAGTAGCTGTTCTCACCAATGCAACCTTCAAAATAGATTCCAATCTCTATTTGACCAATGGTTATAACTCTTCGACTCTGACCGCCGGCACGATCAATGTTAATGGCAACGGCACGTTGGACTTGCCGGCGAGCACAAGTGCGATCAACACCTGTTTCCTTGATGTGAACAATGCCACTGTGCAATTAGATGGCGGCACCCTTAACTGCTACCAAGGTTGCGCCGTCGGCAATTCGCTCAATTCGACCGCGACATTGACTGTCAACTCCGGCGCGTTCAACTTGACTAACACCTTCGTTCTGACGACCAATATCACTTACACCACCAACCTCAGCATTATCACCACCAACATCGCCTATGGCACCAACTATACGAGCGGTGGGTTTACCATGTGCGACAGCGGCGGTGTCAATAGCACATTGAACATCAATGGTGGGGCGGTGAATTTCAATACCAAAGGAGGACAATTATTGCTGTTGGGGAACCGTGCCAATGGCACGATCAATGTTGTCGGTGGTTTCTTCCATATCAACTCCGATCCGCAGATTTATCTGGGCGGCCACCCCATTTATAATAACCAAAATGCGTTGGGCACGTTAAACATCACCGGCCCCGGCACAGTTACCGTGGACCCCAGCTCCTTGGTATTTAACGTGGGCGTGAGAAATGTTGGTCAAGGCGTCACGGTCACCACTGGCATTATAAATCTTAATGTCGGTGGCACGCTAACAACGGGCCGGCCCATCGTGGGTGGCAACGCCACCAGTGATTTCCATTTCAGCGGTGGCACTCTCAAGGCAGGCGCGAACATGACCAACTTGTTACAGAACCTGACGCTGGCAGACATTGACGGCAACGGCGCGACCATTGATGATGGTGGATTCATCGTCAGCATTCCTCAACCCCTTGTGGATGCTGGTGGCGGCTTTCTCACCAAAAATGGAAGCGGCAGGCTCTATCTGGATGGCACCAATACTTATGGCGGTCCGACAGTCGTGACGGGCGGAACAATAGGCGGCTCTGGAAGCGTCGCGGGTGACCTACTGCTCCAAGGCACTAACACAACACTGGCACCCGGGGATTCCGGTACTATCGGCACTTTGACCGTCGGCGGCAATTTGGGTTTCTCTGGCAATGTGCGGATTCATGTCAACACGTCGCTCGCGCAATCCAACGACTTGGTGGCCGTGACCGGCTTAGCGACCAACAACGGCACCGGTTCTGTCATCGTAACTAATCTCGGCCCCACCTTGGCCGTCGGCAATCAGTTTTATCTATTCAGTCAGCCAGTAACTAATGGCAGCGCCCTGACCGTCACGGGTGGCGGCGCAACCTGGGTGAACAATCTGGCCGTGGATGGCAGCATTACTGTGCTGACCGTGTTACCGACTGTGAACACAGATCCTGCCACGGCTAATTTCCATGCCACGGTCGCTAGCGGGACACTAAACTTCTCCTGGGCACCGGATCACAAGGGTTGGCAGCTTTACACGAACGTCGTGAATTTAACTGCCACGAACAGTTGGTTCCCGGTGCTAGGATCAGGCGGCGTTACCAATGAGTTGATTACGATCAGTCCTTCGATTTCGCAGTTGTTCTTCCAGCTTCGGTATCCGTGATTTAATTGCTTTGGCAGTTGCTGAATTGCCAATATGGTTGGGTTCGTCGCGGAGCGTCTATTGGGTTGGACGCTCCGCGACATTTTGGATTGCATGAACAATCAAAGAAGATGGCTTCCTCGAAGTTTTTATACCAATTCCCATTAACAACCGGTAGAATGAGTCAGGGCGTAGCGTTTGCTTGGGTGCGCAGCCAGTGATGAATCAACGATAAGACGCGGGCGGGCGTTTCCCAGAACGGGCGCAGG